>Ga0335083_10010407_pt1 | contig 11243 bp, 7 predicted proteins | sample Lox_Sample_42_FD_206716 | JGI IMG/M metagenome (GOLD analysis project Ga0335083, IMG submission 206716) | Soil microbial communities from Loxahatchee National Wildlife Refuge, Florida, United States - Lox_Sample_4.2 | ecosystem: Environmental > Terrestrial > Soil > Wetlands | place: USA: Florida... | reverse complement strand
CGACCAGGTGTATGCGGCGCCGAACGCGCCGAGCCAGAAGGTGGTCGAGGAGGCGGCCGCGAACACCCTGTTGGCATACAGGCGCACGTCCAGCAGCGGGCGCTCGATGCGTAGCGCGTGCACGCAGAAGACAAGCGACAGGACGACCCCGGCGAGGATCGGGACGAGCACTTCCACCGAGCCCAGGCCGGCCCCGCTGCCGAGTTCGCTCAAGCCGTACACGGTCGCCGCCGAGCCCGCCGGCAGCAGCGCGAGGCCGAGCACGTCGAGCTTGCCTGCGGGTCCGGACTCGGTGTGGGGGATGATCCGCCAGCCGGCGACGTAGGCGACCACGCCGATCGGCACGTTCACGAGGAAGATCCACGACCAGTGCAGGTTCTGCAGGATCAGCCCGCCGACCACCGGGCCGAGGATGGGGGCGAGCATGGCCGGCATCGACACGATCGGCATCACCCGGCCGACCCGCTCGGGACCGGCGACCTGGGCCATGATCAGCATCGCCAGCGGCATGATCATGCCCCCGCCCGCGCCCTGGAGGATGCGGAACAGCACCAGCTCGGTGGTCGTCGTGGCGGTCGCGCACAGTGCCGAGCCGGCGGTGAAGAGCACCAGCGAGCTCAGGTACACGCGCTTGGCGCCGAAGCGCCGGGCGGCCCACCCGGTCACCGGGATCACAGCCGCCAGCGACAGCAGATAGCCCGTGATCACCCACTGGATTTCGGAGATCGAGCTGTGCAGCTCGCGGCCGAGCGTGTCCAACGCGACGTTGACGATCGTCGTGTCGAGGATCGACATCACCATGCCGAGGATCACGACACCGGCGATCTTCCACACGTAGGGCTCGATCGGCGCGCGCTCACCCGCGACCGGCGCGACCGGCTGGGTCTCGGCGCTCACCTTGGCGACGTTAGTCGGCGTACGTGAGTTTCTGAAGTCTCGGGCGACCGACGGGCGCTAAGTGGAGCCCGCGCCGGCGTCGGTGTCAGCGCTCACGCCGGTCTCGGCGGCCAGTTCTGCCGCCAGCGCACGGGCGCGATCGAGGTCGCCGTCGGCCGTGACGGCGACGATGCTGGCCTCGCGGAAACGGCACACGAAGGCCCACCGTTCTGTGACGGTGGCCGTGCTGCCCGGCAGGCGGCTCTCGAAGGTGGCGAGCGCCAGCACCACGCCGCCCCCGAGCTCCTCCCCCTCCCACTCGCTGAAGCGCTGCTCCTCGTAGGTGCCGACCCACTCTTCGAGGTAGGCGCGGATCGCCGCAACGCCGCGGAACACGCCGAGCCCGGCGGTGGACACGTCGAAGGTTGCGTCGGGCGCGAACACGCTCAGCCCGGCCTCGAAGTCGCCCGCGTTGGTCGCGTCCATCGAGGCGCGCAGCAGCTGGACGTTGCCGGCGGCGGGCGCCGCCCGCGGAGGCTGAGATCGGCTATCGGCGGTGGACACGGCGCGGCCGGGCGACCGCGGTCGCTACCAGCGGTAGTGGGCGAACGCCTTGTTCGCCTGGGCCATGCGGTAGATGTCGTCCTTGCGCTTGTAGGCCGAGCCCTGCTGGGAGAGGGCGTCGAGCAACTCGTTGGCGAGCCGCTGGGCCATCGTCTTCTCGCGGCGCTGGCGGGCGAACTCGACCAGCCACCGCACCGCCAGCGTGCGGGCGCGGCGGGCGGGGACCTCGACGGGGACCTGGTAGGTGGCGCCGCCGACCCGGCGGGAGCGGACCTCGAGCGTCGGGGTCAGCGACCTGATCGAGGCCTCGAGGGTCTCGACCGGGTCTTTCTCGCTGCGCTCGCCGAGCACCGCGAGCGCGTCGTAGACGATCCGCTCGGCGGTCGACTTCTTGCCGTCGAGCATCACCTTGTTGATGACCTGCTGGACGAGCTTGGAGCGGTGGATGGGGTCGGCCTCGAGCGGGCGTACCTGGGCGGCTGCGCGACGGGGCATCGACTATTTCTTCTTGACGCCGTACTGCGAGCGCGCCTTCTTGCGGTCGCTCACACCGGCGGCGTCGAGGGTGCCGCGGACGACCTTGTAGCGCACGCCCGGGAGGTCCTTGACGCGGCCCCCGCGGACCAGCACGACGGAGTGCTCCTGCAGGTTGTGGCCCTCGCCCGGGATGTAGGCCGTGACCTCGATCGACCCCGAGATGCGCACACGCGCCACCTTGCGCAGTGCGGAGTTGGGCTTCTTCGGGGTGGTGGTGTACACGCGCGTGCACACGCCACGGCGCTGGGGCGCGGCGACCTTGCGCTTGCGGCCCTTGCCGGACTTCAGTCCGGGGGTCGCGAGCTTCTTCTTCGGGGTCACACGCCCGTTGCGGACGAGCTGGGAGGTCGTGGGCATCGAGGCGATGCTATCAACGCCGGGGCGCCGCGGCCGCGGCCAATCGGCGTCGCGTCCGTCCGGCGGCGTCGGCCAGACCGTCCCGGCGGTGGCGCGGCCTCGGCGACGCCTAGGCCGTCTCGGCGGCGCCTAGGCCGTCTCGGCGGCGCCTAGGCCGTCTCGGCGGCGCCTAGGCCGTCTCGGCGGCGCCTAGGCCGTCTCGGCGGCAGCCGTGACCCGCAGCGGCGCGGGCATCAGCGCGGAGGCCACGACCACGAGCAGGAAGGCGAGCGCCTGCACGACCACGCCGGAGGGGGTGGCGGCGATCGGGTCGCCGAACACCGCGATCCCGCCGGCGATACCGGCGATGTTGGCGGCCGTTCCCGTGACGGCGATGACCGGCACGGCGTCACCCTCCTGCAGGGCTTTGGCGGAGCTGTAGAAGGCGACGATCGAGGCCAGCACGGCGACGGCCAGCCACGGGCTGGTGGCAAGGCCGAGGAAGCCGTGGGCGCCGGTGATGCCGGTGAGGGCCTTGATGGCCGTGTCGGAGACCCCGAACAGGACCCCGGAGGCGGCCGCGAGCATGACCCCGTGGTGCTCCACGGCGCCGCCCATGCGGGGACCCATGATGAGCAGCCCGCCGAGCGCGAACAGGCCGGCCTCGAACGCGATCATGGCCGCCTGTGAGAACTGGGAGTGGGAGCCGTGCATGGAAGGCAGGGTGACCCCCAGCATGATCAGACCGGCGGCCATGGCGAACAGGCCGAGCCACTGGCGGCGCCCGACCTTGAAGCCGAACATGCGCTCGGCCATCACGGCGATGAACACCATCCCGGCGGCGAGGGCGACCTGCACCACGGACATGGGCGCCAACGACAGCGCGGCCACGTGCAGGCCCCAGCTGCCGGTCGCGATCAGCATGCCGAGCGCGAACCACTTCGAGGAGTACAGCTCGCGGGCCGAGCGCAGCGGGTGGGTGACCCTCACCTTGGGCACGGAGTTGGCGCCGCGGTACTTGAAGAAGAAGCCGAGGTTCGCCACGAAGGCGCACGCGAGCGCAAGGAGGATGCCGAGGTCTAGGGTCATTGAAGAGGTCTAGGGTGGCCTGACAGGGGAGGTTGGTTGACCCATCGACCCGGCGCGCCTGCTGCTTTACTGCCCGGCGACGCCCTCAGCGGATCAACTCCGCCCGGAAGGCTAGCGGACGCTACCTCTGTGAAACCTAAACGCGGCGAAAACGGCCAAAACACGGGGAGTTTTGCCGGATCGGCGGTCGCGCGACGGGGAGTGGGAGAGCGGCGCCGTCCACACCTAATGGTCGACATAGACGGGGTCATCTCCCTGTTCGGGGTGCCCCAAGAGGACGACGGGGGCGACAACGCCCCGAGGGGCGGCCTGCACGCGGTCGACGGCACGGTCCACTTCCTTTCGGCCACGGCGGCGGGACACCTGCTTGAGCTGTCCGAGCTGTACGACCTGGTGTGGGCCAGCGGTTGGGAGGAGCGGGCCGAGGAACACCTCCCGCGACTGCTGGGCCTGCCCTCCGGACTGCCGTACCTGCGCTTCGGCCGCGAGCCCGGCAACGCCGGCGCGCACTGGAAGCTCGAGGCGATCGAGCGCTTCTCCGAGGGGCGCCCGTTGGCATGGGTGGACGACTGCTTCAACGACGCCTGCCACCGCTGGGCGGCGACCCGGACGAGCCCCACGCTGCTGGTGACCACGGAGCCCCGCGACGGACTGACGGCGCGCGAGAGCACCCTGCTGCGCGAGTGGGCCATCGCCCTCGACTACCCCGGGACGGGGGCCGGCACACCTGCCGCCAGCCGCGCCGAGACCGCTTCGGAGACCGCTGCCCCGTAGGGGCCGGCGCCGGCGAAGAAGGCCCGTACCCACTGCGGACGCGCGGGGGCGGGGGCCTGCGGCAGCGTCCACTGCCCTTCGGCGTTTGTGGTCACCTGCGCCACCGGGTTCTCCGCCACCAGCTCGCCGCGGCGGCTGACGGCGCGGGACTGGAGCGTGAGCGGCTGGCCCGCCAGGGGGGTGCCGTCCAGCAGGGTGAGGGTGCCGGCCAGTTCGCCGGCGATCGTGACGATCGTCGCCTGCACGGGCGTGCCGGCCAGCGCGTGGACGCGGGCGCGGAGGGCGGGCAGGTGGCCGTACAGCACGTCGCCGGGACAGTCGGTGGAGTCGGCGTCACGGTGACCGGCGATCCGCGGCAGGGACACTTCGCTGCCTCCGGGGTAGCGGCTGTATACGGCGCCTTCCGGATCGACGGTCACGGTCACCCGCCCGAGCGCGGGCACCCCGTGGAGCGAGAGCTTCCACGCCAGCAGCAGATCCAGCGAGGCCAGCGAGGCTGCGGAGGCGGGCACGGCGGCGTAGTTGCCGAGCACCGCCACGCCGGTCGAGTAGGCGTTGTAGCCGCCCGCCTGGGCACCGACCACGGCCTCGTCGATGCCGCCGGCGCGGGCCTCGAAGATGCGCCCGAAGCTGTCGAGCGCGAAGTTGTAGCCGATGTCGTGCCAGCCGCGGACGCGGCGGTGGAACAAGTAGATCGCACGGAGCATCGCCGGGACCTCCCCACGGGCATAGCCGTTGGGGCTGTTGGTGTGGTGCACGAAGCCGAGTTCGACCGCCCCGTAGGCCGGCGCCTTGCTCGGTGGGCACCCACCCCGCGCCCAGAACTCGCGCGCGATGATCGGTGGCGGACCGGGACCGGTGGCGAGCTGGGGTCCCGCCAGCGGCGGGGCGGCCGCCGCGGCCCCGTCCCCTTCCGTCGTGGCGGCCACCAGGGCAGCACCGGCTCCCCCGCTCACGTCGATCGTGTGCAGGCGCGCTCCGGCGAGGGCATGGGCGCTTCGCAGCTGCACCTCGCGGGTGCCGCCGCTCCACACGGGCTCGCCCTCCGCGCCCACGCCGAGCCGCTGCTCGTGATCGCCGTGGTGGGCGCCGTGGGCGGCGGCCGTCCACGGGCTCCAGGCGCCCTCGGGCGTGCGGAAGCGCAGTTGCGGGTGCGCGCCGGGGGGCTCGCGCCAGTCCAGCGCAAGCAGGTCGGCGCAACCGGCGAGGGGGAGCGTGACGATCCCGGGCCCCACCCGCCCGAGGGCGTGCTGGGCGATCCGCGGGGCGGGCGGCTGCCCGTCAGGGTGCCCCGCGACGTGACGGGCATCGGCCCCGACGGCGGCGCCCAGCGCGCGAGGGGCGCCGGACAGCGCGGCGAGGGAGCCGCCGGCGACTCCCAGCAGGCTCCTGCGGGTCAGCCCGCGATCGGCCATCGCAGGCTATAGACACCGGGGGGCGCCGAAGGTCGCGCCCCCCGGTGTGAGGGTCTTGTTACTCCTCGCTGCTGAGGTCTTCGGGGATTTCCAGCTCGGCGAGTTCCTCGGCGAAGCCGGGGTCGGTGCCGCCGGCGCCGATCTTCTCCAGCGAGGCGAGGTCCGCGTCGAACTCCTGCCCGTAGCCGCCGTCGAGCTCATCGCCGACCGACAGCCCCAGCTCGGCGGCGATCTCGTCCTGGTCGAGCAGGCCGACGTCGTCGATCACGCGGGGGAGCGGCTCGGAGGGTTCGATCTCGATCCGCCGGTAGCGCTTCAGGCCGGTGGCGGCCGGGATCAGCTTGCCGATGATGACGTTCTCCTTGAGCCCGTTGAGGCGGTCGATCTTGCCTTCGAGGGCCGCGTCGGTGAGCACCTTGGTGGTCTCCTGGAAGGAGGCCGCCGACAGGAACGAGTCCGTGTTCAGCGATGCCTTGGTGATCCCGAGGATGATGTCCTCGAACTGGGCCGCCTCGCCGCCCTGCTCGATGACCGCGTTGTTCGCCTTGGCGAACTCGAAGCGGTCGACGAACTGGCCCGGCAGGTAGTCGGTGTCGCCCTTCTGGTCGACCCTCACCTTCTTGAGCATCTGGCGGACGATCAGCTCGATGTGCTTGTCGTCGATGTCGACGCCCTGGGACTTGTAGACCTCCTGGACCTCGCGGACCAGGTACTGCTCGGTCTCGGTGCGCCCGCGGATCGCCAGCAGCTCGTGGGGGTACACCGAGCCCTCGTTGAGCTGGGTGCCCGCCACGATCTTCTCGCCGGCGCCCACGAACAGGCGGGTGCGGCGGGGGAAGGCGTGGCGGTGCTCGTCGCCGGCGGCGTCGGTGATCACGACCGTCAGAGCCTTGTCGGTCTCCTCGATCGAGACGACCCCGTCCTGCTCGGCGATCTTGGCCAGGCCCTTCGGGCGACGGGCCTCGAACAGCTCGACCACGCGGGGCAGGCCGTGGGTGATGTCCGCGCCGGCGACCCCGCCGGTGTGGAACGTGCGCATCGTCAGCTGGGTGCCGGGCTCGCCGATCGACTGGGCCGCGACGATGCCGACCGCGTCGCCGATCTGGGCGAGCGAGCCGGTGGCCATCGCACGCCCGTAGCAGGCCTGGCACACCCCTGAGGGGGCCTCGCACTTCAGCACCGAGCGCACGGGAACGCGCACGTCGTTGCCCTTGTCGCGTTCCTCGGCGAAGGCCTGCACGATGTCGGCCAGCTCCGAGCGCCCGATTTCCGCGCCCTGCTCGGTGAGCATGCGGTTGCGCTTGGTGGTGATGGGACGTGCCGCGATGCGCCCGACGAGACCGTCGTTGGGTTCGCCGTCGGCCTTGAACACCGACATCTCGATGTAGTCCTCGGTGCCGCAGTCGGCTTCACGGATGATCACGTCCTGGGCGACGTCGACGAGCCGGCGTGTGAGGTAGCCGGAGTCGGCGGTGCGCAGGGCCGTGTCCGCGAGGCCCTTTCGGGCGCCGTGGGTGGAGATGAAGTACTCGAGCACCGACAGGCCCTCCATGAAGTTGGCCTTGATCGGGCGCTCGATGATTTCACCCTTCGGGTTGGCCATCAGGCCACGCATCCCGGCGAGCTGGCGGATCTGCTTGAAGGACCCGCGGGCACCCGAGTTGGCCATCATGAAGATCGGGTTGAGCGTGTCGAGGTTCTCGATCATCGCGTCCGCGACCTCGTCGGTGGCTGCGTTCCACTGCTCGACAACCGCCTCGTGGCGCTCCTCCTGGGTGATCAGCCCGTCGTCGTACTGGCCGGTGATCTCGCCCACCAGGCGGTCGTACTTGTCGAGGATCTGCTGCTTCTCGGGCGGCACCACGACGTCGTTCTTGGAGATCGTGATGCCGGCCTGGGTGGCGTACTTGAACCCCAGGTCCTTGAACGCGTCGAGCACCAGCGAGATCGTGGTTGCGCCGTAGGTCTGCACGAGCAGGTCGATCAGCCGCGTGGTGTCGCGCTTCTTCATCGACTGGTTGACGAAGGTGTACTTCGAGGGATCGAACTCGTCCCCGAGGGCCTCCGCCAGGGCCCGCTCGATGCGGTCGTTGTAGATGATCCGCCCGATCGTGGTGAGCACGTGGCCGCCCTCGCGCCCGTAGGGGCGGAACTCGGCGATGTCGTGCAGCTTGACCACGCCGCCCTCGTAGGACAGCTCGGCCTCCTGGGCGGTGCGGAACACGTGTGGGCGCGGCTCGTAGGTGGCGCGGTCGATCTTCGACAGCTCCTCCGCTTCAGGCCCGTAGGTCAGGTAGTAGGCGCCCAGGATCATGTCCTGGGTTGGCGTCGCCAGGGGCGAGCCGTGGGCGGGGCTGAGGATGTTGTTGGAGGACAGCATCAGGATGCGGGCCTCCGCCTGGGCCTCCGCGGACAGCGGCAGGTGGACGGCCATCTGGTCGCCGTCGAAGTCCGCGTTGAACGCGTGGCACACGAGCGGGTGGACCTGGATCGCCTTGCCCTCGACGAGCAGCGGCTCGAACGCCTGGATGCCCAACCTGTGCAGGGTGGGTGCGCGGTTGAGCAGCACCGGGTGCTCGTGGATGACCTCCTCGAGCACGTCCCACACCTCGGCGATCATCGAGTCGACCATCTTCTTGGCCGCCTTGATGTTCTGCGCGGACTTGCGCTCCACCAGCCGGGCCATGATGAACGGCTTGAACAGCTCGAGCGCCATGATCTTCGGCAGCCCGCACTGGTGCAGCTTGAGGTAGGGGCCGGCCACGATCACAGAGCGCCCCGAGTAGTCCACGCGCTTGCCCAGCAGGTTCTGACGGAAGCGTCCCTGCTTGCCCTTGAGCATGTCCGACAGGGACTTCAGGGGCCGGTTTCCGGGACCCGTGACCGGGCGCCCGCGGCGGCCGTTGTCGAACAGCGCGTCGACGGCCTCCTGGAGCATGCGCTTCTCGTTGTTGACGATGATCTCGGGCGCCCCGAGGTCGAGCAGGCGCTTGAGGCGGTTGTTGCGGTTGATGACCCTGCGGTACAGGTCGTTGAGGTCCGAGGTGGCGAAGCGGCCGCCGTCGAGCTGAACCATCGGGCGCAGCTCCGGCGGGATCACCGGGACCGCGTCCAGCACCATCATCTCCGGTTTGTTGCCGGACTGGATGAAGGCCGAGACGACCTTCAGGCGCTTGACCGCGCGGGCCTGCTTCTGGCCTTTACCGGTCTTGACTTCGTCCTCGAGTTTTTCGCGTTCGTCGTCCAGGTCGACCTGCTGGAGCAGGTCGCGGATCGCCTCGGCACCCATGCCGCCACGGAAGTACTCGCCGAACCCGTAGGGAGATCCGAAGCGCTCCTTCAGCTCGCGGAAGGTGGTCTCGTCGTGCTCGATCTGCTTGGGCTCCATCGTCTTGAAGAGCTCCCACACGATCCGCATCCGTTCGGCGGCGTCCTCGATGTAGGCCTCGGTGTCGGCGATGTCCGCGTCAAAGGCCTTTTTCAGGTCCTTGAGGTGCTTCTCGCGGTCCTCGTCTGACAGTTTCGAGACGTTGATGTCGAGCGCGTCGGCCCACATGTGGTCTTCGTCGTTGAAGTTGGTCTGTTTGCCGTTCTGCAGGTACTTCTCGCGGCGGGCGAGCGACTCGCGCAGTTCGAGCACGCGCTCCTCGCGCTCGGCGGCGTAGGAGTCGAGGACCTTGTTGACCTCCTTCTCGAGGCCGTCCATGTCCTTGGCGCGGGCCTCGTCGTCGACCCACGTGACGATCGAGGCGGCGAAGTAAAGGACCTTCTCGAGTTCCTTGGGGGCCATGTCGAGCAGATAGCCGATACGGCTGGGGACGCCCTTGAAGAACCAGATGTGGCTGACGGGAGCGGCCAGGTCGACGTGGCCCATGCGCTCACGACGGACCTTCGAGCGGGTCACCTCGACCCCGCAGCGCTCGCACACGATGCCCTTGTAGCGGACGCGCTTGTACTTGCCGCAGTAGCACTCCCAGTCCTTGGTAGGACCGAAGATGCGCTCGCAGAAGAGCCCGTCCTTCTCCGGCTTGAGCGTCCGGTAGTTGATCGTCTCGGGCTTGGTGACCTCGCCCGACGACCAGCTGCGGATCTGCTTGGAGGAGGCGAGGCTGATCTCGATGGCGTCGAAGTTGTTGATGTCGATCATGTGTGGTGCTTTCCTCGCGTGTTGAAAGGTGTCTCGGAACGTTGGGGGTGGCTGCTGGTCGCTCCTATTCGGCCGGCTCCTCGGCGGGCTCCTGGGCCAGGCTCTCGAGGTCGACGTCGCCGTCGATGTCGAGCACCGAGTCCTCGCCGGTGTCTTCGCCGTCATCGGCGTCCTGGGGTCCGTCGGGGGCCTCGCCGGGGCCGGTGTCCGTGTCGTCCTCGCTGTCGAGCTCCTCGTCGGTGGCGTCGGTGTCGGTTGCCAGTGCGCGTACGCCCGAGAGGTCGATCCCGAGCTCCTCGGCGGCGCGCAGCAGGTCGTCGTCCTCGTCGCGCATTTCGGCGCGCTGGCCCTCCTCGGAGACGACGTTCACGTCGAGCGCGAGCGACTGCATCTCCTTGAGCAGGACCTTGAAGGACTCGGGGATCGAGGGCTCGGCGATGTTCTCGCCCTTCACGATCGCCTCGTAGGCCTTCACCCGCCCGACCGTGTCGTCGGACTTGATGGTGAGCATCTCCTGGAGGGTGTAGGCGGCGCCGAACGCCTCCAGCGCCCACACCTCCATCTCGCCGAAGCGCTGCCCACCGAACTGGGCCTTGCCGCCGAGGGGCTGCTGGGTGACGAGCGAGTACGGGCCGGTGGAGCGGGCGTGGATCTTGTCGTCCACCAGGTGCAGGAGCTTCAGGATGTACATGTAGCCCACCGTCACCTGCTCCTCGAACGGCTCCCCGGTGCGCCCGTTGAAGAGCGTCATCTTCCCGGAGGCCCGCTCGCCCTCGCGGCGGGACCTGTCGATGTCCATGTTGATGCGGCCCTCGTGGGCGTCCTGCCACTTCACGAGCGCCGTGTCCACGTCTTCGACGGTGGCCCCGTCGAACACCGGCGTGGACACGTACACGCGCCCGTTGCCGCCGTGGCCGTGGGCGCCCCTGTAGGCGTCGGAGCCGTCGTCGTACCAACCCTGGGCCGCGGCCCATCCGAGGTGGGTCTCGAGGATCTGGCCGACGTTCATACGCGAGGGCACGCCGAGCGGGTTGAGGATCACGTCCACCGGGGTGCCGTCCTCGAGGAACGGCATGTCCTGCTCCTCGACGATCTTGGAGATCACGCCCTTGTTGCCGTGACGGCCCGCGAGCTTGTCGCCCTCGGAGATCTTGCGCTTCTTGGCCACGAACACGCGCACGAGGTCGTTGACCCCGGGCGGCAGGTCGTCGCCGTCGTCGCGGCGGAAGGTCTTCACGTCGATCACCACGCCGCCCTCTCCGTGGGGCACCTTCAGGGAGGTGTCGCGGACCTCGCGGGCCTTCTCCTTGAAGATCGCCCGGATCAGCTTCTCCTCGGCCGTCAGCTCGGTCTCGCCCTTGGGCGTGACCTTGCCGACCAGCAGGTCGCCGGACTGGACCTCGGCGCCGATGCGGACGATGCCGCGGTCGTCGAGGGTGCGCAGCGACTCCTCGGAGCGGTTGGGGATGTCGCGGGTGATCTCCTCCTCGCCGAGCTTGGTCGTG
>Ga0335083_10010406_pt1 | contig 11243 bp, 15 predicted proteins | sample Lox_Sample_42_FD_206716 | JGI IMG/M metagenome (GOLD analysis project Ga0335083, IMG submission 206716) | Soil microbial communities from Loxahatchee National Wildlife Refuge, Florida, United States - Lox_Sample_4.2 | ecosystem: Environmental > Terrestrial > Soil > Wetlands | place: USA... | reverse complement strand
GCGTGGTCGCACCCGGCACCTTGCTCGGCGGCACCGCGGGCGCGACACTGCTCTTGCCGCTCGGCAAGCGCGGCGGCTTGTTCATCGAGCCGAGCATTTCCGCCATGCCGCTCGGCAGCGATTTAGTGGGAGATTCCGTGCTTTTTTGGGGCCTGCTCACCGTAGGGGTCAATGTCCGACTCTAAGCGCGCTCGACGTTTCTTCTGGCCCGCCACGGCGACGCTCGCGCTCTTCGGAGCGCTCGTTTCGCAGTCGTGCGGCGGCGCCGAATGCTTGCGTAACTCCGATTGCGGCTCGCACGAGGAGTGTCGCCAAGGCAAGTGCGACAAGCCGGGCGCGACGAGCAGCGACCACGACGCGGGCGCCGCCGGTGAAGGTGCCGGTGGGATGTCGTCGCAGTGACTCGTTCGTGAGCGCGGCGTAGGGTCCGGCTTGGCACCCGGATTGCTAGAGAACGGACAGCGCCATGTTCCGATCTCTCCACATCGCGGCGACGGGTATGTCGGCTCAGGAGACGCAGCTCGAAGGCGTCGCCAACAACATCGCGAACTCGAACACCGTTGGCTACAAGAAGCAGCGCGTCGAGTTCCAGGACCTGCTCTACCAAAACGTGCGTGAAGCCGGCGCCGCGACCGGCCCGACGACGATGTCGCCGAACGGCTTGCAGATCGGCACGGGCGTGCGCGTGGTCGGCACCTCGCGCGATTTCGCCCAAGGCAACCTCACGAACTCGGGCAACCCGCTCGACGTGGCGATCGAGGGCAACGGCTTTTTCGTCGTGCAGCAGCCCGACGGCACCCCCGCCTACACGCGCGAAGGCACGCTGAAGACCGACGGCCAGGGCCGCATCGTCACGAACGAGGGCATGCCGCTCGACCCGCCGATCACGATTCCGGCGAACGCCGCCGGCGTCTCCATCGCCGCGGACGGCAGCGTGAGCGCCACCATCGCCGGCCAGAACGCTCCGGTCGAGGTCGGCAAGATCACGCTCGCGAACTTCATCAACCCGAACGGCCTGAAGGCGATCGGGCACAACCTTTACACGAGCACGCTCGCGAGCGGCGAGCCGCAGCTCGGCGTCGCCGGGCAAGACGGCCGCGGCACGCTGCTCCAGGGTTCGTACGAAAGCTCGAACGTCGACATCGTGAACGAGATGATCGGCATGATCAGTGCTCAACGCGGCTACGAGATGAACTCCAAGGTCATCACCACCGCGGACGACATGCTGCGCGCCGCGACGCAGATGAAGGGCTGATGCACACTCTCGGTACCCGCCTGGCTCTCGTGCTCGCGGCGCTCGCGCTCGCCACGCCGGCCCGCGCCGAAAAAGTGGTCGCGCTCACGAGCGAGACCATTCGCGTCGCGGACATCGACCCCGGCGCCCCCGCCGCGCTCGCCGACATCGAGCTCGGTCACGCCCCGCCGCCGGGCGCCACCCGCGTGCTCACCGGGCGTGAAATCCGGCAGCATTTGCTCGACGCCGGCGCCGACCCGAAGCGCGTCCGCGTGCCGGACAGCGTGCGCGTCGCGTCGCCGGCCGAACATTGGCGCGCCGCCGAAGTCGCCGCGCGCGCCGACGCCGCCGTGCGGGCGTCGCTCCCGACGGGCGTCACGCTCGTCAAGCTCACGGCGACTCAAAGCGTCGTCGTTCCGCCCAACACCACCGTCGACGGCGTGCATCCGGTGATTCCGCACGGAGTCGGCCGCCACGACGTGACGGTCGTCGCCGAGCTCCGTCACGACGACGTGGTCGTCGGGCGGGCGCCGCTCTCGCTCGTCGTGGAGGTCGGCGAGGACGCGTTCGTGCCCGTCCTGCACCGCGGCGATCGGCTGACCGTGGTCGTCGAGGAGGGCAACGCACGCATCGGCGCCGACGCCGTGGCGCTCGCCGACGCCAACACGGGCGACACGATTTTCTGCCGCGTGACGAGCACGGGCAAGACGCTCAAGGCGCGCGTGACGAGCCGCGACACGGGTTCGGTGGTGGACCTGTGAAGCGCGCGACGCTCCTCGCTTGTCTTTTCGCGACCGCGGCCGCCGCGTGCGGCCCCGCGCACATCGCGCCGTTCACGCCGAAGCACCGCAAGTACGACGCCGGGCCGTACGCGCAGACGCAAAAGGAATACAAGCCGGCGCCCGGCTCGATCTACAGCGAGGCGCAGTCGGGGTTGCTCGAGGACACGCGCGCGCTCCGCGTCGGCGACCTCGTCGTCATCCGCATCAACGAGCAGGCGAACGCCCAGGGCAACGCCACGACCGACCTCAGCAAGCAGACGGACCGCGCGGCCAGCATGGACTCGCTCCTCGCCATCATGACGAAGCTCCAGCGCGAAAACACCGGTCTCGATCCGACGAAGCTGCTCTCGATGGCCTCGAAGACCGACTTCACCGGCACCGGCAACACGGCGCGCTCCGGCTCGCTCACCGGCAACATCGGCGTGCACGTGCAGCGCGAAATGCCGAACGGCGACCTCTACGTCGAAGGCACCAAGGTCGTGATGATCAACCACGAGGAATATCACCTCTACGTCTCGGGCGTGCTCCGGCCCTCCGACATCCAGCCCGACAACTCCGTCGATTCCTCGCTCATCGCCGACGCGCGCGTCGAGTTCACCGGACGCGGCGACATCAACGATCAGGTCGAGCGCGGCTGGCTCACCAAGTTCCTCGACTCGGTCAATCCGTTTTGAGCCCGCCCATGACGCCCTTTTTCCCTGGATTACACCGCTTCCGCGCCGTCTTGAGCGCGCTCGCGCTCGCGCTCGCGGTGTTCGCGACGGCGGGCCAGGCCAAGGCCGATCGGGTGCGCGACCTTTGCGACGTCGTCGGCGCGCGTGAAAACCAATTGGTCGGCTACGGCATCGTCACGGGCCTCTCCGGCACCGGGGACGACGTGACCGTGCCGTTCGCCAAACAGTCGCTCGAGTCGCTCCTGCGCCGCCTCGGCGTGCAGATCCCGGCGCAGCAGGTGATGTTGCGCAACGTCGCCGCCGTGGTGGTGACGACGACGATTCCGGCCTTCGTGCGCTCCGGCGCGCGCATCGACGTGACGGTGTCGTCGATCGGCAACGCGCGCTCGCTGCGCGGCGGCGTGCTCGTGCAGAGCGCGCTTCACGGCGCCGATCGCCGCACCTACGCGGTCGCGCAGGGCGCGCTCATCGTCGGCGGCTTCTCGGCGTCGGGTTCGTCGGGTTCGAGCGTGCAAGCGGGCTCGACCTCGACCGCGCGCGTCCCGAACGGCGCGCTCGTCGAACGCGAGATCCCGATGTCGCCGAACCAGAACGGCAAGCTCGTGCTCGCCCTCAAAAATCCCGATTTTTCGACCGCGAGCCGGCTCGCCGAAGCGCTCACGAAGGATCTCGGCACCGGCAGCGCGCGCGCTCTCGACGGCGGCGCCGTCGAAGTGAAACCGCCGAGCGCCTACAAGGATCGCTGGGTGGAGCTCATCGCGCACGTGGGCGAGCTCGAGCTCGTGCCGACCGAGAACGCTCGCGTCGTCATCAACGAACGCACCGGGACCATCGTCGTCGGCGGCGAGGTGAATCTCTCGCCGGTGGCGATCGCTCAGGGCGGCATCACCATCACCGTCAAGGAGACGAAAGACGTCTCGCAGCCCGGCATCCTTTCGAACGGCAAGACGGCCGTGGTGAACAACTCGGACGTGCAGGCGAGCGAACAGCCGCCGAACGGCGTCGCCTACGTCGCCGGCGCGACGACGCTCGCCGACGTCGCGAAGGCGCTCTCCGCGTTCGGCGTCACGCCGCGCGAGCTCGCGAGCATCCTGCAGGCGCTCAAGGCGGCGGGCGCGCTCCGCGCCGAGGTCATCGTCCAATGACTCCGCTCGGGCCCCTCGCGCTCGGCGCTTCGCCGGCGGCCCAGCCGACGGACGCCGCGGCCCCCAAGGCCCCGTCGAAGGTCGACGAGCAGGCGATGAAGGCCGCGAAGCAATTCGAGTCGATGATGCTCACGCACATGCTCGAGGCGATGCAGAAGACGGCGGAGCTCGGCGGCAAGGACCACCAAAACAGCGCCTACATGTCGATGGCGACCGAAGCGCTCGCGGACGGCCTCGAGCGCGGGGGCGGGCTCGGGCTGGCCGACCTCGTCGCACATTCACTCCAAAGCGAGCTCGCGGGCCGCGGAATTTCCGGGGGGAAACCGTGATTGACCGGTCGTGCAGCCGAATTTTCGACGGGGGCCTCAAGGTACCCATGAGCCGACCGTCCATGCCTGGTTGGAGATTCCACACGCAGTTTTCTGGAGGACCATGAAAGGAATTTCAGGAAGCCCGGTACTCGACGCCTACCAGCGGTTGGCGGCGGTCAAGGGCACATCGCAGGTCCAGGGGCCGGCCCCCGTGGCCACTGCTCCGGGCCCCGGCGAAAACGCCGAGGTCAAAATCTCCGCGAAGGCGCGGGGGCTCGCCGCCGAGGGTGACTCGGCGATGGACACGACCAAGGTGAGCGACCTCAAGCAGAAGATCGCTTCCGGCGACTTCAAGCTCGACCACGCGAAGATCGCGTCGCGCATGCTCGAGAGGTTCGGATAATGGCGAAAGCGCCTGCTCGCCGGGTGGAGGACGAGGCCTTGCCGGCCGCCTTCGCCGAGCTCGAGCGGGTGCTCACGGAAGAGGCGCGCGCGCTGAAGCAGCTCGACCGCGCCGGCATCGACCGCGCCGCGGAGCAGAAGACGAAGCTGCTCGGCGAGCTCGCCGCCGCCAAGAACGTGATGAAGGCCGAGCACCGTTCCGCTCTCGAGCGGATTCGGAAAACGGCGCTTCGCAATCACATGCTGCTCGCGCACGCTCGCGACAGCGTGCGCCAGGTGCTGAGCATCGCGTCGGGCCGCAACGGCTCGGGCCGTCCTTCGAGTCCCGTGCTCGGCGGCTTGCGCCTGGACGTGCGAGGCTGACGTGGGGCTCACGCAGATCCTCTCCACGGCGCTCGACGGGCTCAACGCCCAGTCGGTCGGCCTGTCGACGACGGGCGACAACATTTCGAACGTGAACACGCCGGGCTACGCCCGCCGCGAAGTCGATCTCGAGACGCGCGCGCAGGGCCTCGCTGGCGTCAACGTGGCGGGACTGCAGCGCGTTTCGGACGCGGTCGTCGAACGCAAGCAGTACCAGGCGATGGGGCTCTCTTCGGCCGCCTCCGAGCGCGACTCGCAGCTCGGCCAGGTCGAGAACCTCTTCGACGACACGAACGGCTCCGGTCTCGCCGACGCGCTCTCGGCGTTTTACACGTCGTTTTCCGGGCTCGCTTCGAATCCGACCGATTCGACGGCGCGCTCCACCGTGCTCAACGCCGCGAGCACCCTCGCGGGCCGCATCAACGACACGGCGAACAGCATCGCCTCGCAGCGCTCGGACATCTTCGGCAAGGCGCAGGCCACCGTCGCCGAGATCAACGCGAAGGCTCAGAAGCTCGCCACGCTGAACCAACAGATCGTCGCGGCCAAGGCGCAAGGCCAGGACACGACGGGCCTCGAGGATCAGCGCTCGAAGGTCCTCCTCGACATGTCGCCGCTCATCGACGTGACGACGATCCCGCAGGACAACGGCTCCATCATGGTGCAGTCCTCGGGCACGACGCTCGTCGACGGCGTGCAGGCACGCACGCTGTCGCTCGGTCTCGACACGAACGGCAACATGCAGCTCACCGCCGCGATCGGCGACGGTCCGGGCACCGACATCACGAAGTACCTCACCGGCGGGCAGCTCGGCGGCCTCAAAGAAGCGCGCGACACCGATCTCGCCCAGGTGGCGACGAACCTCGACAATTTCGCGTACGGCATCGCCACGAGCGTGAACACCGTTCACGAAGCCGGCTACGGCCTCGACGGCGTGAGCGGCCGCGACATGTTCAGCATCACGCCGTCCGCGCAAGGCGCCGCGCGGGCGATCGCCCTGAGCGCCGACGTCGCGAACAACCCCGACGCCGTCGCCGCCTCGGGCAGCGCGACCGCCCTGCCCGGCAACTCGGACAACGCCGTCGCGCTCTCGGCGCTCGCCAGCCAACCGGCGGTCGGGAGCTCGACGCCGAGCGAAGCGTGGGGCGACCTCGTGGGCGACGTCGGCTCGCGCAAGCAGTCGGCCTCCGACGATTCGACGATGCGGAGCGCCGTCGAGGCGCAAGCGACCGCGGCACGCGAGTCCTCGAGCGGCGTCTCGCTCGACGAGGAAATGGTTTCGCTGACCAAGTTTCAACGCGCTTACGAGGCGTCGTCCAAGGTGATCACCACGGTGGACACCTTGCTCGGCGAGCTCATGGATTCGGTGGGCCGATGAGAGTCACGGACGGCATGCGACAGACGAGTCTGGTCCGGACCCTGGACCAGCTCAGCCAGGCGCAGCAGGATGCGTCGAATCGCGCGCTCACGGGCAACCGCGTGAACAAGCCGTCCGACGATCCGGCGGCGGCGGCGGAGCTCGCGCGCATTCGGGCGAGCTCGGCGCAGGCGGACGCGGGCCTGAAGGCGGCGTCGAGCGCCGAAAACGACCTCACGCTGTCGGAAAGCGTGCTCGCCCAGGCGAACGACCTCTTCACGAACGCCCGCGAGCTCGCCGAGCAAGGCGCCAACGCGTCGCTCGACGCGAACACGCGCGCCGACCTCGCGAAGCAGGTGGGGCAGCTCAAGCAGCAGCTCGTGAGCATCGCGAACACGAAGGGGCAAAACGGCTACCTCTTCGGCGGCAGCCAGACGCAAACGCAGCCGTTCGACGCGAACGGGAACTTCTCGGGCGACGACGACGCGCACATGGTCGACCTCGGCACCGGGACGCCGACCGCCGTGAACGTGAGCGGCGCGCGCGCCTTCACCACCGCCGGCGGCCTCGACGTCTTCGACCAGCTCGACCAGCTGCAGAATGCGCTGAACGCGAACGATCAGACCGCGATCAGCGGCACCTTCGCGGGCCTCGAAGCGGCGCGCCAGCAGGTCGTCGGCGTGCAAACCGACGCCGGGCTCCGCATCGACCAGATGCAGACGACCGAGGACGTGCTCACGCAGGCGAAGACCGTGCTCGCCAGCCGCCAACACGACGTGGCGGGCGCCGACCAGTACCAGGCGTACTCCGACCTCGTGACGCTCGGGCAATCGCTCGAACAAGCCGTCGGCGTCGCCAAGCAGGTCCTGAACGTCGGCGGCATGACGCAGTCGTAGTCTCGTCTACGACACGCGATCCCGAAACGAGAAGTCCGGGTCCAGATCCCGCGCGCGCGACCGTTCATGCGATCGAGGACGCTCGGAGCGAGCGGCCTCCCACCGAAGGATCACGCTCGTGCTGATTGTCGCTCGACGCAAGGGCCAGCGCATCAAGATTGGCGAGAACATCGAGGTCGTCGTGACCGAGGTGTCGCGCGGCGAGGTACGCCTCGGCATCGTGGCTCCGAAAACGGTCGCCGTGGTGCGCGAAGAGATGCAGCGCGCGGTGGAGGACGCGAACCGCGCGGCCGCCGCCTCGACGCTCGGCGACGCGGGCACGGGCAACGAGGTGAGCGTGGTGACGGAGCTCGGCACGGTGAACGAACGCGGCGCGAGCTCGGCCGTATTCGGCAAGAACGAACAAGCCGAGCCGGCGCAACGCCGCGCCAAGTGAGCGCGTTCCCGGCCGGAAAAACTCGCTCGCAGGGCGGCGCCGCGCGGCGGCGTGGCGGCTCCGCGCCCGCGCGCCCGGCGACGGTCACGACGTGCCGCGCTCGCCGGTTTTCGGCGCGGCTTCGCCGCCGTGCGCGCCGAGCGAGCGCCGCTCCGCCGAGCGCGCTCGGGGCCGCGTGTAGGAGCTTTTTCCTCAAGCTCGGCGGCCGGAACCCGTTCGTGACTGGCTGAGGGCAAAGACGCCCACGGCAGCGCGATCCCCGCGCAGCCCTTTCTCCAAGAAGGAGCTTTTCGATGGCACTCTCAATCGCAACCAACATCGCCTCGCTGACCGCGCAGGTGAACCTCAACAAGAACCAGAAGAACCTCCAAACGAGCATCAACCGCCTCTCGAGCGGCCTCCGCGTCAACACCGCGGCGGACGACGCGGCCGGTCTGGCCGTCAGCGAGAGCATGAAGGCGCAGATTCGTTCGTACACCGTCGCGGGTCGTAACGCGGGTGACGGCGTCTCGATGGCGCAAACGGCTGAAGGCGCGCTCGGCCAGGTGCACGACATCCTCGGTCGTATGCGCGAGCTCGCGACCCAGGCCGCCAACGGCAGCTTGAGCGACACGGACCGCGGGTACCTCGACAAGGAGTACCAGCAGGACTCGCAGGAAATCACGCGCCTCCAATCGGCGACGTCGTTCAACGGCGTTTCGCTCATCGGCTCGGGTGCGGCGACGACCACGAGCTTCCAGGTCGGTCTCAACAACACGGCGGGCGTCGACACCATCGACGTCGGCTTCAACGGCATCGACCTCTCGGCCGTGACGGGTGCGGACATCACGTCGCAAGCGAACGCCTCGGCGCTCCTCGCGGCGGGTGGCGGCATCGACGCGGCGATCGCGACGGTCTCGGATGCGCGCGCCGGTTTCGGCGCCGCGATGAACCGCCTCGACTACGCCTCGGCGAACATCGACACGATGAAGCTGAACCTCTCGGCCGCGAACTCCCGCATCGTCGACGTGGACGTGGCGGACGAGACGAGCCAGCTGTCGAAGAACCAGGTGCTCACGCAAGCGGGTACCTCGGTGCTCGCGCAAGCGAACCAGCTGCCGCAGATGGCCTTCGGCCTGATCGGTCACTGATCGCGCTCGTAGTTCCGATCCGTGGCGGCCTCGCTCGGGGCCGCCACGGGCGTCGGACTACCCAGGTAAAACATGGCGACCGGAACTATCGCGTTCGGCGGCGTCGGGTCGGGACTCGACACCACCAGCATCGTCAACGGCCTCGTCCAAGCGAGTCAGGGGCCGCTCACCGCGCTCCAGACCAAGCAGACGAACCTGCAAGCGGCGAACACGTCGATCTCCTCGATCGGCACGCTGCTCGGCACGCTCCAAACGGCGCTCCAGTCCGTCGACGAGACGCGCGAAGTCGGTAGCTACGCCGCGACGTCCTCGAGCTCCTCGATCGTGGCGACCGCGAACGGCGCAGCGCTCCCGGGCACCTATTCGGTCTCCGTCGGGAGCCTCGCTTCCGAACAACGCACCTACTCGGACCCGCAGGCGTCGTCCACGACGGCGCTCGGCCAGTCGGGACAGCTCTCCATCGCCGTCGGCAACACGAACGCCAACATCGACATTTCCTCGAGCGACACGCTCGAAGACATCGCCTCGAAGATCAACGGCTCGGGCCTGCGCGTGAGCGCCTCCGTCATCAACGACGGCAACCAATACCGGCTGCAGGTGCGCGGCCTCGACACGGGCGCCGCGAACGCCATCACTTTCTCGGGCACCACGCTCGGCCTCGACACCGCCGCGAACACGAAGCAAGCGGCCGCCGACGCGAAGGTGACCATCGACGACATCACCTTCAGCCGCCCGACGAATCAGATCTCCGGCGCGATCCCGGGCGTGACGCTGAACCTCACCTCGCCGACGACCACGCCGACGACGGTCCAGATCGCGTCGGACCCGACGGGACTGCAGAACAAGCTCACCGCCGTCGTCAACGCGTACAACGCCGTGATCGACGCCGTGCACAACGCCGCCGGCTTCGGCACGACGCCCGCGGCCGTGACGGGACTCGCGGGCGATTCGATGCTCCGTTCGCTCACCGATCAGATGTCGAACGCCATCGGCACGGTGGTCGGCAACGGGCAATACCAGACGCTCGGCTCGATCGGCGTGAGCCTCGACACGAACGGGCACATGTCGCTCGACACCGACAAGCTCTCGACCGCGCTCCAGAACGACCCGAACGCGGTCGCCGCGGTGATCGCCGGCCCCACCGACGGCACCGGCGCGGTCAACGTGCTCGAGAACGTGGTGAACACGTTCAATCAAACGGGCACCGGCCTCTTCGCCTCGCGCGAGACCTCGATGCAGCAGGACCTCACCGATCTCGGCAGCGAGATCGACACCGAGCAGCAGCGCCTCAACGACTACGCCGACCAGCTCAAGGCTCAGTTCACCCAGCTCGACACGCTCATGAGCGGAACGAGCCAGGACATGAGTTACCTCTCGAGCTTCTTCGGCACGACCTCCACGTCCAAGTAAGCACGACCACGCGACCCCTGAGGCATTCCGATGTTAGCCACTGCCGTCAGCCGCTACAAACAAGTCGTCGTCTCGACCTCCACGCCCGGCGAGCTCCTCTTGGCGCTCTACGGCGGACTCTTCCGTTACCTGAGGCAGGCGCGCATGTTGCTCGAAGCGAAGCAGCGCGGTCGCGCCGCCGAACAGGTCTCGAAGGCCCGCGCGATCCTGTGCGAGCTCGACCTCGCGCTCGATCACGAGGTGTATCCGGAGCTCTGCCAGAATCTCACCGCGCTCTACGACTTCTGCCTGACGCGCCTGCGCATCGCGACGCGCGAAGACTCGACGCAGGCCATCGACGACGTGATCCGCGTGCTTTCGCCGCTCTACCAGGCGTGGCAACTCGCCGTGCCCAAAGCGACGATCGAGCAGGGTCGCGCCGACCGCGGCCGCTGACGCGGGCGTTTCGCGCGTGTCTCGTCGTTCTAACGACGGGGCGGAAAATCGCTGATGCAGAGCTCGTGCACCTCGGCGCCGATGACGCTCGGGGGCGGCAGATCGGGGTGTTCCGGCACGTGATTGGCAATCATGCGCGCCGCGGCGACGACCTCGCGCAGCGTCGGGATCCCGTCGCGGCCGCCAAAAACTCGACAGCGCGCCCGCGCCAGCCGGTGCGCGGCCAAAGCCAGATTCCCGGACTCCTGAACCAGCCGCCCGTAGCTGCCGTCCTGCTCGTCGAGACGGCGCAGCCACTCCGCCGGTCGCTCCATTTCTTCCCAATGCGTCATCGCTCGGGCAGGGGTGAAGCAAACGCCGTGCCGCCGCCGAGGCAAAGCGCGTCGGGGCGTCAGCCCTCGGTTTCGGCTTTGAGCACCGTCAAATCTTCGAGCACGCCGAGGAGCTCTTGTTCGGTGCCCTTGTTGCCGATGATGCCGAGCGCGTGATCGATCGACGCGATCTCGCGTGAAAGACTCTTCAAACGAGCGCGGCGCACGCAGCGGGCGCGGAGCACCCGCACCGCTCCGACGAGCCTGCCGACGTTGGCCATCGGGTCGTTGAGCGCGCGGAGCAGGGCCTGGATCTTGTCGATCTCCTTCAGATCCTCCGGACGCACCCGGCACTCA
>Ga0335083_10010405_pt1 | contig 11244 bp, 6 predicted proteins | sample Lox_Sample_42_FD_206716 | JGI IMG/M metagenome (GOLD analysis project Ga0335083, IMG submission 206716) | Soil microbial communities from Loxahatchee National Wildlife Refuge, Florida, United States - Lox_Sample_4.2 | ecosystem: Environmental > Terrestrial > Soil > Wetlands | place: USA: Florida... | reverse complement strand
GCCGTGCTCCATCAATCGGGGACCGAAGGGACCCCTCTCCTGGAAAACAACGAAGGGGTCATCTATCGCCGTGGAAGTAACGGAGAAGTTCGCTGGTCCAGTGAAGGATTTATCACCAGCGAGGTTGCACTGCTGCTCGAACCCCTGATTCTCCTCACTCCCGAGGAAAAGCAGTTGATCCTGCAGAAGGGGTACATCAAGGTCGGCGGCGAGGGGCTGGAACTGGAGGTGGGGCGGGACGCCAACTGGTTCGGTCCCGGCTACCGGGGGGCGCTGACCCTCTCCAGCAACGCGCAGAACTTCGATTTTGTCAAGCTCTCCAGCCCGGAGCCGCTCAACGTCGACTGGGTCAAGAAATATCTTGGCTATTGCAAATACGCCTTGATCTTTTCCCGCTTCGACGAGACAGGAGAAGGGAGCACCCAGCGGCAGCCGTATTTCATCGCCATGAAGCTCAGTGTCAAGCCGACGACGTGGTTCGAGATCGGGGGGAATTTTGTCCGCCAGGAAGGCGGGCCGGGGCTGTCCGGGAATACCAGTTTGTCAGACTTTATTTTCGGGGGGGGCGACACCAACAAGAGCAACTCCATTGCCGGCATCGACCTCCGCTTCCGCATCCCGTGGCTGCGAAATACCGAGGTATACGCCGAGTATGTGGGTGAGGATTCCGCACTTTTCTGGCCCTTCGTGGAGAGCTACGTGGCCGGGTTCTTCATCCCCCGGCTTACCGCATCCGGCAGGGACGATTTCCGGTTCGAGTTCTTCTACGGCAATCCGATGCTCTATACCGATATCAAATTCCCGGCCGGCTATGTCTATCACCAGATGCCGGCTGGTGATTCCCAAGGGGGCGGATCCATCGAGTTTTACACCCGGTACAGCCACTGGTTTTCGACACGAAACAACCTGGCACTGGAATATTTCCATACCGAACGCGGCAACGAAGGAAGGGTTCCGGTAGGCCCTGACGGGAGATACGACCCCAACGGCACGTTACAGGCGGTGGAGCGGAAGAATGCCGTGCGGTTGTCCTGGAATCTTCCGTTGTACGGGGATTTCGATACGAACATCATGTATGGCTGGGAGAGGATCCACAACTTCAACCTGATTGGCGGCCTCGATCAGACCAACCAGACTGTGAAGCTTGATGTCAGCTACCGATACTAGTGTCCCGTGCGGTTAGTTCACCGCAAGAATTCCGAGGAATTTGGGTTCCTGGCACGGCGCGGCGACGCAGGCCTAGCGGGGCCTACGCCGAGGAGCCGCGACACAGCCGGGGGCCAAAAGGCCCGCAATTGTAAGGTAAGAAGTAACCGCACGGGACACGAGAAGAGCCGGGAGACTGGGGCTGTTCGGAATGGACGAGACGTTCCCCGCCTGCCGCTGATTTGCGACATGTGCGGGCACGCTTCTTACCCTGTCGTGCTGTAACGTCCATCGCATTACTGCGTCGCATGACCGACGTCGTCATATTTGGGATTGGGAGCAAGGAGTTTACTGATGCGTAACATGGAAAGAATTTTCACGAAGGCCCTGGTTCTGGTTTTCCTCACCACGGGTGTCGCATTTTCCGCTGACGAGGGGCGTGATGACCCGTGGGGCACCGTGCCGCCCCCATCGACCGGGTTGCAAATGAAAAAGATTACTCCTTCCGAGTCAACAGCAGAAAGAGTTCGCTCGACCCCGGACAAGGCGGGCCCCGATGATATCGGCAGGAGCATACGGGTTGTCCCCGCTCCCCCGGAGAATATCATCTCACCCCTGGAAAAGTCTTTTGCCGAGAATACCGTTACGCTGCAGGACAGGTTTGGGTCGGACGCCCTCAAACGACAATTGAAGCAGTTCGGCTACGACTTTTTTTCCAACTCGCTTCAGAATGTGATGCCGACCGGCAACCTTCCCGTTGGCGATCAATACATCCTCGGCCCCGGTGATGCCATTCAGATAGACGTCTGGGGCTCCATAAACACCCGACAGGAACTTGACGTGGACAGGAACGGAGAGATTACGATCCCCAAAGTCGGGACCGTCAAGGTCTGGGGGCTTACCTACGGCCAGGCCAGGGAGGCGATCAACAAGGCAATATCCCATTACTTCAAAGGATATGAACTCAACGTCACCCTGGGGAGGCTGCGGACCATCCAGGTCTACGTGGTCGGTGAAGTTACCGCGCCCGGGACGTATAGCGTCAGCTCCCTGGGCACGATAGTCAATGCGCTCTCCATGGCGGGTGGTCCCTCCAAGACCGGGAGCCTCCGCTCTATCAGACTCCTGAAAAAGGGGAAAGCGGCCGTCGAGGTCGACCTCTATGACATGCTGCTATCCGGGGACAGGAGCAATGATATACGCCTGGAAAACGGCGACACCATCTTCGTACCGGTGATCGGTCCGGTGGCGGCTGTGGCCGGAGAAGTGAAACGGCCTGCCATCTACGAACTGAAAGGGAAAACGACGCTGAAGCAGCTTCTCGACATATCGGGGGGAATCACGGCGGCCGGGTACATCGGCCGGATTCAGGTTGAAAGGTTCGAAGGGAACAATGCGCGGGTTGCGCTCGATTATGAACCGAAAGGTGCCCCGGCTGACGCGATATTGGCAACAGTGCCAATACAGGACCGGGACATGGTAAAGGTCTTTCCGGTCAGCAAGGCCCTGAGACGGGTCGTGACCCTGAAGGGAAGCGTGGTCAGACCGGGAGAATATCAATTCAAGGAAGGGATGCGGCTGTCGGACCTCATCCCCACCTACGAGGCGCTGCTGCCTGAAACGTATCCCGGCTCCGTGCAGCTCATCCGGCTGGCCCTTCCCGATTTTCACAAGGAAGCCGTATCGGTCAATCTTGCCAAAGCCCTTGCCGGAGATCCCGAAGAGAACATCCTCCTGAAGGAACAGGATACGGTTACGGTGTATTCACGTGCGGACGTAATGGAAAAGTTCGTCGTTACCATCAGCGGCGAAGTCCTGCATCCGGGATCCTACAGTTTTTATGACAACATGCGCGTCCGGGACCTCATCGCAGACGCCGGCAGCCTCAAGATGAATGCCTATCTCGACGATGCCGAGCTGACCAGGGTCGTGATCAGGGATGGAACGGCAAGCTCCATCCGGATGGGGATAGATCTTCACAAGGCACTGACGGGCGATCCGGCACAGAACATCGTCCTGCAACCGAACGATTCTCTCATTGTCAGGGGAATCCCCAACTGGCTCGAGGCGACGGACCGTTTTGTGACCCTCAGGGGAGAGGTGAAGTTTCCCGGCACCTATTCCATCAGAAAAGGAGAAAAAGTGAGTTCGGTTCTGGAAAGGGCCGGGGGCTTTACGGATAAGGCCTATCTGAGGGGGGCGAAGTTCACCCGCCGGTCGGTCCAGGCGGATCAGCAGAAAAGAATGGATGAGATAATCGTCAAGACCGAGAAGGATATCCTGAGAAAGCAGAGCGAACTCTCCTCCCTGGCGGCGTCGAAAGAAGAACTAGAGGCCACAAAGCTGTCCCTGGAAGGGCTCGCGAAGAACCTGGAGAAGCTGAAGGCCACGAAAGCCGAAGGAAGGGTGGTCATACACCTTGCTTCTCTGGAAGAGTTCAAAAGCACCCCGTACGATATCGAAATGATGGGTGGCGACACCCTCGACATCCCCCTGACACCCAATGTGGTCAATATCATGGGACAGGTGTACAATCCGACCACCCTCATATACATGCCGGGAGAAAACATCTCCTATTACCTGCAAAAGTCCGGAGGCCCCACCAGGGACGGGGAGGAGGACGAGATGTACCTGGTCAGGGCGGACGGCACCGTGATGAGCAACGAGCAGTCGTCATTCGGTTTCCGCTGGGATGATACAGGGAAACGGTGGACCTTCGGCGGTTTCATGTCCACCCCCCTTGATCCGGGCGACACCCTGGTCGTGCCCGAGAAGCTGGAACGGACGGCCTGGATGAGGGAGATCAAGGATATAACCACCATAATCTCGCAGATAGCGCTCACTGCCGGTGTGATTCTGGTCGGGCTTAAATGACGGATGACAAAGGGGGATATACGCACGTGCGCGTGAACGCCGTAAGGGTACATCCGGAACTGAGTACTATGAGCAGGAGAATCATGAGGTTTGCATCCCTTCGCATTTCCAAAGTGCTTGGCGGTTTCCTGCTTGCCCTTTTCGTAATTTCGGGCGGGACGCCGGCTCCGTGTTCATCCGAAACAATTCCTTCCCCGGTGAGACTGCACGGCCATGTCCCCACGAAGGACCTGGCCGGGGCAAAGTGGTTGGGGGGGCTGGCTTCCGACACCCGCATTCCCATGGCCTTTGCCTTGCCGCTGCGCAACCGGGCAGAGTTGCAGGAACTTCTGGGACGCATCTACGATCCGGCTGATCCGCTGTATGGCCACTACCTGACTTCCCGGGAATTCACGGACAGGTTTGGCCCCACACAGGCCGATTATGATGCCATCATCTCCTATGCGCGCAGTCTGGGACTCACGGTCACCGGAACTCATCCCAACCGCACCCTTTTGGATGTGTCGGGCCCCGCAGGGATGATTGAAGCCGCCTTTGCCCTCCACCTCCGGCGCTATCAGGCACCAGGAGGCCGGGAGTTCTATGCCCCTGACGACAACCCCGAAGTTCCCGATGCCGTTGCGTCCCGTATCGCGGGAGTGGTCGGCCTGGACAATGCTGCAGTCTGGCACGCGCACAGGCGTTTGGTTTCGGCGGCGGAGATGGCACGGACTGAACCGTTTCAGATCGGCACGGGCCCCGGGGGTGGCCTGACCCCCGGCGATATCCGGACAGCCTACAACCTGCAGGGGGTGGCAGCCGACGGGACCGGGCAAGTCCTGGGCCTGTTCGAACTCGACGGGTACAGATCAAGCGACGTGACGAGCTACGAGAGTTATTACGGCTTGCCCTCTGTCCCACTGCAGAACGTCCTGATCGATGGCTTCTCCGGCAGGCCCGGGAGCGGGGCGGACGAGGTGACGCTCGACATCGAGCTTCAGATCGCTCTCGCGCCAGGCGCCAGCAAGATAATCATCTATGAAGGTCCGAACTCGAACACCGGAGTGGTGGACACCTACAACCGCATCGCCACCGATAATTTAGCCAAGCAGATCAGCACATCATGGGGTTTGAGTGAGGGGCAGAACAGCTCTACGGTTATCAGCAGCGAGAACACCGCCTTCCTGCAGATGGCGGCGCAGGGGCAGTCGATCTATGCGGCGGCGGGAGATAGCGGGGCCTATGACGACGGCACCACCCTCAGCGTCGACGACCCGGCCTCCCAGCCGTACATGGTCGGTGTCGGAGGGACGCAGCTCTTCGTCAACGCTGACGGTACCTACAATCATGAAACGACCTGGAACGTCGACAACACGGTGAGCGGAGGGGCAGGTGGAGGCGGCATCAGCTCCCTCTGGGGCATTCCCTCCTGGCAGCAGGGAATTGCCACCGCGGCCTCGGCCACCATGCGGAACGTACCGGACGTTTCGCTCAATGCCGACCAGAACACCGGCTATTCGATTTATTACCATGGCGGCTGGTGGATCTACGGCGGCACGAGCTGTACCGCTCCTCTCTGGGCTGCGTTAACCGCGCGTGTCAACCAGCAGCGAGCTGCCAACGGATATCAGCCGCTGGGGTTTGCCAACCCTGCGATCTATCAGATCGCGAAGGGGGCACGGTATGGGGCTGATTTTCATGACATCACGCAGGGAACGAATCTCTTCTATGGGGCTGGCACGGGCTACGACAACGCCACCGGATGGGGCTCTTTCAACGGCGCCAATCTGCTGGCCGATCTGGCCCCCCCCGTCACCTACACGTTGACGTACACCGCCGGCGCCAACGGCACCATCAGCGGCATCTCGCCGCAAACCGTGAACAAGGGCGGAAGCGGCTCGCAGGTAACGGCAGTCCCCAACACGGGCTATCACTTCGTGTCGTGGAGCGACGGCGTGGCGACCGCTTCCCGCACCGACACCAACGTTACCGCCAACATCAGCGTCACGGCCAGCTTCGCCATCAACACCTACACATTGACGTACACCCCCGGCGCCCATGGCACCATCAGCGGCGTCTCGCCGCAGACCGTGAACTGGGGCGGAAGCGGCACCAAGGTAACGGCAGTCCCCAACACGGGCTATCACTTCGTGTCGTGGAGCGACGGCGTGGCGACCGCCTCCCGCACCGACACCAACGTTACCGCCAACATCAGCGTCACGGCCAGCTTCGCCATCAACACCTACACGTTGACATACACCCCCGGCGCCAACGGCACCATCAGCGGCGTCTCGCCGCAGACCGTGAACTGGGGCGGGAGCGGCACCCAGGTAACGGCGGTCCCCAGCCCGGGCTACCAATTCGTGTCATGGAGCGATGGCGTGAGGACCGCTGCCCGTACAGACGCCAGTGTGACCGCCAACATAAGCGTGACAGCAACGTTCAACAGTCTTCCCTATGTTCAGATAGTCGGGTATCCGCAAGTATATTACGGGCTTCTTCAGCTGGCATACAATGCCGCTGCTACTGGTGCGGTCATTCAGGCTCAAGGGATAATCTTCACCGAGGACCTGTCCCTGGGCAACTCCACAGATGTGACTCTCGAGGGAGGTTGGGACCCGACGTTCTCCACCCAAAATGGCTATACCGTCCTGCAGGGGCTTCTTACGGTTAGTGAGGGACAACTCGTGGTGGATCACTTGATCATCAAGTAACACTGCCGCTTGAATAATGAGTGAACACCGTAAGCTCGCATGAAGGTGGGAGTTATTGTTGAAAACAACCGGTTTCTTGACCATGCGTACTCGGACAACTAATTCACCAGCCCGCACTTGATGGCATAGTTTGTAAGTTCCGCATTGTTGTTCAGCCTCATTTTGATCAGGATGCGTGACCGATAGGTACTGATCGTCTTAACACTCAGAGACAATTCGTCGGCTATTTTACTGACGGTTTTCCCGGCGGCAATCAGGCACATTATCTGATGTTCACGGTCGGAAAGCAGTTCATGGAGGGCTTGATCCTCTCTGCTTCCCACGGCAGTGGCCAGTCTTTCCGCCATGGCCGTGCTCACATATTTTCCGCCGCCGGATGCCTTTCTGATTGCCACAACCAGTTCGTCGGAAGCGCTTTCCTTCGTTATGTAACCGCTGGCGCCCGCCTTAAGCGCCCGAATGGCATACTGCTCCTCCGGGTGCATGGATAGAATCAGCACCGGCAGGTCGGGCTTCATGGTCTTCACTTGTTTCAACACATCAAGGCCGTTGCGCCCCGGCATGGAAATATCCATAAGCACCAGGTCAAGCTCCTCGTTCACCATGGAGGAAAACAGCTCCTGGCCGTTACCGCACTCGGCGGTCACCGCCATATCGGGAAACTCGGCTAGGATTTGGCTCAGTCCCCGGCGTACAATGGCATGATCATCAACTATGGCAATTCTGGTCATCCGGTTTCTCCCCGTTTTGCATCGGTATGCCCACCTTTACGATGGTCCCTTTCCCCCGGAACCCGCGGATGGATACCTTCCCCTTCAGGAGAAGCGCCCTCTCCCGCATCCCGGTCAGGCCTACCGATCGAGGATCGGTGACCTGTGCTTTCCCAATTCCCTTGCCGTTGTCTGCAATCGTAAGGTGTATCCTGCGTCTCTTCTGCCTCAGCCTGATTTCAATCTCTGAGGCATCGGCATGGCGCAGTATGTTCGTCAACGCCTCCTGAAATATCCTGAAGAGAGCAACGGAACGCTCCCCGTCGATAGAAACCTCAACAACATCGATAAAAGATTGGCAGACAATTCCCGTCCGGATCTGGAATTGCTGCGCATACCATTCGACAGCCGTAGCAAGGCCCAGATGGTCCAGAATCTGAGGGCGTAAATCGGACGCTATACGCCGCACCGTGTCGATAGTCGTGTCAATCAGCTCGGTCATGGCCCTCATCTTCTCGACCAGCAATGGTTCCGACGACGAAATCCTTGCCTTCAGCCAGGAAACGTCGAATTTCAGTACGGTCAGCAGCTGCCCCAGCTCGTCGTGAATTTCCCGGGCGATTCTGCTCCGATCCTTCTCCCGTCTCACTTCCAGGTAGGCGGAAAGGTTCCGCAGCTGTTCATGTGACGTCTTCAACCGCTCATCCGCCCTACGACGCTCCGTAATGTCCTCGATGACCTCAACCGCGGCCAGGATATCCTTGGCTGGATTCGTGATCGGCACTGCGGAAACGGCTATCGTCTTCAGACTGCCGTCGAGACACTCGATTTCAATGACCTCGTTCAAGGTCGTTTCTCCCCGGCCGATTGCCCTGGCTAAAGGCCACTCTTCTTTTGCGAGGCGCTGCCCGGTCCCCGGCCGCCATCCTTTCTGGTCACCGGTCATCTCCATGTGGGAACATTTATCACCGCACCAGATCATCTTTCCCGCTTTGTTGCCCATGATGACGGTTTCACCTTCCCTCCCCATCACGCAGATACCGACGGGAAGAATCTCCAGCACTATCCTCAGCAACTCTTCGCTCTGTTTCAGGGCTTTCTCCGCACTGGTTCTCTCCAGGACCTCCTTCCGGAGAGATTCGACCGTTTTATCCAGTGTCGCAGTCCTCTCGGAAACCATCTGTTCGAGACCGGCATTCAGCCTGATGATTGCATCCTGCGCCTGCTGGCGCTCATGGATCTCATGGCTGAGCCTTTGATTCGCGTCCTCCAGATCGATGGTGCGCTTATGCACCTGTTCCGACATCGCCCTGAAGGCATTGGCCAGCACACCGGTTTCATCTTCCGATTGGTGTTTCAGGGTGACAAAATAACGTCCCCTCTCCATCTCAAAGGCAGCATCGGTGATTTCTGCAATCGGTCGGACAATCCGCCGGGTTGACAGAGCGGAAATGGCAACCGCAGCCACTACGCCGAACAGAGAGATTATCAGGCTGACTCGTATCGTATTGGTCAGAACGTCATTGAACTCCCATGATGCCGTCTTGTTGTCGCGCGCCATGTCATTGGCAAGCCATTGCAGTGACCGCTCCATTACCTCAACCCTCATGTCGAGGAGGCGGTCAAGGTCTGCCAGCGGCCCATCGGGTACTTTTTCCCCGCTCTTGATAAGAGGGAGCATCCGCTGTTCGTAAATGCGCACGACGTCATCGAAGGCTGACTGGGCCTCTTGTGCGACCTTCATCTCCCGTGGAGAGTCAACAATCTGCATCACTTTCTGCAGCTTTGCCAGGTTTTCTTTCTTGGCTTCACTCCAGGCCCGCTCCGACGAAACCATATCCCTGTTGATAATGGCATGGGCAATGACCGCTTCCAGGTTGACGCCGATTTGCTGGGCATTCACTGCCAGGACCATATCGTTTGATCGCATCCATGTCTCGTGGTACAGCTTATCCAGACGCCGCAGGGAAGCATAATTGATCGAGACCAGCATAGCCATCAACAGCACACAGAAGCCGAAACCGGAGGCAAGTTTTGCGGCAATTCTGCGTTTAACCAGCCTCATACGTCATGCTCCAGAAAGCTCCCCACCAGCAAGCCGGCAACAAGAAAAAATAGGCGCCCGCACAACCTTCACCCACGGCATGACAACGAGGGGGCGCATCATGTCATGCTCCTCGTGCTCCAGATTGAAGAATGTTTCGCCCACCGGGCTGGGGGGATATGCAAAGGCCCTCCCTCTTCCGAGCCGCCGCAGAGGCAGCAAGACACCCGCCCCCGTCATCGCGCTGATTTGCATGAATCTTCTCCGCGAAATCATCTCGTCCTCCTTTTCGATGCGGCAGAGGCTTCCGGCCACATACTTCCAGGCTTAGAGAACCGATGCCAGGGCACAAGCAAGTTGCGCACCAATTCTCAAGGATTCGTGTGAATCCGTCTCTCATGCGCGGTTACGCCCGCTATGCCCACCGTGCGATGCAGCGGGACCGTTGTCGCAATAATCGCGGTGAATCCCAGGCTATCCGCCAGTATCAAGGCGCACCGCGGGCTTGATGACCTTGCACCAGAAGTTGCACTTCATGAAATTCTTGCACCCTTCCGGATTCGCCACCGCCGGGCAAGGGTTCGCCGTTGCGGTCGCCAGCGGGGAGGCATGGTACGAGCGGGCTTTCGTCATGCAAATGGCAGGTTCATCGGGTACATTGCGGAAAACTGCAGGCGGCAGGACTTTGATTCAGCGGAGGGGCAGGTGATGCGTCAGAAACTGTGGGAACTCTTCATCAGGATGCTCACCCCGAGATAGGTGAAAAGTGCCATGGCGAAGCCGAGTATCCCCCCCCAGGCAACCGTGCGTTCCCACTGCGGCCCCTTCAGCCGCAGGTGGAGGTACAGGGAGTAGAAGATCCAGAGGATGGAGGTCCAGAATTCCTTGGGGGTCCAGAGCCAGTAGGTCCCCCAGGCATAGTAGCCCCAGATGCCGCCGGAAACCATGGAGCCGGAAAAGAACGAATAGCCGACGAGGGCGGCCTTGTACTGGAGATCGAGAAGGGGCCTTTCGTCCCCGGCAAGGTAAAGGCCGCCGAGGATGGCCCCGATGCCGAACAGGGCGTAGGCAAAGAAGGCGAGCGCCACGTGGAGTTCGAACCAGTAGGTCTTGAGAACCGGCGGCAGGGGCATGTTCATGACGGGGAACGGCAGGGCGAGAATGGTGAAGAGGGCCGCCAGAAACCCGACACCCCGGGAGAAACGGCCGGCATCCATAAGGGACCGGGCAAAGAGGAACGGGAGCGCCATTACCCCGATGGACGCGGCGAAGAAGACAAGGGTGTCCTGGGGGCCAACAAGGGGGAGACGCCCCAGGGCGGCACCGCGCAGCGCCAGGTAGACCAGTTCGGCAAAGAGCCCGGCCACGAGGAACGGCCGTTTGAAGGAGCCGGACAGGTAGAGAAGGGCACTGGCGAGCAGGAGCAGTTTCATGGGCGGGGGTCCTGAAGAAATATCATGGAGAGGCTATACCACATTCGGGGGCGGAAGGAAAGTGAAAGGGCACTCTCCGGAACAGAGCGCCCCGCGGCGCTGCGACGAAAAAAAGGCCCGGTGGAGACCGGGCCCAGACCCCCCAACAGACGTGACAGAGGGTGAATTTCTAGAACTCCTGGGGCATGCTCTTCACCTGGGCGGCGGTAAAGACGGGGCCGTCCTTGCAGACGTAGACGTTGCCCACGTTGCAGCGACCGCACTTGCCCAGGCCGCACTTCATCCGGTTCTCCAGCGTCGTGTAGATGGCGTCATCGGCAAAGCCCAGTTTCTCAAGGACCGGC
>Ga0335083_10010404_pt1 | contig 11245 bp, 9 predicted proteins | sample Lox_Sample_42_FD_206716 | JGI IMG/M metagenome (GOLD analysis project Ga0335083, IMG submission 206716) | Soil microbial communities from Loxahatchee National Wildlife Refuge, Florida, United States - Lox_Sample_4.2 | ecosystem: Environmental > Terrestrial > Soil > Wetlands | place: USA: Florida... | reverse complement strand
CGCGGTCGCCAGCCTTCACGGCCAGCGGGAAGGTCTCGCCCTTCTCGTTGGTCTTGCCCTTACCGACGGAGATGACTTCGCCCTCCTGGGGCTTGTCCTTCGCGGTGTCGGGGATGATGATTCCGCCACGGGTGGTTTCCGCCTCTTCAACACGACGCACCACAATGCGGTCATGCAGCGGAGTCAGCTTGGTAGCCATTCGTGATACTCCTTTCAATTCTTATGGGTCTATTTATTTGAGCTGAGGAACCGTCGATCGGGCACGATGTATTAGTTTGCGTTTGACCGGCAATTCCCATGAAAACTTAGGGTTAGTCCCTTGTTGGACGGCCTGCTGGCCAGAGTGTTAGCACTCACTTCCAACGAGTGCCAATCATAAAGGTTGATAGGGGCGTTGTCAAGGGGAGGACGTAGGGCGCCTTGAGAAAGCACATTATGACGACCTAGGATGGCGCTCGCGATAATTCGAGAAATCGAATACGAGGATCACACCCGCCAGTGTACATTCCGCAAGCGCGAAGAGATATAGCAGCCCTAGATTGCAGGCCCGCAGGGTCGACTCAGCTTAGCCCAGCGCGGAGCCGCAGGCGCAGCGCTGGGTAATCTGCCAAAAGGCTTGCGAGCCCCGGTCGGGGCTCCGATTGTGCGCCCACTTACCCAGTGCTCCGCTTCGCTGCGCACTGGGCTAAGCTGAGTCGGCCTACGGCCTGGGTGGTCGCGAAACGACGCTAGTGTAGGCGGAACGGCCCACCTCGATCCTCAATACACGGAGTCGGCGCTCCACACCAGACTGCCACTTCTTCTTTTCCTGCATCTATATTCATCCGTAACGAGCAGCGAAATCCTGCCGCATTGCCGGGACGACGAAGCGAAGGCCTGTCATCTAGCAAAACTTTTACTTTCCGACTCAGTGGTTTCGCAGGATAATTACAGCACTACATCAAGGGTGCCCACTGTGCAGCTCCTCCGCAGCGCTCGGTCCACGGATTCCCCCTGCTCCAGACGGTTATTCTGTGCTTGCCTCTCCGCGCTGCTATTACCGCCCGCACTATTAGCGCAGAGCATACCTGCAACGCCAGTTGGTGATTCGATTGCCAAGCAGGTAAACAAACTGAAGCTGGACACTACCCAGCTACCCCTGGATGTTGCCCTGCCACCGGATGCTTCGCAATCCGAAGCCGCCTCAGAAGTTGCCAGTAGCGTAATGCACGAGCCTATGCCGGCTCCGCCCACCGCGGCGAAATCGATGGTTCCCAGCCCGAGCGTCGCCAGGTCGGAGCCGCTGAAGCCGAAGTACGATGTTCGACTCATCGGACAGCGCGAGATCGGCAACGGCGTGAACTTCTATTCCTTGGATCGCGAGATGGCGCTGGGCCGTGATCTGTCCAAACAGGTTGAGGCCACCTCAAAACTGGTCACCGATCCCGTCGTTACCGAATACGTCAATCGCCTCGGTCAGAACCTGGTGCGCAACTCGGATGCACGGGTGCCTTTCACCATCAAGGTGCTCGACAACGAAGAGGTCAACGCTTTCGCTTTGCCCGGCGGCTTCTTCTATGTTGACAGTGGACTCATTCTGGCCGCCGACAACGAAGCGGAGCTGGCTGCTGTGATGGCGCATGAAATCGCACACGTGGCGGCGCGTCATGCTACCAAGAACATGACCAAGTCGGAGATCTGGAACTTGGCATCGATTCCCCTGATGTTCGTCGGTGGACCTGCGGGATATGCCATTGCCGAGATTGCCAGCATCGCCGTGCCCATGACATTCCTGAAGTTTTCGCGCGACGCCGAGCGTGAAGCCGACCTGCTGGGGTTGGAATACGACTATGCCGCCGGCTACGATCCAGAGGCCTTTGTGCAGTTCTTCGAGAAGCTGAACGCGGACGAAAAGACCAAGCACAGCCGACTGGCGAAAATGTTCTCGACGCATCCCATGAACGGCGATCGCGTCACCGCAGCACAGAACGAGATTCGTGAATACCTTCCCGATCGCGAAAGCTACATTGTGGATACCAGCGAGTTCGATCAGGTAAAGGCACGGCTGCTGAGTCTGGAAATGAAGCAGCAGCTCGGCGGTGCCGACAGCCACCGGCCAGTCCTGCTGAAGCGCACCGAGACCGACATCACCCAGGCAAATGCGGGCGGCAATTCCTCATCAAGCTCGACCGCCGAAGACCCCGATCGCCCGACGCTGAAGCGGGCTCCGCAGCAGTAGCGGAGGGTTCAGGTCACAAGTCGAATGAGGTCAGAAGTTTTTCGCAGGATTATGCCAACTGAATCTTCTGAACCAACATATTCTGAACGCAATTCTCCAGTATGAAATTCTTATTTTGTTTTCATGTCGCGGTGTATCTGCTGCCTTTGGCCTTCCTGGCGCCTGCCTCGCTGGCATGGTGTTCACTGGGCGATAACAGTATCGCGATTCAGAGCGATCAACTCCAGATGCATGGCACTGTGCGCGTGGTTACTACCGGGCGCTACTCCATGCATGAAATTCGCACCCCATCCGGAGGCACTATCCGTGAGTATGTCTCACCTGGTGGCACCGTTTTCGCTGTCGGCTGGGATGGGCCCGGCGTTCCTGACCTGAAGCAGATACTGGGATCATATTTCGACACCATGAAGCAGACGGCAGCCCGGCGTAGAGGGCACGGGCCGCTCGTGATCGACACGCCTGAATTTTATTTCGTGCAGTCCGGACACATGCGGTCTTTCCATGGAACGGCGCGCCTGCCGCAACAACTGCCGCAAGGAGTGAGCGCAGCGGACATCAAGTAAGGGGCCAAACGTGCGAACATTCGGAACGGTATCGATATTCTTCCTCGTATTAACAATGGCGGCTTGCGGTGGAAGCAGCAGTAATAACGGTGGCGAGGATGGGAAGATTCTGTCGGTAAGCGTGAGTTGCAATCCAACTCTGATCCAGGGAGGCCAGACCAGCAAATGCACCGCAGGGATTAGTGCGACCGGCAAAGCGGGTTACACCACTGTCAACTGGTCCCTCACCGCCGGTTCGATCAGCGATCTCGGCATTTTCACAGCACCCCCCGTGGACGCGAGCTCGCGGATAACCGTCACAGCGAGTGCCGGCGGAAAGTCAGGGTCGGCCGTGATCATGGTGAACCCGCCCAATACCGGCAGCAATGTCGTCCCCATCACGGTGGATGCTGGTCCCACCAACAATTACGTGAATGGCGCGTTCGCGTCCGTTACGCTCTGCGTTCCAGGCACTACCAACTGCCAAACCATAGACCATCTGTTGGTGGACACCGGCTCATCCGGAGTCCGCATTCTTGATTCTGTGTTGACTCTGCCGTTGCCGCAGCAAACAGTCAACGGCAATCTCGTCGCAGAGTGTGCGCAGTATGCTGATGGAGCGGCCTGGGGATATGTCGCGGCGGCGGACATCGGACTCGGCGGCCAGAAATCGACGACTGTTCCCGGCGCGAGCTTTACCGGTGTCCCAGTGCAGGCGATCGGCACGTCGGTTGTGCAGGTGCCTCAAAGTTGCAGCGCGAAGGGCACCCTGAAGGAAAGTGTCGAGGCTTTGGGGGCCAACGGTATCCTGGGCGTCGGACTCTATAAGCAGGATTGCGGTACGTATTGCACGAGCAATCTGGATCCGAATTTTCCGTTCTACTACAGCTGTTCCGGTGGAAAGTGCAGCCAGGTTACGCTGGCGTTAACAGACCAGGTTCAAAATCCAGTCTGGCTCCTGCCTCATGACAATAACGGCGTGCTCATCTTGTTGTATGACTGCGAAGGCTGCGGTCAGCTGAATGGCTCCCTGATTCTTGGCGTCGACACTCAAGGAGACAACCTGTTGGCTGACACTGGCCTGTACACCACCACGCCGGACGGGAACTTCCAGAAGGTAACCCTGAACGGCATAGACTATGTCAGCAACTGCGGCGCTTCCAGCAAGCCGGCCTGTTTGGATATCGACAGCGGGTCCAACGCGCTGTTCATTTTGGATGCAACCACGCTCGGCGTTTCGCAGTGCTCGGGCAGCAACTCATCTTTCTACTGCCAGAGTCCGGACAAGAGCATCAACCCCACTACCGTTGGCATAAACAACGCCAGCAACTCGGCCTGGATCTCTATGGGTGACGCCGACTCGCTGCTCAGCAGTCATCCGGCCGTGCCGGCGTTTTCTAATTTAGCTGGCCCGAATCCTGGCAGCTTCGACTATGGTCTGCCATTTTTCTATTTGAGGCCGGTGTTCACCATTATTGAAGGCGGCAGCACCACCAAAGGAGTCGGTCCCGCCTGGGCCTATTGATACCTGCGGCACACGTGCAGCTGTGCCTCTGCGAGGGGCGCAGGTACATCCGTAAATCTGAATCAACCGCTCTTACCGGTGCTATGCTGTTGGCGTAATCCTTCAGTCGCAGATTTATGCCCGCCAAGCGTGCCAGTTCGTCAGCGTTACGGAGCAGGGTGGACGATCACCCCGCGATCTCGCGCGAGAACGTTCGCGAGGCGCAGTCGATTTTTCAGAAACATCTGCGCCGCGTGGGGCTGAAGCAGACGGCACAACGCGACATCATCCTGCGCGCCTTTGTTGATACCCGCGAACACCTCTCGACCGATGAGCTCTACCGGCTGGTCAAGAAGAAGGATGACACGATTGGCTTCACCACCGTGTATCGCACACTGAAGTTGCTGGCCGAGTGTGGACTCGCCAGCGAGGTCGCCTTCAACGACGGCATCACCCGCTACGAGGCGGTATACAACCGGCGCAATCACCATCACATGGTTTGTAACGAGTGCGGAAGTTCCGTCGAATTCTTCTCGCCACAGATCGAGCGCCTGGAAAAGGAAATTGGCAGCGCCAATCACTACATCACCACACGGCATACATTCCAGATCTATGGCATTTGCGAAGCGTGCCAGAAGAAGAGCAAGCGCTCCCAGATTCACACTGCCTCGTGAAACCCGATTTCACCGGCCACTGGAAAGCTGATCTCGCCCAGAGCAAATTGTTGGGCCTTCAGCCGAAGGCGATGACTATGCATATCGACCACTCAGACCCTGACTTGCGCCAGGAGATCGTGGTTACGAAAGAGGACGGAAGCGAGGAGCAAATCACTTTCCGCTGCCGCATCAACGGCGAGCCCGATCAGTGCCGGTTCAACGAGAAACAGGTTCGAGGAAGCGCGCAGTGGCAAGGAGACGAACTGATGATCGAGATCTGGATTGAGAACGGCGGCAGGGAGTTCTACCTGTGCGATTGCTGGTCGCTATCGCCCGATGGCCAGACGCTAACGATGGAACACCGCAACGATGCCTTGGCGGGGCAGGTCGCGGTTCTGCGACGAACAAACTAAAAGCTATCGTCATAGATCATTCCGCGTCAGGGCACGACTTCAGTCTTGCCGAAAGGCTCTTTTTTAGATCCTTGAGCTGGCTTCAGCCGGCGCAGCAATCCATATTTTTCAGCAGCCCGTTTCTTGATTTCACATGACCATGCGACGCATCGGCCCGGCAGAACCGTGTCGGCCCGATGGAGAGAGCAGATTCCACGCTTCACTCGTAATGACAAAACAAGAATGGGCTATTTCTCTCTGTCCGCAGTACCGCTTGCGAAATAGCCCGTCTTTGATCGGATGGTAACTCCCTCAAGCTCCGTCCGGATAGCGATCTTGCGAAAGGTATCGTCTTTAGCTTTGTTGGTCGAGTAGTATCCCACATCGTAAGAGGAGCGCAACTCCTCTGCGATCTGCTGGAAGTATTCGTCCGGGGCGGTGCGTTCGGCGTTGATGTGCAGGCCTCCGGTTTCCTTCGCAATGCGATCCATCACGCTGATGCCGTATTTGTTGCGCGCAGTGAGCTTCCCGTGTTTGGTCTCGGTATAGCGGATCGCGTAAACGGGAACGTTCGCAGCCTGCGCGATTTCGATGGTGGCCATCATGTTGTGCGAGCTGGAATTGTCTTCGCCGTCGCTGAACATGAGGATGGCTTTTCGTCCTTCCACCTGCGCGAGCTTTTCCGTGACGCTGTAGTAGATCGAGTCGTAAAACGCGGTTCCCAGATCGCGGTCTTCCTTCGGTCCTATCTCGGGGAAGCCGTTTGACTTCTTCTGGTAACGTTCATAATTTTCGAGGACCTGCTCCGGCGAATTGGTGTAGTCGCTGACCAGCCGCAGGTGGTTGCCAAAGCAGAGAAGAAAAACCCGGTCCTGCGGCCGGAGTATTTGCCTCAGGAAAATCTCCAGATCCTTCTTATGTTCCTTGCCGAAATGATCTTGGCTGCCGCTGGCATCAACAACCAGAGCAAGCGTCAACGGCAGGTCCGTGCTCCGGGCAAAGAACTCGATCTTCTGTGGAACGGCATCTTCGTACAGTTCGATGTCATCTTTGGTGAGATTGCGGACGAGGGCTCCGCGGGAGTCTTGCGCGGTGAAGGCCACGTTCACCAGGTTGACGCTTACCTTGAACGGGGTCTGCGCTGCATTCACGTCAACGTTGAACTGCGTCTGTGAAACTGCCGTAGCGGCAGCTATGGTCACCAAGGCCAGGATCCGCCAAGCCGCTTTAAGGCGCACCTTCGTCATAGAGCGGGGGTACCCCTCCCCCAGTCTGGATACGTGACATCGGCCAATCTAGTTCCAGGGTTGAATTTTTATGCCAGGAATGAGACGAGGCGATGCTCAACGGATAGCGATGGCCTGCTCCCGCCATCGCTGAACGTCCACTCCCTTGAATAGAAGCCACACACCAAGGGAGCCTTCACCGACCAGTCCGGTCACCATGGTGATCGGAGCCAGCAGCGACCCCAGGGAAGGCGACAGGAACGTCAGCCAGCCGAGGCCGGCAAGAGCAAACAGCGCCCCCAGTATGCGAGGCAGGAAGGTCGACCGAAATGCCAGGTATCCGATCAGAACGCAATAGAACCCGAAGAGAATCATGCCTGTGGCATAGGCCAAGCCGCTGGCTTTCACGAAGAGCAGCGCGAACGCGTGTACCTGGGCCGGAAGGAATGCCTCTGCGTATGAAGATCCGTTGAGCAGGGCTGTTGGCACAAGGTTCAAACCACAGCTAACTGCTCCCATGGCACAGCCTACCAGGCTTATAAACGCCGCGATCAACGAGATACTTCGGTTCACCGGCTTGAACAGCTCATAGAACAGAGCCGTGACCACGATGTAACAAACCGTCCCAAGCAAGTTCCCGACGAAGCTCAGGCGAAACAGATCCGGATGCGCAACTATGTTGGCTGCCGTTGCGGCAGCATCGCCGCTCACGATGATGCCGCGTTCCAGCATGAAGGCCCCGATTCCCAACACGATGGTCAGCACATAAAAGACGCCAGCGATTCGGGCGTGGGGCGCCCGCACCGATTCTGCGGTTCGGTTAATGACTGCGACGGTAGACATCGGTTGTCGCCTCCACGCGAGACTGCATACATTGGCCCGCGAAGCATTCACGATAGATACGAGGAACGAGGCCGAAAGTTGCAGTTTTTATCCGATGGTGCGTCCTCAAACGGTTGCGAACGCGGTCCAGCCAGGATCGCAACGGCTTTTACTCGTCGCGCAACAGGATAAGCGGGTCTACGTTGAGCGCGCGGTGCGCCGGTATCCACGTGGCGAGCAGACCCAGCAGCGCCATCGCCAGAACCACTCCGGCCAGCACCACCGGATCACGAGGGGTGGCCTGATAGACGATCGCGGCCAGCACCCGCGTGGCTAGAAGCCCCAGGATCAGTCCCGCCATCGAACCGAACAGCAGCAGCTTGAAGGGGCGCGCCAAAGCTGCCCGCAAGACTTCCTGAGGCTTTGCGCCCAGCGCGATGCGGATTCCCAGTTCCCTCATCCGCTTGCTGACCGAGTACGCCGCCAACCCGAAAATGCCGGTGATCGACAGCATAGCGCCCATTATCCCAAGTACCCCCAACGAGAGCGTCGCCATGCGGGAAGGGAACAGTACGCCCTGCAATTCGCTGCTCCATGGCTGAACGTTGAGCGGAAGCCCGGCGTCGAGGCTGTGCAGTTCGTCGCGAATGGTTGCGACCAGTTGTTGCGGGTCGGAGCCGGTACGCACGACCAGCCATGTCTGGGTAGTCGGCCTTTGGAGGATGGGGAGAAACAGTGCCGCCTTTTGATCCTCTGCCAGGTTCAGGTATTTCCCGTTCTCCACAATGCCAACGACCTGCACCCGGGTACCGTCCTGAATCTTGAAGTATCGGTTCGCCGCATCGGTGACGGAGCCGAACACCCTCCGCGCGAACTCCTGGTTCACGATGGCCACGGCGGGCGTGCTTTCGTCGTCGTGCCACGAGAAATCTCTTCCCGCCAGCAGTGTCGTGCCGGCCGCTCGAAGATATCCGGGCGATACCTGGTACAGGTACCCTTTTGCCGCCGCATGGGACGCTCGCAAGTCGGTCTCTTTGTCGGGGAATACGGCGGCAATTCTGGCGTCCAAGTTTAGGGGCAAGGTATCGGCGAAGGCGACCGACTGCACTCCGGGACTGCCGGCAAGTGTGTCGAGCATGCGCTTCTGCATTGCAGCCGCTGCTGGTCCGCTATAACCGGCCATGCTTAGTTCGGTGTCGGCGAGCACGGCGTTCTGGGGATCAAAACCAAAATTGCTGCGCAACGAGCGCGCCAGCCCGCGTACTGCGACTAAGGACGATGTGACCAGTACCGCGCAGATTGCAATCTGAAGCGCAAGCAGGACGTCTCTCACCGTGATCCGGCGGCCCACGGTAGTCACCGAGCCCGACTTAATCACCTCATTAGCGTTGGTGCGCAGCACCTGGCGCACGGGAACGACGCCGAAGAGCAGGCCGCTTGCTACGGCGAGGAGCAAAGCCACGACATACACCCTCACATCCGGGCTCACAGGCACGTGAATCGGAAAACGCGGGAAGGGCTGCCACACGCTCAACCGTCGCAACAATGCGATGCTGCCCAGCAAGCCGAGCACGCCTCCAGCCAATGCAATGAGCGTCGCCTCGGTGAGAAGCTGCCGAAGGATTCGAGTGCGCGACGATCCCAGCGCGATGCGCAGGCTGATTTCGCGAGCACGATCAGAGGCGCGGGCAGCGAATAGAGTGCCCAGGTTGGCGCATGCTGCCAGCAGGATCAGCGCCGCCAGCAACATGAGCCCGCCGAGAAATGCCTCCACAGGACGGCCAAGGAAGTTGCCATAGAGTCCAGGCCGCGCCAGGGTGAAGTTCGTGTCGCCGTCGTCTTGCGGGTACGTCTTCTCCAGATAGGACGCAATTGAGTTCAAATCGGCGATGGCCTGCTCGCGCGTAACCCCCGGCTTGAGATGTCCAAGCAACTCGAACACCCAACGCCGATGACGTTGCGACAGCTCCTCGGCTCCGGCCAGCTGCTGATGATTCACGATGGGAACGAAGATCTCGGGCGAAAAGAACAGGAGCGTACCGTGAAATTCAGGCGGCGTAACACCAAGGATTGTGTACGGATGCATGTTGAGTTGAACAGTGCGCCCGACGACACCTGGGTCGTCCTGAAAGTGGTTGTGCCAATACCCATAGCTTAGGACGATATATGGCGCACTGTTGGGACCGCGTTCGTCGGAGGCGTGAAGCAGGCGCCCGAGATATGGCGGAATGTCGAGCGCGTCGAAATAGTTTCCGCTGGTTTCGTACACCCAGACGGGCGCCGGGTCCTTGCCGGTATCAAGTCCGGCCTGGGTGATGCCGAAAGCCGCAAGCGACTGGAAGCTGCTATTACGGTCGCGCAAGTCTTCATAGTCCGGATAAGACTGATAGCCTGAGCCGTTACGGTTCTCGAGGCCGTAAAGACTCTTCTCGTTGGGTAAATCCAGCGGCCGCAGAATCAGTCCATTGAGGACGGCGAAGACAAGCGCATTGGCTCCAATCGCGAGCGCAAGGGTGCCAATGGCAACGATGGTGAATCCCGGAGACTTCTTCAACACGCGAAGGCTGAAGCGGACGTCGCTGAAAAAAGTCTCAACGAAATTACCCCCGCCCGAAGCCTCGTGAATTTCTTCCTTATAACGCTCCTGCCCGCCGAACTCCACGTGCGCGCGTCGCTCGGCTTCGGCACGGCTCAGGCCAGAACGCTCAAGATCATCGGCACGAAGCTGGATGTGCGAAGCGAGTTCGTCATCCATCTCGGCGTTGAGCTCGGAGCGGCGGAAGAGGGCACTGATGCGCAGGCGGATGGAACCGAGGAATTTCATGCTTCCTCCGGTTGGGCCGCGAGGGCGGAAGCGATCGCGCCGGCGAGACGGTTCCAGCCCTCAGTTTCTTCGCGCAGGCGCTTACGCCCGGCAGCGGTCAGTTCATAAAACTTGGCGCGCCGGTTGTTCTCTGACGTTCCCCAGTTCGCCTTCAGCAGCCCCTGACGCACCAGGCGAAAGAGTGCGGGATAAAGCGCTCCCTGTTCGATCATCAGCGCCTCGCCCGATATCTGTGCGATCCGCAGGAGCACTCCGTAACCGTGCAGTGGGCCTAGCGAAACGGCCTTCAGAATGAGCAGGTCGAGAGTTCCGGGAAGCAGTTGCGCCTGGTCGGGCATTCCGTTCTCCTAACTAGCTTAGGAGATTAGCGCGGCTCTCCTAAGCTGTCAAGGGGAAGAGGTGAAGACAGCGGAAGCTGTGACGAAGAGCTGCGCAGGAGGTTTGTTCATTTGCGAGAACACAGAGCTCATGAAGGAATACGGACGCGACAGAGCTCCAGGTTTCTCGGTGTCCGCCGTGCCTCAGTGGCGAATCCTTCTCTGCCGCCTTGTTATACTGAAAGTCGCATGGGCATCGTCAAGAACATAGCGGCCATTGCCAAGGGCATGAGCATCACTTTCCGCGAGATGTTCCGGCCGACCATCGTGGAGAACTATCCTGATGGCCCTGGTCCGCTGCGCGGGGCCGTGTTCCAGGAGCGATTCCGCGGAATGCACGTACTGCAGCGCGATGAGAACGGATTAGAGAAATGCGTCGCGTGCTTCCTGTGCGCCGCCGCCTGCCCGTCGAACTGCATTTACATCGAGGCGGCGGAGAACACTGCCACACATCGCGTCAGCGGCGCCGAGCGTTACGCCAAGGTCTACAACATCGATTACAACCGCTGCATCTTCTGCGGGTATTGCGTTGAGGCGTGCCCTACCGACGCCATCACGCATGGCCACGGATTCGAGTTGGCGACGTTCAATGCCAGCAATCTGGTGTATCGCAAAGAGCAGTTGCTTGCCGGAGTGCCAGCACATATCGGTGCGAACGCAGTGTTCAACATCGAGGGCGCCGGG
>Ga0335083_10010401_pt1 | contig 11246 bp, 9 predicted proteins | sample Lox_Sample_42_FD_206716 | JGI IMG/M metagenome (GOLD analysis project Ga0335083, IMG submission 206716) | Soil microbial communities from Loxahatchee National Wildlife Refuge, Florida, United States - Lox_Sample_4.2 | ecosystem: Environmental > Terrestrial > Soil > Wetlands | place: USA: Florida... | reverse complement strand
CCTTCAAATCCGCTTTCTGTTCCGCAGTCTGGGCTTGGCTTCCCTTATAAGGCGGATTCCCGCAGATATACGTCTCCCCACCTTCGTTCTCAAAATCGATCTGCGCCTGGTCGAGAGGCGTGTGGAATAAATCCTCGGCATGGTGTTTTACGCCCGTGCCAGTTGGCGGGCAGATGGTTAGCCAATCCAGCCGCAGCGCATTGCCGCAGGTAATCCAATTTTGAGAGTCCAGCGGCAGAAAATCCTGCAACGCCTCCTGCTGGCCCCGGTACAGCACATCGCACTGATATTCGGCGATGATCAGCGCCAGGCGCGCGATCTCGGCCGGGAAATCGCGCAGCTCGATGCCGCGGAAATTGGTCAGCGGGATGTCAGTCCGGCGGTCGGCCTCGCCGCGGCGCTGGTTGATGACGGCCTCGATGGCCCGCATCTCCTTATAGGCGATGACCAAAAAATTGCCGGAGCCGCAGGCGGGATCAAACACCCGGATTTTGGCCATGCGCTTGCGCAGGTTGAGCAGCATGCGCGGGTTGTCGGCCGCCTCCGCCAGCTTGGCGCGCAGATCGTCCAGGAAGAGCGGGTTGAGCACCTTCAGGATGTTCGGCACGCTGGTATAGTGCATACCCAGCGCCCCGCGCTCCTCGTCATCGGCCACGGCCTGGATCATGGAGCCGAAAATGTCCGGGTTGATCTTGCGCCAATCCAGCCCGCCGATGTGGATGAGATAGGTGCGGGCGATTTTGCTGAAGCGCGGCACATCCGTGCTGCCCGAGAACAGGCCGCCATTGACGTAGGGGAACGGGTCCGCCCAGCGCGGGATGCCGGCGGCAGCGCGCTCCGCCGGGCGGGTGTTCATGGCGCGGAAAAGCTCGGTGATGACCTCGTGGGTGTTGGATGAGTCGCGCGCGCTCATGCGCTCGATGGTGGAGGTGAAGGCGCAGGCGCCCGCGAAAATGCCGGTATCCTCGGCGAAGAAGCAGAAGATGAGCCGGGCCATGAAATGGTTCATGTCGTGGCGGCGCTCGGCGGTGCCCCAGTCCGGGTTGTCCCGCAGCAGCTCGATATAGAGCTTGTTGAGGCGGCTAGTGGCGCGGATGTCGAAGGTGTTTTCGGCGATCTGGCGCGAGGTGGTAATGCCCGCCAGGGGGAGGAAGAAGCCGAATTTGTTGGGGAGGTTGGGGAAGGTGTCGGCGGCGGTTTCGCCGCCGATGAGGTCTTCTGCCTCAAAGGTCTCGCCGTCCGTGGCCAGGATGAACCGGGCCTTGGCCTTTGTGGTGGCTGGGCTTGCGCGCAGGGCGGCAAGGGTTGCGCCGACCTCGCCGGGCGGGGCGATGGCGATGTGGATGTTGCTGGTCTGGAGAACGCCGCCAAGATCGGACTTGTTGGACTCGCCCTTGCGCAAGCGCTTGATCGTCGTTTCCTTGTTGCCGAAGGCTTCAAGGAAGGCATAGGGGAACTCGGCCGCGTCAAACGGCTGTTCCGCCAGAGCCGATACGGCTTCCTCGATCTCGACCGGATTCACTTCTTGCTCTCCCACGGGTTGATGATCTCAACCCCGCAGCCCTCGAAATCCGCCACGTTGCGGGTTGCCAGCTCGGCCCCGCGCGAGTGGGCGATGGCGGCGATCTGGGCATCAAACTGCGAAATCGGCCGGCCTGCTTGGCGGCGACTCGCGGCAATACCGGCAAAGGCAATCGCGGCGGCGCTGTCGAAGGGCAAGATGCGGCCGGCGAAATCCTCCGCCAGCATTCCCTCTATGGCGGCCACCAGCTCAGCCCGCTTCCTCCCTTCGGGCAGAAGCAGGACGCCGTAGCGCAGCTCCGCCTCGGTGACGGCGGAAATGAACAGGCTCGCCGCCGGCTGCGCCGCAAGCCACGACATGACGGTCTGGCAGGGCGCCGGGCGCATCAGCTCGGAGACGATATTGGTATCGAGGAGGATCATCAGTCGAAGGCCGGCGGCTCACGCATCGGCTCGCGAGGGGCCACCGGCAGGTCAACGCCGCCCAGGGCGGCAAAGCGGGCATGAATGGCGTCGGCCAAGTTAGCGGCAGGCTGCGCGTGGCGGCTGAGGACCGAACGGAGAATGTCCCGCGCCTCGTCCTCCATGGATCGGCCGTGGATAGCCGCCTGAACCCGCAACCGGGACTTCAACCCCTCATCGAGGTTGCGAATAGTGATGCTTGCCATGAGCCCGCCCCCTGCCGCTTCCGGCATTGATGAGAAACGCTGCAATGATTGCATAGATCAGGGGGGTTTTCTAGTCGCAGGCGATCGTCCGCCAGACAGTCAAGCGCGAATCAGCTTTGACGTTTAATCCCATCTCGCCAGCATACAGGTGGCCCGCTGCCAAGCGCAACTTGACGGGATATAAGCGGCGCCCAATCCCGGAATCGCGCAAATACGCCGGGAAATCACGCAAAACGGTACGACAATCGCGCAAAATGGTGTCGCTTCTGCCGGAATGCGCCCAGAATTACGCGCAATCAGCACCCTTTGTGACTAAGTTTTTGAGGGAATTTTAATAAAATCGTTATATATCAATACGTTATATCGATGTCACTCCCGGTACTCTAGCCATATCTTGTCTACTTGGTCGACCAGACGTCAAAACGCCTTCGCCACCAGCATCTCCTCGACCCGTGTGGTGTAGCGCGGCGAGTGCCGCGCCTGCCGCCCAGCCCATGAGCGGAACAAGCCCGTCGCCGCCGGGCGGAGCGTGTTGCGGCCGAAGCGGGCATTGACGGCATCCAGGGCAGCCATGGCGCGGGCGGATTTCTCTACATCGCGCGTGGCGAACATCCCGGCTTGCTGGCGGGCGGGGGCCAACTCGCCCAGCATGACGCCTGCCTTGAAGTACCGGTAACCAGGCCGCCAGAAGGCCCGAAGCAACCGCACGGCCTCGCCCACCAGGGCGAGCGTGTCGGCGGTCGGCTCGATCTGCGCTGCCCGCCCGCCACTGTACCAGTCGTCACCGTTATGCGGGCTGGTGTGCGCGAATACCGAGAGATGCCCGGCCTCCAGCCCTTCGCCGCGCAGCTTCTCGCCGGCACGGCAGGCAAAAGAGGCGACGGCCTCACGCATCTCATCCCAGGATGTAACTAGGTGCCCAAAGGAGCGCGTCACTGCGATGGCCTGGCGCGGGGGTGGCATCAGCGTGAGCGGCAGGCAACTCTGTCCGCGCAGTTCGGCCTGTACGCGCGCGCCGGTCACGTTGAGAATATCCCGCACCTGCTGCGGCTCCAGCCTCACGAAATCGGCGATGGTGGTGATGCCCAGCCAGTTCAGCTTCTCCACGGTCTTGCCGCCGATGCCCCAGACCATGCTAACCGGCAGCTCGCCATAATACGCGGCACATTCCATCTCATCGCGCAGGTCACACACGCCGCGTAGCGTGAAATCGTCCTTGGCGATGCGGTTGGCCAGTTTGGCGATGGTCTTGGTCGGCCCGATGCCGATGCAGGTCGGAATCTTGGCCACGCGTCGCACCTCGTCGCGCAGCCGTCGGCAGAACGCCTCCAGGTCCGGAAGCCCGGCGAGGTCAAGGAACATCTCGTCTATGCTGTAGGGCTCCACCTGCGGCACGCTGGCGGCCAGCACCTCGTACATGCGGCGGCTCATGTCGCCATAGAGCGGGTAGTTGCTGGAGCGCCATTCCACCACCTTGCACTCGGGGCGGCGCTGGGCGAGGTGCCACGGCTCGCCCATCTTGATGCCGAGCGCCTTGGCCTCCGTGGTGCGGGCAATGGCGCAGCCGTCATTGTTGCTCAGCACCACCAACGGCACGCCGCGCAGCTCGGGCGCGAAGGCGCGCTCGGCGGAGCAGTAGAAGCTATTGCCGTCGATCAGGCCAAAGACCGGCATGGCCTACACCTCGGTGCGGACCAGGCCGGTGACCACCGCCCAGACCTCTGCCTCGTCCCCGGCCACTGCCACTGCCACTGCCACCGGCTGGGCATCGGAGCGCCCAGATTGCAACCACCATTGCCCGTGGCGATAGGCGAGCTGGCCCACCAGCACCGCGCCTTGCATCATGACCACTGCGACCCTGCCGTGGGCCGGGGGCGACGCGGCGTCGGCAATCAGGATGTCGCCCGAGAGAATGCCCCGCGAGGCCAGGGCATCACCAGAGACGCGCACCGGGTAGCGGCTGGGCCGGGCCAGGTCGAGGATATCACTGAGGTCGATCCGGCATTCAAGGTTGTCGCCCGCGGGGGAGACAAAGCCTGTGGTGTTGCCGCCGTTGTAGTTCATCACCCGACTCCATCCCTGAAATTGCGGATGAGAACATATAGAGAACGTTTGACCCCGGCAAGCTGAAAAGAGCGCCGTTGCAAAGCCGGGGCAGAGCGCTAGGCTCGGCCCATGTGCGGACGCTTTGCCAGTTACACGCCACCGGACGCGATTGCGCGGCTGGTCAAGGCGGTGAACCCGGTGCCGAACGTGGCACCGAGCTGGAATATCGCCCCCAGCCAACAGGCCATGGCCGTGCGCCGCCACCCCAAGACGGGGGAGCGGCATCTCGACCTGCTCACCTGGGGCTTTGTGCCGCACTGGGCGGAAGACCCGAGAACCGAGCGCAAGCCGATTAATGCCCGCGCCGAGACGGTGGCCACCTCGCCCATGTTCCGCGCCGCCTTCGCGCATAACCGCTGCCTGGTGCCCGCGGATGCCTATTATGAATGGCAGACCGCCCCAGACGGCAAACACCCCTATGCCGCCGCGCGGCGGGATGGTGCTCCGATGATGTTAGCCGGGATATGGGACATCTGGCAGGGCGAAGCCCCGCCCCGGCTTCGCACCTTCGCCATTCTCACTACCAGCGCCAATGCCACCGCCCGCCCAATCCATGACCGTATGCCGGTCATCGTGGAGCCGGACGGCTGGCCGTTGTGGCTGGGCGAGGTGGAGGGCGACGCCACGACGCTGTTACACCCCGCTGGGGATGTGCTGCGCTGCTGGCCGGTAAGCCGGAGGGTGAACAGCCCGGCGAACAATAACGCCGACTTGCTGAACGAAGTGGGATAAGGGACGGTCGCTGCCCGGCGGCTTACAGGCAGCGCTGGCACCGTAGCTGCCCTTGGTTCATCCGAAGCTTAGTGCTTTGTTGTCGCCTGCGGCCCGATCTGCACCAAGTCCGAGGGCCTATCCCAAAAGAAGCGGCCTCTTTGGCGGTCTCGAGCCGCTAGCACTCACCTGAGACGGCGGCGCGTCCTTCGCCACGAGCCTTATCTGAGCAAGCGCTGCATGATGTCGACGAAATCCCTCAGCTGCGATAGGGTCTTCAAACCTCGCGATAGTTTGAGCATCGCTGGGCTTTGTAATCACGCCGTCAGGGAGGTTTTCGGCCCAGCCTTGGGTGACGCGGAAAGAATGTACAATGTCGCGAAAAGGCGTCGTGACGTAGTCCACGCGCGCTTCGGACCGACCGATACGTGCACCTGTTGCTTCACACTCAACTGTTCCATCGGCGTCGCCATATGTGTCGAATAGCACTCGTTTGGCTGCGTTCAGGTCCTCAGCTACGGCGACTCGGCAAGCGTCCGAGAATTGTTGAGCCTGCGTAGAACCACGCGCCGCCACTGCTTTGACGATACTGAAATCGGTCTCGCTATTGTCGACCCGCACAGCCCAGAAACCAACGGTTTGGCCACCGTTGGTACGGTTCAGGCGGGTTTCGAAATGCACGATGCCTGCTCCAATCTTCGACGGACCATCATGGATGGCCTCATCATACCGCTCCAGCAAAGCGAGCAGGTCTTCATGGTCCACGGGATCGCCAATCGGCGTGTTCAGCTGATGGCGGGAACGCATGTCCATGAAATGTTTTTGGGCTTCGCTCTGGTTTTTCCAGGACTTTCCGTTCGAGAGGATCACCGGCTTCGAAACCAACGCATCTCTCCACTAAGTTGCCTCGCTCGTGCGTGTTGCACGAAGCCCTTGGGCGTCTCGCCAGACTTGGCGGAGATCACTCGGAGACACGAGCCCCTCGACCCGGGAGCCGACCATAGCGTCTCGCCAAACCTCGACAGGACTACTTTCCAGGAATTCACGAAAACGCGCATTGTCCCTAGGTTTCAGATCGCCATTCCGCGCCGTGTATTGGGCAGCGATTCCCGGCGCCGCCTGCCGCGGCACGCCGAACATCGAAGCAAGAACTGAGCCCGTGTTGTTGACGCCATATTGAATATAGGCGGGAAGCATACGGCGCTCGTCGTCTGGCGCAGGGGTCTCCTTCGCTAGCATGTCGCGCCCCCGCAGGTATGCGTGCGCACCCCACGAAACCGTCTGGGAAACCTTGCCAAACACATACCTGGCAGCTTCTCGGATGCGTTCGGCCTCGTCCGTGCCGTCGAACGCTGCCGCAATCTCGTGAATTGCCGCACCGTTCATCCACTGGTGCACCACCTCGGCGACCAGCTCGGTGTTGATCGAACCGTGACCTTTTTCGAGCGCTAGCGAAAGCTCGGGCAATTTGGCTAAAGCATCGATGAGATGCTTCAGCCCGGTTTGATCCCGCATCACTGCGGCATCGCCCCGAGCCAATACTGGATCGGCACCGATCGAGGCATAGAGTTCGTCGAAGCTGAAAGAAGCAAGCCCCGTCTGATCCGCTGTTTTCATATAGCCGGGCTGCTTACCGGATACCTCCGCAACATATCGCCGTGCCAGTCGCAAGAGTGCGTCGCGCGTCGCTGGGGATTTCCCTGCAAAGCTCGCCGTCACGAGCCTTTCCAGCTCGCTCTGCGTCTCCTTGACGCCGAGGCTGGCCACGGCATGACCGAGATATTGGATGAACGGCCGAACTCCAGGGTGGATCTTGTAGGTCCACTTGATAGAATCTGTATCCTTGATCGTCTCGATAGCAGAAGTCAGCGCAGAGTCGATCCGCTCCGTCAGATAGGTCGTGTACTTCTCCCACTCGGCTCTATGGTTGGGGTTTGCGAAGACCACGACGCCCTTTTCCGACAAGCCGACCCGGCCAGCCCGCCCCGCAATGTTCCAGAATTCGCCGGGAGAAAGAGGTCCAGATCGGGGCTTAGCGACCGAATGAATGACTACACTCGCTACCGGAAAATTCATGCCCTGCGCGAGCGTGGTAGTCGCCGCGATGAAGTCGAGCACTCCCATCGCTGCGAGTCGCTCGACGAGATATCGTAACTCTCCGCTAAGGGCCGAATGGTGGAACGCTACGCCTTTAGAGAGGCATTTTACGAGGTCGCTGTTCACTCCATAGTCTGCGGTCGCCAAGGCGACTGCGACTCTGAACTCCGGCGGCGCGACTGCCGGATCAAGGTCAGCCTTGGTCCCGGCGATGACGAGCGCGGCCGTCTCGGCTTCCACGCGAGATCCGGGAAACATGGCCAACGACGGGCCGAACGCACGGAGCCGTTTGCACAATACCACCGCGTTCGATCGGACAGAGGGCGTGGCGAGATCCGCCCGCTCGTCGGCAGTTAGAGGGAGACGTGTAGAGGAAATCGACTTGGTCGGCCGGTGCGGCTCCTTCCATTCGATCTCGATCGCGCGGGTTTTCGCGCGTCCGGTGAACTTCATTAGACCGACGATAAGACGAGAGGGCCGCCACTGAACCCCGACCTCGTGGCTGCGACCGCTGCTGAGCCAAGTCGCAACCTCCTTGGCGTTCTCGACAAACGGAGTCAGCAACAGGAGACGGATATGGGGGTGCTCTCGGCGCAAGTTGGTGAGAAGCAACTCCAGCCGAACCCCGCGTTCACCATCCTTCAGAAGGTGCGCCTCATCGACTATCACCAGACGGACGCTTGAAAACCAGTCCGCATGCGCCCGCAGCAGCAAATCCAGCTTTTCGGGCGTGGAGACGACCACGCCCTTCGCTTGCGCAAGAAGCGCGAGTTCGAACGGATCCTCCTCAAAGGCGCTGCCGGCGGCAGTTACGAGGATATCTAGTTCCGAGAGATCGGCCCCGAGCGTCCGGCGCACCTGCGTTGCTAGAGCCCGTGTCGGCGTTAGGTACACGATTTTAGCGTCCGCATAGCTCGACACGGTTTGCACCGCCGCAAGTTCCGCCATGAGTGTTTTGCCTGAGCTCGTAGGCATCTGAAGCACGACCGCTTCCTGCCGCGGGTCGAGCAGATTGCGATTGAGAGCCTCCTGCTGTGAAGGCAGCATACTATAGATGGCACCGTCCCGCGTGCTCATACTCCGGATCAACGTGTCGATCTTTTGCGTGATATTGAGGCCGTTCGACCAAATCGAGTCGGAGCGCAGCTTCACAGCGATAAGCGCCACTGACCGCGTCCAAGTCATAAGCTCTGGATCTGAGGACAGCTCAGCGTACTGGTGGGCCTTGTTGAGCAGCACTTCGAGCTCGGTGGCGACATTCAGCACTTGTCCGCGACGCCCGCGCACCTCTCCCTCGAGAAGGTAGCTCACGATGACTACAGTGGATTGGGCGGCGTGATACAGTGACAGCAAAGTAAGTGCCGCCTGATCGGCGCGCGTGGCGGCCGCTAGCCACGCTCGGTCCGTCTCCGCCTGAAGTTCTGCCAGGCCGCTGACCACCGTCCGGGCCGCTTCGATATCCTCCCGATCGGCTTGCCGAGCCGTCAGGATCAGAGCGCGTGATACGGCCGCCTGGAGCCGCAGCGGCCACGCAATCTCATCGTCCGGTGTTAGGAGTATTGCCGCAATTGGATCGAGGCCGAGTAGTTGCCGAAGTTCTGTCGGTCGTCGCGCCGCCAACCCTGTCGCGGTCAGCAGAAGCAGGTCACGCATTTCCACGCGACGGCGCTCAACGGCGGCCACAATATATGCCTGCCATTGCTCGAACACGCGCTCGCTACCCGTAAGAGCCTCTTTAGTCAGGCGAGGAGCGTCTCCGTAGAGGTCTGGATCCAGATCGACAGCGGCCAGGAGCTCTTCGTAGCCAAGGAGGGCGCCAATTTTTAGTTCAATTAGATCCGCGCTCGGCGGTTCCCGTGTACGATCCAGGACGGATTGAAAGGCGGCGTCGTCAAGGGCAGACACAAGTGCATCCAGATGTCCACCATCGAGAATGTTGTTCACGTCAGTCATGCTGACGCGCCGTGTCCATAGCCTTGCGACCGAAGGCGTTGAGATCTGCTCCGATCGACAGGCTCATGCCTCTCGCCTTGGCATGCGCAAACGTCCCTGTTGCAGCTCGAAGCGATTTAAGGTCCTCAATGTCAGCGGTTACCAGGCCTCTGATGATCACAGGTGCAACAACGAGATTGGCAACCTTCGCCGTCTTCTCCAACTCGACGAGCATCCGGATCAGGTCAGCGTGGAATGGCGTGCCCTTGCAACGCAGTGCGCAGGCCACAAGAAACCCCTTCAGCTTCTCGATTTTAGCTGTAACCTCCCCGCACTCAACAATCAGCTTCTCGGCTTGGCTGGGAGGCCGATTGGCATCATCAGTGCCCTTGACTTGGATCAGGACCAAAGCGAGCTCGCCACTGGATCGGTTCATGACGCTCCACCCGTCAAAGCCGAGGATCGGTTGGTTGCGATTGCCCTTGGTAGCATGAAGCGCCGGCGGTGTGGCCATGTCGAATACCACACTGAGAGCTTCGCGTGCGATAATTTCCGTGGTTTCGGACCGGTAGTTCGTGAGATGCGGTGGTTTGTCGCCCTCGGCCGCCGGGTCCGGCAGGGACGAGCGAAACGCCCGCATCAGATGCTCGGTGTCGAAGCCGCCGATGCCTTCGGCGGGATCAGGAACTTCGAGCAGCGGCTGATTTTCGGCCAGATCAAGAATTTCCTGTTCGCCGTAGGCGGCCCGGATCGCATCCACCGCATGCCGCAACATCCCGTCATCGAGCGCATCAATATCGCACGCTTCGAGCACAACCGCCCATTGGTGATCTTCCGGGTCAGTCGTGATGACGTTGTTCGAGTATCGTTTCGCTGTAAGCCCCACGTTGCGTGTGGTCGCACATCGTCCCAAAAAGGTCAATCACCCAGCCGTACGAGCTCACCTATGCCCAATTTGATATGAGCAGCTTTTGTAGGTGGTTCCAGCTGAAAGGCAGCTTTCAGGAAATTCGTGGTTGCCTCGAACGACCGTACAGGGCGCAGAGCCGAAGGGCCGGTTTGGCTGGACCAGGCCGGAAGCGGTCAGTCCGCTTTTGAACAGAAGAACGTGATTCCGGTCATTGGATCCATTAAGCAAAAGCCCCAAACAACACCTCACCCATATTGAGATCACCCTTCCAGACGGGTTCCGGTTCAATGACGAGCCGTAGCTCCAATACTCTGATCATCATCGGTCAGGCCGGTACAATGTCTGCATAACCAATGGAATTCCATTGTGCGGCTTGGCGGTCATATTCGACGAAACTGCCATTCAAAACCGAATAAATTCGGTCGTTGGGAAACGCCGCCAGGATTTCAGAGAGACCGGCATCGCGCTCACCTTGGCAAGTAGGAGTTTTGACAAATACTCGTGCAGGCAAAAAAACAAAGACGCCAAGAGGAATATAGTCCTGGACCCACCATTCATTCGCTGTCTTGCGTTTGCTAATACTCTCATTGCAAGCTTGGCAATCCGGAGAATGTCCTCCCGACCCGCCATGCGCGCTCGAACCACTGTCATTCGGGTCTACCGTATTGACCGACCCCACGTCTTTTATATCGACAACTACGCCGACACTGCCTCCGGCGTTAGCGTCAGCTGGATGGCCACCCTGCCAGGGACCGCGGTCTTTGACTTGAATTGTCGAGAACGAAATCGGGCACCCTGTTAGGGTCATGGCGTTCTGGAGATCATCCGGGAAACCGGTGGGATGGTTGACTGACATGGGCGTGTTGAAATGGACCAACAGAGCCTCATTCGCGCGAAGGAATGATCGAATCGAAAATGGAAGTGCGGCACTCATGATAGTCTATTGCCATGGGATACCTGCCAACAACAAGAGCGGGCCGTAAGCAGAAGATCAGCTTTTTGGAGGAAATACGGGAAAGCCACCCCCATCTTAAGTTCTAATCCCTCATCAACCGATTGGCGCTTTGATTTTTTTAAGAAGAGTCGCTTTCTACGCCGATGCTCCGAAGTTTTTGCGCAAGACTAGGCTTTCCCGCTCGCTCAACACCGCGAATAACGTGTTTAAGCAAATTAGCTTTGGATATTAGATAATCGACATGGGAACCATAAGTTCCAACATCGAACCTTGATTTCGTATATTGCAATGTATAATCATAGAGTTCACCGTATTTCAAATCTCGTCCAAGATAATAAAGAGCACA
>Ga0335083_10010399_pt1 | contig 11247 bp, 10 predicted proteins | sample Lox_Sample_42_FD_206716 | JGI IMG/M metagenome (GOLD analysis project Ga0335083, IMG submission 206716) | Soil microbial communities from Loxahatchee National Wildlife Refuge, Florida, United States - Lox_Sample_4.2 | ecosystem: Environmental > Terrestrial > Soil > Wetlands | place: USA... | reverse complement strand
CTTTACGGCCCCTATTTGACATTTTCTACGCTGAGCTCAGGAACGAGCTTTGTGAGGATTTGCGCAAGCGCCTTGCCATACCCGCGCACCAGCGCATCGGGCGATGCCTGCGGGAGATCGACGCGGCTCTCGATCGTACGCTGGCGAACAACCTTTGGACGTGCGCCGGATTGATCGATCACCGAGAACTGGACCGTCAGCACCGCGGCGGGGGGCCGCTCCTGGCGAAAGTCTCCATAAAGCTCAACGACCGTCGCTTCAAGCACGTACTGCGCGGACCTTGCGCTGCCTGGTTGCGCTACGGCGGCGAACGGACCGGAGCGATCGAGCCACTCGGCCATCTGGTCGCCCAGCATCGCCCCGGGCTCCGCGATAAACGCATGGTACGGGTCGGACACGAACTGCGCGTCGTCGAGGCGATAGACCAGCGCGTTGCCCGAGTACGATGCCGCGACGCGCACGTTTCCCATGCGCAGCACTTCCGGGCGGCGTGCCGCAGCGGGTTCAGCCGCAGCCGCCGGCGGGTCTACGACGTATGTTGTCGCCTGGGGAATCGGTTTGCCGATCGAACAGGCGGCGAGGACAAGGGCAGCGCACGCCGCCAGTGCGGCGCGTTTGGCGCTCATCGAGAACTCCCGGGAAGTTCAACTTTTTCGGGCGGACCGCCGAGGAGCACGCCGGCAGGATTGCGCTTTACGTTTTCCGACAACACGCGCAGGTTGTCTGCGGTGACCCGCAGATCCTGGACGATCACGCGCACGTCGTATTGATTGTCGCCGATCAAGGCATCGAGCCGCTCCGCCATAGCATTGATATGCTTGATCATGCGGTCCAGGTCGCCACGATCGGCGAGTCCGCGCAGGCGACCGCTGACCGCCGCGGCATTGTCGACCGTCTGCTTGAGTCCCGGGTCCGCGAGTAGTTCGTCGAGCCGAGCGGCAGCGGAGTCTATCTTGCGCAGCGCATGATCAATGGGCGCCGCAGCGAGGATTCGATCGATGCGCACAACCGTCGCGTCGGCGTCCCTGACGAATTCAGCGACCGGCGTCTCGCTGACTTTTTTGTCCAGATTGACGACGAGCGCGTTCAGGTTTCGGGCGAGCGTCTTGACATCCGCTTCGTTCAGGCTCGACAGGAACGCCTGGGCGTTCGCGATGATCTCGCCGGAGAGACTCGGCGCGGACGGCACGTACGTGTACTTCGGCTCCCACTGGAACGCCAGCGGCGGGTACTTCGCCGCGTCGACGAAGTCGATCGCCAGATACTGCTGGCCGGTAAGACCTGCAAGCTGGGTCTGGGCCCGTAACCCTTTCTTCACCAACTGCGCCATATCCCGCTTTAGCTGCTCGGCTTCGTCCGCGGAAAAATTGACCTTCGCCCGGACCACGATGTATTCCCTGCGTCGGTCCAACGGAACGTCTCTTTCGTACGTGGCCGCAGAAGTCAGAATCTCCGAGACCTGGCCCAGGGGGACACCGCGAAAGCGCACGGGCGCACCGAGTTCGAGGCCGGAAACCGATCCGTTGAAGTAGGTCTCGAAAGTGAACGTCGGCTGGAAGAGCTTTCGGCCGCCCACCAGAAAGAGCACCGTAGCCATGACACAAAGGCTCACCATGACGAACAGACCAAGCCGAGCGTAGCGCTTGCCTTCGTCCACGCTATCCACCCGCTTTTCCCCCGACCAGATCGGGCTGGCGGTTAAAGAACTGTCGCACCCTAGAATCGGCGCTGTGATCGCGCAGGTCGACAGGCTTCCCTTCCGCAATGATGCTACGAGAGACAGAGTCCAGCATGATCGCCCGATCGGCGATGGCGAAAATGCTCTGCAGCTCGTGGGTCACCACCACGAAAGTGAAGCCCAGATTCGTGCGCAGCGAAAGAATGGTCCGGTCCAGGTTGGCCCCGGTGACCGGATCCAAACCAGCCGAGGGCTCGTCCAGCAGCAGAACGTCGCAACCGAGTGCCATTGCGCGAGCGATTCCAGCGCGCTTCAACATGCCACCGGACAGTTCCCCAGGCATCAGCGCCTCTGCATAGGCCATTTCAACCTGATGCAACAACATGCGCGCAATGAGATTCTTATCCGCGAGCGCGAGGTCGGTGAACTGATCAAGCGGAAAGCGTACGTTTTCGAGTACGTTCAACGATCCGAACAGCGCGCCGCTCTGGTACATCACGCCGAGCTTGCGCTGCATCTGAGCCTTCTCGTCCGCGCTGGCCATCACAAGGCTGCGCCCATCGATAAGGATGTCGCCCGCCATCGGTTTGAACAAGCCGATGATGTTCTTCATCAAGCTCGACTTGCCGCAGCCTGAGCCTCCCAGGATCACCACGATTTCGCCACGCCGCACATCGAACGACGCGTTTTCAAGCAGGACGCGTGCGCCGTAACCCATGCGCAGCTCGCGCACGCTGATAGCTGGCATTCCGCCGCCGACAGCTGCCTTGTGGTTGTCGGTGTGCGCCTGGGTCTGCATCGTCTTGCCTGTTCAGCTTGTGAAGACGGCAAACAGACCGTCGATTACGATGATCAGCACAATGCTGGTGACTACCGCACTGGTTGCCGAAAGGCCGACCGAGATGGCACCGGCACCGGTGCCGAGCCCGCGCTGACAGCCGACCGCGGCAATGGTCAGGCCGAAGGCGGCGGACTTGACGATGCCGAGGACGAAGTCTCCCGGAGTCACTGCCCCGAGCAACTGTGTGTAGAACTGCAGGAAACCAACACCGAAGGTGGTCATCACCAGCGCCCCCCCGAAGATTCCGACGATATCGGCCAGGACTGCGAGCAGCGGGAGCACGAACATCGCAGCGATCAGCCTCGGCAGTACCAGGAAGTGGATCGGATGCAACCCGAAGGTGGAGATCGCATTCACTTCCTCGTTGACTTTCTGCGTGCCGATCTGGGCGGCGAACGCGGCTCCGGTACGTCCGGCGAACACGATCGCCGTCATAAGCGCGCCGAGCTCGCGGAACATGGCGACCCCGACACCGTTCACGACGAAGATCACAGCGCCGAACTGCCGGGCCACGAGACCGATCTCGAATGCGATGATCACGCCCATGAGAAAACCGGTGAGAAGGACGATCGGGACGGCGTGGGCGCCGGCTTCGGTGGCAACGTCGAGCACATCGCGCCAGTTGGGCGCGCCTCGCCGCGTGAGAGCGAGCCACAATACCCGCGCGCACGCGCCGAGGAACCCGGCCATGTCCTTCGCGTAGGCGACCAGCTGCGCGGTCGCGCGGCCCACATGTTCCAGAATGCCCATTGGTCGCCGGCTGCTGGCAAACGCCACGAAATCCTTGGGGTTGAAGGCGCGAAGCAGCGAAGCGAAATTCGGCGCCAACTCCCGAATTTCGACTCTTGCGTCCGCGCGGCGATCGCGTCGAGTGAGATCGAACAACAGTGCGATGCCGACATCGTCGACATAGTCAAGTTGCGATGCATCCACAAAGATTGGGCGATCGGGGTTGCGCGTGAGCGTGTCGATCGCCGATTGCCAGATCGGCGCAGCCGTGTAAGCCGTGATACGGCCCTGGAGCCGAAGCTCAATCCCCTGACGCGAATCGGTTGACGTCATCGCGGTCACACATATTCCGGGATGGCATCACGCCGCATTGCACATTTAACTAGTCCACAAATGCCAATTTCGGACACTCCGATTAGACCTCTACGGATTACAGTCACATTTCACCCCGATCTGCCTCGTCGACTTGTCCGATCTCGACTTCTGCCCTACGTTCGCGAGTCAGTACCTCGGCAATTACCGCAAGCAAAACAGCGACGGACAAGAGGAAGAAGCCGATCTTTCCATACCCAAATCCAGCGAGCATAAGATCGTAGGCGCCCAACAATAGGCAGACACCGCCAGATATAGCGCAAAGCGCGACAAGGAATTTAATGAGTTTCATTGGATATCCAATAAGAGCTAGCGATGGAAAGCTTTCCTTAACGGGCGCTCGTTTGCAGAACGATCGTAGAAGTCGATGCAGTCGCGATCGTTCTTTCTCGAGAGAACGCCGCACACAATCACCGTCGCGCATCTAAGGGGCAAGCATTCGGACGCTTTCATATGGCCTACTCTGCGACGCCTTGGTCGCCGTGGCTTCGCTGAGTCTGCGGTTGCGTGGCTCTCCGGCTGATGCGATCGAAGATCAATTTCGGCCCGATGAGGCCCAAACTCATTGCCAGGATGATGGTGATCGCCGTCATGCCATCGGCGATGGTTCCCCCTATGAGCTCCAGCGTCGTATGCGCACCACCGGAAAGCTGAATCAGGCCGCTGGCCGTTCTGAACAAGAACAAGCCCGGCATCATCGATACCACTGCGGCGAAACCGATGGCCGCAAACGGCATGTGAACACGGTGCGACACCGGCGCGAGGACCAGTCCCGCAACCAGGCAAGCGACAAATGCGCCTGCGGCGGCGCTGGCCCCGAGCAATATCATCGTCCCCCACCGCAGGGCATGGGCGAGCATTCCGACCGCCACTGGCCAGGCCAGCATATTCGCCGGCATGGAAAAGAAGATGCTGAATGCAGCGACTGCAACACCAGCCGCGAGCACGTCTTGCCACAGGGAAACTTCTTTGCCGATCTGGTGTACCGGCAAGGTCACGCCGAAGAGGGCTAGGCCAAGCAGAAGCCCGATCGAGATCGCGACAATCACGAGGCCCGCGTAGATCAGGCGACTGGCGCCAAGATGAATGCGCCCATTGAACAGATCCATCGCGCCATTGAGCACATGCGGGCCCGGCACCAATATCATGCATGGGCAGAGCGCAATTAGGCGCAATGACGAGCTCAGTTCGTACCGTACCGCGAGGGCACCGATGGCGCCAGCAACCAGTGATGCGCAGAATGGCTGGACGAAGAGGTTTTCGCCGTAACGGGCCAGGGTGCGGCGCAGCAGCGCACCGGCGGCTGCGCTCGCGAAAATAATGGCCGCCGAAGAAAGATGTTGCACACCGTAGAGCACCGCCAGGGCTACGGCACCCGCCCCGGCAGCCAGCACGAACAGCAATTCGGCTGCGGGCGCGGACTGCGAGATCGCATGCAATATCCTGGGCGCGGCTTCCGGCACGCACCTGCCGGAATTGAGCTCCCCGATCGACCGCATCGTGGATGCCACGCGATGCATATTCACGCCGGCAGGCTCGGCCGCCACGCGCGTGGTGAATCTGCCCTCCGCGTTCTCGGCCTGAAGTTGCAGTTCCCCCCAACGCGGCACGATCTCGGAGCGCAGTCCCAGCGTTTTGCCGACGCTCTCGGCCGCCCTCAATGTCTGTTCAGTGGCTTGCCCATTGACGAAGAGAACCCGGGCAAACGCAAGTACGAGATCGGATCGCTCTTGCAGCGTCATCAATCATGCAAAGCGAACGCCGCTGTCCTCCAGCGGTAGTGCGCGGATGCGCTTGCCCGTTAGCGCGAATACGGCGTTGGCGATCGCCGGCGCGACCAGGGGCACGCCGGCCTCGCCCATGCCGCCAGGCGATTGACCCCCCGAGATCAATGCGACATGGATAGTCGGCACTTCGGAGAATCGCGGAATGGTGAACGCGTCGAAATTCGCCTGCTCGACTCGACCGTTCTTGATCGTAATCTTGCTGCGAAGGGTATTGATGAGGCCGCTGACGGCACCTCCCTGCAACTGCGCGATCACCTGGTCGGGATGCACGGCGACGCCGCAGTCGACGGCGTAGGTGAGTTTTTCCAGCTTTATTTTCTTTGCGGAACCGGATACTTCGGCGATGAGCGCGATGTGCGTGTCGTAGCACTCCATGGAAGCAACACCATACGCGTGCCCCTTGGCCGGCTTGCCCGTGTAGCCGGCATCCTTCGCCGCGCGCTCAAGCACAGCGCGCTGGCGGGGCAGCTTCTCCAGCATGGCCAGCCGGAATGCGATCGGATCCTGATGGCTCGCACGCGCTAGTTCATCAACGAAACTCTCGATCGCGAATGCATTGAGCGCGTTGCTCACCGAACGCCAGTAGCCGACACGGATGCCGACCTCTTGGATCACGGTTCGCAATTCGAGGTTCGGGATGTCGTAGGTGAAGTTGATCAGGCCCTCGGTCATGAAGCCGTCGATGCCGTCCTTCACCACGCCCGGAAACAGACGATTGGTGATCGAAGGCGAAATCATCTTGTGCGTGAACGCAGCGACGCGACCGTGATCGAGCGACGCGCGCAGCAGGTGAAGGCTGGGCGGGCGATAGAAGTCGTGGGTGGTGTCGTCCTCCCGGTTCCAGATGAGCTTTACCGGGGTGCCGGGCAGCGCCTTGGCGATCGCAACCGCCTGGGTGACGAAGTCCACATCCAGGCGCCGGCCGAAGCCGCCGCCGATGAATTGCGCGTGGATCCGCACCTTGTCTGGCGCTACGCCCGCCGCTTGCGCGGCGGCGCCCTGCGCGCCCTGCGGGTACTGCGTACTCGCCCACAGGTCGACCCCTTGGGCGGAGACGAGCGCCAGGCAATTCTGCGGTTCCAGCGTCGCATGCGCCAGCATTTGCGACGTATAGCGCGCCTCGATCGGCTTGCCCTTGGCGAGCGCCGCGGCTGCGTTGCCGGCCTGTTTCACCACGGCACCCGGCCGCCCTTTGGCGCGCTCCAGCGCCGCGTAGATCGCGGCGGTGCTGAGTTTTGCCGCGGGACCTTCGTCCCATTGCACCTTGAGGTCGGCCAACGCCGATTTTGCGGTCCAGTAGTGGTCGGCGACCACCGCGACCCCTTCGCCGATGTCGACCACCTTGCGCACACCTGGGCGTTTTTCCGCGACGCTCCCGTCAAAGGACGTGACTTTGCCCCCGATCACGGGGCATGGAAGAAGGGCGGCGTACACCATGCCCGGTTGCTTCGTGTCGAGGCCAAATACGGTACGGCCGCGCGCCTTGTCAGCACCGTCCAGGCGCGGCAGCGCCGTGCCAATCACACTGAAAGCGCTAGCGGGTTTTAGTGCAATGTCCTTTGGCACGGGTTGGCGTGCTGCGGCGCCAGCGAGCGCGCCGTAGCTGAGCGTCTTCCCCTCATGCGACACCTGGCCGTTCTCGGCACGGCAGGCATTCGCCGGCACATTCCATTGTGCAGCGGCCGCATTCACGAGCATCAGCCGCGCCGCGGCGCCTGCCCGGCGCAGCGGCTCCCAGGCGTCCCGCACGCTGGTGCTGCCGCCCGTGATCTGCGCGCCCATCAATTTGTTAAGGTAAACCGGACTGACCACGGCCTGCTGGACCTCGACGCGCCGTGGATCGACGGCCAGCTCTTCCGCCAACAGCATCGCGAGGGATGTGTGAACGTCCTGGCCCATCTCGTTGCGTGGGCATACCAGGCTGATGACACCGTCCTGGCGCACGGTGATCCATGCATCGGGTTCGAATGCACCTTCTGCAGCACGAGCGCTCTGCGGCACGCCGAATCGAAAGCCGAGCGCGAGCCCGCCGCCGAAGACGGCCGAGATCTTGAGGAACTCTCTTCGGCTGACCCCGACTGCGGCGTTCACGCGGAGCCCCCGAGTTGCTTGGCTGCGTCCTGAATCGCGGCACGGATACGCTGGTAGGTTCCGCAACGGCAGAGGTTGCCTTGCATGGCCACATCGATTTCCGCGTCGCTGGGTGTCTTGTTGTTGCTGAGCAACGCCACCGCCGACATGACCTGGCCCGACTGGCAGTAGCCGCACTGCGGCACCTGGATCTTGTCCCACGCATTCTGCACTGCCTCGGCCACGCGGCCGGTCACACCTTCAATGGTCGTGATTTTGCGTCCTTCCACCGCCGAAATCGGCAGGACGCAGGAGAACGTCGCCTGGCCATCCACGTGCACGGTGCAGGCGCGGCACAAGGTCGCGCCGCAGCCGAACTTGGTGCCTGTCATCCCCAGGTAGTCGCGCAGTATCCACAGCAGCGGCGTGTCCGGCGGCGCATCGACCGTGACTGCCTGGTTGTTGATGTTGAGCGTTGTCATCTGGGCTTCCCTGGATCTCGATCCCTCTGGCATCTCGACAAGCCAATCATCTCCGTGCTGGCCGGTACTGTCTTTCTTGTTCCTGCGCGATTTGCAGGATCTTGCCCCAGGGATGCAGTCCCCTCTCCCGGAAGATCAGTTCTGCTCGGCCGCGCCGGCCGTGCGCAACGCCGCGTAGTCGTTGGCCTTGAGCGCCCTAATAATCGAGTCGGCGCGCTCGATGGCCATGCCGAGTCGATCGAGTATGGAACGCCCGAATTTCAATGTGCCCTCCGGCATGAGCGCCATGACGCGCGCGGCGCCCAACTCGCGAAGTTCGTCCCGCTGCGCCAGGTACGGGACAGCGGCCATCACGGGAACGCGCGGAAAAAAGTGTCGCAAGTTGCCGACCATGCGCCGGGTCGACTCGTAATGTCCCGTGGTCACGACCACCAGGCGCGCGTTGCGGATGCCGATTGCCTCCATCATCCGCATGTCCGTGGCATCGCCATATTGGACGTTGTGGCTCGACTGCCGGCCCTTCTCCAGGCGCTCCGGATCCAGTTCGAATGCCCGGTAGGGAATATGCGCGCGGCCGAGAATTGCGCAAACGACGCGACCCACGTAGCCGTAGCCGGCCACCACGACGGCATCTTCGGCGATGCGGGCATCCGGATCAGGCGCCGTTTTCACCCGCTGGTGCCGCAGGCGATCGCTCCATTTGTAACCAAGGTTGATCAACATCGGCGACACGGCAAATGAGAGCGAAACCACAACCAGGCCGACGCTGTAGTACCGCGCGTCCAGCAGGCTGTTCGCCTTCGCACTGGCCATGACAACATAGGCGAGTTCGTCGAACGGCATCGCCAGCAGCCCGGCCAGAAGCGCCGACCTCGATTCAAGCTGGAAGAACCGTGCCAGGGCGAACAGGACGATGAATTTGATGAGTAGCAATCCTGGCACATAAAGGAGCAAATCCGCCTTGAACTCGACGAGCTCTCTCGGGTCGATCGCCATGCCGATGGCGATGAAGAAGAGCGCGAGCAATACCTGCTTCGCCGGAGCCACGGCCGCCTTGATCTGATCCGCATAGACCGTCGTTGAGAGGAGCACGCCAATCATGAAGGCGCCCAGCGCGATGGAGATGCCCACGCTATCCATCCACCCGCCTGCAAGAAACACGGCGGCAAGCACTGTCAGCGCAAAGCCGCCCGGGCCCAGGTGGCGCGCGGCCAGGCCGAGCGCCCAGGGCAGGATAAAGCGGCCCAGGACATAGACGCCGGCGATCGCGGCCACCACTGCGCTCACCTTTTCAATGTCCAGGCCGTGCGCGCCCGGACCCGAGGCCATGCCCAATACCGGGATCAGCGCCAACACGGGTATCGCCATGAGTGATTGAAAGATGTCGATCGCAATGACGGCTCTGCCCTGCGTCGACGCGCTGTCGCCCTGTGCCTGCAGGATGGAAATGGGAATGGCCGACGAACTCATGGCGAGGGCCAGGCTGACCACCAGCACCGAATGCCAATGCGCGCTGGCATCGCCGACCGTGGCAAACAAAAACGCCCCGATGGCGGCCGTAGTGAATGCGTATTGGGCCGACCCCAGACCGAACACGAGGCGCCGCATGGACCACAATTGCGCCGGCACGGTACCCAGCCCCACTGCAAACAGCAGCAGCATGATGCCGATTTCACCGACCGCCCGCAGTTCGCCTATGTGCCCGGTCAGCAGCGGCCTCGGGGAATGCGGTCCGAGGGCCAAGCCGACGAGCAGCAGGGCGACGATCGCGCCGATGTTCAGCTTCTTCGCCACCCCGATGGCGACAATAGAAGTCAGCATCATGACGGCGACCGCGAACATCAGCTGGCCGACGTTCACGGGGAATCGGCGGCCGAGGGGCTGCGGGCGCCCGTCCACTCGTGCCAGAGCGCGCCGAACAAGGCGAGCACGACGGGCCCGATCAGGATTCCGGAGGTCCCCAGGACCTCGAAGCCTCCCAGGCTGCCGATGAGAATCCACACGAAGCCGAGATTGACGGTGCTGCGTATCAGCATCGGGCGGACAAATTTGTCCACTATGAAGAGCGATGCCAGCCCCGCCGCGCAGACAAACAATGCGGCGCCGCCGGACCCCTTGGTCATTAAAGCCGCTGCGGCGCCAAGCACCGCCAGATAGCCCAGGAAGGGAATCATGGAGCAGACGCCGGTCAAGGCGCCCCACACCCCGGGTTGCTGGACGCCCGCCAGCGCATAGATCGCAAAGCTCAGGACGCCGTCCAGCAATCCGACGATGACCATGGCGGTGACGGTCGCGCGTACCGCCGCGATCGACAGCCGCAGGTAGGAATCGGCGCGCTCGCCGAGCAGGTCATGGATCAGGCGGACCAGCTGCTGCGCCAGTGCCTCACCGTCGCGGAACAGCAGAAATAGCACCAGGATCGTGAACACGATGACCAGGACGTGGTGGGCGATGAAATGCCCCATGGTTTGCGCCCACCCGAGCACCGAAGGCGTATCGGGGCGCCGCAACCACGCCGACACGCCGCCCGGAACGCCGAGAATTGCGCTCCATTGATCCGCGAGCCAGGCACCGAAGACCGGCGTGGACTCCAGCCATCCCGGAGTGGCGAGTCCGTTCCTGTCCGCGGCCACGATCTGGTCGGCCAAGCTGCGCATTTCCAGGGTCAGCGCGCCCACGGCAAACATTAGAGGCCCGAGCACGAACAGCGTCACGAGCATCGTGAACAGGAGGGGCGCCGCGCTCGAGGCGGCGCGCGCCGGTAGCCGCCGCGAGAAACGCCGATAGATCGGCCAGGTGGCGACCGCGATGACCGATGCCCACAGCAAAGGCTCGAGGAAGCTGTGCAGAATCCAGGCCGACAGCAGAACGACCAGCGCAGCCCAAAGCTGACCCGCGCCTGGCGTCGGTTTCATCGGCTGATCGATTCTTTTTCCTGCCGCTCTTGCTCGATCAAAATGTCATGGGGTTCCGAGCCCAGCGTCCACGAAGGCGGGTCGCTCGCTGGATAGGAGTCAGCGAGCACCACATCGATTTCCTCTTCGCTGATTTCGCCTCGAGTCGGCACTGCGCGTCAATGTCCTGTGGGAGCGCCCTTGCGGCTGGCCTCGAAGAGGAACCAGGTGCGCCGCTCGGTTTCATCGATCCAGACCTCGATCAGGCTTGCCGTGGCAATGTCGCGGTGCTCGTCGCACACGTCATGGGTATTCCGAAGACGGGCAGCGAGCGTCTTATTGTCCTCGCGCAGCTCCGCCAGCATGTCCAATGGCTCCACATAGTCCGCATCGT
>Ga0335083_10010398_pt1 | contig 11247 bp, 7 predicted proteins | sample Lox_Sample_42_FD_206716 | JGI IMG/M metagenome (GOLD analysis project Ga0335083, IMG submission 206716) | Soil microbial communities from Loxahatchee National Wildlife Refuge, Florida, United States - Lox_Sample_4.2 | ecosystem: Environmental > Terrestrial > Soil > Wetlands | place: USA: Florida... | reverse complement strand
CTGGAGCGCGAGCGCGGCATCACCATCAAAGCCCACGCCGTGCGCTTGAACTACAGGGCGGACGACGGCAATCTGTACCAGCTCAACCTGATCGATACGCCCGGCCACGTAGACTTCTCGTACGAGGTTTCGCGCTCCCTGCAAGCCTGCGAAGGCGCTCTGCTGGTGGTCGACGCCAGCCAGGGCGTGGAAGCGCAGACCCTCGCCAATACCTACCTGGCGCTGCATCACAACCTGGAAATCATCCCGGTGATCAACAAGATCGACCTGCCGGCGGCGGAGCCCGAGCGCATCCGCGAGCAGATCGAGACCGTCATCGGGCTGGACGCTTCCGGCGCCGTCCTGGCCAGCGCCAAGCAGGGCACGGGCGTGCACGAGATCCTGGAATCGATCGTGCACCTGGTGCCGCGGCCCAAGGGCGATCCCGAGGCGCCGCTGCGCGCGCTGATCTTCGATTCCTGGTTCGACACCTACCGCGGTGTCATCATCCTGACACGCGTGGTGGATGGGCGCCTGCGGCTGGGCGAAAAGATCCGGCTCTGGTCGAACGGGCAGCAATACGAAGTGGAAGGCCTCGGGTATCAGTCGCCGAAAGCCGTGCCCTGCGATGAGCTGTCCGCCGGCGAGGTTGGGTTTCTTTTCGCGAATATCAAGACGGTCAGCGACGCCAAGATCGGCGACACCATCACCGACGCCGACACGCCCGCCGCCGAACCTCTCCCGGGCTTCGAAGAGATCAAGCCCATGGTGTTCGCCGGACTGTATCCGGTGGAGAGCCACGAGCACGGCCTGTTGCGCGACGCCCTGGAAAAACTCCGGCTCAACGACAGCGCCTTCAACTTCGAGCCCGAAAATTCGGTTGCGCTGGGTTTCGGTTTCCGCTGCGGCTTCCTCGGACTGCTGCACCTGGAGATCGTCCAGGAGCGGCTCGAGCGCGAATTCAACATCGACCTGATCACGACCGCACCCGGCGTGCGCTATCGCATCACCACCACCACCGGCGAAATTCTCGAGGTCGACAACCCGACCAAGTTCCCGGACCCTTCCACGATCAAGCAGATCGAAGAGCCGATCATCGACGCCACCGTGATCACGCGCGAAGAGTACCTGGGCGGGATTCTCAAATTGCTCGAAGAGAAGCGCGGCAACCAGAAGAAGTTCGAATACATCGGCGGGGGCCGCGTGATGCTGACCTACGAGCTTCCACTGAACGAGATCGTGCTGGATTTTTACGATCGGCTAAAGGGCGCCTCGCGCGGGTATGCCTCGCTCGATTACCACCTGGCGGGGTATCGCGTCTCGCCGATGGTACGGCTGGATGTGCTGGTGGCAGGCGATCCCGTGGACGCGCTGTCGATCATCGTGCACCGCGATTTCGCGTTCGAGCGCGGCAAGGAGCTGATCGGCCGGCTGCGCAAGCTGATCCCGCGCCAGATGTTCGAGGTGGCGCTGCAGGCGGCCATCGGCAACAAGATCGTGGCGCGCGAGACCATCAGCGCGCTCCGCAAGAACGTGCTTGCCAAGTGCTACGGCGGCGACATCAGCCGCAAGCGCAAGCTGCTCGAAAAACAGAAGGAAGGCAAGCGGCGCATGAAGCGTGTGGGCCGGGTGGAAATCCCGCAGGAAGCCTTTCTCAGCGTCCTCAGGGTCGGGCAGGAAGAGCAGGAGTAGCGTCTACCGGAGCCACCGGTCGCGGTTGGCGGCCACGAACTCGTCATCCGTCAGTTGAGGATAAGCCGCAAGCACGCGGTCGATCTCCTCCATTTGTCCGGGCGAGAGATCTTCGTTAGGATCCAGGCACCAGCGCCCGGCGAGCAGACCCTGGCGGCGAAGCACCTCGTGGAGGCCCGCGATGCACCCAGCGAAGCTGTTGCGAACATCGAACAGCGCGGCGTTGGCGTCGGTAAGGGCGGCCGAGCCCGCCAAAATATCGGAGGCGCCGCGGCCGCCTTCCGCGCGGCATCGCTCGACGGCCTCCAGCAGCTCCACGGCGCGGCGCGTCCAGACCGCCCATTGTCCCAGGAGTCCGCCGCGGAAGGATGCACAGCCGGCCGGGAAGCGGAATTCTGTGAGCAGGTCGGGAATGATGTTGTCGTCGTTTCCGGTGTAGAGCGCGATCTCGCGCCCGCTCTCGGCGACTGCCCGCACGACATCGAGCGTCTGGTACCGGTTGAACGGCGCCACCTTGATCGCCGCCACCGCCGGGATTTCGCAGAAGCGCCGCCAGAACTCGTAGGAAAGCAATCGGCCGCCAACCGAAGGCTGTAGATAGAAGCCGAACAGCGGGATCTCCGCACCCACGGCCCGGCAGTGCGCCAGAAGTTCGTGGTCGCCGGCCTGCTGAAGCGCCGCCAGGCTGAGCAGGCCGAAGTCGTATCCGGCGGAATGGGCGAAGCGCGCCTCGCGAACCGCCTGGGGAGTCTGGCCGCAGACGCCTGCCACCTTGAGAACGCGCCTGCCGGAGTCGCGCTCGAACTTGCGGACCACGTCGATGGCCAGCCGCAGCACCGGCTCGAACAGCGCCACCTGCGGATCGCGGATGGCGAATTGCGTGGTGTGCACGCCGACGGCGACTCCGCCGGCTCCGGCTTCGCAGTAGTAGCGCGTGAGGGCCGCCTGGCGGCGCTCGTCGAGCTTGCGGCCGGCCGTAAGCGCGAGGGGATGCGCCGGAATGACCATGTTCAAAACCTCCCGTCGGCAACTTCAAAGTGTGTCGGCTTGTCGAGCGTGGCGCCGCCGGCAGCCACCCACGCGGCGACCATCTCCATCAGTTGCTCCGACGAAACCGATGGCGGGCCCATCAGGCTGAAGCACGCGCCGGCATCGCTCAAGAGCGCCGCCGGGCCTTCCACGCCGGCGAATCGCGCGGGCCTGCCGAGGCGTCCGGCAAAGTATTCCGCCACCTCGCGCACATGCAGGATCTCCGCGCCGGTGACATTCAGAATCCGCGGCGGCGCGGCGCAATGCTCCAGGCACCTCAGCGCATACGAGTTGGCGTCGCGCTGCCAGATCGCATTGAAGGCCGGGACCGTCAGGTCCACCGGCTCCCCGGCCAACACCTTGCGCGCGATATCCACCAGCACGCCGTAACGCAAGTCGACCGCGTAGTTGAGGCGGAAGAAGACGCAAGGGCGCCCGAAGTACTCGAACACGCGCTCGCGGCCCAGACAGGTTTGCGCGTACTCGCCGACCGGCGCGGGCGCATCCGTCTCGCGCGAGCCGCCGGCCGCGGGATCGCGCAGCGCGTAGAGGTTGCCGGTCGAAAACACCACAAAGCGGCTGTCCCGGAAGTGCTCGCACACATTCGCGGGCACCACGGTATTCATGGCCCACGTCAATTCGGGAGCGCCCGTCGACCCGAACTTCCGACCGGCGAGGTAGAGCACGTTGGGACAGCGCGGCAGCCGCAAGACCGCGTCGCGGTCCAGCAGGTCGCAGGCGATCGGCTCGACGCCGGGCACGTCGATGGCGCGCCGTGACACGGCAATCACGCGCCGCGAGTCTCCCGCCGCGCGTTGGCAGAGGCGCGCGAGCGACGGGCCCATCTTGCCGCCGGCGCCGAGAATGAGGATGTCGCCCTCGATGCGCCGCATCGCTTCGATATCGGCCTCGCTCGGCTTTGACAGCGCAGCTTCCAGATCGGTCAGGTTTTGGATCATGCGAACTCCGGGCCGCAGATGGCGTACAAGTGCCTCGCGGGTAAGCCGCCCCGCAGAAACATACGCAGGAACGGCCGTTCTTCGATAAACCCGACGTCGCGCAGCCAGGCAAGCCATGCGTCGTCCGCCTGCGGCACGTCGATCGCGAAGGTGCGCCCGCCGAGCCGTGCCAGACACGAAGCCACCAGTTCGCGCGCGGTGTCCCGGTCCTCGGCCACCACCGGGCCAAGCTGGTGATACCGGAATCCCGGACGGCCCAGGCAAAACCCGCGGCCGGGCACGATCCAGGCGCACTCCGGCGCGCGCTCGAGCAGCGATTCCAGCAATCGCCGGCGGTCCGCGCCAATCGATTCGCAGTCCATGCGGCACGCGGCTTCGAGATCCGCCGTCTGCATCGGCCGTGCCTGCCCGGTCCCTTCGAACCGGGTGGCATCCACGGTGATCTTTGCTCGCACCAGCGTATGGCCATCCAAGAACCCCGCCCGCCGGTAGAGGGGCTCCCCCGCAGGCGTCGCATCCAGCCCGACGCAGGCATCCCCGCCGCTCGCGGCCAGCGCTTCGGCGAGCAGCCGCGTGCCCAGCCCGGTCCGGCGCTCGGCGGGATCGACCAGCATCATCGCTACCCACGCCAGCGATCCGTAGCGCACCAGGGCCGAGGTACCGATGATCACGCCGTCCCGCTCCGCTACCCAGCTCTCGCTCGGAGCGTCGATCGCCAGGCGCCAGTCCTCTTCGAGTTGGTTCCAGCCGGCTGCACGCGACAGCCGGAGCCCGCCCGGAATGTCTTCACGGGTCATGGGCCGTACCATGATCGCCACGGCTAGAGCGCCGGTTTGCTCGCGGCCATGGCGCGTTCGAGCGCGCGCAACTCGGCGAGCACCTTGTCTGCCGGCTCGCTCTCCAGGCGCGAGGCAGTCTTCCGAATCATCAGCCTGGTCGCGTCCTGATTGATGCCGGCCTGCGACCGCGCGGCCACTTTGCTGAGCTGCGGCAATGAGTCGGACCATTGCTTCAGATCGGCGGCCACGGCATCTTTCGATTGGGCCTTCTCGAACCGTCCGATCAGCTCCCGTACCGCCGCAAGGGTGGCGCGGCGGCGCTCCATCAGTTGCGTGACCTTCTCGGGAATGCAGGCCGTGCTGCCGTCGGCGTAGATCGCAGCTTGCATCTTTACGTAATCGGGCACGGCGCCCACCGTCATGTTGGAGATGTTCTTGCGGACCTCGGCGCCGGGCGCGACCGGCTCCGCGTCGGGAACGTCCTGCCAGTAGGAGAACGAGCTGCCGGGATAGTCGACCAGCTCGATGAGGTACGCGGTCAGCGTCTGCGCCGACGTGTTCTTGATATAGAAGATGGAGCCACCCGCGGCCGGTTCGATGCGCAGTGTGGGACAGGCTTCAGCCTGTCCCGGACCGGCTGAAGCCGGTCCCACAAACACCCCCACCGCCAGCGCCGCGGCCGCGAACTTAAGCAATGGCATATAGTGCTATTATCATGCGATTCGCACCCGTGCTTTGCCTGGCCGCGGCGTCCTGCCTGACGGCGCAAGTCCGGTATACGGACGACGGCAGCATCACCATCGATGGCAAGCCGTTCACCACGTTCCACAAAGGCGCGGAAGTCGGCAAGCCGTATCTGGCGCCCGTGCGTTCGGCCTCGGGCAAGATCGTGACCCGCGGATTTCCCATGCAGGAAATTCCCGGTGAGAGCCGCGATCACCTGCATCACACCGGCCTCTGGTTTTCTTACGATGACGTGAATGGCACCAAGCTCTGGGAGAATCATCCGTCCTACACCAAGCCGCACATGGGGCGGGAGGTGGTGACCAATCAGGGTTGGAAGAACGGTGTGCTCACGGCCACCATCGAGTGGCGCGATCCCGACGGCAAAGTGCTGCTGGTGGAAACCCGCGAGATGACCTTCGCTGGCGATTCCAGGCTCCGCACCATCGATTTCCGGATCACGCTGACCCCCGCGCAGGACGTGACCTTCGGCGACACCAAGGAAGGCGCCTTCGCCATCCGCCTGGCCGAGCCCTTCACCGAGCGAAAGGGCGGCCGCATGGTGGACGCCGACGGGCGCGCCACCATGAAGAACGTCTGGGGCAAACGTTCCAACTGGGTCGACTACACCGCGGAACTCGACGGCGAGCGCCTCGGCGTGGCCATGTTCGATCACCCGAGCAATCCGCGCCACCCCACCTACTGGCACGCCCGCGACTACGGCCTGTTCGCTCTGAATCCCTTCGGCCGAGCCGCGTTCGACGACAAGCAGGAAGAAAGCAAATGGCAGGTTGCGAAGGGCGACAAGCTTACCTTCCGTTGGCGCGTGGTGGTGCATCCCGGGGATGCCGAAACCGGCAAGGTCGCCGAATTGTACAAGGACTACGCCGCGCGTTAGTCCGTCAGCTTCGGCGGCGCCTGATAACTCAGCGACAAGCTGTACGGCGTCTTAACTCCTGCCGCAGCTCCTTGCAGCAGCACCTTGAATTGATACCAACCCTGTGTCCCCGAAAAGAAAGTCAGAGTCTCGCCCGATCCCGCATTCGAGAACGTCTTCGACGCGGCAATCGCTCCTTCAGGTCCCACGGCGCTCAGGATCAAAGCTGCCGCCCCGCTCCACCCCGTCGTATCGAAGGTCAAGCCGGCGGAAACCTGCGTCCCCGCCTCGACCCAAACCCGAAAAATCTTGACGGTGCCGCCGCTTTCTGCCGGGCGCAGGTCGAGGTCTTGCGCACCTTCAAACACTTGGATGGTGGGCGAAGGCGTCGTCGTAAATCCGCCGGAGATTCCCGCAACCGAGTAGCAGACGTATCCCAGCCCATCCGCATTTCGCGGCAGGTTCAGCGTCACCGATCCGTCGCCGCCTGTGCGGACGTCCGGAGCGTGTCCGGTATAGTCGTGCAGCAAACTTTCGGGCGGAAAACCAGTAGCCACGTGAATCGACCGGCCACTCTGCTTGTCCTTGTTCAGGCCAACCAGGAGATGCGCCCCAGCCAGGCGCTCGAAAGCGAAAACACCCCCATCCTTCCAGCGTTGCAGCGTCGGTCCCTGCGCAATGTTCTGGTGAATCCACATCAGGTTAACGATCACGCCTTGCAGCCGACTGCCCAGACATCCCGGGTCTGTGCTGTAGTCCTTGTAGAAGACACATGGCAGCCCTTCCGACGTCAGGATATAGGCATAAGCCAGCGGCTTGTCTTCGGGCTGAATATTCTTCGGAACCAGGTCCCGCCGCGACTCGGTATCGTGGTTCTCCACGAACGTCACCGCGTGCATCGGATTGACGCCGGCGAGCCCCGCATGATCCAGATTCGCCATGTTGAACGCCGCATCGTTGGACATGGCCAGGAGGGTAAAGTACAACGGGAAGTCGAAAGCGCTCGTGCGGCCATTCATCCACACCGGAATCTGAATCCAGTCCTGAACGTGCGCAACGGAGCCATCCCAGTACTCGCCCACGGCGAACTTGCCGTGCAGTGGGTCGATTTCGAGCAACTGCTTCAGATAGTCGGTCGAGATTCCCTGGACGTGATCCAGCCGGTAGCCCTGCGCGTTGATTGCCCTGCTCTGCCACTGTACCGCTGCATTCAGATTCCGCAGAACGTACCCCGGCGGCTTCGCGTTAATGTGCGCCAGATCGGGCCCGAAATAGACTTTCGAGCCCATCTGTAGTTCGCCGATGCCGTCAGGCACATGCGGATCCTGCGGAATGTCCGGATGAAACCCGGCAGGGACCGCGCCGGCCGGGTAACGCGAATGAAAGGACTGTGCGTTCTTCGGAAAGCGCCCGCCGCCCTTGTTTCCGGATGCGTCCAGATACTCGAACGTCATCTCGTCGTCGCCTGAGCCGCCCTTCCGATGATTCAACTGGAGATCCAAATAGATGTCCAACCCGTTGGCCCGGAGGATCGCCGCGCAGCGCGTGAGTTGCTCCCGATCGCCGTACCTGGTGTGGACGGTTCCTTTCTGGTTTTTCCAACCCAGATCGTAATCGTCGTAGACGCTGTACCCCAGCGCAGCCTCGCTGTGACCCTGCTGGGCCTTGGTGACGGGAGGCAGCCACACGCCGGTGAATCCGTGCTTCGCCAAAACATCCGCCTGCTTCGCGAGATGATCCCACCACCAGTCGACGCCGGGTCCATCGTTGGGATCCGCGGGCGAAGGCAAGGCGACATACTTCCCCCGCTTGTAAAACGCCTGCAACAATAGCTTGGGCGTCATCAGTGGCCCGCCCCGAGAAGGCCGTAAATGACCAGCGCGGGCTGATCCCCAATGTTCGCCTTGATGTGCGTGCCGGTCGGCAGCACCGTCTCCTGCTGGAAGGTCGCTACATAGACTTTCCCGTTGGCAACCGTGGGCGGACAAAATTTCGCAAATTGCCCGAGGCTGTCGTTGTTTCGGCCCGTGCCCTGACTGTCCCAGATCTCTCTCTTCGACACATCGTTCGCATCAAACGCGCGCAGCACGCCGCGCACGACTCGAGGATTCGCGTTTGCCTCAAACGGCATGTTCACCCAAACGATGCCGGTGCCATCCGTGGCACCATTCGCGGACAATGTCAGAAAGCCTCCCGGCATCCAGGTGGAATCGGCCCTCGTCGGCGAATACACCGGAGGGTTCGGATATCCCGGGTACGGCGCTACCTCCTGGCTCATTTTGAAAGGCGCATCCGACTCGAATTTCCATCCGGCTCCTCCGGGTGCGGTATCCGGGATCAGCCGGTATTGCTTCAGTCGATCCTCTTCCCCCATGACATACACGAACATCTCGCCGTTTCGCGGCCAGATCACGGGCGCCCCGTGAATGTTGTACCCGACAAAATTTGCCGGCACCGGATCCGGTGTCACCTGAAAGGAATGCAACGAGGGCTTCGTTCCCTTGCCCAGGTTGGCCTGGTCGAGCAGGTACATGCGCCCCTCTTTCCCGCCGGTGACCGCCAGGTGCGAGTTTGGAACCAGGGCGATCCCGCCGGACCCCAGATCGTAATCCTTGTCCTTGAGCAGATCCTGGTTTGCCGGCGTGAACCAGTCCAGGATTCGCAACCCGCCTCCACCCACCTTCAGTTTCACAACGCTGTCGCCATAGTCGGTGGTGCCGTTGTAGGTGCCGTTGCCGGTGGTGAGAAACACGTTCCCGTTGTCGTCGGTCGCAGGCCCCTGGCCGGACATCCAGATTCCTCCCATCCCTTCGATGTAAACGTGCCGTTGAGGATCGAGCGGTCCCTTACCGTTCAAAGTCGTGCAGAACACGCCGACATTTTTCGGCGCTTTCGGATTCGAAACATCATAGGCGAACACCCATCCGTGATAAGGACCGGCATCGCAGTGTCCGCCGAAGGCGATGTAAAGGAGATTCCCCGACAACAGAAGGCCGGGCCGGTTCAACTGGTACTTCGGATTGAATGCGATCGTAGCCGACGCGCCTGTACCGGTCGATCCCAGGCCTTGCCCATTCACCTGTCCCTGGATGGGCGTACTGCTCACGAGGTTGCCCGTCGCGAGATCGAGCGCATGAAGCGTGTACGCATACTGGCTCCCCGGCTTCGTCTTCGCGGTAACCCAAACCACGCCCGTCCGGGGTGAGCCTCCGGTGAGCGCAATCGCTGGTGTTCCCGTGATGCCGATCTGAAGCGTGATATCCGTACAATCCGGTTTGCCGATGTCGCTATACATCGTCTGGTAATCGATCGACGGGCCGAGATTCCTCTGCCAGATCTGCGCGGTCGTGGATGCCTGATTCGTATCCTCCGCGTTGAACGAATACACGCTGTTGTTTTCCGTCGCCACGACGGCCATCGTCTTCGCGGCCCCACTCGGGTCTTTCGCGTTCGTGACAATCAGCGGCTGTGCGTAGATATTGCCATCTACAATGCGATACGCGAGTTTCCCGAATTCGTTGTTATTCACATGGGCGACGGTGAGTTGTTTCTCGTTGAGGTTCGCGCCGGTTCGGGCATTGTTGCCATGCTGGGTCAGAACATCGACCTGCGCGCATAGCAAGTGGATGAATATGGCGCTCATAATCGGGCAGACCACGACTCTTCTCCGCACAAATCACCTCCAGGTTTGCCAACGTCTTCGTGGACTTTCTCGGTGAAACAATATTATGGGTGAATTAAGCCCGGCGCAAGGTACTGTGAATCACCTTTATCGATCCGCGAGCTTTCTACCCGCGTTCAAGTTATCGAAGTTGAGGATCGCGTTGAACACCAGGAAGTAGCTGCCCTTGGTTTCCGCGCGCCAGAACGGATTATTGCTGAACAGCACCACGTGGCCGTCGCCGAAGGGCGAGTCGATCACCGCGGCATGCTGGGCCAGCTCCGCCCCTTGATCCAAAAGTCCGGTAACCAGCAGCTCATTGTTGTTGGCGTAGCGCAGCACGACTCGCGGACGCATGGCGGGCGGAATCACGCCGACCGGATTGCGCATCTGCTCGCTGGTCAGCGGCGTCGCCTCCCAGACCTCGGCGTGCGGTTCTTCCGGCGCCTCGACCGGTGTGCGGCCTTGCGGAAGATCGGGGTCGTCCGCCGTGCCGCGTCCCGTGGGCCGCTCGCGCTCATCGGTGGCGCCGCGCCGGCCGCCTCCCCCGCCCACGACATTGGTCAAGCCGAAAATCGGTGGGTTGGATGCGAAGATCGCCAGGTTGTCGTTGTAGCCATAAGCAATCGGACTGGCGGCGTCCACCATTTTGGAGCGCAGCCCCGAGCCCGTCACTTTCAGGCGCTGCGCCGGCGAGATCGACACCCCCGGCGTGAAGCCGAAGGTGACCGCGAAATTCGTGGTGTCGTTGGCCGTGATCAGCAGCCCGCCCTTGCGCACGAACTCCTGCAGGTGCTCGACGCCCGGCCAGCCCAACCCGGGACGCATATCGTCCGTCTCGTCGGTGTGCGCGAGATTTGGGGTCTCCGTCGTCACCTTCCACGGCAGCGGATTCCCGTACATCGGCATTCCGGTCACGATGCTCTGCGGATTGCCGCGCCCGCCGCCCGGCGCGAACACGATCACGTCGTACTTCGAGCGAAGGTCCGGCTCGGCGGCCACCTTCTGCGTGCTGAAATACGCGTAGGGCACTTTGAGGCGGTCGAACTCGAGCCGCCACCAGCCTTCCGCCTGCGTGTTCTGCCAGGTGTGCATGAAAGCAATGCGCGCGGCGCGCAGCGGATGCGTCTTCACGCTAGGCGCGGCCTCCACGGCGTACGCCTGCACCCCAAGCTCTGCTGCGGCCTTGCGAAGCTCGTCCGCGGAAACGCCGTGGACGATAAAGGACCCGCGGTTGAACTTCTTGCCGGCGGCTTCGAACGGCTCTTCGGCTGCGTCGAAGGAGGCGTTGGGGAATCGGTACCGCAACGTGACCAGCGCGCCGTCGGAATTGTGATTAATGAGGAAGATGCTGCCCACGCCGTCGACGCCGCCCGGCGCCTGCACTTGACCTTTGACAGCGGTCATGGGTGCATCGAGCACCTTCAGGTCTGTCACCCGCGCCACCTGCACGTTGCCCAGCTCGCCGAAGGTCCAGCCGGTATCGTCGTAGATGCTCTTTTGCGGATCGTTCGCCGCCCAGTACTGGTAATCCAGCAGCGTGTCGGC
>Ga0335083_10010397_pt1 | contig 11248 bp, 12 predicted proteins | sample Lox_Sample_42_FD_206716 | JGI IMG/M metagenome (GOLD analysis project Ga0335083, IMG submission 206716) | Soil microbial communities from Loxahatchee National Wildlife Refuge, Florida, United States - Lox_Sample_4.2 | ecosystem: Environmental > Terrestrial > Soil > Wetlands | place: USA... | reverse complement strand
CGATCCCGTTCCCCGGCCACCATTTCCACCTCGAGTGGCGCCGCAGCGACGTCGAGGGCGACTCGTACCACGCGCCCGAGTTCGGGATCGAGGGCTGGCGGTGCCCGGCGCTCCTGAAGTACTTCGAGACGCCGCCGCCGCGGATCTACTTCCAGGTCAAAGCCGAGTAAGAGAAATCCTGGCACCCGACCCGACCGGATGCGGCCGATTGCGCCGACGAAGTGTCCGCGCGGTGGTGCGCGCGAGCAGCGGCCCGGCGAGCGGGGCCGCGCCACTTGACGTGGCTCGTCGCGCATCGCTACTGTGCGTTGTCCGCGCAACGAGGGGTCTCCATGAGAGCTCACGTCGATTCGTCCGAACACGACGCACTCTCACCCTCGACGATCCCACTCGACGCTGACGTCATCCGCGGATTCCAGGAGCTCGCGCTGCGCAGCGGCAGCGAGGACTACGCCTCGCTGATCCACGCGGTGCTGCGCGACTACCTGCGCCGCACCGGCGAGCCGCTCGAGCGGACGCTCAGGCGCGTGCTCCGCGAGGAGCTGCGCAAGGCCGGATGACCGTGGCGCGCACGGGGCTTGCGGCCGGGGGAGTCCTGACGCTCGCCGAGGCGCACCGGCAGCTCGCCGGCGTCAGGGACGTCCGTTACGTCGAGCTCTTCCGCCACGGCACGCTGACGCTCGAGCTCTATGCGCCGCGCGGCACCGACCCGCAGCAGCCCCACACCCGCGACGAGGTCTACGTGGTCGCCTCGGGGCAGGGCGAGTTCGTCGTCGACGGGCGGCGCCAGCCGTTCAGGACCGGGGACTGCCTGTTCGTCCCGGCGAAGGTCCCGCACCGCTTCGAGCGCTTCAGCGACGACTTCGCGGTCTGGGTGATGTTCTACGGACCCGAGGGCGGGGAGACGCCTTGATCACGTCCGACGAGGCGGCGCTCGTCTGGCCGGTCGTCGCGCAGGTCGCGCTGACCGCGGTGGTCTGGGTCCTGCTCTACGTCGCGCGCCTCGGCGAGATGTCCCGCCGAGGGATCGACCCGCAGCGCGTCGCCGACAGCCGGCTCGCGGCCGGGGTCCTCGAGAACGTCGCCGCCGCGGACAACTTCAGGAACCTCTTCGAGGTGCCGGTCCTCTTCTACGCGGTCGTGCCGCTGCTGATCTTCGTGCACGCGGCGTCCCCGACGGCGCTCGTGCTCGCGTGGGCGTTCGTGGCGCTGCGGGCGGTGCACAGCCTGATCCACCTGACCTACAACCGGGTCGTGCACCGCTTCGCCGCGTACGCGCTCGGGACGCTGTGCGTCTTCGGCCTGTGGGCAGTCCTCGCGCTCGCCCTGTGGCGACGGTTCTGAACGCCGCGCTTTTGTGCTCGCCGCCGGCCGTCGCCGGCCTCACAATCCCCACATGACCCGCGCCGCCGCAAAGCCCCCGTGGCTCCACGGGGCGCTCGTGCCGTTTCGCACGCCGCTCTTCGTCGAGCTCTGGGTCGCGAGCCTCGCCTCCAACTTCGGCACGATGTTCCAGACGGTGGGCGCGGCGTGGCTGATGACGACGCTCGCGCGCTCCTCCGACCTCGTCGCGTTCGTCCAGGGCGCGACCTCGCTGCCGATCATGTTCCTGTCGATCCCGGCCGGCGCGATCGCCGACATCTGGGACCGGCGCGCGCTGATGCTGATCGCGCAGCTCGGCATGGTGATCGCGGCGGGGCTGCTGACGCTGCTCGCGTTCCAGGGGACACTCACGCCGTGGTCGCTGCTCGGCTTCACGTTCCTGCTCGGCTGCGGCAGCGCGCTCTACGGGCCCGCCTGGCAGTCGTCGGTCGGCGAGCAGGTGCCGGCGGCGCAGGTGCCGGCGGCGGTCGCGCTCAACAGCCTCGGCTACAACATCGCGCGCACCGTGGGGCCGGCGATCGGCGGGGTCATCGTCGCGGTCGCGGGCGCGGCCGTCACGTTCCTGTGCAACGCGCTCTCGTACTGCGGCCTCATCGTCGTGCTCGCGCGCTGGCGCCGCCCGGCGCCGCCCGTCGTGCTGCCGCCGGAGAGCATCGGGGCGGCGATCACGACGGGGCTGCGCTACGCGCGGCTGTCGCCCTCGATCCGCACCGTGCTGGTGCGCAGCGCGCTCTTCTCGTTGCTCTCCGCCGCGCTCTGGGCGACGCTGCCGCTCGTGGCCCGCGACCTGCTCTCGGGCGGCGCGCTGACCTACGGCTTCCTGCTCGGGGGCTTCGGCCTCGGCGCCGTGCTCGCGGCGCTCGCGAGCACGAGCCTGCGCCGCCATTACACGGCGGACGCGATCGTGACCGCCTCCTCGGCCGCCTTCGGCGTCGTGACCGTCGTCGTCGCGCTGTCGCGCTCGGGGGTGCTGTCGATGGCGGTGATGCTGGTCGCGGGCGCGGCGTGGGTGCTCTCGTTCTCGACGTTCAACGTCACGACGCAGGTGTCGGCGCCGCGCTGGGTCGTCGGGCGCGCGCTCGCGATCTACCAGATGGCGGCGTTCGGCGGGCTTGCCGCCGGCAGCTGGCTGTGGGGCGAGTTCGCCGAGTACGGGTCGCTGCGCGCGAGCCTGCTGACCGCGGGGCTCGCGCTCCTCGCCTCCGTGCTCGCCGCGCGCCGCTGGCCGCTGCACCTCGCGGGGGTCGTCGACCTGGGTCCGCTCGGCGCGCTCCCCGAGGACCACGCGCGCACCGACATCGATCCCGACGCGGGCCCGATCGTGGTCTCGATCGAGTACCGGATCGACCCGGCGGATGCGGCGCGCTTCGTGCGCGCCGCCTACGCGCTCGGGCGGACGCGCCGGCGCGACGGCGCGCGGCGCTGGTCGCTGATGCAGGACCTCGACGACCCGAGCCGGTTCATCGAGCGCTACCAGGCCGTCACCTGGCTCGAGCACCTGAGGCAATGGCAGCGCGCGACGGTCGCCGACCAGGCGGTCCGCGAGGCGGTCCTCAATCTCCACCGCGGGCCCGGGCCGCCGCGGGTCCGTCACCTCCTCGGCCGCAACCCCGAGGACCTCCCGCTCGAAGGCTAGCGCGGCCCTGATCCGTCAGGGCCTTAGGCGTTTCCAGGGCCGATCAGGAGCCTCGCGCGACGGCGGACCCCGCGAGGCACTAAACTACGCGGCTACCTGCCCGTTTCCGGGCAGCCGACCCGAGGACCGATCGAAGACCATGGGCCGCATATTCGAAGTCCGCAAGCACGCGATGTTCGCGCGCTGGAACCGGATGGCGAAGCAGTTCCACCGGATCGCCAAGGACATCAACATCGCGGTCAAGTCGGGCGGCACCGACCCCAACTCGAACCCGGCGCTGCGGCGCTGCGTGCAGAACGCGCGCGCGATCAACATGCCGAAGGACAAGGTCGAGGCGGCGATCAAGCGCGCCTCCGGCAAGGACGCGGCGAGCTTCACGGTCGTCATCTACGAGGGCTACGCCCCGCACGGCGTCGCGATCCTGGTCGAGGCCGCGACCGACAACCCGACCCGCACGGTCGCGAGCGTCCGCCACCAGTTTGCCAAGTACGGCGGCAATCTTGCGACCTCGGGCAGCGTCAGCTTCCAGTTCAAGGAGATGGGGGTGTTTCGCCTGAACCCCGAGGGCATCGACCAGGACGAGCTCGAGCTCTACCTGATCGACCACGGCCTCGAGGAGATGGGCGAGAGCGTCGGCGAGAAGGGCGAGCCGCAGCTGGTGATCCGCTGCGCGTTCACCGACTTCGGAATGCTGCAGAAGGCGCTCGAGGACCGCGGCATCGTGCCCTTGTCGGCCGAGCGCGAGTTCGTGTGCCTGACGCCCACCGAGCTCCCCGAGGACCAGGCCAAGGAAGTACTCGAGCTCATCGACGCGCTCGAGCAGGACGACGACGTGCAGAAAGTCTTCCATACGCTCGCGTAGAAGGTCAGTCATGCCGACGCTCCGACCGCTCGCCCTGATCGCCGTGCTCGCCGCCGCCGCCGCCGCCGCGCAGACGCCGCCCAAGAAGTTCGCGCAGCCGACCACGGTGCGCGAGCTGATCGCGAGTTCCCAGCCCACCGACTGGCGGCCGATGGATCCCGACCACACGCTCGTCCTCGAGCTCACGAACGGGCGCGTCACGATCGAACTCGCGCCGCAGTTCGCGCCGCGCCACGTCGCCAACATCGAGAAGCTCGCGCGCGCCCACTGGTACGACGGGCTCGCGTTCGTGCGCGTGCAGGACAACTTCGTCGTGCAGTGGGGCGATCCGCTGAACTCGACGCCCGAGGTCGGCGAGAAGCGCCTGCCGCCCGAGTTCACGAGGAGCGCGGTCGGGCTGCCGTTCACGCGCCTCAAGGACCCCGACACCTTCGCGCCCGAGACCGGCTTCGTCGCGGGCTTCCCGGCGGCGCGCACCGGCAGCGACGGCGAGGCCTGGGCGGTGCACTGCTACGGCATGCTCGGCGTCGGCCGCGACAACGACCCGGCGACGGCGATCGGGACCGAGCTCTACGTCGTCATCGGCCACGCGCCGCGCCAGCTCGACCGCAACGTCGCGCTCGTGGGGCGCGTGGTCGCCGGCATCGAGCTGCTGTCGTCGCTGCCGCGCGGCACCGGAGAGCTCGGCTTCTACGAGCAGCCCGAGCAGCGCGTGCCGATCCAGAGCATCCGCGTCGCGTCCGAGCTCCCGGCCGGCGAGCGCCACCCGCTCGAGGTCATGCGCACCGACGCGCCGATCTTCCAGAAGCTGATCGAGCTTCGGCGCAACCGCAAGGACGCCTGGTACAAGGTGCCGGCCGGGCGCATCGACGTCTGCAACGTGCCGATCCCGGTGCGCGAGCGCGTCGAGAAGCCCGAGAAGCCGGACACCAAGCCCGAGCGCAAGCGCCCCTGAAGGCTAGGCCGCCGGGGACCTGAGGCGCGTCGCGAGTTCCTCGGCCGAGAGCTCGCCCTCCCAGCGCGAGACGACGAGCGTCGCGAGCGCGTTGCCGATCAGGTTCGTGACCGCGCGCGCCTCGCTCATGAAGCGGTCTATGCCGAGGATCAGCGCGAGCGCCGCGACCGGCACCGCCGGCACCACCGCGAGCGTCGCCGCGAGCGTGATGAAGCCGCCGCCCGTGACCGTCGCCGCGCCCTTGGAGCTCAGCATCGCGACGAAGAGCAGCGTCAGCTGCTGGCCGAGGCTCAGGTTCACGTCGAGCGCCTGCGCGAGGAACAGCGCCGCGAGCGACAGGTAGATGCACGTGCCGTCGAGGTTGAACGAGTAGCCGGTCGGGACCACGAGGCCGACGGTCGCGCGCCGGCACCCGAGCCGCTCGAGCCGGTCGATCAGCGGCGCGAGCACGCTCTCGGAGGAGGAGGTGCCGATGACCGTCAGGATCTCGGTCTTGAGGTAGGCGACGAGGCGCAGGATGTTGAGGCCCGCGGCGCGCGCGACGAGGCCGAGCACGACGAACACGAACAGCGCGCACGTCAGGTAGAAGACCCCCATGAAGCGCGCGAGCGGGGCGAGGCTCTTCCAGCCGAACTTGCCGAGCGTGTAGGCCATCGCGCCGAACGCGCCGACGGGCGCGAGCCACATCACGAAGCCCACGACCTTGAAGAGCACGAGCGACGCCGACTCGACGAACGACACGAAGAACTGCGCGCGCTCGCCGGCGACCGCCGCGCCGAAGCCGGTCAGGATCGCGACCAGCAGCACCTGCAGCAGCTCCCCCGAGGTCAGCGCCCCGGGCAGCGTCGCCGGGATCACGTTCAGCAGGAAGTCGGCGACCGACTGCTCGTGCGCGGCGCTCGCGTACTTCGCGACCGCCGCCGCATCGAGGGTCGCCGGGTCGACGTGGAAGCCCGCGCCCGGGCGCGCGAGCGCCGCGACCGCCATGCCGAGCGCGAGCGCGACCGTCGACAGCACCTCGAAGTAGGCGAGCGCCTTGATGCCGACGCGCCCGACGCGCGGCAGGTCGCGCATGTGGGCGATGCCGAGCACGATCGTGCAGAACACGATCGGCCCGACCAGCATCCGGATCAGGCGGATGAAGCCGTCGCCGAGCGGCTTCAGCGCCATGCCGGTCGCGGGCTCGAGGCTCCCGAGGAGCGCGCCCGCGATGACCGCGGCCAGCACCCAGAAGTAGAGCGAGCGCGCGAGGCGTCGCACCCGCCCCGCCTCAGCCGATCGCCTTGACCGAGTGGATCAGCTGGTTGACCGCGCCCTGGGCGTCGCCGTAGAGCATGCGCGTGTTGTCGAGGTAGAAGAGCGCGTTCTCGATGCCCGAGAACCCCTGGCCCTGGCCGCGCTTGATGACGACGACGTTCTTGGCCTTGTCGGCGTTCAGGATCGGCATGCCGTAGATCGGGCTCGACTTGTCGTTGCGCGCGACCGGGTTCACGACGTCGTTGGCGCCGATGATCAGCGCGACGTCGGTGGTCTCGAACTCGGCGTTGATCTCCTCGAGGTCCGCGATCAGGTCGTACGGGACGCCGGCCTCGGCCAAGAGCACGTTCATGTGGCCGGGCATGCGGCCGGCGACCGGGTGGATCGCGAAGCGCACGGTGACGCCGCGGTTCTGCAGCAGCTGCGCCAGCTCCCAGACCTTGTGCTGCGCCTGGCCGACCGCCATGCCGTAGCCCGGCACGATGATCATCTTCTGCGCGAAGGCCATCATGACGCCGGCGTCGTTGGCGTCGATCGGCTTCATCGAGCCCGTGACCGGCCCGCCCGCCGCGCTCGCGGTGTCGCCGAAGCCCGAGAACAGCACGTTGCCGAGCGAGCGGTTCATCGCCTTGGCCATCAGCTGCGTCAGCAGCGTTCCCGCGGAGCCGACGACGGTGCCGGCGATGATCATCGCGGCGTTGTTGAGCACGAAGCCCTCGAACGCGACCGCGAGCCCCGTCAGGGCGTTGTACAGCGAGATCACGACCGGCATGTCGGCGCCGCCGATCGGCAGCGTCATCGTCACGCCAAGCACGAGCGCGAGCACGAAGAAGGCGCTCACGACCGGCGCATCGGCCGCGGCCCCGGTCGCTATCAGCGACCCGAGCACGATCGCGCCGACGAGGAACAGCAGGTTCAGCACCTGCTGCCCGCCGAAGCGCAGCGAGCGCTTGATGAGGCCCTGCAGCTTGCCGAACGCGATGCCGGACCCCGAGAACGACACCGCGCCGATGAGCCCGCCGAGCACCGCGAGCGCGCCGACCGCGAGCCCGTGGCTGGTGCCGCGGTAGAGCTCGCCGGCCGCGATCGCCGCCGCGGCGCCGCCGCCCATGCCGTTGTAGAGCGCGATCATCTGCGGCATGTCGGTCATCGCGACGCGCTTGCCCGACACCCAGGCGAGCACGCCGCCGACGGCGATGCCGGCGATCACGAGCGCGAAGTTGGTCCCGACGTGCTCGAAGCCGCCCGCCGAGGTCGCGGGCGCGAGGAAGGTCACGAGCGTCGCGAGCAGCATGCCGAGCCCGGCCCACAGGATGCCGCCGCGCGCCGTCACCGGCGAGCTCATGCGCTTCAGGCCCGTGATGAACAGGAACGCGACCAGGATGTAGGCGGCGTCGATGATCCACTTGGCCGCCGCGGGGTTGATGAAGGACATCAGTGCTGCCCCCCGGTGGCCTTCTTCTGGCCGCTCGACTTGAACATCTCCAGCATGCGCTCGGTGACGACGTAGCCGCCGACGGCGTTACCGGCCGCGAGCACGACGCCGATGAAGCCGACGACGCGCCCGAGCGTCGTCGTCGCCTCGAAGAGCGCGAACATCGCCCCGACCAGCACGATGCCGTGCACGAAGTTCGAGCCCGACATCAGCGGGGTGTGCAGGATGACCGGCACGCGCGAGATGACCTCGTAGCCGGTGAAGGCCGCGAGCATGAAGATGTAGATTGCGATGACGCCGTCGATCATGAAGCGCTCCTTCAGCCGTTCGCGAGCAGCTTGGCCGTGGGTTCGTGCCTGACCTCACCGTCGTGGGTCAGGACCGTGCCCGCGAACACCTCGTCGGTCCAGTCGATCGCGAGCACGCCCTTCTTGAGCGCCGGCGACAGCAGGTTGTAGAGGTTGCGCGCGTACATCTCGCTCGCGTGGTAGGCGAGCTGCGCCGGCAGGTTCACCGGGCCCACGACCTTGACGCCGCCGTGCAGCACCGTCTCCGCGGCGCGCGTCAGCTCGCAGTTGCCGCCGTTCTCGGCGAGGATGTCGACGATGACCGCGCCCTGCTTCATGCGCTCGACCGCGGCGCGCGACACGATCCGGGGCGCCGGCCGCCCCGGGACGCCGGCGGTCGTCACGACGACGTCGGCGACCGCGATCCGCCCGTCGAGCACCTCCTGCTGCTTGGCCTTCTCCTCGGCGGTGAGCTCGCGCGCATAGCCGCCCGCGCCCTCGGCGGTGACGCCGGTCTCGACGAACTTGGCGCCCAGCGACTTCACCTGGTCGCGCGTCGCGGCGCGGACGTCATAGGCCTCGACGATGGCGCCCAGGCGCTTCGCGGTCGCGATCGCCTGCAGCCCCGCGACGCCGACGCCGATGACCAGCACCTGCGCCGGGCGGATCGTGCCGGCGGCGGTCGTCAGCATCGGGAAGAAGCGATCGAGCGTGTTGGCGGCGATCAGCACGGCCTTGTAGCCCGCGATCGCGGCCTGCGAGGACAGCGCGTCCATCGACTGCGCGCGCGAGATCCGGGGCACGAGCTCCATCGCGAAGCTCGTCACCTTGCGCTCGCGCAGCACCTTGACCGCCGCCAGGTGGTTGTGGGGCTGCATGAAGCCCGCGTGCACGGCGCCCGGCCTGATCCTCCCGGCCTCCTCGGGGGTCAGCGGCTGCACCTTGAGCAGCAGGTCCGCGCGCGCGTAGACCGAGGCGGCGTCGGCGAACTCGACGTTCTTGTAGAGCGCGTCCGGGAACTGCGCGGGAACGCCGGCACCGCGCTCGATCAGCAGCCGCGCGCCGTCTTTCGCGAACTTGGCCGCGACCTCGGGCACGAGCGCGACGCGCGCCTCGCCGGGCAGGGTTTCGCGTGGTACGCCGACGACGATCCCGGCGGCGGCTTCAGGAGCAGCGGACATCGATGACCTCCCGGAAGGCCCAGCACGCGCGCCGACCACGCGCCGTCACGCAAGGCCGAAGGGCCCGGAATTTCCGTTGTGATTGAATGCCTTGCGTCGTTTGATTATGGCACAGGCGTTTCGTATCTTACAGGCATGAAACCCAAGTCCCACGCGGCGCGGCATTCGCACAAGTCGCAAAGCGCCAAACCGAAGTCCGTGGCAGGGGCGCCACCGGCGGCGCTCTCGCAGCAGGTGCTGCGCACCGACGTCGCCGGCATGCCGCTCGAGTGGATCGACTACAAGGAGGCGGTGCGCCTCTACCACACGGGCCAGATCGCCTACGCCTGCGGCTCGCTGATCTTCAGCCTGCGCGGCGGCACCAACGCGCGCACCGGCGCGCGCACGATCGTCGACGTGAGCTCGATCGTCGCGACGATCGGGCACTCGTACAACCCGGGCACGCTGCGCAGCGACTACGTGCCGCCGCTCAACAACGAGACGCTGTTCAAGCGCGACGGCTACCTGTGCATGTACTGCGGGCTGCGCTTCCCGACCTCGCAGCTGTCGCGCGACCACATCCGCCCGTTCTGCCGCGGCGGCGAGGACCTGTGGACCAACGTCGTGACCGCCTGCCGGCGCTGCAACAACGCCAAGGCCTCGCGCACGCCCGAGGAGGCGGGGCTGCAGCTCCTCGCGGTGCCGTTCACGCCGACCTACGCCGAGTACATCTACTTGAAGGGCCGGCGCGTGCTCGCCGACCAGATGGAGTACCTGCTCGCGCACTTCCCGCGCTCGAGCCCGCTGCACACGCGCCTGCGGACCTGGCGTCACTGACGCGATGCCGGCGCTCCATCTCGTCGACGCCAGCTTCTTCATCTTTCGCGCCTACTACTCGGTCCCCGAGCACATGACCGACGGCGACGGCCGGCCGGTCAACGCGCTGTATGGCTTCGCGCGCTTCCTGTCGGACCTGCTCGAGCGCGAGCGGCCGGAGTTCCTCGCGGTCGCGTTCGACGAGAGCCTCGCCGGCTCGTTCCGCAACCGGATCTTCCCCGCCTACAAGGCCAACCGCGAGCCCGCGCCGCCCGGCCTCAAGGAGCAGTTCGCGCGCTGCCGCGAGCTCTGCCGCCACCTCGGGCTCGCCGAGTTCGGCTCCGCCGAGTACGAGGCCGACGACATCATCGGCACGCTCGCGACGCGCATGCGCCGGCAGGGCTTTCGCGCGACGCTCGTGACCCGCGACAAGGACCTCGCGCAGCTGATCCGCGAGGGCGACGAGTTCTGGGACTACATGGGCGAGGAGCGCTTCGGCTACGCCGACATCCCCGAGCGCTTCGGCGTGCACCCGGAGCGGATCGCCGACTTCCTCGCGCTGACCGGCGACCCGGTCGACAACATCCCCGGGGTCCCGGGCGTCGGGCGCAAGACCGCGGCCGCGCTCCTCGCCGAGTTCGAGTCGCTCGAGGCGCTCTACGCGGACCTGCCGCGGGTCACGACGCTCGCGATCCGCGGCGCCGCCTCGGTCGCCGCCAAGCTCGAGGCGCACCGCGAGGCCGCCTACCTCGCGCGCGAGCTCACGCGCATCGCCTGCGACATGCCGCTCGAGGCGAGCGCGGCGACGCTCAGGCGCGGGGCGCCCGACCTCGACGCGCTCGGCGCGTTCTACGATCGCGCCGGCTTCGGCCCGATGCTGCGCCGGCAGGCCGAGCGGATCGCGGCGCGCGCCGCCGCGTGACCCCCGTCGCCGAGGCGCTCGCGGCGACGCTCGGGCTGCCGGTCGTCCCGGCGGGGCGCGTCGGCGGCGGCTCGATCCACGGCGGCCGGCGCTTCGAGAGCGCGCGCGGGCCGCTCTTCGTCAAGATCGCGAGCAGCGACGAGGCGCCGCTGCTCGCTGCGGAGGCCGAGGGACTCGCGGCGCTCGCCGCGACCGGCACGGTCCGCGTGCCGGCGGTCCTCGACCGCGGCGTCGCCGGCCCTGATGCGTACCTCGCGCTCGAGTGGCTCGGGCTCGAGGCGCCGGACGCGAAGTCCGAGGCCGCGCTCGGGGTAGGGCTCGCGGCGCTCCATCGCCACACGGCGCCGCGCTTCGGATTTGCGTCCGACAACTTCCTCGGCCGCACGCCGCAGGCGAATGCCTGGTGCGAGGATCCCGTCGAGTTCCTCGCGAGCCGCAGGCTGGGGCCGCAGCACGCGCTCGCCGCGCGCCGCGGCCACGCCGGCCCGCTCACCGAGCGCGGCGCATGGCTCCTCGAGCAGCTGCCGGCGTTCTT
>Ga0335083_10010396_pt1 | contig 11248 bp, 11 predicted proteins | sample Lox_Sample_42_FD_206716 | JGI IMG/M metagenome (GOLD analysis project Ga0335083, IMG submission 206716) | Soil microbial communities from Loxahatchee National Wildlife Refuge, Florida, United States - Lox_Sample_4.2 | ecosystem: Environmental > Terrestrial > Soil > Wetlands | place: USA... | reverse complement strand
CCGCCGGGACCAGCTCGAGAACCGGGCTGCCGCGGCCGAAGTCGAGAATCACGATCGAAAGACCGACGGCGACCAGCAGCGCGGTGCCGAGCGCCTCCGCCCCGAGCACCAGCCATGGAACGGACCGAGATCGCGCGTCCATCCGGTCCGTACGGTCGGAGATCGTTGCCATGGTATGCCGCGCGCCGGCCTTGCGTCTGCTCTCTGACCCGGGCTCGGCCGGTTCGTTCCGCGCGCCGAGCGAGCCGGCCAAGGGCGCGGCGGAAAGCCTGCTACTTGACGCGCCGCAGCTGCGGCTTGCCGCCGGTGGGCTTGGTGGGCTCGGTGGGTGCTGTCGGCGGCGGCAGCGCCGCGGGCGCGGACTCGTTGGAGGGGCTGACGGTGTGGGGCTCGCCCTCGGCGGCGCCCTGGATCTCGGGCTTGGCGGCGTCGACCTCGAAGGTCATGCCGTGGCCGGTCTCGCGCGCGTAGAGCGCGTACACCGCCGCCACCGGCACCGAGATCTGGCGCGCGACGCCGGCGAAGCGCGCCGAGAACTCGATCAGCTCGTTGCCCATCTGCAGCTTGTGCACCGCGGTGGGCGAGATGTTGAGGGTGATCTCGCGGTTGCGCACGTACTCGGAGGGCACCTGCGAGCGCGAGTCGACCTTGACCGCGAGGTGCGGCGTGTAGCCGTTGTCCACGCACCACTCGTAGAGCGCGCGCAGCAGGTACGGCTTGGTCGGGATCTCGGTGGTCGACATCGGCTCGCCGCGGCGACGGCTATTTTCGCATCACTTTCTCGGACGGCGTGAGCGCCTCGATGAACGCCGGCCGCGAGAAGATGCGCTCGGCGTACTTCATCAGCGGCGCCGCCGGCTTGCCGAGCTTGATGCCGTAGTGGTCGAGGCGCCACAGCAGCGGCGCGATGGCGACGTCGAGCATGGTGAAGTCGTCGCCCAGCATGTGCTTGGTCTTGGTGAAGATCGGCGAGAGCTGCACCAGCTGGTCGTGCACCTGGGCGCGGGCGCGCTCCTGCTGCTTCTCCTTGCCGGACTCGAGCGCCTCGATCTGGGAGAACAGCTCGACCTCCATGTTGAACAGCATCAGCCGCGCGCGGGCCCGCATCACCGGGTCGGCCGGCATCAGCTGCGGGTGCGGGAAGCGCTCGTCGATGTACTCGTTGATGATGTTCGACTCGTACAGGATGAGGTCGCGCTCGACCAGCACCGGCAGCCGGTTGTACGGGTTCATCACCGCGATGTCTTCCGGCTTGTTGTACATGTCGACGTCGATCACCTGGAAATCCATGCCCTTCTCGTACAGCACGAAGCGGCAGCGGTGGCTGAAGGGACAGGTAGTCCCCGAATAGAGTTGCATCATGGGTGGGTACTCACGGAATGCGGCCGGCGGCGTCCCGCCGGCCCGGAATCGCTCCCCGCGGCGGGGTCAGTGCACGTCCTTCCAATATTCCTTTTTCAGGGCGTAGGCGAAGATGAACAGGATGCCCAGCACGAACAGCACGACGATGCCGATGCGCTGGCGCTCGGTCGCGGCCGGCTCGGCGACATAGACCAGGAAGTTGACGAGGTCGCGCACCGTGGTGTCGTACTGCACCTCGCTCTGCGTGCCCGGAACGATCTGCTTCCACTCGTATTCGGGGGTGCCGTGCTCGCCCTCCTTCACCTCGAGCGAGCGCTCGCCCTGCAGCTGCCACAGCACGTGCGGCATCGCGACGCGCGGGAACACCGCGTTGTTCCAGCCGGTGGCCGCCTTGGGATCGCGGTAGAAGGTGCGCAGATAGGTGTAGAGCCAATCCGCGCCGCGCGAGCGGCCGATCAGCGTGAGGTCTGGGGGCGCGACGCCGAAGAACGCCTTGCCGTCGGCCGGCCTCAGGGCCACCGTCATGGTGCCGCCGATCTTATCGCCCGTCAGGATCAGGTTGTTGCGGATCTCCGATTCGGTGAGCCCGAGATCGACCAGCCGGTTGTAGCGCATGTGCTGCGCGCCGTGGCAGGTGAGGCAGTAGTTGACGAAGGTGCGCGCGCCCGCCTGCAGGCTGACCAGGTCCTTCGGATCGATCGGCGCGTGGTCGAGCCGGTAGCCCTCCTCCGCCGCGAGCGCGGCGAGCGGCGCGAGCAGCACGGCGAGGAGCAGCGCCCGCACGGCGCGGCTCATGACGTCACCCGATCGGGCACCGGCAGGGTCTTGTCCTTCGCCGTGTACCAGGGCATGAGGAAGAAGAACAGGAAGTAGACCAGGGTGCACAGCCGCGCCACCCAGGTGGCGACGTCCTTGGTATCGAGGAAGAAGGCGTTGAAGCCGAACTGCCCCCACACCGTGGTCGGCTCGGTGCCGAGGTAGCCGAGGATCAGGAACACCACCACGAAGATCGCCAGCGCCGCCTTGCTGAGGATGCCGCGGTAGCGGATCGACTTCACCGCGCAGCGGTCGAGCCACGGCAGCGCGAAGAAGATCAGCACCGCGATGCCCATCGCCATCACGCCCGGGAACTGCGAGTTGAACAGCGGCGGCACCGCCCGCAGGATCGAGTAGTACGGCGTGAAGTACCACACCGGCGCGATATGCGGCGGCGTCTTCAGCGGGTCGGCCGGGATGAAGTTGTTGTCCTCGAGGAAGTAGCCGCCCATCGCGGGCACGAAGAACATCACCGCGCAGAAGATGGCGAGGAACACCACCGCCCCGACCAGGTCCTTCACCGTGTAGTAGGGATGGAACGGGATGCCGTCGAGCGGACGGCCGGTCTTCGGGTCCTTGTGCTTCTTGATCTCGACGCCGTCGGGGTTGTTGGAGCCGACGTCGTGCAGCGCCAGCAGGTGCACCGTCACCAGCCCGAGCAGCACCAGCGGCATGGCGATGACGTGCAGGGCGAAGAACCGGTTCAGCGTCGCGTCCGACACCACGTAGTCGCCGCGGATCCACAGCGACAGGTCCGGGCCGACGAACGGGATGGTGCCGAACAGGTTCACGATCACCTGCGCGCCCCAGTACGACATCTGGCCCCAGGGCAGCAGGTAGCCGAAGAAGGCCTCGCCCATCAGCGTGAGGTAGATCAGCATGCCGAACATCCACACCAGCTCGCGCGGCTGCTTGTACGAGCCGTACAGCAGCCCGCGGAACATGTGCAGGTAGACGACGATGAAGAAGGCCGAGGCGCCGGTGGAGTGGATGTAGCGGATGATCCAGCCGCCGGGCACGTCCCGCATGATGTACTCGACCGAGCCGAAGGCAAGGCCGGCGTCGGGCTTGTAGTTCATGGTGAGGAAGATCCCGGAGACGATCTGGATCACCAGCACCAGCAGGGCGAGCGAGCCGAAGAAGTACCAGAAGTTGAAGTTCTTCGGCGCGTAGTACTCGGCGGCGTGCTTGCGCCATTCCTCGCCGACCGAGGGCATCCTCGCGTCGAACCAGTCCCACAGTGCCATCAGGCGGCTCGCCATGGGTCTACGCCTCCTTCTTGTCGTCGCCGATCACGAGCTTCGTGTCGGAAAGGAACTTGTACGGCGGCACCTCGAGGTTCTTCGGCGCCGGCGAGCCCTTGATCACCCGGCCGGCGAGGTCGAACTTGGAGCCGTGGCAGGGGCAGTAGAAGCCGCCGTTCCAGTCGGCGCCCATCTCGGCCTTCTCCGAGGCCGGCTTTTCCTTCGGCGAGCAGCCGAGGTGGGTGCAGATGCCGATCGCCACGAACACCTCGGGCTTGATCGATCGGTACTCGTTCTTCGCGTAGTCGGGCTGCTGCGGCACGTTCGATTCCGGGTCGGAAACGATGGCGTCGTCGGCCTTGACGCCCTGAAGCATTTCCGGCGTGCGCCTCAGGATCCACACCGGCTTGCCGCGCCACTCGACGATCTTCAGCTCTCCCGGCGAGACGTCGGCGATGTCGGCCTCGACCGGCGCGCCGGCGGCCTTGGTGCGCTCAGAGGGCCACATGCTCCAGACGAAGGGCACGGCGGCGCCGGCGCCTGCGATCAGGCCGACGGCGGAGGTGGCGACGAGCAGATTTCGGCGCGTCGGGTCTAGGGCGGTACTGTCGCTCATGGAGGTGTCGGCCGTCGGGGTCGCTTCGCGGAAGCGCGATTCTAGCGGGGCACCCGCGGATTGTCCACGTTTTCGCGCCTAAGTTGTTAAAACCAAAGGTGAAACGTGGTACATTGAAAAATCCCATGCGCCACCTCTGGATCATCTTCGCGCAGACCGCGACGATCTGCCTGGCGGCGTTGTTCGTGGTCAGCACGCTCAAGCCGGAGTGGCTGCCGCAGCGTCCGGGTGCCGCAGCCGGGGGCGCGCGCGTCGAGGTCGTGCAGCAGGCGCCGCCGGCTGCGGCCAAGGGACCGCGCGCCGATTCCTACTACGACGCCGTGCGCCGCGCCGCCCCCTCGGTGGTGAACGTGTTCACCTCGAAGGAGGTGCGCGTGCCGCGCAACCCGCTGCTCAACGACCCGCTGCTGCGGCGCTTCTTCGGCGACCAGCTCGGCGGCGACGACATGCAGCGCGCCTCGAGCCTCGGCTCGGGCGTCATCGTGAGCAGCTCGGGCTACATCCTCACCAACCATCACGTGGTCGAGGCCGCGGACGAAATCGAGGTGGCTCTGCCCGACGGCAAGAAGCTGCTGGCGAAGCTGGTCGGCAACGACCCGGATACCGACCTCGCCGTGCTGCGCGTCGACGCCGACAACCTCCCCGCGATCACCTTCGGCTCCTCCGAGGCGCTGCGCGTCGGCGACATCGTGCTCGCGATCGGCAACCCGTTCGGCGTCGGCCAGACTGTCACCTCGGGCATCGTCTCGGCGCTCGGGCGCTCCGGCCTCGGCATCAACACCTTCGAGAACTTCATCCAGACCGATGCGCCGATCAATCCGGGCAACTCGGGCGGCGCGCTGATCGACGCGCGCGGCAACCTGGTCGGCATCAATACCGCGATCTACTCGCGCACGCCGGGCGGGGCGTCGCTGGGCATCGGCTTCGCCACCCCGGTCTCGACGGCAAAGACCGTGCTCGAGCAGATCATCGCCACCGGCACGGTGACGCGCGGCTGGATCGGCGTAGAGCTGCAGCCGCTGACGCCCGCGCTCGCGGACTCGTTCCAGCTCGGATCGATCGACGGCGCGGTGATCAGCGGAGTGCTGCGCGGCGGACCCGCCGACAAGGCGGGCACGCAGCCCGGCGACGTGCTGCTCGCGATCAACGGCAAGCCCGTCGGCGACGCGCAAAGCGTGCTGAACCTGGTTTCGGGGCTCGCCCCCGGCAGCATCGCGCACCTCAGGCTCAAGCGTAAGGGCGAGCAGAAGGACCTCGAGGTCACGGTCGGGCGGCGGCCCAAGCCCCAGTACCAGAGGCCGATGGAGTAGCCGGCCGCATGAGCCGCCCCTCGGCGCTGCCGCGCGACGCCGCGAGCATCCGCAAGCTCGCCGCGCGCTCGATGTTCGACCTGTTCTCGAGCATGGCCGAAGGCATGATGCTGGTGGACCGCAACGCCCGCGTGGTCTGGATCAACGAGGGCTACAAGCGCTTCCTGCCCGCGCTCGGCTTCAAGAGCGAGAGCGAGTTCGTCGGCCGGCCGGTGGAGCAAGTGGTACCGAACACGCTCATGCGCCACGTGCTCGAGACCGGCAAGCCGATCCTGGTGGACCTGCTCACCAACAAGGCGGGGACCTTCGTCGTCTCGCGCCTGCCCCTGCGCGACGAAGCAGGGGAGGTGATCGGCGTGCTCGGCATGGTGCTGTTCGACCACCCCGAGACCACGCTGCAGCCGCTGATCGCCAAGTTCGCGCGCCTGCAGCAGGACCTGGACGACGCGCGCCGGGAGCTGGCGGCGCAGCGCCGCGCCAAGTACACCTTCGCCAGCTTCATCGGCTCGAGCCCCGCGGCGCTCGAGGTCAAGCGCCAGGCGCGCCGCGCCGCGCAGGCCGATGCCACCGTGCTGCTGCTGGGCGAAACCGGCAGCGGCAAGGAGCTGCTCGCGCACGCCATCCATGCCGGGTCGGCGCGCGCCGGACGGCCGTTCGTCGGCGTCAACCTCGCCGCGGTGCCGGAGACGCTGCTCGAGGCCGAGTTCTTCGGCGTCGCGCCCGGCGCCTACACCGGCGCCGAGCGCAAGGGCCGCGACGGCCGCTTCAAGCTTGCCGACCGCGGCACGCTGTTCCTCGACGAGGTCGGCGACGCGCCGCTCGGGCTGCAGGCAAAGCTGCTGCGCGCGCTGCAGGAGCAGGAGATCGAGCCGCTGGGCTCCAATCGCGTCCTGAAGGTCGACGTGCGGGTGATCGCCGCCACCAGCCGCGACCTGAAGGCGCTGGTCGCCGACGGCCGTTTCCGCGAGGATCTCTACTACCGCCTCAACGTGCTGCCGATCCGTCTGCCGGCGCTGCGCGAGCGGCGCGGCGACCTCGAGGCGCTCGCAGAGAGCCTGCTCGAATCGATCGCCGCGCGCAGCGGCATGCCGCAGCGCGAGCTCGACTCCTCGGCGCTCGCAGCGCTCGCCGCCTACGGCTGGCCGGGCAATGTGCGGGAGCTGCGAAACGTGCTGGAGCAGGCGGCGATGCTCACCGACCGGCCGCGCCTGACTGCCGCCGATTTCGCCGCGGTGCTGCCCGCCGCCGGCATCGCTCCCGCGGCGCCGCTTGCGCCTGCCGCCCCGCGGCCGCTGCCGCAGCAGATCGCGGAGCTCGAGCGCGACTCGATTCGCCTGGCGCTTGCCGCCACCGGCGGCAACAAAGTCTCGGCGGCGCGAATGCTCGGCATCTCGCGGGCCACTCTGTACGAGAAGCTCGCCGCGCTGAAGTAGGTGTCCGGAATAAATACATTTTGTCCGATCGACGGACACTTAAGAGTCTGGATTCTGGTCATGCTGGATGTATCAGTGTGCACTCACATTAATAACATCATTTATTGTCAATGAGATAGAACTCTGGCACGCGGGTTGCACTCTATCGGGGCAGCATTTCCATTCCTCAAGGAGGGAACATGAAACGCCTCACCCCGCTGCTCGCGGCGGCCGCGCTCGTTGCGGCGGCTCCGGCAATTGCGCAGGACATCAAGATCGCGCACGTCTATGGCAAGACCGGCCCGCTCGAGGCCTACGCCAAGCAGAGCCACACCGGGCTGATGCTCGGGCTGGAGTACCTGACCGGCGGCAAGATGGAGATCAACGGCCGCAAGATCGTGGTGATCGAGAAAGACACCCAGAACAAGCCCGACGTCGGCAAGGCCGGCCTCGCCGCCGCCTTCGGCGACGACAAGGTCGACATCGCCATCGGCCCGGTCAACTCCGGCATCGCCGTGGCGATGCTTCCGGTCGCCGAGGAGTACAAGAAGGTCCTGGTGGTCGAGCCCGCCGTCGCCGACGCGATCACCGGGCCGGCCTGGAACCGCTACATCTTCCGCACCGCGCGCAATTCGACCCAGGACGCGTACGCGGGGGCCGCCGCGCTCCCGCCCAACGCCTCGATCGCGATGCTGGCGCAGGACTACGCCTTCGGCCGCGACGGCGTCAAGGCGTTCAAGGACGCGCTCGCCGCGGTCGGCTCGACGGCCAAGATCGTGCACGAGGAGTACGCGCCGCAGCAGACCACCGACTTCACCGCGTACGCCGAGCGCATCTTCGAGGCTCTCAAGGACAAGCCCAAGCCGAGGATCCTCGGCATCATCTGGGCTGGCCCGAACCCGGCGACCAAGATCGCGGCGCTCAAGCCCGAGCGCTACGACATCCAGCTCGCCCCCGGCGGCAACATCCTGCCGGTGATGAAGGGCTGGAAGGACCTCGCCGGCGTCGAGGGCGCGATCTACTACTACTACGGCTTCCCGAAGAACAGGATGAACGACTGGCTGGTGAAGGAGCACGAGAAGCGCTTCGGCACCCCGCCCGACTTCTTCACCTGCGGCGGCTTCGCTGCGGCGAGCGCCGTGGTCGAGGCGATCCGGAAGGCCGGCGGCACCGACACCGAGAAGCTGATCTCGGCGATGGAGGGCATGAGCTTCGAAACGCCCAAGGGCCCGATGACCTTCCGCAAGGAAGACCACCAGGCGCTGCAGGACATGTACGTGTTCCGGATCAAGAAGCCGCAGGACCAGAAGAACGAGTGGGATCTGCTCGAGCTGGTGCGCACCATCCCGGCCTCGCAGCTGCCGATTCCGATCCGCAACAAGAAGTAGGGTTTCGGGGTGGAACACCCCGTACTCGAGACGCGCGGCCTGACGGTCCGCTTCGGCGGCCACGTCGCGGTGAACGCGGTGTCCTGCGCCTTCGCGCCGGGCGCGCTCACCGCGATCGTGGGGCCGAACGGCGCCGGCAAGACGACCTATTTCAACCTGATCTCGGGGCAGCTCAAGGCGAGCGCGGGAAGCGTCGCGCTGTTCGGCGAGGACATCACGGCGCTCGCGGCCCCGCAGCGCACGCACCGCGGCATCGGGCGGGCGTTCCAGCTGACCAACCTCTTCCCCCGCCTCACGGTGCTGGAGAACGTGCGCCTCGCGGTGCAGTCGCGCGCCGGGCTCGGGCGCGACCTGTGGTCGATGTGGGGCCGGCACGTCGAGCTGGTGGAAAAGGCCGAGCACACGCTGCATCGCGTCGGCCTCGCCGACCGGCGCGACACCGTCGCCTCGGCGCTGGCGCACGGCGACCAGAGAAAGCTCGAGGTCGCGATCCTGCTCGCGCTCGAGCCCGACGTGTTCATGTTCGACGAGCCCACGGCCGGCATGAGCGTGGACGAGGTCCCCACCGTGCTGCGGCTCATCGAGGAAATAAAGCAGATGGGAACCAAGACCGTTCTCCTGGTGGAGCACAAGATGGACGTGGTGCGCTCGCTCGCCGACCGCATCATCGTGCTGCACCAGGGCGAGCTGGTCGCCGACGGCGCGCCCGCCGAGGTAATCGCCTCGCCGATCGTGCAGGAAGCCTATCTGGGGGTCACGGCGCATGCCTGAGCCGATGCTCGCGCTCTCCGGCGTCAACACCCGCATCGCGCAGTACCACATCCTGCAGGGCGTGGACTTCGAGGTGCCGCGCGGCGGCCTCACCATGCTGCTCGGGCGCAACGGCGCCGGCAAGACCACTTGCCTGCGCACCATCATGGGACTGTGGCGCGCCTCCTCCGGGCGCGTGCTCTGCGACAGGGCCGAGATCCAGGACCTGAAGACCCCGGATATCGCGCGCCTCGGCGTCGCCTACGTGCCGGAGAACATGGGCATCTTCGCCGGCCTCACGGTGCGCGAGAACGTGCTGCTCGCGGCGCGCGCCGGCGACCCCGAGGCGAAGCGGCTGGACTGGATCTTCGGCCTGTTCCCTGCGCTGAAGCAGTTCTGGCACGGGCTCGCGGGCAATCTCTCGGGCGGACAGAAGCAGATGCTGGCGGTCGCGCGCGCCATCGTCGAGCCGAGGAAGCTGCTGCTGGTCGACGAGCCGACCAAGGGTCTCGCGCCGGCAATCGTCGGCAGCATGATCGAGGCCTTCCGCGAGTTGAAGCGCACCGAGACCACGATCCTGGTCGTCGAGCAGAACTTCCACTTCGCGCGCTCGCTCGGCGACACGGTCGCGGTAATGGACTCGGGCCGCATCGTGCACACCGGCGCGATGGCGGCGCTCGCCGCCGATGCCGCTCTGCAGCAGCGCCTGCTCGGCCTGTCGCTCGACTCGCACCAATGAGCGCCCGCGCCGACTGGATTCCCGTCGCGCTCGTGCCCGCGCTGGCGCTGGTCGCGCTGCCGTTCATCCCGAGCGGCGCCACCTGGCTGACGCTCACCGTGGCGGGCCTCGCGATGGGGATGATGATCTTCATGATGGCCGCGGGCCTGACGCTCGTCTTCGGTCTCATGGACGTGCTCAACTTCGCGCACGGCATCTTCATCTCCTTCGGCGCCTACGCCGCCGCCTCGGTGCTGACGCGCATGAGCGCGCGGCTGCAGGAGGCGAGCCTTGCCTCCGACCTCTCGGCGATGGCGCCTGCGGTGCTGGCCGCGATCGGCCTGGCGGCGCTGCTGGGGCTGTTTTTCGAGCGCGTCATCATCCGCCCGGTCTACGGCGAGCACCTGAAGCAGATCCTCGTCACCATGGGCGGGCTGATCGTGTTCGAGCAGCTGATCCTGGTGGTCTGGGGACCGGGCATGATCCCGCTGCCGCGTCCCGGCGCGATCTCGGGCTCGTTCATCGTCGGCGACGCGGCGATCGAGCGCTACCGCGTGCTCGCGGTCGTGGTCGGCGTCGTCGTGTTCGTCGCCATGTGGCTGCTGCTCAACCGCACGCGCATCGGGCTGCTGGTGCGCGCCGGGGTCGAGAACCCGGAGATGGTGGAGTCGCTCGGCTACCGCATCCGGCGCCTTTTCGTCGGCGTGTTCGTCGCAGGCTCCGGGCTCGCCGGCCTCGGCGGCGCCATGTGGGCCATGTACCAGGAGCAGGTCAACGCCCAGATCGGCATGCAGGTGCTGGTGGTGATCTTCATCGTGGTGATCATCGGCGGCCTGGGATCGGTCGGCGGCTGCTTCGTCGGCGCGATGCTGGTCGGGCTGCTCGCCAACTACACCGGCTACCTCGCGCCCAAGCTCGCCCTCGGCTCCAACATCCTGCTGATGGTGCTGGTGCTGCTGTGGCGTCCGCGCGGCCTCTACCCGGTGGGCCGGGCGTGAGCCGGCTGCTCTCCGGCGACCTGCCGCGCAGCCGCGCGCTCGCCGTGCTGCTCGCGCTGCTGCTGGTCGGGCTCGCCGCGGCGCCGTTCCTGTTCCCCGGCACGCGCTCGCTCAACGTCGCGGCCAAGATCGCGGTGTTCGTGCTGCTCGCGGCGAGCTACGACCTGCTGCTCGGCTACGCGGGCATCGTGTCGTTCGCCCACACCATGTTCTTCGGCATCGGCGGCTACGGCGTCGCCATCGCCATGGCGCGACTCGGCAGCGGCTGGGGCGCCCTCGCCGCGGGCTGCCTCGCCGCGCTCGCGCTCTCGCTCGCGGTCGCGCTCGCGATCGGGCTGCTGAGCCTGCGGGTGCGGGCGATCTTCTTTTCCATGATCACTCTGGCGGTGGCGTCGTTCTTCCAGATCCTCGCCTCGCAGCTGTCGGGCGTCACCGGCGGCGAGGACGGCATGAATGTGCGCCTGCCCGAACCGCTCGGCTCCAAGCTGGTCGCCTACTACCTGGTGTTCGCCGCGGCGCTGGCGCTGTTCCTGGTGCTGCTTCGGGTGGTGAACTCGCCGTTCGGCCGGGTGCTGCTCGCGATCCGGGAAAACGAGTTCCGCGCCGAGGCGGTCGGCTACCGGCTGGTCAACTA
>Ga0335083_10010395_pt1 | contig 11248 bp, 10 predicted proteins | sample Lox_Sample_42_FD_206716 | JGI IMG/M metagenome (GOLD analysis project Ga0335083, IMG submission 206716) | Soil microbial communities from Loxahatchee National Wildlife Refuge, Florida, United States - Lox_Sample_4.2 | ecosystem: Environmental > Terrestrial > Soil > Wetlands | place: USA... | reverse complement strand
GACCGTAGGCGGCATTACCGCTGCCAAATACAAAGTCGGCAAGCGCGCACCCGACGGGACGCTCATCGACGGCATGATCTGGCTCACGGCCGCGGGCATCCCCGTCCGCGCGGAAGGCACGGTGACAGACGGGAACGGCATCCGCACGGCCTTCTCCTGGCAGCTCTCGCACATCCGCATGGGCGTGCAGGATCCCGCGATGTTCTCGGCCCCGGTAGGGCTCTACCGCTTGCCGGACACGGCGCTACCGGGCTTTCTCGGCGGACAGGGTGGCTAGACCAACCGCGTCCGAGAGCATCTCGCAGATGTGATGAGCATCCGTCGCGAGGATTCTTGCCGCGATCCCCGCGCCTCGCCACCATGTACTCTAACCGAATAATTTCAAAAGGGAGGAGCGGATGAGATCGCTATTGGGGGGTATTGCCGCGGCGGCGGTTGCCGTCGTTCTTCTCAATGCGCCGGCGCTGGCGCAGCAGACCATCGTCGAGGAATGGCCGACCATACAGCCGCCGCCGGCGCCGGCGCTCAAGCCCGTCACGGTCGATCCTAAGACGACTGCCCTGCTCGTGCTGGATTTCGTGAAGCAGACTTGCAACATGGAGCGGCGTCCGCGCTGCATCGCTTCGCTGCCGGTCGCGAAACAGCTCCTGGCGGCCGCTCGCGCCAGCAACGTATTCGTCGTCTACAGCCTCATTCCGAACAGCTCGATGGGCGACGTACTTCCGGAGGTGGCGCCCTCCGGCAACGAGCCCTATGTCCAGGCCACGATCGACAAGTTCTTCAAGACCGATCTCGAAAAGATCCTGAAGGATCGCGGCATAGAGACCATCATCGTCACCGGAACGGCCGCGCACGGCGCCGTGATGTACACAGGCTCAGAGGCTGTGGTCCGCGGCTTCAAGGTGATCGTGCCGGTGGACGCGGTCTCCGCCGATAATGCCTTTATCGAGCAGTACGTCGCCTACAATTTCACTTCCGCTCCGTCCGTCGCAGGTGCCTCGACGCTGACGCGGGCGAGCATGATCAAGTTCTGAGCGGCGGACAAAAAAAGACGGCGGGGCGCGGGGGGTGCGCCGCCGCCGAAGGTAGCCGGCGGAAGGGAGGAATCGCCGGCGGGGGAACTGACATAGAGTGATAGGCGCGGGCTCGCCCGCGCATCCCCGCCGGCAAATTTTCACAAAAAATGGGGTGCGGCCCTTGCGAACCGCACCCCCAATTTCTGCCTCAATTAAGCAGCGCGGGCCGGGAGGCTTGGGCCGGCGCTGCCCTGCAATCAGCTGCAGCCGCTAGTACCGCCGCAGGTGTCACATTTGAGGCAGGTTCCGTTCCGCACGAGGGTGAAGTTGCCGCATTCCGTGCAGCTATCGCCCTCGTAACCCTTGAGCCGCGCCGCTCGGATCTGCTCGAGCCGCGCGTCGACAGCGGCGGTGACGCTCACCGCCGCAACTTCCTCGACCGCAACCGCGGTTTCGGACTCCCGCGTCACGTCGAACGCGGTATTCCCCGCCATTCCCGTCGTGGAGGCGCCTCCGGTCTTGCCGGCGCCGCCCTGAAAGACCGTGAGCTTGTTGCGGACATAGCCGGTCGACGCTACGCGCATCACCGTCGCCACGTCCGGCCGCGGCGTCCCCTCGGGCAGGCTCGATTCCGAGACGCCCTTGCCGAGCGTGTCGGGCGTGAGGTCGCTCGGCTGCACATGCGCGAGGTCGTTCCGCCCGAGATAGGAGATTGCGAGTTCGCGGAAGAGATAGTCGAGGATCGAGGTGGCCATCTTGATGGTGTCGTTGCCCTCGACGATCCCGGAGGGCTCGAAGCGCGTGAAGGTGAAGGCCTCGACGAACTCCTCGAGCGGCACGCCGTATTGCAGCCCGATCGAGATCGCGATCGCGAAGTTGTTCATGAGCGAGCGGAAGGCCGAGCCTTCCTTGTGCATGTCGATGAAGACCTCCGCGAGGCGGCCGTCCTCGTACTCGCCGGTGCGCAGATAGACCTTGTGGCTGCCGACGATCGCCTTCTGGGTATAGCCCTTGCGGCGATGCGGCAGGCGCTTGCGCTCTGCCGCGACCTGTACGACCCGCTCGACCACGCGCTCGACGATCCGCTCCGCTATGACGGGGACGCGCTCCATCGGCGTCTTTTCCATGAGCTCTGCCGCTTCGTCACCGCCATTTTCCTCGTCGAGGATCGAGGATTGCAGCGGCTGCGACAGCTTCGACCCGTCGCGATAAAGCGCGTTCGCTTTGAGCGCGAGCCGCCAGGAGAGCTCATAGGCCTCTTTGCAGTCCTCGACGGTGGCGGCATTCGGCATGTTGATGGTCTTGGAGATCGCGCCGGAAATGAAGGGCTGTGCCGCCGCCATCATGAGGATGTGGCTCTCGACCGAGAGAAAGCGCTTGCCGATGCGGCCGCAGGGATTGGCGCAGTCGAAGACCGGCAGGTGCTCGGGGCGCAGGAAGGGCGCGCCCTCGAGCGTCATGGCGCCGCAGCAGTAGGTGTTGGCGTGCTCGACCTCATGCTTGCCGAAGCCGAGCCCCGCCAGGATATCGAAGGCGGGGTCGGCGAGTTGCGCGTCGGTGAAGCCCAGTACTTCCTTGCAGAACTTCTCGCCGAGCGTCCATTTGTTGATCGCGAACTTGATGTCGAAGGCGCTCGCGAGCGCGTTCTCGAGGGTTGCAATCGCCTCGTCGGTGAAGCCCTTCGCGCGGAGATCGTCGTGATTGACGTGCGGCGCGCTCGCAAGCGTGCCACGGCCGACCGCGTAGCGAACGATCGCATCGATCTCGGTCTTGCTGTAGCCGAGGGTGCGCAGCGCTTCCGGCACGATGCGGTTGATGATCTTGAAGTAGCCGCCGCCCGCAAGCTTCTTGAACTTGACGAGCGCGAAATCGGGCTCGATCCCGGTGGTGTCGCAGTCCATGACGAGGCCGATCGTGCCCGTCGGCGCGATCACCGTCGCCTGCGCATTGCGGAAACCATGCGCCTCGCCGAGCGCCAGCGCGGTGTCCCAGGCGAGCCGCGCGGTCTTGACGAGGGCGGGGTCGGGGCAATTCGCGTGATCGAGCGCCACCGGCGGGATCGAGAGCCCGTCATAGCCGGTGCTCTCGCCGTAGGCGGCGCGGCGATGGTTGCGGATCACCCGCAGCATCGCCTCGCGGTTCTTGGCGAAGGCTGGGAAGGCGCCGAGCTCGCCCGCCATTTCCGCAGAGGTCGCGTAGGAGATGCCGGTCATGATCGCCGTGAGTGCCGCGCAATAGGCGCGGCCCTCGGCGCTGTCATAGCCGAAGCCCGAAGCCATCAGGAGGCCGCCGATGTTGGCGTAGCCGAGGCCGAGCGTGCGGAACTCGTAGGAGAGTTCTGCGATCTCCTTCGAGGGGAACTGCGCCATCAGCACCGAGATTTCCAGCACCACCGTCCAGAGCCTGACGGAGTGCACATAGGACTCGATGTCGAAACGTCCGTCCGGCTTGCGGAACGCCAGCAGGTTGAGCGAGGCAAGATTGCAGGCGGTGTCGTCGAGGAACATGTACTCCGAGCAGGGATTGGACGCGTTGATCCGTCCGCTCTCGGAGCAGGTGTGCCACTCGTTGATTGTGGTGTCGAATTGGAGGCCGGGATCCGCGCTCGCCCAGGCCGCATGTGCGATCTTCTCCCAGAGCTCACGGGCCTTCAGCGTCTTGTGCACCTTGCCATCGACGCGGCGCGTGAGCTGCCAGTCCGCATCCGCCGCCACGCGGGCGAGGAAGTCATTGGGGATGCGGACGGAGTTGTTGGAGTTCTGCCCGGAGACCGTGAGATAGGCCTCGCTGTCCCAATCGGTGTCGTAGGTGCGGAAATCGATCTTCTCGTAGCCCTGCTGCGCGAACTGGATCACGCGCTGCACATAGTTCTCGGGAATCATCGCGCGGCGCGCGGCCTTCACCTCACGCTTCAGCGCGGCGTTCTTGCGGGGATCGTAGGCGTCGGCGCCAAGCGCCTCCGCCTCGGGCCCGTGGCAAACGGCCATGATGAGGTTGAGGTGCCGCTGCGCGAGCTTCGAGCCCGCGACCAGCGCCGCCACCTTCTGCTCCTCGACTACCTTCCAGTCGATGTAGGCCTCGATGTCCGGGTGGTCGACGTCGACCGTCACCATCTTGGCCGCGCGCCGTGTGGTGCCGCCGGACTTGATCGCGCCCGCCGCGCGGTCGCCGATCTTGAGGAAACTCATGAGGCCCGACGATTTGCCGCCGCCGGAGAGGCGCTCGTTCTCGCCGCGGAGCTTCGAGAAATTCGAGCCGGTGCCGGAGCCATACTTGAAGAGCCGCGCCTCGCGCACCCAGAGGTCCATGATGCCGCCCTCGTTCACGAGGTCGTCGGCGACGGACTGGATGAAGCAGGCGTGCGGTTGCGGGTGCTCGTAGGCGCTGTCGGATGCCACGAGCTTGCCGGTGCGGTAGTCGACGTAGAAGTGTCCTTGCGCGGGCCCGTCGATGCCATAGGCCCAATGCAGCCCCGTATTGAACCACTGCGGCGAGTTCGGCGCGCCCAATTGCATCGCCAGCATGTAGCGGTGCTCGTCGTAGAAGGCGCGCGCGTCTTCCTCTTGATCGAAGTAGCCCCCCTTCCAGCCCCAGTAGGTCCAGGTGCCCGCAAGCCGGTCGAAGACCTGCTTGGCGCTCGCCTCCGATCCCGTGCGTTTCTCGAGCGGGAGATCCATCAGTGCGGCATCGTCCGCGACCCGGCGCCAGAGCCAGGCGGGGACATCGGCCTCCGCGACGGGCCTCAGCTTCCGCGGGACGCCGGCCTTGCGGAAATATTTTTGCGCGAGGATGTCGCTCGCGACCTGACTCCAGGCCGCCGGCACTTCGATGTCCGGCAGGTGAAAAACCCGGGAACCGTCGGGATTGCGGATCTCGCTCGTCGTCGTCTTGAACTCGATCGTGGCGTAAGCGTCTTGGCCGGCCTTTGTGAATCGTCGCTCAATCCGCATCGTTTCCCCCGCGAAATCACTTGCTTGCCACCGCACCCGCCGACACTTCCGCGCTGCGCCGGTTTGATCGGAACCCGGCGCATTTTGTGTTACGCGCATTCGTCGGACACAAGATGTGGCATAGGGTGCCACAATCGGAATCCGCTGCAACAAGATTTTGGGGTCAGGTCACATTTTTTTCATAGATGTTGTTTTAGGATTGAGACTCCCGCCCTCGTTCGGGCGGAAATCCGCCACTCTCCTCAACGTGCGAGCAAAAGGAGCGCCCCGAGCACGAGGGCGATCCCCAAGCCCTGGATGGCGCCCAATTCCTCCCTAAGGACGATTACGGCGGCGAGGATGCTCACGACCGGCTCGAGTTGCGAGAGGAGCGCGGTCCTGATCGGCCCGATCCGCGGCAGCGCGCCGAAGAATGCGACCAGCCCCACGAAATAGGTGACGACGACGCCAAGCGTGCCGAGGAGTCCGAGCGCGGTGTCCGGCGGCAGGATCTCGCCGCGGAAAAGCGCGAGCGGCGTAAAAATAGCGGCGCAGGTCGCCATGGCCTGGAAGCTCACGGTCATGGGATCGGTGCCCGTGGTGGCGCGGCCGAAATAGAAAATGCCGAAGGTATAGGTGAGGGAGCCGAGGCTCGCGAGCGCGACGCCGACGGGGTCGAGATTGGCGATTTCGACGCCGAGCGCGAGGGCGAGGCCGATGAAGGCGGCGAGCACCGCTAGCGCGCGGCGGAGCCCCAACCCGTCGCCGCGGAGCCAACCCACGAGTGTCACCAGCACGGGATAGGTAAAGAAGAGCAGCACGGCCGAGCTCACGGGGATGACGCGGATCGCCGCGAGATAGGTGTAGGCCATGATCGCGAAGAGAATCCCCGTGATGACGCCCGCGAGCCGTCGCCCCGGCGGCAGCCGCAGCGGCCGTCCCGCAAGGCGCAAGCCCACGGCCAGCACCGCCACGGCCGCGAGGTACCGGAGCGAGAGCAAGGTGAGCGGTGTCGCCTCCGCCTCATAGGCGAGGCGGGCGAAGATTGGAATGACGCCATAGCTCGTCGCCGAGAGCGCCATGAGCGCAAGACCGGCGGCGGAAGAGGGGGCGGGGGCTGGACGGGAACTGTCGGGCGGTGCCATAGTCGCGCGCACTTCTATATCAGGCGCAGACGGAATGAGCATCGGTACGCGACTGTTCACGTGGCTCAGGGGCGAGCTCGTGGGAATCGACCAGTTCGGCAATCGCTATTTCCGCGAGAAGCCCGGGCGGAAGCTGCGGCGCGGCGGCGGCTTCGACAGCCGCGAGCGTCGCTGGGTCCTTTACAAGGGCGAAGCCGAGGCCTCGAAGGTGCCGCCGGAATGGCATGGCTGGCTGCATCACACCGTGAACGAGGTGCCGACCGATGGCGGCAAGCCCAAATACCCCTGGCAGAAGCCGCATCTGCCGAATCTCACGGGTACGCCCTTGGCCTATCGTCCGCCGGGCTCGGTCCTGAAGGGCGGCCATCGCGCGCGCACCACTGGCGATTACGAGCCCTGGCAGCCGGAGTGAGCCCCACCGATTTGAGCGAGACCGAGAGGAAACGAAATCCATGAGTCGCAACGCCGTCGAGACCGTGATGGGCGCGGTGGTCCTGGTGGTCGCCGCGGTGTTTCTCTATTTCGCCTACACCACGACTCAGGTGCAGGCGAGCGGCGGCTACGATCTGACCGCGCGCTTCGACCGCGCCGACGGCATCCGCGCCGGCAGCGACGTCCGTATCAGCGGCGTCAAGGTCGGCACCGTCGTGAGCATCACTCTCGATCCCAAGACCTTTCTCGCGGTGATGGTCATCAACGTCGAGAGCAAGGTGAAGCTTCCGAATGACTCCGTGGCGCATATCACCTCGACCTCGCTCCTCGGCGACAACTTCGTCCTGCTCGAGCCCGGCAACGAGGACGCGATCATCCCGCCGGGCGGCGTCATCTCGCACACGCTGGCACCGATGAACCTCGAGGAGCTCATCGGCAAATACATGTTCAGCCAAACCAGCTCCACCAAGAAAGAAGGCGGCTCCGACCAGCCGAAATGAAGAAGCCCGCGAAGCTCGCGTTGCCGCGCTGGCTCACGCCGGAGGGCGAGCCGGTCTCCTGTCTCGACAAGATCAAGGTCCTGAACGAGAACCTCACGGAAATCCAGGAGATGGCCCAGGAAGCCCTCGAGGACGCTGTCCTCATGGGCTGCGACGAAGCCCAGTTCCGCACGGTCCTGGAGCAGCTCGCCCGAAGCCTGGTGAACCCGTACAGAAAGCCGTAGCGATGCGTTCTAAAGAAATTTTCGCCACCAAGACGCCAAGGCAAAAGGGTCTTTCTCGCAGCAAAGCCGCAACCAATCTTCTCACTGCCTCACTGGCTCCGTGGTTCGTCTTTCCTCATTTCACGCGTGCACGGGCCGTCCCCGGGGTTGGCGGAGGAGCCAGAGGGCGATCGAGGCGTTGAGGAGATTCCAGAGGATGCCGTTGAGGAAGGCGGCCTGGTAAGAGCCGGTCCAATCGAAGACGGCGCCCGACATCCAGCCGCCCGCGGCCATGCCGAAGATCGTCGCCATCAGCACCATGCCGAAGCGCGCGCCCACTTCCTGCGCCGGGAAATACTCGCGCACGATCATTGCATAGCTCGGAACGATGCCGCCCTGCGAGAGCCCAAAGAGCGCGGAGACGACGTAGAGCGAGACGAGTCCGTTGAAGGGCAGGTAGAAAACGAGCGCGAGGCACTGCAGCGCCGACCCTATCAACATCGTCGGCACGCCGCCGATGCGGTCGGAGACCCAGCCGGAGACGAGCCGGCTCACCACGCCGAAGCCCAGCATCAGCGAGAGCATCTCCGCGCCCCGCGCGGGGCCATAGCCGAGATCGCCGCAGTAGGCGACGATGTGGACCTGCGGCATCGACATCGCGACGCAGCAGGCGAAGCCCGCGATGACCAGCATGATCTGCACGAGATTGGGCGAGACCCGGAGCGCGCTTCCGATACTCGCGGGGGCGCGCGTCTCATGCTGTATCGGCGTCTTCGGCCGGAGTACGAGGCTCAGCGGCAGCATGACCACGACGCAGAAGATACCGATACCGAGATGCGTCACGCGCCAGCCCCAGGTCGAAATCGCGTGCTCCAGGATCGGCGGCCAGACCGTGCCCGCGAGGTAGCTCGCGGAGGCGCAGATCGCGACGGCCTTGCCGCGGTTGCGCGTGAACCAATGCGAGATGTCCGCGATGAGCGGGCCGAATACCGCGGCGGATCCCAGGAATCCCACGAGCGCTCCTTGGATGAGCGCAAATTCCCAAATGCTCGTGGCGTAGGAGGCGAGGGTATAGCCGCTCCCGAGTGCCAGCGCGCCGATGACGATCGGGAGCACGATTCCTCGGCGATCCGCGATCCGTCCCATGAGCACGCCGCCCATCGCGGCGCCGATCATCGTGGTGGTGTAGGGGATAGATGCGCTTCCGCGGTCCACCCCGAAATCCGCTTGCACCGCCGGCAGCGCAACGATCGCCGACCAAAGCCCCACGGCTCCCGTCGTGCCGATGAGGACGGAGACGCAGAGACGCTGCCAAGCGTAGCGCGATTCAGGAACGTGCGTGATCACGGGGCGCCGATCCTCGTCACGGTGGGGGCGACAGTTGGGCATGGCGGACAGGTCGCCGCAAGCCTCGCCGCCCCCGATGCGGGGCTGGTCTGCGTTGGGCGCACGTCATATCTTGGCCGCTCGTTCCTCAGGTGTCCGCGATAGCGCGCGGCTCGTCTTGGGGTGGAGGTCGATTGTCATGGATACAATGAACGCCACTGAGAAACCTTGGCTCGCGCCGGAGAGCCAGCGCGTCGTTGCCGAAGCGGAGGCGCGGCTCCTCGCAGGCGATGCCGAGGGGATCGAGGCGGAGGTGTTGCGGCTCGTCGATGCGCATGAGCGGCACATGGACCGCGAGAGCGTCGGGCTCAATGCCGGCACCAACGTGATGAACCCGCGCGCAGCGGCGCTGATGGCGCGCTCGCTCGGCAACCGGCCCTCGCTCGGCCATCCCGGCGACAAGTACGAGATGGGGATGGAGTTCGCGGAGCAAATCGAGGTGGTGGCGGAAGGGTTGGTGCGGCGGCTCTTCGGAGCGCCCTATGCCGAGATCCGCGTGGGCTCGGGCGCGCTCGCGAACCTCTATTCCTTCATGGCGATCTGCAAGGCGGGCGACCGGATCATGGCGTTTCCGCCGGAACTCGGCGGACACGTCACGCATCATCGCGCGGGCGTTGCCGGTCTCTACGGGATCGAAACGCATCCCGTGCCTCACGACGCCGCGACTATGAACGTCGATCTCGACCGCTTGCGCTCGGAGGCAAAGCGTTTGCGGCCGAAGATCATCACCGCCGCGGGCTCGCTCTGCCTTTTTCCCTATCCCGTGCGCGAGATGCGCGCGATCGCGGACGAGGTCGGGGCCTATCTCCTTTATGACGCCGCGCATATGGGCGGAATCATCGCGGGCGGGCGGTTCCAGGCGCCGCTTGCGGAAGGCGCGCAGATCATGACGATGTCGACGTATAAAGCCTTCGGAGGGCCACCCTCGGGTATCATCCTCACGACCGAGGCCAAGCTCGCGGAGCGCCTCGACGCCATCGCCTATCCCGGGATGACCGCGAATTTCGATCTCGGCAAGACGGCGGCGCTCGCGCTCAGTACGCTCGACCTGCTGGAGCACGGCCGCGCCTATGCCTCGCGCTGCATCGAGAACGCGAGAGCGCTCGGCGAGGCGCTCGCGGCGGAGGGATTGCCGGTGCAGCGCGTCGCCGGGCGCGGCCCGACCGAAAGCCATCATCTCGCAATTGCCGCCGCGCGCTTGGGCGGCGGTCAACGTGCCTCGAAGCACCTCGCGCACGCAAACCTGCTCCTCTGCGGGATCGGCTTGCCGCTGCCGCCGGTCGCGGGGGATCTCAACGGCATCCGCATCGGCACGCAGGAAGTGACGCGCTGGGGCATGCTGCCCACGGACATGCCCGCGATCGCCCGCCTCGTCGCTCGCGTCTGGATCGAGGGCGAGGATCCCGAGCGCATCCGCCCCGATGTCGTCGCCTTCCGCCGCGGCTTCCAGTCCCTCCACTTCATGCGCGGCGCGTGACGCCACGCTCTTGCCACACTCCGACGCTGATATGGTCGCGATGATCAAGCTCCTTCCTATCCTCGCCGCAGCCATCCTCGTCTCTGCGCCCGCGCTGGCGCAGCGGCAGCCGAAGCCGGCGCCTCCGCAGGCGGGACCGAAGATCGCGGTGCTGCAAGGGCTCGACAAGACGACCGCGCGCGTCACGCGCTTCGAGGCGCCGATCGGGGAGACCGTGACCTTCGGCACGCTGCGCGTCACCGTGCGCGCCTGCAACAAGGCACCGCCGGAGGAGCCGCCGAACACCAACGCCTTCGTAGAAATCGACGAGGTGCATCCGCAGGAGCCGGGCTCGGAGCCATTGCGGCTCTTCAGCGGCTGGATGTTCGCATCGAGCCCCGCGCTCTCGGCGATGGAGGACCCAATCTACGACGTGACGCTGCTCGACTGCACGACCGCGACAGGATCTTCCTCCAAGCCCGCGGGGAAATAGGCCTCGACGCCGAGGGCCTCCTCCAGCAGGCGATGATAGTCGCCGCGCGGGATCTCGATCGCCCCGAAGCGCCGGAGATGCTCCGTCACGAATTGCGTGTCGAGGAGCCGGTAGCGGCCGCGCACCAGCCGCGCCACGAGATGGACGAGCGCCACCTTGCTCGCGTCGCGCTCGCGGCTGAACATGCTCTCGCCGAAGAAGGCGCCGCGGAGCGCGACGCCGTATAGCCCGCCCACGAGCTCGCCCGCCTGCCAGGCCTCGACGCTATGCGCGAAGCCCCGCTCGAAGAGCGCGTCGTAGAGCCGGAAGATCTCCTCGTTGATCCAGGTCTTGGGCCTTATCCCCGTAGGCTCGGCGCAGCCGCGCATGACGCGGGAGAAGGCAGTGTCGACGCGGATCTCGTAGGATCCCGAGCGCACCGTGCGCCTGAGCCGCCGCGGCAGATGAAAGCGCGCCAGCGGCAGTACGCCCCTGGGGTCGGGATCGACCCAGAAAAGGTCCGGGTCCTCCGCCGATTCCGCCATCGGAAAGAGCCCCGCCGCATAGGCGCGCAGCAGCAGCTCCGGTGTGAGCTCGATCATGCCTGACGCGGAGGTAGCGGCTCGGGAGGGAACATCAGCAAAAGCCTAGCACATGCGATCGCCCTTCCCCTCCCATTGCAATTTCGGCTCGACCTCGCCAATCCTGA
>Ga0335083_10010394_pt1 | contig 11248 bp, 11 predicted proteins | sample Lox_Sample_42_FD_206716 | JGI IMG/M metagenome (GOLD analysis project Ga0335083, IMG submission 206716) | Soil microbial communities from Loxahatchee National Wildlife Refuge, Florida, United States - Lox_Sample_4.2 | ecosystem: Environmental > Terrestrial > Soil > Wetlands | place: USA... | reverse complement strand
TTCATGCGGACCATGATCCGCGACATCCTCAGCGCGGCCGGCTACCAGGTGGTGGGCGAGGCCACCCACGGCATCGAGGCGGTCCAGCGTCACCGCGAGCTGAGGCCGGACCTGACCACCATGGACATCGTCATGCCCTACAAGAATGGCATCGAGGCCACCCGGGAGATCGTCCGCGGCGATCCCTCGGCCCGCATCGTCATCTGCTCGGCGCTCGGCCAGGAGGCGCTGGTGATGGAGGCCATCGAGGCCGGCGCGGCGGACTTCGTGGTCAAGCCCTTCCGGCCCGAGGAGGTCCTGACCGTGGTGCGCAAGGTGCTCGGGGACGGCCCGGACCGCTGAGAGAAGGAACGTTGCCGCCCGGGCAGGACATGTCGCGGTACCTGGGGCTCTTCGTGGCCGAGGCCCTCGAGCACCTCGAGGGCCTGTCACGCGACCTGGTCGAGCTGGAGCGCGAGCGCACGCCGGAGACGGTGGATTCGCTCTTTCGCCACGCCCACTCGGTGAAGGGGATGGCCGCGTCGATGGGCCTGGAGGCCATCGCCACGCTCGCCCACCGCGTGGAGGACCTGGTGGAGGTGCTCCGCGGCGACGGCGGCGGCTGGGACCAGGCCCTGGTCGACCTGATGCTCGAGGCGGCGGATGGCATGCAGGCCCAGGTGCGGGCCGCCGCCGAGGGGCCGCCTCCCCCGCCGCCGGCCGGTCTCCTCGAGGCCCTGGCCGCCGCGGTCCACGCCCGGACCGGCCGGCCCGCAGCGCCGACGCGCATCGCCCGGACCATCCTTCAGCACACCGCTCGCCGCCCGGAGGCCGAGCCGCCGAAGCTCGCCGTCGAGGTGCAGGTCCTCGCCTCCTCGCACAGCCCGGGGGTGCGGGCCTTCCTCGTGCACCGGAAGCTGGCCGCGCTGGGGACGGTGCTCTCGGTGCGCCCCTCGCTGGAGGAGCTCCGCGCCGGCGCCATCGCCGACGGCCGCATCTCGCTCGTCGTCGCCCTGCCCGGCGGCCCGGCCGCGGTGCGCCAGGCCCTGGCCGAGGTCCCCGAGGTGGAGGCCCTCTCCATCGAGCCCCTGGCCGTCCCGCCGGGGCCTCCCCCCGAGGCGCCCTCGCCGGCCCTGGAGCCGGCGCACAGCGTGCGGGTGCGCACCGAGCTGCTCGACGACTTCCTCGAGCTGGCCGGCGAGCTGCTCCTGGCCACCGCCCGCCTCCGGGAGATGGGCAAGCGCCTGCCCGAGGCCCACGCCCCGCTGGTCGAGGAGGGGGTGGGGCGCCTCTACGCCCTGGCCAAGGAGATGCACAACCGGGTGATGGGCGCCCGGATGACGCCGCTGGCCGTGGTCACCGACCAGCTCCCGCGCGCGGTGCGGGACGTGGCCCGGCGGCGCGGGCGCGAGGTGGACCTCTCCGTGGAAGGCGCGGAGATCGAGCTCGACCGGGCCATCCTCGACGTGCTGGCCGACCCCTTGCTCCACGTGCTCCGGAACGCCATCGACCACGGCATCGAGGACGGGCCGGCGCGCGCCGCGGCCGGCAAGCCGCCCCGGGGAAGCATCCGCCTCGCCGTCCGCCGGGCGCGGGACCGGGTGGTGATCGAGGTGACCGACGACGGGCGGGGGATGGACGTGGAGGGCCTCCGGGCGGCGGCGGTGGCCCAGGGCGCGCTCACCCGGGAGGCCGCCGGGCGGCTGCCCGACAGCGAGGTGCTCTTCCTGGCCTGTCATCCCGGCGTCTCCACCGCCGGCGACGTGAGCGACATCAGCGGCCGGGGGGTGGGGATGGACGCGGTGAAGCGGGCGGTGGAGCGGGTGGGCGGGACCCTGGAGCTGTCCAGCGAGCCCGGCCGCGGAACCCGCGTCGCCTTCCGCCTCCCGCTCACCGTCGCCGTCCTGCAGCTGCTCCTGGTCCGCGCCGGCGGCGAGGTGCTCGGCCTCCCCATCACCAAGGTGCTCGGGGCGGTGGAGGTCCTCCCCGCCGAGCTGGAGCGGTCCAACGGCACGCTCGCCGTCCGCCACGGCCAGAGCCTTCTCCCCGTCCACGGGCTGGCGGCGCTGCTCGGCTTCGCCGAGGCCGGGCCCCGCGCCTCCCAGCCCCTGGTGCTCCTGGAGGCCGATCGCGGGCCGGTCGCCCTGGCGGTGGAGGGGCTCCTCGGCCAGGAGGAGGCGGTGATCAAGCCGCTCTCCCGTCCGCTGGACCAGCTTCCCGGGCTGGCCGGCGTCACCATCCTGGGGAGCGGCCGCCCGGTCTTCATCCTCGATGTGCCCCGGCTGCTCGCCTGACGTGCTCGCCCCGCTGACCGACGCCCAGCTCGATGCGCTGCGCGAGATGGCCAACATCGGCGCCGGCCACGGCGCGGTGGCCCTCTCGCGGATGCTCGACGGCGAGCGGGTGGGCTTCGCGCCCCCCGGCGCCCGGGAGCTGACCGCCGCCGGGCTGGCCGCCATCCTCGGCGAGGCGTCGGCGCCGAGGGTGGTGGCCGGGGTGGAGGTGGCGGGCGAGGCCAGGTCCTCGCTCTGGCTCGTCCTCTCCCCGGCCGATGCCGAGGCGCTGGCCCAGGCGCTCACCCAGAAGGAGACGCCCGGGCCCCGGGAGTTCGACGCCGCGCTGACCGAGGCGGCGCGCACGGTGGCCTCGGCCGCCCTGGCGGCCATGGCCCGGCTCACCGGTCTGCAGCTCGAGGCGGCGTCCTCGCGCCTGTGGCGGAGCTCGGTGGGAGCGCTGGCCGAGGAGCGGTGCGGCGACCACCGGGTTCTGGTCCTCGACGTGCAGCTGCGCCTGCCCCGCGTGGCGGTCGAGCTCCTCCTCCTGCCGGAGGCCACCACCGTCGGAGCCTTGCTGCGCGCGCTCCGGGTGTGAGCCAGACTGGCGCCCCGTGGACAAGGCCTCCCTCAGGAAGCTCCTCCGGCGCGTGGCGGCCGGAAGCCTCGGCGTGGACGAGGCGGCGCGGGCCCTGGCCGATCTCCCCTTCGCCTCGCTCGGCTATGCCACGGTGGACACCCACCGGAGGCTCCGCTCCGGCTTTCCGGAGGTGGTCTATGGAGAGCGGAAGAGCCTGGCCCAGATCCAGGGCATCGTCGCCGCGCTGGAGGGCCGCGGCCAGCCGGTGCTGGTGACCCGGCTCACGCCGGAGCGCGCCGAGGGCCTGCTCCGCCGGTGGGCCGACGGGCGGTGGCACGAGGAGGCGCGCATCTTCCACCTCCCGCGGGGCAGGCGCCCCCGCGCCGGGAGGGTGGCGGTGGTGTGTGCCGGCACCTCCGACATCCCGGTGGCGGAGGAAGCGGCGGTCACCGCGGCGGCGATGGGGGCCGAGGTGGCCCGGGTGTACGACGTGGGGGTGGCCGGGCTGCACCGTCTGCTGCGCCGCCGCGAGGAGCTCCAGGATGCGCACGCCGCGGTGGTGGTGGCGGGGATGGAGGGGGCGCTCGCCTCGGTGGTGGGCGGGCTGGTGGGCCTGCCGGTGGTGGCGGTCCCGACCAGCGTGGGCTACGGAGCCAACCTGGGAGGCATCTCCGCGCTCCTGACGATGATCAACTCCTGCGCACCCAACGTGGCGGTGGTCAACGTGGACAACGGATTCGGCGGCGGCTTCTACGCCGCGCTGGTGTCGCGCGTGCGAGGCCGCCGGTGACGGACCGCGTGCTCTACCTCGAGCCTTTGGGCGGCATCGCCGGCGACATGTTCCTCGCCGCCGCGCTGGACTTGGGCATCGACCGCCCGGCGCTGGAGGAGGGGCTGCGCACGCTCGACGTGGGGGGATGGCGGATGCAGGCCTCGTCCGCCGAGCGGCAGGGCCTGTCCGGCATCCACGTCGAGGTGGTGGTGGAGGGGGCGCCCGCGCACGTACACCGCCCCCTGTCCGACATCCTCCGGCGCATCGACGCCTCCGGGCTCCCCGCCCGGGCGAAGGAGCGGGCGCGGGCCGTCTTCGAGGCCCTCGGGCGCGCGGAGGCCTCCGTCCACGGGGTCCCCCTCGAGGCGGTGGAGTTCCACGAGGTCGGGGCGGTGGACTCCATCGTCGACGTCTGCGGCGCGGCGCTGGCCCTGGAGCTGCTCGGTGACCCCCGGGTCTTCTGTGCGCCGCCGCCCCTCGGCAGCGGCACGGTGCGCACCGCCCACGGAACGATGCCCGTCCCGTCCCCGGCCGCCCTCGAGCTCCTGCAAGGCATCCCCGTCCGCTTCGAGGGGGCGGGCGAGCTCACCACCCCCACCGGCGCGGCGCTGGTGAAGGTGCTCACCCGCGTGGCCCCACCCCCGGAGCTGGTGGTGGAGCGGGTGGGCTACGGGGTGGGAACCCGCGTCCTGGAGGGGCGCCCGAATGTCCTCCGGGCAACACTGGGCCGGGTGCCCCGCCCGGAGGCGGGCGCCACCTTCGTCGTGGAGACGAACCTCGATGACTGCTCCCCCCAGCTCCTCGCCACGCTGGTCGAGTCGCTGCTCGCCCACGGTGCGCTGGATGCCTGGGTCCTGCCGGCGACGATGAAGAAGGGGCGGCCCGGCCACCTGCTCGGGGTGCTCGTCGAGGCCGACCGGCGGGCGGCCCTGGTGGACCTGCTCCTGCGCGAGTCCACCACCCTCGGCGTCCGGACGTTTGCGGTGGAGCGGACGACGCTGGCGCGGCACCATGTCACCGTGGAAACCCCGCACGGTCCGGTCCGCATCAAGGTCGGGACGCTCGGAGGGGAGGCGCTCAACGCGGCGCCGGAGTACGAAGACGTCCGGGCACGCGCCGAGGCGGCGGGGGTTCCGGTGAAGCAGGTGTGGGCGGAGGCGCTCGCCGCCTGGTCGCGGCGGGGCGGAGGCAGCTGAGGCATCGACGATTGGACGTGAGAGGAGGGCTGAACGAATGGCGCAACAGCCGTGGGACCAGAAGCTGAACGAGTTCCTCAAGACCGCTGGGGACGAGCTGCGGAGGACCGGCGAGGAGCTGAAGTCCGAGACCCAGCGTCTCATCGACCAGGTCACCGACCCGGACCTGCAGACGAGGGTGAAGGAGCGGATCCAGCAGCTCGGGAAGATGGCCAAGCGGACGGCCGCCGAGGCGGTGGCGCGGGTGCAGGAGACCTTCGGTCAGCCGCGCCGGGCCGTCCGCCGCACTGGCAAGACTTCAAGGAAATCAAAGAAATCTGCGTCCAAGCGGGGAGCCCGGCGAGGGGGCCGCGGGCGCGCCGGTCGGCGCTGACCCCGGGGTGTGCCATAGTCCCGAGTCAGCGTGGGCACCGGAAAGGGCAAGTTCTCCGCCGACATCGGTGAGGACGTCATCGCCGCCGCCCTGGACAGCGTCGACAAGCGGACCCGCTCGGGCGAGTCGCCGGCCGCCGAGGAGGCGCCGGGGAGTGCGTCGGCGGCCGAGGGCGCGGACGTCCCGGCGGAGGTGGAGCTCTCCGGCGGGGAGGCTCCGCCGGCCGAGGCCGAGGCGCGGGTGCGCGAGCTGGAGGCCCAGGTCCGGGCCGAGCACGAGCTCGCCCTGCGCGCCGCCGCCGATCTGGACAACTACCGGAAGCGTTCCCAGCGCGACCTCCAGGAGGGCATCCGCTACGCCAACGAGAAGCTGATCAAGGACTTCCTCCCGGTGATGGACAACCTGGAGCGTGCGCTGGAGCAGGGGAGCACCGCCCGGGACTGGGCGGCTCTGGAGCAGGGACTGAAGATGACGCGCAAGCACTTCGAGGACACGCTCGCCCGCCATGGGGCGCGTCCTCTGGCGTCGCTCGGGCAGCCCTTCGACCCCAATCTCCACGAGGCGATGGGCACCACCGAGACCACCGAGGCGCCGCCCAACACGGTGGTGAGCGAGGTGCTCCGCGGGTGGATGCTCAACGACCGGCTGGTGCGGCCGGCGCTGGTCAACGTGGCCCGGCCGCCGGCCGGGGAGGGGGCCGAGGCGCCCGGCCAGGCAGAGGAGCCGCCGATGTCCGGCGAGGAGCGTCCCGAGCGATGAGCAAGGTGATCGGCATCGACCTGGGGACGACCAACTCCTGCGTGGCGGTGATGGAGAGCGGCGAGCCGGTGGTCATCCCCAACAGCGAGGGGAGCCGCACCACCCCCTCGATGGTCGGCTTCACCGATTCCGGGGAGCGGCTGGTGGGACAGATCGCCAAGCGGCAGGCGGTGACCAATCCGGAGAACACGCTCTTCGCGGTCAAGCGCCTCATCGGCCGTAAGCTGGAGAGCCCGGAGGCGAAGCGGGCGGTGGGCCTGGCGCCGTTCCGCGTCGTCGCCTCCCCCAACGGCGACGCGTGGATGGACGTCCGCGGCAAGCTGCTCAGCCCGCAGGAGGTCTCGGCCCAGGTCCTGCTCAAGATGAAGCAGACCGCCGAGGATTATCTGGGGGAGACGGTCACCGAGGCGGTGATCACCGTCCCCGCCTACTTCAACGACAGCCAGCGCCAGGCGACCAAGGACGCCGGCCGGATCGCCGGCCTGAACGTGCTGCGCATCATCAACGAGCCGACGGCCGCGGCGCTGGCCTACGGCCTGGACCGCGGCAAGGAAGGGAGCAAGAGCGAGCGGGTGGCGGTCTACGACCTGGGCGGGGGCACCTTCGACATCTCCATCCTCGAGCTGAGCGGGGGCGTCTTCGAGGTGAAGAGCACCAACGGGGACACCTTCCTCGGCGGGGAGGACTTCGACCAGCGCATCGTCGACCACCTGGCCAAGCGCTTCCTGGACCAGACCGGCATCGACCTGCGCAAGGACCGGATGGCGCTGCAGCGCCTGAAGGAGGCCTCCGAGCGGGCCAAGCACGAGCTGTCCTCGGCCACCGAGACGGAGGTCAATCTTCCCTTCATCACCGCCGATCAGTCTGGCCCCAAGCACCTCACCGAGACCCTGGATCGCGCCACCCTGGAGTCGCTGGTCACCGACCTCATCGACAAGACCATCGAGCCCTGCCGGGTGGCCCTCAAGGATGCCGGGCTGCAGCCCCAGGCCATCCACCAGGTCCTCCTGGTGGGAGGCATGACGCGCATGCCCCGCGTACAGCAGCGGGTGCGGGAGTTCTTCGGCAAGGAGCCGCACAAGGGAATCAACCCCGACGAGGTGGTGGCGGTGGGGGCGGCCATCCAGGGCGGCGTGCTCAAGGGTGAGGTGAAGGACGTCCTGCTCCTCGACGTCACGCCGCTCAGCCTGGGGGTGGAAACGGCCGGCGGGGTGTTCACCAAGATCATCGACAAGAACACCACCATCCCCTGCAAGAAGGGCCAGGTCTTCTCCACCGCGGTGGACAACCAGGCGCTGGTGAGCGTGCACGTGCTCCAGGGCGAGCGGGAGATGGCGACGGACAACAAGACCCTCGCTCGCTTCGAGCTGGTCGGCATCCCGCCCGCGCCGCGCGGGGTGCCGCAGATCGAGGTCTCCTTCGACATCGACGCCAACGGCATCGTGCACGTCAGCGCCAAGGACCTGGGCACCGGCAAGCAACAGCAAGTCCGGGTGGTGAGCACCTCCGGGCTCTCCGAGCAGGAGATCCAGGCGATGATCGGCGACGCCCAGGCGCACCAGGCGGACGACAAGCGCAAGCGCGAGCTGGCCGAGCTGCGCAACAGCGCCGACGGGCTGCTCTACACCACCGAGAAGAGCCTGGAGGAGTACGCCAACGTCCTCAACCAGAAGGACATCGAGGAGATCCGCACCGACATGGAGGCGCTGAAGAAGGTGCTCAACGGCGCCGACCCGGCGGCCCTCAAGGAAGCGGTGCAGCGGCTGGAGGGCAGCGCCTACCGCATCGCCGACGCCATCTACACCGACCAGGAGAAGACGGCCCCCTGAGACTCAGGGCGAGGCGACCAGCGGGCGGATCTCCTCCGCCGAGAGCCGGAGGAATCGCCACAGCAGCGCCACCGCCACCGCGCTCAGGCCCGCCGCCAGCCCCCACCAGATTCCGCGGACGCCCCAGCGGGCGGTGAACCCGAGGAGCAGGGCCACCGGCAGCCCGATGACCCAGTGTCCGACCAGGTTGGCCAGGAAGGTGAAGCGGCTGTCGCCCGCCCCCCGGAGAACCCCTGCCCCCACGCCCTGGATGCCGTCCGACACCTGGAACACGGCGGTGACCGCCAGGAGCGGGATGGCCAGCCGGGCCACCTCGGCAGAGTCGGTCATCACCGCCACCAGCGCACCGGGGAAGGCGAGGAAGAGCACGGCCATGCACCCCATGAAGGCCGCGCCCACCCGGAAGGCGAGCAGCCCGGCCCTCCGGGCCAGCGGGGTGTCGCCGGCGCCCACCGCGTAGCCGACGCGCACGCTCCCCGCCGTCCCCACCCCCACGGCGAAGGTGAAGGTGAGCGAGCCGTAGGTGAGGGCGATCTGGTGAGCGGCCAGGCTCGGCGCGCCGAAGAGGCCGGCCAGGAAGCCGGCCAGGGCGAAGACCCCCACCTCGGCGAAGGAGTGTAGGCCGATGGGGATTCCCACCTTCAGGATTCGGCGCACGTCGGCGGGGAGCAGGGTGTGCAAGCGCCGGTGCGGTCCACCCTCCAGCTTCACGCGCGCCACCACCCAGGCCAGGACGAGGAACTCGAAGGCGGTGGCCAGGCTGGTGACCAGCGCCGAGCCGGCCGCTCCCATGGCCGGGACCAGCCGCAGGGGCCCGGTCCAGGCCGGGAGCCCCTGCCCGCCGAAGACGAAGAGCAGGTCTCCGAGGAGGTTGAGGAGGTTGGCGGCCAGGACCACCCCGAGCAGCGAGCGGGCGTGTCCCACCGCCTGGAGGTAGGAACGGGCGGCGAAGAAGAGCAGCAGCGGGGCCAGCCCGGGAACGCGCCAGAGCAGAAACTGGGTGGCGCTCCGGGCCACCTCGGGCGGGATGCCCAGCGGGACGAGGAGCCGGGTGGCGGCGAGGATGGGCAGGGCCAGCACCACCGTGGCGCCGAGGGCGGTGTACACCGCCTGCCAGTACAGGCGCCGCGCCCGCAGAAGGTCGCCGGCGCCGACCGCCTGGGAGATGAGCGGGTCGGCGCCGATGAGCAGCCCAATGCCGAGAAAGCCGATGGCGAAGAAGAGCCCGTTGCCCAGTCCCACCCCGGCGAGCTGCACCGCGCCCGCCCGCCCCACCACGGCCGTGTCCACAGTCCCCATGGCGGCGTGGCCCGCCTGGGCCAGGGCCAGGGGCAGGGCGAGCCGGACGAGCTGGCGAAGCTCGGCTCGGTCGTCCGGGGAGGAGGGGGCTTCTGGCAACATGGCCGGGGGCTTCTCGCACACTCCAGCCGCCGGGCGCGAGCACAGCTGGACCGGGTCGGCTCCCTCGGCGATGCTCGCCGGCCGCGTGGCGCCCCCGAGCCGGCCGGAGACGATGCGTCGAGACACCCTCGGGCTGCTCGTGGCCGCGCTCGCGTTCCTCGCCGCCGCCTGCGGCAACGCGAACTATGCCTGCGTGGGCGCCTGCTCCTCGGGTGTGAGCGGGTTCGACGGCACCATCTCGGCGAGCAGCGCGCAGGACGCAGAGGTCCTATGCACCGCCCGGATGGTGTGCAGTGAGCTGCTTCCGGACGGCGGCGTTCTCCCGGGCACGCGCGGGCCCTGCACGTGCATCCAGGAGTAGGGTGCTGAACAGAACCGGTCCCTCGCCGAGGCCGCGGGTTTGACTCACCGTCTTCCCGGGTGCCAGCGTCCGCCCGTCACGCGCCAGGGAGGTCTCGATGCGTCGGTTCTGGTTGGCGTCGATTCTCGCGGTGGTCGGCCTGTCGCTGGCCGCCGCCTGCAGCAGCAGCAACAACTACGCCTGCGTGGGCCTGTGCACCGCCCCGGACGGCGGCTCCATCGGCCTGGACAAGATCCTCTCCTCGGACAGCCAGACCGACGCGCAGGCGGCCTGCATGCAGCAGATGGGTACCTCGCTGGGCATCACCTGCAACGCTTCCAACTCGACGTGTAGTTGCGCCCAGCAGTAGCGCGGGACCGGCACAGTCGCCGTTCCCGGGCTCGGGACCGCTTGCCCCGGCGGTCGGGGGCGTTGGAGAGTGGTCCCTGCCGCGATGTTCCCCACGCCACGACTCGACTTCTTCTTCGAGCTGGCCAGCCCCTACGCCGCGCTCTGTGCCCTGCGCATCGAGGACGTCGCCGGCCGGGCCGGGGTGAGGGTGCGCTGGCGCCCCTTTCTGCTCGGGCCGATCTTCAAGGCCCAGGGCCTGGCCGAGACGCCGATGCGCGTCTACCCGCTCCGAGGGGCCTACATGATGCACGACGTGCCGCGCCGGGCGCGCCGCTACGGCTTCACCCTCAGCGTCCCTCCGGACTTCCCCCGGAACCCGCTCCTCGCCGCCCGGGTGGCGGTGGTCGCCCTCTCCCAGGGATGGGGCGAGGACTTCAGCCGGGCCCTCTACCGGGCCGAGTTCCAGGAGGGACGGGACATCGGCCAGGCCGGGGAGGTGGCCCGGGTGGTGGCCGCGATGAAGCGGCCGGCGGAGGCGGTCCTCGCCGCCGCCCAGGCGCCGGAGGTCAAGGCCGCTCTCCGGGCCGAGACCGAGGCGGCCTCCGCGGCCGGCATCTTCGGCGCACCGAGCTTCCTCGTCGAGGGGGAGCTCTTCTGGGGAGACGACCGGCTGGAGGACGCGCTGGACTGGGCGAGGGGGCGCCGCGACCGCCGAGCGGAAGCCTCGCCTTGACCCCCGCGGCGACCTCCCCCTAGAAGACCCCGGCCTTCCCTAGCTCTGCTCGAGAGGGGTCCCACATGCGAACGCTCCTGGCAGCCACCACGGCCGCCGTCGCGATGCTCGGCGCCGGCTGCGAAAAGAAGTCGCCTGCTCCGGCCGCCCCGGCGCCGGCGCCCGTCGCCGCTCCCAGCGGCGCCACCATCCTCATCGGCGAGGTCTTCTCCCTCACCGGCGACAAGGCCACCTTCGGCATCAGCAGCCGGAACGGCATCGAGATGGCGGTCAAGGAGGCCAACGCCGCCGGAGGCGTGAAGGGCAAGAAGGTGGAGGTCCGGGTCTACGACGATCAGGGCAAGCCGGAGGAGGCGGCCAACGCCGCCACCCGGCTGGTGAACCAGGACCAGGTGACGCTCATCCTCGGCGAGGTGGCGAGCACCAATTCCATCGCCATGGGCAACGTCGCCCAGCCGGCCAAGGTCCCGATGATCAGCCCCACCTCGACGAATCCCAAGGTCACCGAGATCGGCGACTACATCTTCCGGGTCTGCTTCATCGACCCCTTCCAGGGCTTCGTGATGGCCAAGTTCGCGCGCGACAACCTCAAGCTCCACAAGGTGGCCGTGCTGCGAGACCTCAAGTCGGACTACTCCACCGGGCTCACCGACGTCTTCACC
>Ga0335083_10010393_pt1 | contig 11250 bp, 11 predicted proteins | sample Lox_Sample_42_FD_206716 | JGI IMG/M metagenome (GOLD analysis project Ga0335083, IMG submission 206716) | Soil microbial communities from Loxahatchee National Wildlife Refuge, Florida, United States - Lox_Sample_4.2 | ecosystem: Environmental > Terrestrial > Soil > Wetlands | place: USA... | reverse complement strand
ACCCGCCGAGAATGGCGCCGATGTTGTAGACGATGGCGATGTTGCCGGTTGTGTGTACATCGAAGTGGTGCTGCACCTGCAGGAAGGTCGGATAGATGTCCTGCGTGCCGTGACTAAAGAAGTTGAATGCGGTCATCAGCAGGATGGCGTAGATCGCAAGCTGCCAGTGCCGCTTCAGCACGTTGATGATCGTTCCAGTCTTTGCGTGTTCGCGCGCCCAGCCCGGCGATTCCGGAACGTGGCGGCGGATGTAGAGGATGAGCAGGGCCGGAACGATGCCGACGAGGAACAGGCTGCGCCATGGCGCCAGGCCCGTCAGCGCGCCCAGCGGCTCGTAAAAATTGCGGTAGACGATCGACGCCAGCAGATAGCCGGTCGGATAGCCGGATTGCAGCAGGCCGGAGACAAGCCCGCGCGTCTCCGGCCGCACGCTCTCCATGGCGAGTGAGGCGCCGATGCCCCACTCGCCGCCCATCGCGATACCGAACAGCGAACGGATGATGAGGAATCCGGTCAGGCTCGGCGAGAACGCGGTCGCAAACCCCAGAATGGAATAGAGCGCAACATTGGCCATCAGAACGGGCCGCCGGCCGAAGTGATCGGCCAGCCGGCCGAAGACGAACGCGCCAACCGGCCGCAAGGCGAGCGTGAGCGTGACGGCCCACGCAACATCGTCTCGCTCGACACCGAACGCCTTCGCCACATCCTTGATGACGAACACCATGAGGAAGAAGTCGAAGGCGTCGAGCGTCCAGCCGAGATAGCTCGCCACAACCGCGTGCTTCTGTGCCGACGTCCAGCCCTTCAACGCATCCAGCGCCGCCATGACTCCCCCTCGCTGGAAGGTAGTGGGATTGTGCTCAAACTCAAAACCCAGCCGTCATCGCCCGCTTTATGCGGGCGACCCACTTGGCCGGAGCAAATGTTCGGCAACGAATTGGGTGGCCCGGATCGCCTGTTCCGGCGACCGGGCCATGACGTATTTACTGCGCCAACTCCGAAGCCGTGTGCCAATTGCCATGCAGCCCGGGACGAAGGCGCAGCGGCAGGCGGATTGTCGCGACGGGGCCTTCGTCGATGTGCTGCGCGTCGAACACCAGAAGATCGGAGCGCATCTCCTTCAGCCGGTTGGCGAGGGCCACGAGATAGCCTTCGCCTTCCGGCGCGTTGGCGGACTTCGGGATGAAGCACGGCTCCTGAAGCGACGAGATCGGCCCGCACCACCACGACTTGTGTTTGCCGGTCGCCAGATCGACATGCGCGATGGTGTTCATGAAGAGGCCCATGCGCGAGAACTCGCTCGGCTTCTCCGGATCGCTCACCAGCAGATAGCCGTGGCGATAGGCCTCCGTGGCGTAGCGATCGTCGATGCGGGGAAATTCGCCGACCAGTTCGGTCAGGCGTTCCTGTCCGAAGCTGTCGCCGTTCGAATCCATGTCGAGAGTCCAGCGCGTGAGCCGGGATTGCGCTTCCTCGGGATTGAACGGCTTGCCATGCACGTCCGGGAAGAACGGGAACATGTTGTTCTTGGCGACCGGCGTGTCGAAATAGATCTTCGAGCCTTCGTTGAACGCGTTCATCACGTGGCTCGCGAACAGGTTCGGTGCCTTGAACCAGCGGATGTCTTTGCCGTCGCCTTTGCGCGGCAGCACGCCGACATAAACAGGCAAGGTCGTGTCGAAGCCGAAATGCGGCATGCGGCGTTCGAGGCGCTCTGGCGTGGAGATCGACGGCACGATGTGGAAGACGGCGTAATCTTCCGTCACGCCCCAATCGTGCATCATGCAGTAATAGGGCGCCTCGAACCATGTCTCGTGGACCACACGGCCGGATTTGTCGATCTCGTAGAATACGACATCGCGCGTCAGCAGGCCTTTCGCGGCGTAGCCGAACGCTACCATGTTGCCGGTGCGCGGATCGATCTTGGGGTGCGCGGTGAAGGTCGGCGATTTCATCGTGCCGCCGAAATCCCAGTAGCCGAGACTTTCGAGCGTGTTCGGGTCCATCGCGACCGGCGGGCTGTCTTCCTTCAGAGCAAACAGTTTTCCGCCGTGCGCCATGACGTTGGTGTTGGCGGTGCCGCGATAGCGGCCTTTGACGCTGGGATCGTCGTCTATGGGATTGCGGTAATGCGCAAACAGCGCGTGCCCGGCCTTGTTCTCCAGCTTCCACTTGTCCGTCTTCACCCAGCGATGCTTGAAGTCGACGCGGCCGTCCTTGAAGCGGAACTGCGACACCATCCCGTCGCCATTGAACCAGATGTCATCGCCCATCCTGGCCGGGAACTGTGGGTCCGGATGGACGCGGAAGAAGGCGCCGTCGATCCCGCTCGGGATGTCGCCCTCAACCTCGCAATCGGCGATGTCGGCTTCGAACCGCGCCGGCTGCATGAAGCCTTCGAAGTTCATCGTCTTTGCGAATTTGGCCATGGCATATCTCCTGTTCGAGCAAGTGTGCAGCGGCCATGCCGCGTTCGCAATTCCATCCGAAGCGGTGTATTCGCTCCCAGGCGAGCGTCATTTCCGTTCTGGCAGGGGAATCCCGTTTGGCATCGTTCGTCATCCTGTTTTTCGCCTGCGTCTGGGCCGGCGCGCAGAACGCGCTGGCCGGCGGCGGCTCGTTCATCACCCTGCCGTCGCTGATGTTCACCGGCATGGACGCGCGCGCGGCCAACATCACGTCCACGGTGGCGCTGTTTCCCGGACAGGTCGCAACGGGCTTGACAGGGCGCGCGCTCGTCACCGGTGCGGCGAACTTGCCCATCTGGATTCTGGTGGTGATCAGTCTTGTCGGTGGCGCGCTCGGCGCGATGCTCTTGCTGATCACGCCGCCATTGTTCTTCGCCCGCCTCGTGCCATGGCTGGTCCTGTTCGCGACCGCCATTTTCGCGTGGGGCAGTTTCGGGCTCAAACGGGCAGACCGCGTCCCTCTGAACCCGTGGGGAGCGGCGGGCGCGCAATTCCTCATCGCGATCTATGGCGGCTATTTCGGCGGCGGAATCGGCTTCCTGATGCTGGCGGCACTTACGGCTGTCGGACTGGTGATCCGCAATGCGGGCGCTACGAAGAACATGCTTGGCGCGGTGATCAACGCGTCGGCGGTGGCCATCCTCGCCTTCTCGCCGGAAGTGCGCTGGCTTCAGGCTAGCGTTGCCTGTGTCGGTGCGATCATCGGCGGGGTAACCGGTGCGCTGATGCTGCAGCGGATCGACGAGCGCATCCTGCGCGCTGTCGTCGTCGTCATCGGGGTGGCGCTGACAATCGGACTGTTCGTGAAGGCGCGCTAGACGATCGCCGCTTCGGTCTTGGCGTGAATTTCCTCGCGCGTCACGCCCGGCGCCGTTTCCACGATCTTCAGCCCGCCATCCACCACATCGAACACCCCGAGATTGCTGATGATGCGCTGCACGCAGTGAACACCGGTGAGTGGCAGCGAGCACTGCTTCAGAAGTTTCGGCCGGCCTGCCTTGTCGGTGTGATCCATGATGATGACGCAGCGTCGCACGCCGGCGACAAGGTCCATGGCGCCGCCCATGCCCTTCACCAATTTGCCCGGCACCATCCAGTTTGCGAGATCGCCTTTCTCGCTCACTTCCATGGCGCCCAGGATGGAAAGATCGATGTGGCCGCCGCGGATCATTCCGAACGAGTCGGCAGACGAGAAATACGCCGTCTTCGGCAGCTCGGTGATCGTCTGCTTGCCGGCATTGATGAGATCGGCGTCGACCTCGTTGTCGCGCGGGAACGGCCCCATGCCGAGCATGCCGTTCTCGGATTGCAGCGTGACTTCCATGCCTTGCGGAATGTAGTTCGCCACCAGGGTCGGAATGCCAATGCCGAGATTGACGTAGAAGCCATCCTGCAACTCGGCGGCGGCGCGCTTGGCCATTTCTTCGCGTGTCCAGGGCATGTTCTTTGCTCCGCAAAGGCGAGTAGGGAATAGCGAATAGCGAATAGAACCATTCGCTACTCGCTATTCGCTATTCGCGTGTCGTCCTTTTCTCAATCCGCTTCTCGTATTGCCCGCCCTTGATGATGCGGCTGACGAAGATGCCGGGCGTGTGGATGGTATCGGGATCAAGCGAGCCCACCGGAACAAGCTCCTCGACTTCGGCCACCGTCACCTTGCCGGCGGTCGCCATCATCGGGTTGAAGTTCCGCGCCGTCTTGCGATAGACGAGATTGCCTTCGGCATCGCCCTTCCACGCTTTCACGATGGAAAGATCGGCAATGAGGCCGCGCTCCAGAATGTAGGTCGCGCCGTCGAACTCCTTGTGCTCCTTGCCTTCGGCGATCAGCGTGCCGACGCCGGTCTTGGTGTAGAAGCCGGGGATGCCCGCGCCGCCGGCGCGGATGCGCTCCGCAAGGGTTCCTTGCGGATTGAACTCAAGCTCCAGCTCGCCGGATAGATACTGCTTCTCGAAGGTGTCGTTCTCGCCGACGTAAGAGCTCACCATCTTCTTGATCTGGCGCGTCTGCAGCAGCAGGCCGAGACCGAAATCGTCGACGCCGGCATTGTTCGAGATGACGGTGAGATTCTTCACGCCGGAATCGCGCAAGGCCAGGATCAGGTTTTCGGGGATGCCGCACAGACCGAAGCCGCCGGACATGATCGTCATGCCGTCGAACAACAGGCCGTCCAGCGCGGCCTTCGCGTCGGGATAGACTTTCTTCATTGGTGGAACCTTGCTGGCCAACCAAGGACGGTTTGCCCCGATCCTGCTTCCGAGGCAAGCTTCAACAAAGCCATGGGAGGCAATGCCATGAGAATGACACTGGCACTGGCGACAACGGTTGTCGTGGCGACACCGGCATTGGCCATGGAACTGAACAGCGCCGACATTCATGACGGCATCCCGATCAGCAAGGAGCAGGTTTACACACGGTGCGGCGGCGGCAATGTCTCGCCAGCCCTGTCTTGGAGCGGCGCGCCCGCTGGCACGAAGAGCTTCGCCATCACCGCGATCGACATCAGCGTGCGTCCCCATCAGTGGTCGCACTGGATCGTGGTCGATCTGCCGCCAAAGACAGCATCCCTTGGCAAAGGCGCTGCTCTCCCGGCACCCGGCAAGGCGCTGATGACCGACTTCGGGGATGCGGCATATGGAGGACCATGCCCACCGGAGGGCTCTGGCGCGCATCGCTATGTTTTCACGGTCTGGGCGCTTCCCGGTGCGACCGCGAACATTCCCGCCAAGGCAAACGCGGAAGAATTGAGCGCATCACTGGCCAAGCAATCGCTGGCGCATGCCTCGATCACGGGAATTTACGAGCGCTAGGCCGGCACCTGCACTTCAGCAAGCCGGTCGACGGTGCGCAGCGGCGGGAACAGCCACATCCAGATGGCGACGACCGCCAGCGTGCCAAGTCCGCCGATGACGACGGACGGCACCGTGCCGAACCATGCCGCCGTGACGCCGGATTCGAATTCGCCCAACTCGTTGGAGGCGCCGATGAACAGCATGTTCACGGCGGAGACGCGTCCACGCATGGGATCAGGCGTGGCGAACTGGATCAGCGCGGAGCGGATGAACACGCTTACCATGTCGGAGGCGCCCAACACGAAGAGCGCCGCGAAGGACAGATAGACATTGGTCGACACACCGAACACGATGGTTGCGAGCCCGAAGACCACGACCGCGCCGAACATCTTGGCACCGGTCTTTGTCTCCAGTGGACGGCGCCCGAGCGAGACAGCGACGAGCGCTGCGCCGAGCGCCGGTGCGCTGCGCAGCAGGCCCAGACCCAGCGGCCCGACATGCAGGATATCGCGGGCGAAAATCGGCAATAGCGCGGTGGCACCGCCGAGCAGAACGGCGAACAAATCGAGCGAGATCGCGCCGAGCACGACGGGGCGATGCCACACGAACCGCACGCCTTCCTTCACCCGCTCGATCGCATGGGCGCGATGCTGTCCGCGAACGAGACGTCGCCCGCCCAGCGTGGACATTCCGATCCCCGCCGCGAAAAAGCATATGGCACAAGCCGAATAGGCGGCGACAGGTCCCAGCGCATAGAGGAAGCCACCGAGCGCCGGGCCGGCGATCACGGCCGTCTGAAAGGCGGATGAGGCCCAGGCGATGGATTTCGGTAGACGCTCTTGCGGCACAAGAAACGGCAGCAGCGATTGCGAGGCGGGGCCCGTAAACCCGCGCGCCGCTCCGAACAGCATCAGCACGAAATAGAACGGTAGCGCTGTGCGCACATTCAGCAGCGCAAGCACCACAAGTAGCGTCCCACTGATTCCGGCCACGCCGAGGCTTAGCGCGTAGACCTTGCGCTGGTCGAAACGGTCCGCGATATCGCCAGCTGGCAGCGTCAAGAGGAACATCGGCCCGAATTGCGCGAGCCCCACAAACCCGAGCGCCATGGCGGACCGCGTGATGTCGTAGATGTGCCAGCCCACCGCAACCGACAGGATCATCATCGCGCTGGTGGAGAGAAATCGGCTGGCGAGATAAACGGCGAAGTCGCGGCCGCGATAGAGCGGCAGTGCGTCACTCATGGAAGAACCGCGCGCTTGCGCCATTCCTCTCTGGTGATGCTCCAGATGTGGATCTTGTGCACTTTGCCGGCGACGACCAGATCGTGCTCTGGCCCGCGGGTTTCGCCGAGCCGCTCGGCCACGCGCTGCGAGTTCGTGTTGTCGACATTGATGAGGGACAGGAGCTTGTCGACGCCTTGCGTGAGGAAGCCGTAGTTCATCGCGGCGCGCGCGGATTCGGTTGCGTAACCCTGGCCCCAATAGGGGCGGCCCAATGTCCAGCCCACTTCGAGGCCGGGCCAGCCTTCCGGATAGATGAGGCCGACCTTGCCGATGAGTGCGCCGTCCGATTTTCGCTCAACCGCCCAGGTGCCATAGCCGCGCAGCAGCCAGTGGCCGGCCGAGCCCGCGATGTTGCGCCACGATTCGTTGCGATCCGATGTCGAGCCCGAAAGATAGCGCACGACCTCTTCATCGGCGAGAAACGGGGCGAATGCATCGAGGTCGCCGTGCCGCCACTCGCGCATGATCAGGCGTTCGGTTTCAAGGCGTGGAATCATCGACCCGCTCACTGCATGTGGATGGTGATTGTATTGTCACCCGCATGCAAAGTGAACTTGGCGCGATCGAAGGCGGGATCGTTGAACAGTGGCCGTGCGTCGTTCGAGAAGGCGTATTTCTCCGCCGGCAAGTGCAGGAAGTCGAAATCGAATTCGCCGTTGCGGTTGAAATCCTGGAATGCCTTCAGGCCGTAGGTGCCCGGCGCGATGCTTTGCAGCACGATGGTGGTTTCCGGCGTCACAGCTGGTACCACACCAGTGGCGACAGGCGTCGATTTGTCGTCGTCCCACGTCGCTTGCGTGTAGAGCGCCACGCGCATGTCGCCGCCCTTGGGCGAGACGTTTTCCACCTTCACGGTGAGCGTGGCGGTTTGCGGCGCCGGCGCCTGGGCCTGCGTCAGGAAAAAGGAGAGCGTTGCGCCAAATGCGGCGCCAAATCGTCTTTTCACGTCTTTCTCGTCTAGTAGAGGAACATCGGCTTGCCGGGCATGTTCTTGATCCGCGGCTTGTAGTTCTTGTCGTCGTACATCTCCGGCACATTCACGCGCCGCTCGCCCTTGATGCAGGTGTCGCCGGGAACGGTCGTGTACTTGCCGTCCTGGATCGCCATCATGAGGCCGGATTTTCCTTCGTCCATCAGCTGCACGGCCATGCTGCCGTAGTTGAACCCGACCATGCGGTCGAGCGAATCCGGCGCGCCTGCGCGCATGAGGTATGACAGCTTCTGATTCAGGATTCCGATTCCGGTGATCTTCTCGAGCGCCGCGCCGACCTGTTCGCCGATGCCGCCGAGCTTGCGGTGGCCGTAGGCATCCTCGGGCCCGGTTTCGACGATCTCCCCACCCTTCATCACGGCACCTTCCGACACGCACACAATGGCGTAGTGCGAAGGATTGCTGGCACGATCTTTTTTCACCAACTCCGCCAGATGCTGGATGTCGAACGGCACTTCGGCGATGAGCGTGCGATCGGCATCGGCAAGATAGCCGGAGATCAATGCCGTCTCGCCGGAGTTGCGACCAAACAGCTCCACCACGGCAAGGCGCTCGTGGCTTCCGGCCGGCGTGCGCAGCGCTTCGATCATCTCCAGTGAACGCGACACGGCGGTGGAGAATCCCATGCAGTAATCTGTCCCGAACACGTCGTTGTCCATCGTCTTGGGCAGCGCCATGACGCGGAACTTCTCCTGATGCAGCCGTGCGGCATAGGACAGCGTGTCGTCGCCGCCGATGGCAAACAAGGCGTCCATCTTGAGCGAGTCGAGCACGCGCAGCACGTGCGGTGTGGCGTCGACGAGGCCCTTGTCGTTGGCTTTGAGTTTGCCTTGCAGGAAATCCGGCAGGTCCTTCGCCTTGACCTTCGCCGGATTGGTGCGTGAAGAGTGCAGGAACGTGCCACCGGTGCGGTCGATGCGGCGCACAGCCTCGGCGTCAAGCGGCAACAGATGTTGCGCGGCGCTCTCTTCGGCGTGATCGGGATTGAACTTCAGCGGTCCGGCCCAGCCGCGCTTGAAGCCGACGACTTCCCAGCCGCGCGACAAGGCTGATCGCGTGATCGCCTTGATACAGGGATTGAGTCCCGGAACGTCGCCGCCGCCTGTCAGAACACCGATGCGCATGTCGTCTTATCCCAGTTTCGGTTCGAGCTTCTTGCAGGCGTCGATCAGTCCGCGCACGGAATCCGCGGACTTGGCGAGCGCCGCGTACTCGCCATCGGTCAACTTCAGCTCGACGATCTTCTCCGTGCCCTTGTCGCCGATCACCACCGGCACGCCGACATAGAGATCCTTGATGCCGTAAGGCCCGTTCACATACGCCGCGCACGGCAGCACGCGCTTCTTGTCCTTGAGGTAGCTCTCCGCCATCAGCACGGCGGCTGTTGCCGGTGCATAGAACGCCGAGCCGGTCTTCAACAGGGCGATGACTTCGGCGCCGCCGTCGCGCGTGCGCTGCGTGATGGCGTCGAGGCGTTCCTGCTTGATCCAGCCCATGCGCACGAGCTCGGGCAGCGGAATGCCCGCCACCGTCGAGAAGCGCGGCATCGGCACCATCGTGTCGCCGTGACCGCCGAGCACAAAGGCTGTCACGTCCTCGACCGACACGTTCATCTCTTCTGCCAGGAAGTGGCGGAAGCGCGCCGAGTCGAGCACGCCTGCCATGCCGACGATCTTGTTGTGCGGAACGCCCGAGAACTGGCGCAGCGCCCACACCATCGCGTCCAGCGGATTGGTGATGCAGATGACGAACGCATTCGGTGCGTGGGCCTTGATGCCGTCGCCGACCGCTGCCATCACTTTTAGGTTGATCCCGAGGAGATCGTCTCGGCTCATGCCTGGCTTGCGCGCCACGCCGGCCGTCACGATCACCACATCGCTGCCGGCGATGTCGGCATAGGATTGCGTGCCCTTCAGCCGCACGTCGTAGCCTTCGATCGGTCCGGCCTGCGAAAGATCGAGGCTCTTGCCCTGCGGCAGCCCTTCCACGATGTCGAAGAGAACGACGTCGCCCAGTTCCTTCAGCGCGACGAGATGGGCGAGCGTGCCGCCGATCTGTCCGCCGCCAATGAGCGCGATTTTTCTGCGAGCCATGAGTTTTCCTTGTCTGGAGCCGGGGGGTTGTTAGCGCGCAAGCCCCTGCCCCGCAAGGCGGCCCGGAATCCCGGCAAACTAGCTTTTGTAGCGGCCGCCCTGGGTGACGCGGGCTTGGAATTCCTCGGTCGTGTTGGTCTTGGGATAAGGCTCGCCGGGAACCGCGACGCCAAGAAAATTGCACAGCGGCGTCCAGCCTTGCGAGCCTTCGAACACCAGCAGGCGTCCCGGCGCAATTGTCCGTCGCACCTCGGCATTGTGGCGGCGATAGACGGCGATGACGTTGTCGCGGCTGAGATCATCGCCGAACAGCTTCTCCACCACGAGATGGCGCGCCATGCGGACCTGCGCAGGAAAGCGCGCGGTCTCGGGATCGGCGGCGAGTCGCTCGAGGATCGTGTTCTTGACGCTTTCGAACCACGCGTTCTCTTCGCGCTCGGTGAGAATGATCATGGCGCTCGGGTTGGCAGCCGCCAGCTCGCGCCAGAAATACGAAACCGGCAGATCGACCGCCGAGCGGTAACCCGCCAGCACGGTATCGAAATCGTGCGCGCGGCCATCGGTCAGCGCGTGCCAGGCTTCGGCGTGGGCGGGGTGCTCGAACACTTCGGCCATGTGGTAGCACGGCCCGAAGCCCAGCGTTTCCAGCGCGAGCTTCAGTGAATGTGTGCCGGTGCGCCCGAGACCGGCGCCGATGACGTCGAGCTTCATGGGGTATGCTGGTAGCGCCGGGAGCGCGTTCCTGCAAGGCAACTACTTCGGAAATGCGGCCTTGATCGTTGCGGCCATCCTGTCTTCCGGAATGCGCGCGAGTTCCGCAAAGCTCTTGCCGGAGTCGAGCAGGCGCCCCATCACGATCCAGGCGGCGCAATACATCTCGCGATGCATCCCGGTGTTGCCGTCGCCGAAGGTGTACTTCATGGCGATCTCGCGGCCCTGCTTGTCGAGATCCGCGCGGATGCCAGCCAGCACCGCGTCCTTGTTGGCGTAGCAACGCTTCAACCAGCCGCGATCCTCCGGCATTTCCGTGTAGGCCTCTTCCGGCAATCCCGGATAGACCTTCTGCGACACGCGCATTGCCAAACCTTCGAGGAACATGCCTTCGCCGATCGGCGCGCCGAAACTGTTCTGCACATGCGCTAGCTGGAAGTGCACGGTGTGGGCAAGCTCATGGGCGAGCACAGTGCGCAGCGACACGTTCTCCACTTCCATCATGACGGTCGGCGGCGCGCCGCCCATGGACGGGATGCTGTAGGCGTTGTTGTCGAAATTGCCGACGAAGAGCACGAGTTTGGTGTGGATCGGCACGTCCTTGGTCTTGAACAGTGCGTTGATCTTGTCGAACGCGTTTTGCGCATCGGCTTTGGCCTGCGCAGTCAGATCCGGCAATTTTGGCAACAGCGCGGGATAACGGTCCCAGGCGGCATCCAGCATCTTGCGCGCCATGGCCTGGCCTTCCGGACCCGGAGGAACCGCGGCATAGCCGTAATCCTTTTGCCACAGGGCGAAGCGCGCATCCGCGTCGATCGGCTTTGCTGTCGCTTCCGCGTAGAAGGCTTCGAACTTCGGCACGCGATCCACGATTTCGAGCGTGTGCGAAGCATCTGCCGCAACCGCGGC
>Ga0335083_10010391_pt1 | contig 11250 bp, 9 predicted proteins | sample Lox_Sample_42_FD_206716 | JGI IMG/M metagenome (GOLD analysis project Ga0335083, IMG submission 206716) | Soil microbial communities from Loxahatchee National Wildlife Refuge, Florida, United States - Lox_Sample_4.2 | ecosystem: Environmental > Terrestrial > Soil > Wetlands | place: USA: Florida... | reverse complement strand
TCTGGAGCAGGAGAAAGGTCAGACGATTGAAGAGTACGAAGCCGGGGTCCGCCGTAAGATCTTGATCACCCGTCTGCTGGATGTCGCCGTGGAAGGCACCGTCGTTTCCGAACCGGAGATCGAAACCACCTACCGCGTCCGCAACGAGAAGATCAAGATGCAGTGGGTGAAGTTCGATAGGGACAAGTTCAGCAAGGAAATCACCACGACCCCCGACGAAGAAAGAGCCTACTACAAGGCCAATTCCGGAAGATTCATCATCCCTCCGAAGATGAGCCTGGCGGTGTTGTACCTCGATCCGGTGAAGCTGGAGGACACCATGAATCCTCCGGATGCCGATTTGCAGGCGCTTTACAAGCAGAACATCGACCAGTTTCGCGTCCCGGAGCGGGTCAAAGTCGGAGAGATCCTCTTCATGACCCAGGGGAAGCCTGCCGATCAGGACGCCAAGGCGAAAGCTCAGGCCGACGACGTCCTGAAACAGGTGAAGAGCGGCGCCAATTTCGCCGACCTGGTAAAGAAGTATTCCGAGGATACCGGCAACAAGAATGGCAAAGCCTTCAACGACGCCACCCTCGGACCCGGCGAATACTGGGTGCACAAAGACGGACAGTTCGTCAAGGAATTTGAAACCGCGGCCTTCAGTATGAAGCCCGGCGACAGCGCCGTCGTGAAAACCCAGTTCGGATACCACGTGATGAAAGTGTTCGACCACCAGGACGCGCGCCTCAAACCCTTCGAGGAAGTGAAGGCCGACCTCGCGAAGCAGTGGAAGACCAATCGCGCCAACCAGATTCAGGCCAACGTCCAGGATAAGGCCGAGGCCGCGCTCAAGGCCGACCCGTCGCACCCCGATAAGGTCGCCGCCGATCTGAACATGCAGGTGCTGCGTATCGACGACTATCAGCCGGATCAGCCTCTGGGAGATCTGGGAGTTTCGCCGGATTTCGAACGGTCCGCCGCCGATTTGAAAGCTGTCGGCGATGTCTCGCAGCCTGTAGCCTTGGCCAGCAACAAAGTCGCGCTCGCGGTCGTCACCGCGATTGCGCCCTCGCGGCCCAAGACCTTCGAAGAATCGGAGAAGGAAATTCACAACGCCATGGTTGCCGTGCGTGTTGGCCCCGCCATGCTGAAACGCGCCCAGGAACTGTACGACAAAGCTAAGGACATGGGAGGCGACCTGGAAAAAGCCGCCAAATCGATGGGACTCGAGGTCAAGACCTCGGAGCCGTTCGACCGCCAGGGCAGCGTCAAGGATCTGCCGGGAGAAACCGGTGCGCAATTCATGCAGGGCTTCACACTGCCTGTTGGTTCCCTCTTCGGACCGATCCAGATGGCTTCGTCCACGGTCGTCGCCAAGGTAATCGAGAAGATGCCGGCCGACATGAGTAAAATGGCGGCGCAGCGGTCCCCCATCCGCGACGAAATCAAGCGGAAGCACGCGAGCGACCGCGACAACTTGTTCGAGGCCGGCGTGATGTCCACGCTGGAGCGCGAGGGCAAGCTCAAACAGAATAAGGACGCCATCGAACGCCTGATCGCGTCGTACCGCGCCGGATGATCCACGGTCTGCTCGATCTCTACCGGACTCTGACCACGCCGGATAAGCTGATCCACCTGCTGGGAACCATCCTTTCCGGCTGGATCGGGTACGTGGTCCTGTTCGGGGTGGTCTTTTCGGAAACCGGCCTGCTCGTCGGGTTCTTTCTGCCCGGGGATTCGTTTCTGTTCACCGTCGGAGTGGTGGCCGGAGCGGGGGCCCTCAATATTTTCAAGGTCAATCTGCTCCTGATGGCGGCGGCCCTCCTTGGAGACTCCACCGGGTACTTTCTCGGCCGCCAGACCGGCCCCGCCATCTTCAGCCGCAAGGACTCGCGCTTCTTCAAACAGGCCTACGTGGCCCGTACCCATTCCTACTACCAGCGGTATGGAGGGAAGACCATCATCATCGCGCGATTCGTGCCCATCGTCCGCACCTTCGCCGCCTTTATGGCGGGCGTGGGCCAGATGCCGTATTTAAGCTTCCTGCCCTTCAGCGTATGCGGCGGAATGGGTTGGGTCTTCCTGATGACGATGCTGGGCTACTCGCTGGGCGGCGTCCCCATCGTCAAACAGAACTTCGAAAAGGTGGTCTTTTTGATCATCTTCCTGTCGCTTGTGCCGACATTCGTGGAAGTCTATCGCGCCCGCCGCGGCCACTAAGATTTTTGTGGGGCAGGCTGGCAGCCCGCGGCGGACTGGGAGTCCGCCTTCCGCTCCGTGCTCCATTCTTGGTGGCGCCGGCCGCACCGTTCGATCGTTGGAGCACAGCGTCCGCCGAAAGCCCCGTCACTCCACCCTCCCCACTTTCCCGGCCGCGAACAACCTCGCATCCACGCGGCCCAGACGCACCTCCAGTCCGCGCGGCAGAACCGCCGTGTGGGCGATCTCGCAGAGATACTCCGGAACCATCCACACGTGTTCTTCCGCCGTCATCCAGTCCCGCCGGTCGAACCGTGTGAGATTGACCGGGCGGGAATAGCGGCGAAGTGTCTTTTCCCGGCGCAGATTGAAATAATGCTCGAAGTACGACATCACCAGTTCGCGCAACGTTCGGTAGACCGGTTCGCGATATCGCAGACCGGAGTAGTTCGACTTGGCGATCGCTCCCCAATGGCCGCGCGTTTTGAAAATCGCCAGCACGTGGTCGTCGTCATGGATCGATTCCAGGTCGAGCAATAATGGCGGGTGGCCCAATTGGCGCAGCGCCGCGGCGGCAAACAGCGCTCCCTCCATGCAGTGCGCCGCGCGATGCCGCAGCACCACTCGCGGCGAATAGCACGTGGCGCCTTCCGGCTCTTTGTTATACGCAAGGTCGTTGTCGAGAAATCGTTGGATCTCGGCGGGCGTCCGCAGCCGCTGGAAAACGCGGCGCTCGGCGGGGGTGAAAGGGTCGGACATTCGGCTACAGGGTAACAGAACGCGGCCGTAAGTCCGCCGCCGCCTGGCACGGCTTCGCCACGGGTTGCGCCGGCTGTTCAATTTCGTAATAATACGGCACAGATCCACAAATGTAACAGTTAGCCCATGGGAGATCCGCGATGCGAGATGCTCTGGTAGCAGCTTTGGTTGCTTGCGCGAACAACCTGCCGTCACGATGGCGGACGAAGCGCTTCCTTACCGGCCTGTCGTCCGACGAACTGGAGTTCATCGCCGGATACCTGGGCTCGCTCACACTCGGATCGCAAATGACCGATTCCGGAAACCGCTGCGAGTCCGCTCAGATGGCGGCGCGAGACCGCGAGCACAAGATGATTCTGGTTCGGGAATTTTTCGGGCGAACCGGACTTCACCGGAAAATGCCCTGGGCGCCGCGCTGGAATTGAGCCCGCCTTATTGCACGATTCCGCCGCCGGGCTGTGGCTCCAAGCGAATTTCACCGAACGCAGATTCATACTGGTTGACGTTCTGCTGCAGCACATTCAACAGCGCCTTGGCCTGTTGCGGACTGACATAAACTCCCTGGAAATTCTGGATCGCCACTGAATCAGCGCCGGTCTGATTCACGCGGCCGAACATCAAAAAGAAATCCCATAAATTCACTCGCACCTGGACGCTGTTGGCGTAATTCTCGCGATAGTCGGCGGTGTTCACCAACTGAATCTTAGGAGCAGTGGGTTGCGTCATACTTTTCAGGGTAGCATCGGCAGCCGATGACAAACCCTGCACCCGCCGGTCGATTGGCCAACCCGGATTGAGCCTGCCATCGCCAAGATTTAAAAATCTTTACGAAATCCCTACAACCTCCACCTCCCCGGGAGCGTCCGTTGAAGTGAGTGAGGGGACATATGAGAGCCTTTATTGAGAAACACACCGAGGGGCGGGTCTTCTGCCCGATTTGCACGCACACGGTGCCGGCCAACCTGAATCTGGACGGAAAGACACCGCGTGTCGTCAAAGGACAACGCTGCCCCCGTTGCCGCGCCACCCTGGATGTCGCCGTCATCGTGCAGATTCCCGAGGCAGCCTGAGGACCGCGGCATGATCCGGCATGATCCGGTCTCCGGTTGTGTGACGAAGCGGTTTCTGCGATATTAGAGACAGAGTGGGGAATTACTGAAATGCGACGAAAGCCGCTGCCAAAACCGGAACCGGTCATTGCCGCCGAGATTCTTGAGCAAGCCAAGCGCTCGATCTCGATCGACCGGTTGAAGAAGACCACGAAGTGCTCCGTGTGCGGGGCCGAAAGTTCCGTTGGCGGCGACGAACCGCTCTGCTGGGTCTGCCGGCGCTTGAAGGTGAGCGCCTGGAAAGATATCGAACAGTCGATGCCCGCCCAGGAATAGGCAAGGTGCGGCGGACGATCGTCTGCCGCTTACGAGTTGGCTTCGATCGCTTCGGCGACTTCCTCCCATTCGGCCATCAATGCTTCCAGATCCTTGCGCCGCGATTCGAGCAGGTGAGTCACGCGCATGGTCTCTTCCGCACTGACGAAATTGCCCAACGCCTGCTCGTGATCGGCGATTTCCGTCTCCAGCCGGCTGACTTCTTCCTCGATCTCGCGCCGCCGTTCTTTCATCTGCCGCAGCTTGATGGGATTGAGCCGTTTCCCCGCCGCCGCGGACGCCGCCACCGCCGATGGTGTGTCTGATTGCGCCGGCGGGGTCTCCGGCTCCGGTTCAACCTGGACCGGCGCCGGGTTCGATTTACGCCACAAGTAGTCCTCGTAATTTCCCGGAAATACATTCACCCGGCCATCTTCCACTTCGAACACTCGCGTCGCCAGCTTGTCGATGAAATACCGGTCGTGGGACACGAACACGACTGTTCCGGTGTATTCCTGAAGCGCCGTCAGGAGAACGTCTTTGGCTCGCATGTCGAGATGGTTGGTCGGCTCGTCGAGCAGCAGAAAGTTCGAGGGCATCATCAGCATCCGCGCCAGCGCGTAGCGGTTTCGTTCCCCTCCCGAAAGCACTCCGAGCGTCTTGAAAACGTCATCCTCCGAGAACAGAAAACATCCCAGAATGCTCCGCAGTTCGGTGTTGGTGGCCCGCGGCGCCACCGTGCCCAGATCGTCGATCATTTTCACCGTGGGATCGAGCTCCTTGTATTGATCCTGCGCGAAATAATCGGGCTGGGCGTTGTGTCCCAGCGTGTAGTTGCCGCTCGTCACCGGCTCCGTGCCGGCCAGAATCTTGATCAGCGTCGACTTTCCGGCGCCATTCACCCCCACCAGCGCGATACGCTCGCCTCGCTCGATGATGAACTTCACCTCCGAAAACACCAGGTGGTCGTCGTAGCTTTTGGCGACGTTCTGGAATTCCGCCACGATGCGACCGCTCGCTTTGGGCTGGGGGAAGGAGAAATGAATGGTCTTCTCTTCCGGCGGGATCTCGATTTTCTCGATCCGCTCCAGCTCCTTGATGCGGCTCTGTACCTGTTTGGCCTTGGTCGCCTGATAACGGAACCGATTGATGAACGCTTCCAGTTGTTTGACCCGGTCCTGCTGATTCTGGTAAGCCGCGTAGAGCTGCGAACGGCGGTCCTCCTTGAGTTGCTCGTAACGTGTGTAGCCGCCGGTATAGAAATGCAGCGACTTGTTCCACACTTCGATAATCCGCCGCACCGTCACATCCAGAAAATAGCGGTCGTGCGAGACCAGCACGCATGCGTACGGATAGCTCGACAGGTATCCTTCCAGCCAGTTGCGAGCTTCCAGATCGAGATGGTTGGTCGGTTCGTCCAGCAGCAGCAGGTTGGGTCTTTCGAGCAGCAGTTTCGCCAGCGCGATACGCATCTGCCAGCCCCCCGAGAATTCCTCCGTACGGCGGCGCCAGTCGCGCTCGCTGAATCCCAAGCCCGCCAGAACCGAGCCTACCTGCGCTTCCAGCGCGTACCCGTCCCGGCCGCGAAACTCCGTCTCCACCCGATGGAACCGCTCCGCCACTTGCGCATATTCCACGCTCGCCGGATCCAGCTCCGCCATGCGGTGCGCCAGTTCGCCTTGTTCCGCTTCCAGCGCCCGTATATCGTCGAAGACGGTCATGCATTCCGCGAAAACCGACCGGCCGGATAGAGACAGGCCGTCCTGCGGCAGGTATCCGATGCTGACGCCTTTTTGCACGGACATCGACCCCAGATCGAGGCCTTCAATACCAGCCAGCACTTTCAGCAGCGACGATTTCCCGGTGCCGTTAGCGCCCACAATGCCGGCGCGCTCGTTGGGCGTCACCAGCCAGTCTGCATTTTCAAACAGGATTTTGGGGCCGTACCGTTTCTGCGCCCCGGTGAGTTGGATCATGGGTCCGGAACTTCTATTTTACCCGGTAGGACAGACGGTCGCCTTGTGCCGTCTGTCCCATCGTCCCAGACCCGGACCGAGTTGCCTAAAACACGAACTTCAAGCTCAACTGCAAACGGCGCGGATAGCCGGCTTGGGTGCTGCCGACAATCTGTCCGAAAGTAGCCGAAGTGACGCTCGTCTGGATATTGCTGGTATTGTTGCTGGAGAGGATCGGATGGTTAAACGCGTTCAGCGCTTCAGCGCGGAACTGGATGTCCTTTCCTTCTTTGATGCGCGTGTTCTTGATCAGCGCCAGGTCCACGTTATTCGGACTGGGCTGGCGAATCTGCGCGAAGCGTAGCGGGAATGTCCGCAGGTTCGACACCAACTGGTCCGCCGATAGCGTGTCGAAAGCTGCGGTATTGAAGTAGTGGTCGGTCGTCCGCTGATCCTTCGGAAGCAGGATCTGTTCCGGATGCAGGCAGATCACATTGCCCCAGGCGATCGGGAACCCCATCTGGTAGCTCCAGATGCCGGAGACCTGCCAGCCGCCCACGATGCGCGAAAGCACCGGATTGGTCACCTTGACCGGCTTGTTCGGTCCGAACGGGAGTTCGGCCACGCCGCTCAACGTAATCCGATGCGGCGAGTCCTGATCGGATATCTCGCGAACCGGCTTGGCGTCGGCGGAGTTCAACAGGTTGATGGCCTGCATGAATTTCGAATACGTATAGTTGGCCATCACCGTGTAACCCTTGGCGAACCGCCGCTGGGCGCCGAACTGCAGTGAGTGGTACCACGAGTAGCCGTCATAGCTCGTTCCCGTAACCGAACCAAACTCCGGATAGGGAACCATCAGGCTCTGGCGGGCGATGGTGCTGCTGGTGAAGATGGATTGCGTAGTATTCGTCACCAGGCTGTAAAACGGGTTCGGAACCGTTGCCGTCAGGTAGCTGTTGGTGGTGTTGTCGCGGAACGGGCTGGTGCTCAGGTACTGCTCGGGAAGCACATTGAGGTTGCGGTTGATCTCGATGCGGTACGTCTTGTTGCCGACATAGTTCGCCTCGAGCAGGAACCCACCCTTGGTCTCGTGTTGTAGACCCAGTTCCCAGCGGAATACGCGCGGCACCTTCGGGTTCTGATTAAAGAAGCTGACGTTCTGACCGAGGAATGTCTGGTAGCCGCCGGCATTTCCCACCGGCTCCGTAATCCCGTTGGGGTACGGATTCGAAAGGTTGGTCAGGAAATGCACGTTGTCGGTAGTCAGCACCATGTTCGTGGCCTGGCTCCAGCCGGAGGTGATCACGTCGCCGCGGCGCTCGCCCAGGAATCCCTGGAACTCGCCGATTCCGGCGCGCAACACCGTGTGGTTGCTGAGCTGATAGGAAAGGCCGAAACGCGGCAGAATGCCGTCTTTCGGCGTATTGTAGAGCCCGGTCGGATTGCCGTTGACCCCGGCGAAAGTCAAACCGCCCATCGCGGTGATTGCCGGAATCTGCGGTATCAGTGAAGCGGTACTCTTCAGGTAGTTTGCTGCCGCCGTGGCGGAGAAGGGTTGGACATAGCTGGTATCGAAGTTCAGGACGCTCTTGTTCCAGCGCTCATGAAGCGGTTGCTCGAACTCCCAGCGCACGCCCACATTAAGGGTCAGGTGCGGCGTGACTTTCCAGTCGTCCTGCACGAAGAAGCCCCACGAATTCGATTGTTCGGCATAGTCGGCCGACCGCTGTACGTTGCTCGACGAAGACGGCAGACCGAGCAGGAACGCCGCCACGGATTGGCCAAGGCTTCCTGGTGCAGTCGGCGAATTGTCGAGCGGGCCTCGCGTCCATGTGGAATCGAAATTAAACGTCCCGGTCTGCTGGAAGCCGAAGAACTTGTCGGTTTCCTGGTAGGCGCGGAATTCGAAACCCGTGCGGATCGCGTGCGTTCCGGCGGCCTTGGTCAGCGTAGCCCCGGTCGAGTGAATCATTACCGGCCGATCCTCGCCGGCCGTCGAGCCCGTCGGAATATAGCCCGTCATGCTGAACTGCGGAAAACGACGCACGTCGGCCGGGATCAGGTTCTGGTAGGATGCCGGGAATCCCAGCGTGGTCAGATCGAAGTTCATGGCCGATGCGTCCTCGTCCTGCCAGCGGATGAACCGGCTGTAGCTGTACTTGACGTTCAGCACCATGGTCGGCGATAGCGTGTACACGTCGTCGATCATCGCCGCGCGGGCGACAAACTTGAAGGTCACGCCGGTGGCCGCGTCGTGGAAGTAATTGTTATAGGTGCTGTACCGGTCGTAGAGGCTGGCGCGAACGAAAATGCGGTTCTTTTCGCCGACGTTCTGGTCGACGCGCCAGGTGTGATTGCGATACTTGGCTTGTTCCGCCAGATCGGGCTCGATCAGGTTGCCCGTGCCATCCGCCGCCGGTGTGCTGGTCGGCGCCGGGAAGTACTTGGCGACGTTTACCGCGACGTTGTTGAATCGTGACGTCGGCACGATGTTGCCGGGGAACGGATCTTCCTGGTATCGCCCGCCGCTGACGGCCACGCGCGACGCCGGATCGTAGATCTGATAGTTGGAGCCGAGCTTCAACAGCGACGAAAAATCGCCCTTGAGCATGTCCGGCGAGGGCACCGTCGTCGTCGAACTGTCGTACCGCGGCCGCGAGTCGCGGATTCCTTCATACGCCCAGAAGAAGAATGTCTTGTTCCGGCCATCATACAGTTTGCCGAGGTATAACGGCCCGCCAAAGGACCCGCCCCATCGGTCGAATTTGAACGCCGGACGGGCGCTGCCCTTCTTGTTATTGAAGAAATCGTTCGCCCAGAATTCCGGCCTCTGGAACGAGTAGTACGCCGAACCGTGCAGGTGGTTGGTGCCGTTCTTAATGCTGATGTTGGTGACGCCGCCCTGCGTCTGGCCGAACTGCGCATCGAAAGTCGCGGTCTGCACCTTGAACTCCGACATGGCGTCGGTCGGTGGCACATAAGCCGCAATCACCTGGTTGGCATTCGCCGTCGCCGTGGATGGAGCGCCGTCCAATGTCACGTCGCTGACATTGCCGCGGCTGCCGCCCATGGCGTAGCCGACGATGTGGGTCGGCTCAAACGGCCGGTCCAGCCTTGGGTCGCCGGTGAAGGCCACTCCGGAAGCCAGTCCGATCAAACCGAATGGATTGCCGTATGTAAGCGGCAGGTCCGCAACGCGCTTCGAATCGATGACCGTGCCCATCGATGCCGATTCGGTCTGCATCAAAGGAGCTTCTTCGGTGACCGTAACCGATTGCTCCGACTGCCCTACTTCCAGCGCCAGGTTAATCTCCAGGTGGTCATTGACGCGAACTTCGACTCCCTTTCGGTCCACATGTTTGAAGCCCGACGCGACGGCGTCAACCTCATACGGCCCCGGAATCAGAAAGCTCGCCTGGTAAAATCCCTCGTCGTTTGTCCTGATAACAACTTTGGTTCCCATTTCCGAATTGGTCACGGTCACCTGGGCGCCGGCAATGACCGCCCCCGTGGAATCCGTGACCCGGCCGACAATCATGCCGCGGGTTTCCTGCGACCATGCTGCCGCTACGACGATGAGACACACGATGACGACAAGCAAAAAAGTGCGATGGCGCATCTTTGTCCTCACTCAAAATTAGTTGATGGTTAACGGCCGCCTGACATGCGGCCCTCTTTGTGCCCGGCGGACAAGCACTCGCGCTTCGACCACCTGAAGACACTCTCACCCCAATGTTGCGTTGGGATAATTATATCTTAAATACACGGTTTGAGGGGGGGCGGTTTCATGAAAGGCCGGCTGTTTTTTTGGGAGGACCTGTGCGCCCACCGTTGCAAATGCTGGCAGTACGGCGGACTATTCCGGGCAAGCCGTCTGTTTAAGATAAATAGACCGAAAGATCTGCTAGAACCCCACATTCGCCGTATAATGCCGTCAGCGGAGGTTCTTATGCCGCTCTCCGAACGACTGCGTAATTTCCTTGATTCCCGTAACGCGGAATTCACGCTAACCCTTCATCCCAGGGCTTTTACCGCTCGCGAGGTGGCCGCCGCCGAGCACTTGCCTTTGCGCGAAGTCGCCAAGTCCGTAGTGATCTTCGGCGATGGCGGCTACCACATCGCCGTAGTCCCTGCCAGCAAATTGGTAGATTTTCATGAAGTGCGCGCCGCTCTGGGTCTATCCCAGGCCCGCTTGGCCACCGAAATGGAATTGGCCGACCTGTTTCCCGATTGTGAGCTCGGTGCGATGCCGCCCCTCGGCCCTTTATACCGTCTGCCGGTTTATCTGGACGCAACCCTCGCCGGTCAGGACACCATCGCCTTCAATGCCGGATCGCACCGCGAGGTGATGCATATGCGCATGGCTGAGTTCCGGCGTTTGGTCGCGCCGCAGGTAGTTGCACTCGGACGTGAGCCTGCGGCAACTCACGGCTGGTAAAGGAAATGACGCAGGACAGGCGGTCCCATTTTGCCGCCTGTTGTAGGTGGTCGTGTTTTTCGCCGCCTGTCACTCGCAGGCGACCCAGGACAACGGTCGGATTACGCCGCCTCCAGGCCCGATTACGGCAGCCAATATTCTGTGCCGGGTGTCGAGGCCGTGTCCTTCTCGGATCGGTTCCCTTGTGATGGAGTCTCGAGTCCGCTGGTTTCCCGTAAGTCACTGGAAACGTAACGGTTCGGCGAAGTTGTGAAGCTGGGTTCGGGACCCGCCTGGCGTTCCATCGCCCGCACGGGCTCCGCGGATTGTTCCGTGCGATGACTGTACTGCATAAGTACCACTCTCTTCCTGATCACCCTGATGGTACCACCAATCAGAATACGATACCTGTTTATCTTTTAGCAGCCCAACTCCACCCTCCCCGAGGATCGCCGCTCACAGCGATAGATCGTCCGCTCACCACCGAAACTGTACCTCTGGCAAGATTTCACGAACTTCGAAACAATAGTTCGGGTACACCTACACACAATGGAGCCTGCACCAATCAGAA
>Ga0335083_10010390_pt1 | contig 11251 bp, 11 predicted proteins | sample Lox_Sample_42_FD_206716 | JGI IMG/M metagenome (GOLD analysis project Ga0335083, IMG submission 206716) | Soil microbial communities from Loxahatchee National Wildlife Refuge, Florida, United States - Lox_Sample_4.2 | ecosystem: Environmental > Terrestrial > Soil > Wetlands | place: USA... | reverse complement strand
GGCCAGCGTCACCGTCTGGGCCGTCGTGTCGAGGCCGGTGGCGGCCGAACCCAGCCGCAGCGTGATGTCCTTCTCGTCGTACCATTCCCGCGGCTTGAGGAAGACATCGTCGACCTCGCTGCGCAGCACCTCCTTGGAGAGCGGCGGCCGGTCGTACGGCAGGTGCACCTCGTCGCTGACGATCGTGATCGGACCGGTGTACTCGGCCCGGCGCAGTTGCTCGGCGGTGCGGGCGGCACCGAGGCCCCCGCCAACGATCACGATTCCGTTATTGGTCACGTGGAGTTCATAGCACGACGACCGGTCAGTACTTTAGGGCGCCCTTATCCACCGGGATCTGCGTGCCCGACAGCGTGCCCGAGCCATCGCCGGCCAACCAGGCCACGACGTCGGCTACCTCGTCGGCCGTCATGAACCCCTTGTACTGCAACGGCATTGGCGGGAAGCTGTGCACGAAACGGGGATGCTTGGCGAAAATCTGCATCATCGCCTCGGGCTCGATCATCGGGGTGTCGACCGAGTAGGGGTGGATGGAGTTGACCTTGATGCCGTATTCGCCGAGCTCGATCGCCAGCGTATTGGTCAGCGCGGTGAGCCCGTGCTTGCTGGCCGCGTAATGGCCGTTTCCGGGCGTGGCTTTGAGACCGGCCGACGAGCTGACGACCACGATCGAACCGCCGTTGCCCGCCTCGATCATCGCCGGGATCGCGGCGCGCAGCGTGCGCCAGGTGCCGGTCAGGTTGACCCCGATGACGGTGTCCCACTGTTCGTCGGTGAGCTCCCAAACCCGGCCCCAGCCCAGCACCCCGGCGTTGGCCACCAGGATGTCGAGCCTGCCGAACTGCTCGACACCGTCGGCGACCAGTTGCCGCAGGGCGGCGTCGTCGCGGATATCCACCTCGCGGGCCAGCACCTTGCGGCCCTCGGCTTCCACCAGGCGGACGGTCTCGTTGAGGTCCTCCGGGGTGGCCGGCGTGTAGGTCAGCGTGTCGGACACCGGCGCGCAGATATCGAGCGCGATGATGTCGGCGCCTTCCCGAGCCAGCCGCACCGCGTGTGCCCGTCCCTGCGCGCGGGCCGCGCCGGTGATGAATGCCACCCGGCCTTGCAGTAATCCAGCCTGTCCAACCACCCAGACAGGCTAGCAGCAAAACTGAAACGTGTTCTAGTTGGGGCCGAGCGTCACGCCAGCGTGACGCTCGGGCGGGGTGGCGGCGCGACGGCGCTAGATCTCGGAGATGATCTGGGCGCGTTGGGCGTTGTATTCCTGCTCGGTCAACGCGCCGCTGCTGTGCAGCGTCTCGAGTTGCTGCAGACGCTCGGCGATCGACGCCTCCGGAGCCGACGGGACCGCAGCAGCCGGCTGCGATTGCTCCGCAGCGCGGCGCACCACCGCCTGGACCTGCTGACGCAGGCCCGGATTCGACCGAATGTCGACCATCCGGTTCAGCGGGACATTGTTGGCCTTGAGGATCTGCAGGATCTCCATCAGCGGGCCGGCCTGCCCGCTGAGGTCATAGGTCTTGCGGTCTTCCTCCACGGTGAACTGCGCCGGCACTAAACCGTTGATCAGAGAGCTACTCGCCCAGTCGATTTCGTATTCCTGCGTGGTGGGGTTGACCAGCACGACGAGCTTACGCGCCAACAGGTTGCCCTGAATCGCGATGCCGGCGGTTACCCGCTTCTCGCTGTCGAAAGGCACGACCCCGGGGCCCGCGATGTGCAGGCTCACCTTCACCACCCGCCGGTCGTTGATCTCCATGTTCGTTTCGACGAGCCCAGTGATTTGGGCCAGCGCCAGCACCCCGTTCGCCTCGAGATCCGCCTTCTTGACGGCCGCCTTCCCGCCGGCGTTGGCCAACCAGATTGCGATCGCCACGTCGGCGATCGTGATCAGCACGCCGATGTAGAACAACAGCTTGATCGACTCGCCGAGGTCGCCCATGGCGAAGTAGACGATGACAAAGATCGGGCCGACCATGCCGCCGAACAGCAAAACCAGCAACTGGGCCTTCACATAGCGCGCCAACACGTATCTGCTCCTCACTTCACCCAATAAGTGGTGTCAGATTAGCGCTCCCGCAAGCGCTACCGATCCCATAATCGGCTGCGCGCGCCCGGTACTGGGGCAAACAAAAACCCGGACTGCCGAAATCGGCAATCCGGGCTTTGTACTAGAGAAACCTACTTGATGATCTTGACGACCCGGCCGGCGCCGACGGTGCGGCCACCCTCGCGGATCGCGAACCGCAGACCCTCGTCCATGGCGACCGGCTGGATCAACTTCACGTTGATGTTGGTGTTGTCACCGGGCATCACCATCTCGGTGCCCTCCGGCAGCGTTACCACACCGGTCACGTCGGTGGTGCGGAAGTAGAACTGCGGACGGTAGTTGTTGAAGAACGGCGTGTGCCGGCCGCCCTCGTCCTTGGACAGGATGTAGACCTGGCCCTCGAACTCGGTGTGCGGCGTGGTGGTGCCAGGCTTGACCACGACCTGGCCGCGCTCGACGTCCTCGCGCTTGATACCACGCAACAGCAAACCGACGTTGTCGCCGGCCTGGCCCTGGTCCAGCAGCTTGCGGAACATCTCCACGCCGGTGACGGTCGTCTTGGTGCTGGTCGGCTTGATGCCGACGATCTCGACTTCCTCGTTGACGTTGATGACGCCACGCTCCACGCGACCGGTGACAACGGTGCCACGGCCGGTAATGGTGAAGACGTCCTCAACGGGCATCAGGAACGGCTTGTCGGTCTCGCGGACCGGGTCCGGAATCGACTCGTCGACCGCGTCCATCAGCTCCTCGACGGACGAGACCCACTTGGCGTCGCCCTCGAGCGCCTTGAGCGCCGAGACCCGGATGACCGGAGCCTCCTCGTCGAACTCCTGGGCCGCCAGCAGCTCGCGCACCTCCAGCTCCACGAGCTCGAGCAGCTCCTCGTCGTCCACGGCGTCGGCCTTGTTCAGCGCGACCAGGATGTAGGGCACGCCCACCTGACGGGCGAGCAGCACGTGCTCACGCGTCTGCGGCATCGGGCCGTCCGTGGCGGCGACCACCAGGATCGCGCCGTCCATCTGGGCGGCACCGGTGATCATGTTCTTGATGTAGTCGGCGTGGCCCGGCGCGTCGACGTGCGCGTAGTGGCGCTTGTCGGTCTGATACTCGACGTGCGCGATGTTGATGGTGATACCGCGCTGACGCTCCTCGGGCGCGTTGTCGATCTGATCGAACGCCTTGGACTCGTTCAGCTCCGGAAACTTGTCATGCAGGACCTTGGTGATAGCCGCGGTCAGTGTGGTCTTGCCGTGGTCAACGTGACCGATGGTCCCGATGTTGACGTGGGGCTTGGTCCGCTGGAACTTCGCCTTCGCCACTTTTGTGTCCTCCTGGACTGTTGGTGCTTAAAAAAAGCAGTGTTGATTTTTCTGTTGTTATGCCGGTTTGCCGCGGTTGGTAACCGAGTCAGCTTACTCGTGGGGTTCAGCTACTCCCCCGTCGCCTTCGCGATGATCTCCTTCGACACGTTCGCCGGCACTTCGGCGTACTTGTCGAACACCATGGAGTAGTTCGCCCGGCCTTGAGTCTTGGACCGCAGGTCGCCGACGTAGCCGAACATCTCCGACAGCGGCACATGCGCCCGAACGACGCGCGCACCGGCCCGCTCCTCCATGGCCTGGATCTGGCCACGGCGAGAGTTCAGGTCGCCGATCACGTCGCCCATGTAGTCCTCGGGCGTGGTGACCTCGACGGCCATGATCGGTTCCAGGATCACCGGTTGCGCTTGCTGCGCAGCCTTTTTCAGCACCATCGAGCCGGCGATCTTGAACGCCATCTCCGACGAGTCGACCTCATGGAAGGCGCCGTCGAGCAGGGTGACCTTCAGGTTCACCAGCGGGTAGCCGGCCAGCACGCCGTACTGCATTGCGTCCTGCGCGCCGGCGTCCACCGACGGGATGTACTCGCGCGGGATGCGCCCACCGGTGACCTTGCTCTCGAACTCGTAGGTCGCGCCGTCCTCGCCGTGGAACGGCTCGAGGCTGATCAGCACCTTCGCGAACTGGCCGGAGCCGCCGGTCTGCTTCTTGTGGGTGTACTCGACCTTCTCCACGAGCCGCTTGATGGTCTCCTTATAGGCCACCTGCGGCTTGCCGACGTTGGCCTCGACCTTGAATTCCCGGCGCATGCGGTCCACCAGGATGTCCAGGTGCAGCTCACCCATGCCGCCGATCACGGTCTGGCCGGTCTCCACGTCCTGATGGACCTTGAAGGTCGGGTCCTCCTCGGCGAGCTTCTGGATCGACAGGCTCAGCTTCTCCTGGTCGCTCTTGGTCTTGGGCTCGATGGCCACCTCGATCACCGGGGCGGGGAAGGTCATCGACTCGAGCACGATCTGGTGGTTCGGGTCGCTCAGGGTGTCACCGGTGGTGGTGTCCTTGAGCCCAATCACCGCGTAGATGTGCCCGGCCGACGCGGTCTCCACCGGGTTCTCCTTGTTGGAGTGCATCTGGAACAGCTTGCCCAGCCGCTCCTTCTTGCCCTTGGTGGCGTTGATGACCTGGCTGCCGGAGTCGACCTTGCCCGAGTACACCCGGACGTAGGTGAGCTTGCCGAAGAACGGGTGCGTGGCGACCTTGAACGCCAGCGCCGCGAAGGGCTCGTCGGTCGACGGCTTGCGCACGACCTCCTCGTCCTCCTTGCCCGGCGGGTGGCCGATGGCCGGCGGCACGTCCAGCGGCGACGGGAGGTAGTCGATGACGGCGTCGAGCATCGGCTGCACGCCCTTGTTCTTGAACGCGCTGCCGCACAGGACCAGGTAGGCCTCGGAGTTGATGGTGAGCTTGCGCAGCGCGCCCTTGATCTCGGCGACGGTGAGCTCTTCTCCGCCGAGGTACTTCTCCAGCAGCTCCTCGTCGGTTTCCGCGACGGCCTCGAGCAGCTTGGTGCGGTATTCCTCGGCCCGTTCGGCCAGCTCGGCCGGGATGTCGATGGTGTCGTAGGTTTCGCCGAGCTTCGTCTCGCCGCGCCAAACCTTGGCCTTCATCTCGACCAGGTCGACGACGCCTTCGAAGTCGCCCTCGGAGCCGACCGGCAGCTGGATCGGAATGACGTTGGCGCCCAGCCGCTCCTCCATCGTGCGCACCGAGAAGTAGAAGTCGGCGCCGATCTTGTCCATCTTGTTGACGAAGCAGATCCGCGGGACGTCGTACTTGTCGGCCTGCCGCCAGACCTGCTCGGACTGCGGCTCGACGCCTTCCTTGCCGTCGAAAACGGCGACGGCGCCGTCAAGAACCCGCAGGCTGCGCTCCACCTCGACGGTGAAATCGACGTGCCCGGGGGTGTCGATGATGTTGATCTGGTTGCCGTTCCAGAAGCAGGTGGTGGCGGCGGAGGTGATGGTGATGCCGCGTTCTTGCTCCTGCTCCATCCAGTCCATAGTGGCGGCGCCGTCGTGCACCTCACCGATCTTGTAGCTGATGCCGGTGTAGTAGAGGATGCGCTCGGTGGTCGTCGTCTTGCCGGCATCGATGTGCGCCATGATGCCGATGTTGCGGACCTTGGTGAGGTCGGTCAACACGTCCTTCTGTGCCACAGAAGTCTTCCCACTCTTTCGTTGCTCAGTAGTTCGCTATCGGTTCGCGCCGGGCGACTCTGCCCGTTCGGCGCCGTTGGCGCCGCTACCAGCGATAGTGCGCGAAGGCGCGGTTTGCCTCGGCCATCTTGTGGGTGTCCTCGCGCCGCTTGACGGAGGCCCCCAGGCCGTTGCTGGCATCCAGGATCTCGTTTGCCAGCCGCTCGACCATCGTCTTCTCCCGGCGCTGCCGCGAGAAGCTGACAAGCCAGCGCAGCGCCAGCGTGGTGGAGCGGTCCGGACGGACCTCGACCGGCACCTGGTAGGTGGCGCCACCGACGCGACGGCTGCGGACCTCCAGGGCGGGCTTGACGTTGTCCAGTGCACGCTTCAGGGTGATCACGGGATCGGTGCCGGTCTTGTCACGGGCTTGTTCGAGCGCACCATAAACAATGCGCTCAGCCAGCGATTTCTTCCCCTTCAGCAGAACTTTGTTCACCAGCTGGGTGACCAGCTGCGACCCGTAAACCGGGTCGTTGACCAACGGACGCTTGGGTGCGGGCCCCTTGCGCGGCATCAGCTCTTCTCCTTCTTGGCGCCGTAGCGGCTGCGAGCCTGCTTGCGGTTCTTCACACCCTGGGTGTCGAGCGAACCGCGGATGATCTTGTACCGCACACCGGGCAGGTCCTTCACCCGGCCGCCACGCACGAGCACCATCGAGTGCTCCTGCAGGTTGTGGCCCTCGCCGGGGATGTACGCCGTGACCTCGACCTGACTGGTCAGCTTGACGCGCGCAACCTTCCGAAGCGCCGAGTTCGGCTTCTTCGGAGTGGTGGTGTACACGCGGGTGCATACGCCACGACGCTGCGGGCTGCCCTTCAGAGCCGCGGTCTTGACCTTGGCGATCTTGTCGCGACGACCCTTGCGGACCAGCTGCTGGATGGTTGGCATCTACCGGCTTTCTGTGTTGTGCGGTGCTACATCTTCTTTGGTTTACAAGTCTCTGTACTGCAGTTTTGCCCCCGGCCACGGAGTGATCCGGCACCCCACGGCCCTGGTGTTTCGCAGGCACCTAGCACCGGAGCCGACCGTTGCATCGTGGACATGCGAATTAGCCCGGCATCCGTTCCCTTACGTCAGGCGCCGTAAGCCGCCAGGCACGAGCTACCACGATACCCGCCGCCGGTCTGGCTGGTCAAAGCGGCGTCAGACTCACATTTACGGGTCGCTTCCAGGGCCTTTCGGCCGGCGCCTAGGTCGGCCGCGCAGCGCCGGGTGCGGTGCGCCGATCCAGGCCCGCCGCCAGCCGCAGCACCATGTCGGAGAACACCGCGTCGGTGTCGATGTCGTCCATCACCCCGGTCATCTCCAGCAGGACGAACCCGTGCATGGCCGACCAGAACTCGAGCGCGGCATGAAAGGCCTCTTGGCCGTCGAGGCCATAGGAGGACAGCACCGCGATCACCGGCGCGGCGGCGCCCCTGGTCGCGGCGGTGTACTCGGGGTCGTCGCCGTCCAGCGGCATCCGGGTGAACGCCGAGTACCGACCCGGGTGGTGGTGGGCGTAGCTGCGATAGGCAGCCGCCATCACCAGCACCGCGTCGTCGCGAGCACGACCCTCGCCGACCCTGTTCAGCATCATGATGATGTCGTCGATCACCCGAATCCGCACGGCCCGGCGCAGGTCCTCCAGGCTGTCCACGTGGTTGTAGAGCGACGGCCCCTTGGTGCCGAGCTGGGTCGCCAGTGCGTTGATGGTCAGCGAGTCCCAGCCTTCCCGGTCCAGGAAAGTCAGGGCGCCGTCGACGATGCCGTCGCGGCTCAGCTTGGCCGGACGGGCGGACTTGCCCGCACGCTGGCGCCCACCAGCTGCCGGCTGGTCCGGCTGAGCTGCCATGCGATCGCCCTCCGATTGGATTTCAGTCAACTAATGACTCTAGTTGACCAGGTCGCCCAACCGCCCTCTCTGACGCTGTGGCGGCGTTCCGGCCAAGCAAAAACTTGAGATAAGTGGCCCGGTAAATCCAGTTAAGTCTGTTAACGGGCAGGCTAATGCACGTAGGCTCAGTCGAGCAGATCTCTCGCCGACGCGAAGGGGGCCCACGGTGAAGTGGACAACCGTCCTCGGGTCATTGGCCAGCTGTGCCATCACCATCGCTGCCATGGCGGCCGCGCCACCGCAGATCGCCCACGCCAAGAACGGCGACACCCACATCAGCGGGCAGGGCCTCGAGCAGATAGTGGACTGCAACGACGCGACCCTGATCGTCAACGGCACGGATAACCAGATCACCGCGAAGGGCAACTGTTTTGCCGTGACGGTCATGGGCTCGTCGAACACCGTCGTCGCGGACAACGTCAGCCACGACATCACCGTCTACGGCTACAACCAGACGGTGTTCTTCCACACCGGTGACCCGATCATCTGGGACCGCGGCCGCGAACTGGGCATGACAAACCGGCTACAGCGGGTCGGCCCCTGAACGAACGCAACAAGCACCACCCAGGTAAGAAGCGCCAACAACCCCAACGACGAGGAATCGAGGAAGTATGCGCGCCCATGGAACCGCGAAATCATTCAGGCTTGCCGGGGTGGTCCTGGCCTCGGCGGCAATAGCGGCGGCTTTCGGGCTGGCGGCCTGCAGTTCGACGGCCAACCCCCCGGCGGGCACTTCGGCAACGTCTAGCGCCGCGAGCAGCTCGTCGGCGAGCACCAGCGGCAGCGGAACCGCGGAGACGACCTCTGGCGGCGGCGGCCCCACCATCAGCACTTCGGTCGAGGTCGGGAACACCATCGTCTACGCATTCACGAACCAGACCGCCACTGTTGCCTGCGAGAACGGCAAGTCGTTGAACGTGACCGGCGGCAGCAACACGTTAACCGTCACGGGCACCTGTGAGTCGGTTTCAGTCGGTGGTACCAACAACAAGATCACCATCGACAAGGTCAACACGAAGATCACGGTGCTGGGGATGGACAACACCATCACCTACAAAGACGGTGACCCGAAGGTCAGCAATATCGGTCACAACAACACCGTGACCAAGGGCGGCTGACCCACTAACTGATCCGGGCCCGTGGACGTCGTCGAGTTCGGGCGTTATCGCCTGCTCGAACCGATCGGCGAAGGCGGCATGGGCCGGGTGTACAAGGCCCGCGACACCCTGATCGACCGCGATGTGGCGATCAAGGTGTTGTCGACCGAGCTGGCCGCCGAGGAGGGCTACCGGGAACGGTTCCGCCGCGAAGCCCAGACCGCGGCGCGGCTGACCGAACCGCACATCGTCCCGATTTTCGACACCGGAGAAATCGACGGGCGCCTGTACCTGGTGATGCCCATCATCGAGGGCGTCGACGTGGCGAGCGTGCTGCAGCGAGACGGGCCGATGACGCCCCGGCTGGCCGTGCGGGTGATCGAACAACTGGCGAGTGCGCTGGATGCGGCGCACGCGCAAGGCCTGGTGCACCGCGACGTCAAACCGTCCAACGCGTTGATCACCGGTGCGGCCGGCCGCGAGTTCATCTATCTGATCGACTTCGGCATCGCCCACGACCTCCGCACCGCAGCCACCAAGCTGACCCGCAAGGGCTCCATTTTGGGCACGTTCGCCTACATGGCACCTGAGCGGTTCACCACCGGAAAAGCCGACGGCCGCACCGACATCTACGCGCTGACGTGCGTGCTGCACGAGTGCTTGACGGGCAGCCGGCCGTTTCCGGGTGACAGCATGGAGCAGCAGGTCACCGGGCACCTGACCAAGGAACCGCCTCGGCCCACCGCGTTACGGCCCGGAATACCAACGGCTTTCGACGACGTCGTCGCGCGCGGCATGGCCAAGGATCCGGACCAGCGTTACCAAACCGCCCTCGAACTGGCTACCGCCGCCGAGCACGCCCTCAGCCAGCCCGCTCCGCCGCCAACCCCGGAACCGCCCCCCACCGTGCTGCCCCACCCCGAACCCGAAACCGCACCCGTCACTTTTCCGACGGCGCCCGTTGCGAACACCCCGCTGACGCAGCCGGCGCACGCACCGCCGTTCGTGCCTCCACCGGTCGTGCCTCCGCCGGCGGTGCCTCCGCCAGCCCTGCCGCCGCCGGCCGTGCCCGCCGCAGGGCGCAACCGCAACCTGTTGGTCATCGCAGGGTCCGCACTGGGTGCCGTCGCTTTGCTGGCAATCCTTGTCTACCTGGTATTTTGGCCATCCCGTGACGGGCCGACCGGCCCACCGCCCACGACGAGCACCTCGACGCAGCGGCACACCACCTCGTCACGGGTGCCGACGCCGACGACGACGATCAGCTCGCCGTATTACGGAAACCGCTAACTCGCGGGCGCACCGTGCCGGCCGGCACCCGCGGCGAACCGTCCGGCGCCTTCCATGGCCTCGGCGGCGACGCGGGAGATGCTGGCGAACTCGACGTCGATGGCTTCGGGTTCTGACAGTCCCCACTGGTGCAGCGCCGAGAGCCGGTCCGAGCGCATGCACTGCTGGGGCAGCGCGGCCAGTTGGGCGGCCAGTTGCTCGGCCGCCTCCCGGGCCTGGCCCTTGGGCACCACCCGGTTGGCCAGGCCCATCGCCAGCGCTTCATCGGCCTTCACTCCGCGGCCGGTGAGGATCAGGTCCATCGCCCGGCTCTGCCCGATCAACCGGGGCAGCCGCACCGTGCCGCCGTCGATCAGCGGCACGCCCCAGCGCCGGCAGAACACCCCGAAGACGGCGTCTTCCTCGGCTACCCGCAGATCACACCACAGGGCCAGCTCCAGGCCCCCCGCGACGGCGTGGCCGCTCACCGCGGCGATCACCGGTTTGGACAGCACCATCCGTGTCGGGCCCATCGGCCCCGGCCCCTCCCGGTGCACGGCATTGGCTTGGGGCGTACCGAAGGCCTTCAAATCGGCTCCCGCGCAAAAGGTTCCGTTGTCACCCCACAACACCGCCACCGACGCGCTGTCGTCGCGGTCGAATTCGTCGAACGCCGCGTAGAGCGCCGTGGCCGTCGGGCCGTTGACCGCGTTGCGCGCTTCCGGCCGGTTGATGATCACCGTCGTCACCGGACCATTGCGTTCTACCCGCACCGGATCGGTCATGTCGCCTCCACGAGTTGGGTCTTGTCTTGTTGGTCGCGTCGCTCCGCCAGTTCGGTGGCAAAGTCATGGTAGGCAGCGCGCAGCTGCGGGCCGGGCCAATCGGCCGGCAACAGTTCAGCGGGCAGCATCGGGTCGGTGAGCAGGTGGCGCACCATGGCCGCGGCCACCACAAAACGGCCGGGAACGCCTGTGGCGTTCTTCATCTCGTCGAGCAAACGGTGCCCGGCCTTGCCCCATCCCGGCAGGTCCCACAGTTGATCGGCCAGCTGAGCCGGGGCGTCATCGCGCGCCTTGAGCACCCGCACCCGAGCCTGGACGTCGCGGTCCCACTCCAGCTCGAGGTTGTCGGGCCGCAGCCACACCCCTTCGCGTAGTTCGCCGAAGCGCTTGTCGTGCATGGTGTTTCGCAGTGCGGCTCGGGCGCGGGCGTCGGTGCCCACGCTGGTGACGACCAACATGACCCAGTCTCCGCTCCAGGCCCTGACGTGGGGCCGCATCGCCTCGTCCTGGCGGCGCTGCCGGGCCAGCAACCGACCCGAGAGCCGATAGCCGTCGCTGGAGCGGATCAGGTCGCCGGCGCTGACCATGCGG
>Ga0335083_10010389_pt1 | contig 11252 bp, 14 predicted proteins | sample Lox_Sample_42_FD_206716 | JGI IMG/M metagenome (GOLD analysis project Ga0335083, IMG submission 206716) | Soil microbial communities from Loxahatchee National Wildlife Refuge, Florida, United States - Lox_Sample_4.2 | ecosystem: Environmental > Terrestrial > Soil > Wetlands | place: USA... | reverse complement strand
ATCGCCGGATGGCGTCGTCGATCTCGGCGGCGCTAACGATGCTTGCTCTGGAGTGCTTAAACTCGATACCTCGGGCGACCAGTTCGCTGCGGAATCGGGCGACGCTGACATTGATGGACTTGGCTATCTTCATCATCCGCCCTTCGCCGGCGACGTAGCGGCGGATCGCGTTGTCGAAGTCAGCGTCACTGACGATGGTCTTGAGAGGCATGTTTACAATCTCCAAACAAAGGACTCGTGGTACTACGCAGGAAATATTATTGTACACAACTGCTATGTTCAAGAAGCAATTGAACTATCCGAGGAAGAGTGGGAGAAGATCACTACCCGCCTCCGCAACAACAAGATGCCTTATCAGCAACTGATCGCTGACACGAACCCGGCCGCTCCGACGCATTGGCTGTGGCGGCGTTGCGGCGCAGGCAAGGGTGGCCGCTGCAAGTACCTGCACTCGGTGCTCGAAGACAATCCACGTTACTGGGACCGCAAGCTGAATCGGTGGACGAAGGAAGGCATCGATTACGTTTCCAAGCTAGACGCGCTTACTGGCGCACGCAAAGACCGTTTGCGTTACGGACGCTGGGTGCAGTCCGAGGGCGTGGTCTACCGCAACTGGGGCCAGCACAATATCATTGATCCGTTTGATATACCGATGGGCGCACGCTGTTTCCGCGTGTTCGACTTCGGTTTCATCGATCCGATGGTATGTGGCTGGTTCTTCATCCAGGACTCCCGAGTATACTTGTACCGCGAACTCGTGCGCACGCAGACGCTGGTCGAGGACTTCGCCCGCGAGGTCAAGCGGCTGTCCATGAACGATCCGCGAGTCGAGGCGAACATCTGCGACCACGACCGGCAGGATCGGGCTTCCCTAGAGAAGTATCTCGAACAGAATACGATCTCGGCTAAGAAAGACATTGTGACCGGCATTCAGGATGTCGAGGCCATGCTTGCGCCGGCCGGCGACGGGAAGCCAGGTATCTGCATCTTCCGCAACGCCCTCGTCGGCCGCGACGAGCACATGGAGGCGGCGGGCGCGCCGATCGGCGTGTGCGAAGAGATGGACTCGTACGTCTACTCCGACAGCGACAAAGTGAACAAGAAGGAATTGCCGGTCGACAAGGACAATCACTCGCTGGACGTGCTCCGTTACATGGTGGCGCACATTCGCGGCGGCACGCGGTGGGTCGCACCGGGCAAGCTCAACGACCGCGCGGAGCCGGAGCCGGCGAAGAGCGAGATCGGCTGGCAGGGCAATGGCGGCATCGACTGGCGCGGCAATGGTCGAGACAACATCAATTGGCAGTTAATGAGGGATGTCTAATGGCCTTCTATGGACAGTGGTCCCAGATCAACTACAGCGGCGGCGGCACGGGTTTGATCCTCACGTGCCCGACCGGCTGCGCGATCCGCGTGACCGCGTACCGGCTGTCGGCGACCGCCGCGAACACGGCCGCGTGGGCATACGGCACTTCATCTGGGTCGACAACAGTGATCGACGGCCCGCACTTCCTGCCCGCTGGCGGGCCTCCGATGGTGGTCGGTGCCAACCCGGAAGAGCCGGTATTCCAACTGCCGCCGAACGAGAATCTATATCTGACCACGACGGCGGCGAGCCAGGTGAGCGGTGGCATCAGCGCCTCCATCGTTCCAGCGCCGTCGTAAGGAGAGACATGAAAGACTCTGATAGAATTGACCAACTTGAGATCGAAGTTCGCGATCTCCGATTGCTTGTCGCTGCTCTTCAAAGAACGATCGCCGGCCTGCAATATTTGGCCGTACCGACAGCAAGAGTTATCGGATCTGGGAGTTTGTGCCCAACCGGGCTACCCGCTGGCGAGCCGTTGCTTCCTCGTGCGCCCAAATACTACCCGCCCATGATGTGATCTAATGGCAAAACAAGTCGAGAACGACAACGTCCGCGAAGAACTCCAAGAGTCCGGTTTCCCGGCACCGAAGCCGCCGCCGGCAACGGGACCGATGCCGCCCGGCGGCTCGCAGTGGGCGGTGCCGTACTTCCAGGAGTTCGCGGCCACGATGGACCTGATGGTCCGGACGCACTACTGGACCTATGACAACGCCGTCGCAAATTCGTGGCTGAACGCCCGCGTGATGCGCGATGACTACATCATCAAGCAGGCGATTCACCAGCGGATCATTCCAGTCGCCATGCTGGAATATCAACTCAACTCGGTCGATGAATCCAACCCGAGACTGAAAGATAACGCCCAGAAGATCACGGAGATTATCAACACTATCCCTCGCCTGCAAGACATGAAAAGGTGGCTTCTGGAAGACACGTTCTTCGGCCGCTCTGCCGTCCAGCTTACCGCCGGCTTCAACTATGACCTGGGCTTCAAGCGGACGATGGTCACGAACTGGAGCCCGGTCCACGCGGACTCCATCGTGTTCAAGTACGATGACCAGACGCCTGGAATCATGGTGAACACGAGTCAGTATCAAGGGACGTGGGAGGCGACGCCGCGAGCGCCGACGCACTTCCTGTACGATCCTGCCGAGTTGGAGATGTTCATCTGGAGCGAGTTCGAGGTCGAGGCCGTCGATTACTGGTGGCCCGAACGCACGGGCGCGGTTCACGGCCTCGGCTATCGCGGCACCCTGTACTGGCTGTGGTGGCTGCGCGAATCCCTCACCAAGATCTTGATGGACTTCCTCCAGAAGATCGGCACGGGCTTCACTATCTTCTACTACGAGGCCGGCAATGCGCAGTCGCTGGCAGATGTCAAGGCGGCGGCGTTGACGCAGATCGGCAACAACGTCTACTTGTTCCCGCGCAACCGCGAGGGCGCGACCGAGTATGGGCCAGGGATCGAGCGCAAGGAAGTCGGGATGGCTGGTGCTGACTTCTTGTGGACGGTTTTCGAGGGCTTGAACGCGATCATGCGTCAGGCGATCCTTGGCGAAGTCGGGACCACGGAGGATATGGCTACTGGCCTCGGCAGCAGCGTCGGCGAGCAGCACGGCATCACGGCGGACATCCGCACGAAGTACGATGCCGTGCGACTCGACGGCGCGATGCAGCGAATCGTGAACGCGATCTCGCGATGGAACTTCCCAGGCGATCCGCCGCCGAAATATGTGACTTTGGTGGAGAAGCGGAACCCGGAGGAGTTTGCCGAGTCGTTGCAGATCGCACTGCAAGTTGGACTTACCGTGTCAGAAGCTCAGGTCAGAGAAATTCTCGGCCTGCCGAAGCCAAAAGATGGCGAACCGGTGCTGGGCGGTCCTCAGCCACTCCAGCCGACAGCCGTGGGTTCGGTTCCGCAGGGCATGCCCATCAGCGCGCCAACTGGTCCGGCTGCTGCCGTACCCGGCGGCGCGGCTACGCCCACGGTGTCGTCAGAAGAAAACGCGCCGCCCGTAGTCCAGGGATCGCCGGTTGCGCAGGCGATGTCGCGAATCAACCGACGCCTTTTCCTCAGCAAGAACGGCAAACACTAGGAGTCCATCATGAAAGCAATCGTTGCGAGCATGTGTATGACGCGGGCCGCCGTCGAGATGACGGCAAAGCGCGTACTCGACGGCGTCGTGGCCACGTACGTCATCCGCCCGATCGACGTGCCCGTGCAGGATCCGGCAGGCAACCGGTTCGCGGATGGTCCCGAACTCGTGGAGTGGTTCGATACCATCTCACCGGGCCGAATGGTGGAATGTTACTTCACCGCCAACGGCCCCGAAGTGACATCCGCCCATTTCATGGTGCTGTAACAAGGAGATAGCATGCCGCGCGATTCCAAGGTAGGTCGGTGCTATGACAAGCTGGTCTCCGAAGGCAAGTCTGAAGAATCAGCAGCGAAAATTTGCCAGTCCCAGACTGGAGAAGCACTCAAGACAGGCGAGCCCTCGAAAGCTGCCGCGTCCACCGGCATCGAACGCTTGACCGCGATGCTGCGGTCGCGTTGCCGGATGGCGCGGTCGCGTTGCCGGATGGCGCGTTGCGTCGGCCTCGCGCAGCCACGTCGTTTCTAAGGAGTCCACTAATGCGCAGCGAACAACTCGCACGCTTGGCCACGCGCCTCCGCGCGATCGCGATGACGCGAGGTGGGCAACCGGTACGGATGATGCGCCACGAGGACTTCCAGCAAAACATCTTCGAGAACCCAGGTGAAGACTTCCCGAAGCTGATGTATGCCGACTGGTTGGAAGAACATAATCTCCCGGCGACAGCGGAGTTGATTCGCCTGCACGTCGGCAAAGGCGACCCGCAGGCGATTGATAATGAAGACGGGATATATAGGCAAATTGGCTATCACGGGACAGTGTATGGAGGCAGAGGATGGGATGAACATCCTGATGTGATTACTTCTCTGGATTCCACTCACGATCATGGGCCTTATTTCAATATCCACCTCCGAGGGTACGCCGAAGTGCCGCGAGGTAAAAAATATTACAGCATAGTAAGCCACGCCACCCGTAACGCCGATCTCGCTCGCCGCGTCATGGAAGAAAACCTCGCGCGCCCGCACGGCCACGGCAGCCTCGACGACATCGCCGACCACGGCGTCCTCATCAGCCAGTATGCGCAACGCCAGCAGCCGCGCACACCCGAACGCCTCGCGCGTGCGTGCGGCCGCGCGATCAGGATGGCGCGGCAATTGTACGACCCGAACGAGATGATGGGTTTTCATCGCGCCATAGCGCAGGAACCAAATGAAAACTCTCACAAGTTAATCTACGCCGACTGGCTCGAAGAGCATGGATTGCCAGCGACAGCGGAGTTGATTAGACGTTCAGCGAACGGAAACGACGCGGAGCGAGATTGGCATCGGCAAGTTCTGTCAGCGTTCTATAACTCCGATGAGCACGAGCCGTGGATGAGCGTTCGCAGCCACGTTTATACGGGCAAGGATACAAGGCCAGTTGTCTACTTGGAATTGCACGGTCGCACCAGAGAACCGGAGCGTGACAATAACGGTAACATCACTCGCGATGCGTCTGCTGATTATACAATCCTGGCCCACCATCGAACGCACGATCTCAATCTTGCCCAGCGTGTTTTCGAGGAACATAACGCCGACGAGCAGAACGGCAGGCCATACATGGAAAGTGATGTCAGTGAACCGACGACCGAGCGTCCGATCTTCAATAAGCTCCTTTCCCGCTATCGCCGCGACAATCCCGACGCCCTCGCGCGTACTGGCGTCGTCGCACACCTCGAACGCACGGCACGCTTCGCCAAGATCGACGAAGCGCGCGGCTTCCAGTTTGCTGGCGATGAGTCAGATCAACCGTTGCGCGCCAAGCCCATCCTCCGCAGTGGTCTCGTGGAGCTGCCGTGGGGCGGTTCGCTGATGAAGAAAGCCGCTGACGCTCCCGAGTTTACGCACGCTCCCATGCAATCCGCCTCCGAGGCGTCGCGTACGCTCGCAGGCGGCATTCCCGTCCGCCCGGCTTCTCGTGTGCAGCGTGGGCCGTTTACGGGCACCGTGGACGAACGGCGGGCTGGCGACGGTCCCGTGTACGCGTTGACGACGCCACGCGGCACGCTGGCCGGCACCGAGGCGGCAGCGTTGGCGGAAGGGCAAGCGATGCGAAAGGCACTACGGGCCATCGGTGCTCCGGTGAATCATCCAATCTGGGCCGCGCCGGTGATTCAGAACCATACGGAGGCGGCGGCGAACTTCCTACGAACGCAGCCGACGCATCCGGCGTCCGTTCGTTACCGCGCCGCCGTGGCGGATCCGCGACGGCTCGATCTCGACGAACTCGACGCCGCGAGTGCGGGACTCGTGCATGCGAGTAGGCTTGCAAATCCGTGGCTTTCCATATACGATGAACTGGCAAGGAAAGACGAACGACGTACAATCGCGAAACCGCGACAGGAACCTGCAATTGTGACAGAAGATCGCGAACCAGCGACGAAGGAAGCAGATTTCCAGCCGTCCATCCGGCCGGCCGAAGACTTGCCGCCGATCAAGCCGGCGAAGCTGCCGGGCGAGATGAGCCGCAAGCCGGGCGTGCGCGGACGGATTGGGCTGATGGAAGAGATGCACGCTGCCGGCGCTTCCGATGAGGCGATCGCGGATGCGTTGCAGAATAAGTTCTGGCTTCTTCCAGGCAATGCCAAGCGTGCCGTCCGCGAGTTCCGTAAGCGACTGGCGGCGAGGAAGCTGCGGCGGATGTTCGAACCATTACGCATGAGGAGAGGCTGATGGCAACCGCACAACAACTCGACGAATCCATGCGCGATTACATCGCACTCGGCATCGCCGCCGCGAACGCGCAGGCGAACATCTTCACGCGGCCGATCGTGAGCCAAGTCAACGACGGCCTGTTGGCAAACCTACCGGAATCGGAAAGCATCACCGGCCAGTGGTTCGCCAGCAACCAGAAGAAGTTCGGCTGGGTTTATCGCGACGTTCAGGGCCAAAGCGTGATCTTCCCGCAGCAGCCCGCGCAGGCGTGTGGACCGATGCCGATGACACCGCAGCAGGTGGACACGATGGCGGTGGCGATCCTGTCGGCGATGATTACCGTGGCGGAACGCGATGAAGTGCTGCCATTGAACTATCGCATCGAGGCACAGAACTGTCTCGCCTACATCCAGAGCAAGCTGACCGAAATAACGGCGGAGGTTAACTCGGAAGATTTCCAGAAGAAACTTGCTGCCGTGAAGTGATGCTCAACGGATTCCCGAAAGACAACTTGGATATCGCGGGCATATGCTGCCTCGGATGCATCGTGTATTTATTGCTTGTCATAGTTACGATGGGCGACGACAGATGAACGCATTAATCCTCGCTGCCATGATAGGCTATGTAGCGCCAAAAGACGCTCCTACGGAATTTCCTGATGTCGGAGAAAGCTTGATTGTCGGCGAAGATGTTTGGATTGTGTCTGGAATTCAGAGACTCCTTCGCCTGAACGATAACCTTGAGTGGGAACCAGAAACCTATTTTAGTGTTCTGGTTATTAGCAGGCAAATTATTCCAGATTGTCCGTGTGATGTTAAATCCATGCGGCAATTATGGCAGGTCGAACGAATACGCCGCAAGGGATCTCGATGATCTACACCTTCCGCCGCCAGGAATCGAAAACGAAGCCCGCTCCCGGCGAGTGGATCGGCATTCCCGACCGCCTCGGCGACGAGTGGCCCGGCACCGTCGTTGTCGCGTGTCCACGATGTGGCGTCATACAGGCGTTCACGTGCCACGTCGAGGGCGAACGGCCACAGGATGTCGTTTCCCAGACGCACGTCGTAGAATGCAAGTGCGGTTTCACGGCTACCGGCGTTCTAGAGAACCGGGAATGGCCATGCATCGGTTGGTGCATGCGGACGACGGTCAGCCAGGGAGATTGCTTCCGGTACACTGACTGGTCGTACATGGGCAACGGCCAGCGGCAGCGAACGGTGATGACTCTGTTGAAGGACGATCAGCCTCCGCCTCCCGTTTTTGGACCATCGTGGGTCGCGGGCTACTTCGCCAATCTGCAAGCCGAGAACGCGGTGCCCGATCAAGCAACGCATCCGTGGGGCAACTGGACGCCGTTGGATGGTCATCCTTAACTGAGGCAACAATGGAAACGCATGTCAACCCAGAGTTCGAGAGCAACGCAACCGACGCGCGTGATATGTCTGTCAAGGGCGTTGTCGCACGCATCGAGGCCGCGATGGTCGCGGCAGCGGAGGTGAGCAGGTCGACGATGGTGCTCACGACTGCCGAAGACCTCCGTACGCTTCTCGATCTCCTGAAATATCCGCCAGTTATATTCCAGTACGAGGCCGGGAATCTTCAGGACTACGAAGCTGTCAAGCAAGCCGCGCTCCAGATGGCGCACAACCGCCCCGACAACGTCGTGATCGCGCCTGCACGTCGCGACCAGTGCCCGTACGCTATCGAACGCCTTGGCCTTCAGCTTGCGGCCGTTCACGCGTTGGCAGCGGGCGTCGGCCGCGTCGAACTCACGCCGCAGCACGAAAGCTGGAGTCCGGCGTACGAGGCAACGCGGCGGCTGCGGATGGAGGCGGAGAAGCTGACGGCAGAGAACGTAGTCAGAGGAAATGACGTGATCGCCAAAAAAAACATGCAGACCGAAACGAAGCTTCGCGTCATCATCGGCGGAGGCCCGAAGGCCGGGAAGACGACGTTCGCCAACAGCTTCATGGGCGTCGCGATAAAGCACACCGACAGCCTTATGGGCAAAATGAACTGGTCCGCTGTTTCAGAACAAATCGCCAGCGACTGGATGCAGCACGAAGGCCCGTGGGTGATCGAGGGCGTTGCCGTCGTCCGCGCTATTCGTAAATGGCTGAAAGCGCATCCAGAAGGCAAGCCGTGCGACATCCTGTATTACCTGAATTCGCCGCACGTTCCGCTTTCTACGGCGCAAGAATCGATGCGCAAGGGTTGCCTCTCGGTGTGGCGCGAGATTCAGGACGAACTCACGAAGCGCGGCGTCGATATCCGCCATCACATTTGACGGGAGTAAATATGAGAAACTTGGTCTTATGGGGTTTCCATCCAGCGCATGGAAGAATCGCATTAAAGCTGGCTGCATGGACGCCAGCCGTCCAGCGAAGCTATGAGATGGCTGGATGGAAGTGCGCCGCCTACAAGAAAGGTGAATCTCCAGATGGGCTGAATGCCATCATTGACCAGCATTATGCGAACACAGAAAAGTAAATGACATGATGTCCGAGTTCTTGCTCCTACTGTGTGCCGCCTCAGCCATGTCGATCATCGTTGTCGCGGCGTTCTTCTTCGCGTCTACGCGTTGTCCCGCATGCGGCCGGCGCGATAGCGTGCTGACGAACTTCGGCAACCACTATTGCAATTACATGTGCCGACACTGCCGGCATAACTGGTACGTGGAGAGATAGGTATGCCAGTGCGAGTAACGATAACTGATCTTCCAGAATGCGATGATGATGCGCATGAAACAACCGTTTCGGTCACTAGGTGCGACATGGCGACGGCATTATCAGATGCTATTAGCGCCATTAAGCCTCACGCAATTTGTCGCCTCGACGGCGTCATTTCGCAAATAATACTCGATCTCAAAGACGATGTTTCTGCGAAGGATTTAGCGATCAACGAAACGTTGTGCGATCTTTCGATTCGTTTGGTCGATACTGCCGAGAAAATCGTCGAAGCTTATGAGCTATTTGACGAAGAACACAACTGAATCAAGGGTAAACAATGATTGCCACGCTCACGGAAGAACAATTGCAGTTCGCACGCTCCGGCGTGGATGTCCTTGAAGAATTGGCCGAGCCGCGCCAGTTCGCACGCAGCGCCGCCAACACGCAGCCCAAGAATGCCGAAGAACTCGTTCGCACCTTCAAGCCAGAAACGCAACGCAACTCCCACGAATGCGAGGCCGCGTCCGCGTTTGCCGTGGGCCGGCTTCGCGGCGTCGGACCCAAGACGATAGACGGCTGGGTGAAGGCGCTAAACATCACCGAGAAGGACGCCGTGAACCCGGAGGCCGTGGCCGCGTACTTTCGAGAACTCGGCTGCGATGTCGAGTACCGAACGTACATGGACATCGACGACCTCAAGAAAGCGACGGAGGCGGGCAAGCCGGTCATCTGCGCCATCCAGGAGTACATGGACAATCCTGAAGTGAAGGAGGAGGCCGAGTACGGCCACGTCGTCACCGTGTTGTCCGTGGCCAACGGCCTCGTCGTGGTCGCTGACCCGTCGGAGGAGAACGTCCTCGACCGCGAGAAGACGGGCAGCGACAACGCACGCGGCCTCGCCGTGATCCGCGCGGACGAGTTTCGCGCCCGTTGGCGCGACCGCGACTTCGTGCGGGCGGGCGTCGTTGTCGGCGAGGCTGCGAAGCCGGCGCAGGCGGCGAGAGGCGAGCCGGCGCGGATGTCGCAAGAGTTTTTCACACCAAAAGAGATGACCCGACGTGTTATTCACAAAGATCCATCAGGTCCAGACTACTCTCTTTATTACGAAAGGCCATTGAAAGATAAGGATGGCATTTGGAAGTGGCAGCGGTTGCCTGAAGGTGCCGAATTTGGTTACTGTAGCCCAGATGAAATTAAGAGACTATACAAAAAAGATTTCCCGATTTCCGAACACGGCAAGCCACTAAGCGATTTCCATGTCGCTATGCTTGATGGACATGAATCTCCTGACTGGCGTCCGTCAGACATGATGCCCGAAGACTATTACATGCAGCGAAGTGGTCAACCTATTCGCGTCGCACGTCTCACCGAAGAACAAATGCAGTTCGCCCGCGATCCGAACAAGCCGTACAAGTTCGCAAGCACACAGATCAATCTGCCGAAAGAACTCGCCGACAAACTGATGCAGATCGCTGCCACGGTTAAGGATGAAGACCTGGCAGACGATGGTCGCGAGGATCGACCACACATCACAGCCAAATATGGCCTGCATAACGATGACGATATCGAAGCCATCCGCAAGATCGCCAGCCAGTTCAAGCCGTTCAAGATCAAGCTGGGAAAGATATCGATCTTCCCGGCGAACGAGAAGCAGTCACAGCGCGGCGGCGAACAGTTCGATGTCATCAAAGTGGACGTCGAGTCACCGGAACTGCACAAGTTGAACCGCGCGATCTCCGATGGCGTCGAATGCACGGACACGCACCCGACGTACGTGCCGCATGCGACCATAGCTTACGTGAAGCCCGGCGTCGGCAAACAGTACGCCGGCCGCGATGTTGGCGGCGAATTCGTTGCCAACGAGATCGCGTTCCATCCGCGAGAAGGCGAGCCTACCAAGATAAAGCTTGGCGCGCCGTTGCAAGCTGTTCGTCTAACCGATGAACAACTCCAGTTCGCGCTCCGCTTCGGCGCAATGGACGAGTCCGCCGGCAACTCGCCTATCGATCACTACGACCACACCGTCAACAGTGGCCTCGCACCCATCGGCGTTACGGACACCGTTGTCGCTGGGCCGCGCGTAAGCAAGCGCTGGAGATACAATGATGAAAGTGAAATGGATAGCCAAGAAGAAGCCACGGCTGAACAGAGAGCCGAGATACAGCGACGAAACGCCGACCGACACGTCTACGGCAACGATCCGTACACCGACATCCGCACCCAGCGTCCAGGCATCGCCGTCCGCTTCGCCGACAGAGGCAACGACGTCGTCCGCGCCGACGCCGCCGATTACGTGCGACGCCACGGAACCGAGTTCGGACTGCCCGAGCTACGTCCCAGTCGACGAATGAAGCTGGACGTCGAACTCGGAAAGCGTGCGGCCGACGCCTTCGAGGCGCAAGCCCACGCGCCGCACGATCCCGCCGTC
>Ga0335083_10010388_pt1 | contig 11254 bp, 12 predicted proteins | sample Lox_Sample_42_FD_206716 | JGI IMG/M metagenome (GOLD analysis project Ga0335083, IMG submission 206716) | Soil microbial communities from Loxahatchee National Wildlife Refuge, Florida, United States - Lox_Sample_4.2 | ecosystem: Environmental > Terrestrial > Soil > Wetlands | place: USA... | reverse complement strand
CCGTGTGCAGCGAGAGGAGCGCCGAGTAGACCGCGAGGCTGAGCAGCGTGTTGACGCCGCCGACCGCGGCGAACAGCACGACGCGCCGGAGCTCATCCGGCAGCCAGGATCGCATCGGCCTTGCCGGCGCAGTCGTAGAGGCCGGAGACCGCCGAGACGGACCTACAGGTCGACTCGATCGTCTGGATCGCGGCGTTGTTCCCGCCGCCCGGCCCGAACCCGCCGCCGCCGAAGCCGCCGCCGCTGCCGAGCAGGAAGTAACGGGCCTCGCCGCTCCGGATCAGCTTCGCCAGGAACGCGTGGGTGAGCACCGTCTCGCGGCCGGTGAACCCGCCCATCGACGCGATCGGCTCGCCGGCGATCACGTAGGGCGCCGCCTCCTGCTCGCTCGTGACGATCAGCGGGAAGCGCGTCGTCGCGCCGTTCGCCTCGGCGTAGCTCAGCGCGGACTGGATCGAGGAGCTCCCGCCGCCGCCGAAGCCGGGGCCGCCGCCTCCGCCGCCGAGGCCGAAGCCGCGCGACGACGACGAGGTGAGGCCGGAGATGAAGTTCGGACCGGCGCCCGGGAAGACGCCGTTGACCGCGCCCCTGAGCGTGCTCGCCGACCAGGCGGCCGGCGGCGCGAGAAATCCGCCGACGGCGATCACGAGGGCCGCGATCGCGACGAGGCGACGCGTCGCCTCGGGCCAGTCCGGCCCGACCGCGAGCGCGACGACACCGCATGCGGCGACGAACGCGGCGAACACGACGAGCTCCTGCAGCCACGCGTCGTAGCCCGTGCGGCGCAGCAGCGCGACCTCGAGCCACGCGGTGAACATGATCGCGAGCAGCGGAAGCGCGATCCACGCGTTGCCCCGCTTCGCGTCGCGCGCCAGCGACACCGCTCCGATGCCGACGAGCGCGCTCGTCGCGGGCGCGAGCGCCGACAGGTAGTAGGTGTGGACGATCCCGCTCGAGTAGCTGAAGACGACGGCGCCGGCGAGGAACCAGCCCGCGACCATCGTCAGGACTCCGAGCTGGCCGCGCTTCGACCGCCAGGCGTAGAGGAAGGCTGAGACGCAGCCGACGATCGCGAGCGGGAGCAGCCAGCCGCCCTGGTCGCCGAGCGCATCGTTGATCAGACGGAAGAAACCGGGCGAGCCCGAGAACGCACCGCCGCCACCGCCGCCGCCGCCGAACGACGTCCCGCCGCTCTGCCCGAACACACGGCCGAGCCCGTTGTAGCCGAGCGCGAGGCTGATCGCGCTGTTGTCGCTCGTGCTGCCGACGTAGGGACGGTCGGCGGCCGGCGTCAGCTGGACCGCTGCGACCCACGCGCTCGAGACGACCGCCAGCGGGATCCCGGCGACGAGCAGGTGCCAGATGCGCGTTCCCCAGCCGAGGCGGGCGAAGAGCAGATAGCCGAGCGCGATCCCGGGGACGATGATCCCGGCGGCCAGCATCTTCGTGTTGAACGCGAGCCCGGTCAGGACGGCGCTCGCGAGCAGCCAGCGCAAGCGCGCCGACTCGACCGCGCGGGCCGCCGCCCAGACCGCGGCCACGAGCAGGAGCACGAAGAGCGCGTCGGGGTTGTTGTCGCGGTTGACCGCGACCGAGACCGGCGACACGGCGAGCGCCAGCGCGGCGACGAGCCCGGCAGCTCGTCCGAAGTAGCGGGCGACGAGCAGATAGAGGAGCCACACCGCCAGCACGCCCGCGATCGCCTCGGGAAGGAGGATCGTGACTCCGGAGAACCCGAACAGCTTCGCGCTGGCGACCTCGACCCAGAGCGCGAGCGGCGGCTTGTCGACCGAGACGAGCCCGCCCTGGTCGAACGAGGCGAAGAAGAAGTTGTGCCAGCTCGTCATCATGCTGCGCACCGCACCCGCGTAGTACTCGTTCGCGTAGCCGTTCTGGGCGAGCCGGGCGCCGTCGAGCACGGCCGCGAGCGCGAGCACGGCTGCGAGCGGCGCGTGACGGCGAAGCGCGCGGCTGTCGGCGCCGGCGAACGGGCGGGTCAGCGCCTCGACGCTCATCGTGCAACCACTGCCTCGCGGCCCTCGCCGCGCCAGAAGGAACGGCGCATGCGCCAGAGCCCGGCCAGGTCGCCGCCGATCGTCGGCAGCAGCTCGACGCGCGAGTCCAGATCCTCGATCCAGTCGACGGGCACCTCGTGGATGCGCATCCCGTTTCGCTCGGCCAGCAGCAGAAGCTCGGTGTCGAAGAACCACCCGTCATCGGCGACCAGGGGGACGAGCTGTCGCGCGACGTCGGCGCGGAGCGCCTTGAACCCGCACTGGGCGTCGCTGAAGCGCGCGTTGAAGCCCGCGTGGACGAGCGCGTTGTAACCGCGCGAGAGCAGCTCGCGCTTCAGCCGCCGGCGCACGTGGGCGTGGTGGGCGAGCCGCGTTCCGATCGCCACCTCGCTGTGTCTCGACATCAGCGGGGCGACGAGCGGCAGGAAGCTCTCGAGGTTCGTCGACAGGTCGACGTCCATGTACGAGACGATCTCCGCCGACGACGAGAGCCAGGCGCTGCGCAGCGCGAAGCCGCGGCCCTTGCGGTCGAGCCGGAGCGCGGTCACCTCCCGGTGCATCGAGGCGAGCAGGCTGGCGATGGTCGGCGTGCCGTCCGTGCTCGCGTTGTCGGCGATCACGATCCCGAACCGGAACGGGAACTCCTCGCGCAGGTAGGCGATGAGCAGCTCGACGTTGTGCGCGAGCGTCGTCTCCTCGTTGAACACGGGGATCACGACGTCGACCGTCTGCAGGTTGGCGTTCATCTCGCATCGAACGTCAACACGACGGGCTAAGCGGAACCTATGCCGGCCGCCGTTCTTAGCTGGTTCTTACCGTCTCCACAGGTAGCGGAGAGACACTGAGTCGACCTTGGCCGACATGCCCAGCAGCTCACGCAACCGGAAGATCGGGGCGATCGCGGTCGCCGTCGTCGCCCTCGCGGGCGTGGGCACCGCGTACGCCGCCTCGAAGCTCCACACGGGCTCGAGCTCCCACAGCGCCGTCCCGGGCGGCGGCAACTTTGCCGCGCCGGCCCGGGGGCAGTTCGGTACGCCCCCGTCCGGTAACGGCAACGGCTACGGCCGCGGCTTCGGCGGCGGGCTCGGAGGCGACCGCCGCGGCGGCTTCGGCGGCATCTTCGGCAGCTTCGCCGCCGCCACGACCTACCTCGGCATCTCGCAGCAGCAGCTCTTCGCCGACCTCCAGTCGGGCAAGACGCTCGCCCAGATCGCGAACGCGACGAGCGGAAAGTCGGCGAACGGCCTGATCGCCGCCATGGTCGCCGCGCAGAAGAGCGCGCTCGCCTCGTCGGTCAAGTCCGGCCGCATCACCCAGGCGATGGCGACCCAGATCGAGTCGAGCCTCCAGTCCCGCGTCACCGACATGGTGAACAACGGCTTCGGCGGCGGCCGCGGAGGATTCGGCGGGCGCGGAGGCTTCGGCGGCGGTAGCGGCGGCAACGGCTTCGGGTCGCCGCCGAGCGCACCGAGCCAGAGCCAGGGTCAGGCCGGCGCGAGCCCGACGTAGTTCTCGGCCAGCGACCGCGCAGCCGCCTCCGACGCGAAGACGTAGCGCAGCTGCGACAGCTGCAGCTGCAGGTCGAACGGATCGTCGCCGACGCGGTGCAGCATCGAGGTCATCCACCACGAGAAGTGCTCGGCGCGCCAGACACGGCGCAGGCAGCGGTGAGAGTACGACGCGAGCTCGGCGGCGTCGCCGCTCGCGTACCAGCGCTCGAGCGCACGGGCGAGCACGGTGACGTCCGAGATCGCGAGATTGAGACCCTTCGCTCCGGTCGGGGGAACGATGTGCGCGGCGTCGCCGGCGAGGTAGAGGCGGCCGTGCTGCATCGGCTCGGCGACGAAGCTCCGCATACCGGTGACGCCCTTCTCGAGCACCGGCCCCTCGTTGAGTGTCCAGCCGTCGAGCGCGGTGCGCAGCCGCAGCTCGTCCCAGATCCGCTCGTCGGGCCACCCGTCGAGATCCTCGTCGGGGCGGCACTGAACGTAGAGGCGGCTGAGCGTCGGCGACCGCAGGCTGAGCAGCGCGAACCCGCGCTCGTGGTGGGCATAGACGAGCTCGTCAGCCGACGGCGCCGCCTCGGCGAGAATGCCGAGCCAGCCGAACGGGTACTCGCGCGTGTACTCGGTGAGCACCCGCGCGATCGCCCGCCGGCAGACGCCGTGGAAGCCGTCGCACCCGGCGATCACGTCGCAGTCGAGCCGGTGGTCCTCGCCTTCGTGCATGTACGCGACGAACGGGCCGTCGCTCTCGAAGTCGTGGACCGCCACGTCGTCGACCTCGAAGCGGAGCGGCAGACCTGCGGCGATCCGCGAGGCGATCAGATCCTTCACGACCTCGGTCTGCCCGTAGACGAGGATCGTCCCGCCGCCGGTCAGCTCGTCGAACGCGAGGCGGTGGCGCTCGCCGGCGAACTGCAGGCTGACGCCGCGGTGCACGATCCCCTCGCGGTGCATCCGGTCGCCGACTCCGGCGGAGGTGAGCACCTCGACCGTTCCCTGCTCGAGCACGCCGGCCCGGATCCGGTGCTCGACGTAGTCGCGGCTCCTGTTCTCGAGCACGACCGACTCGATGCCGGCGCGGTGCAGGAGCTGCGCCAGCGTCAGCCCGGCCGGGCCGGCCCCGACGATCGCGACCTGCGTCCGCTCCCGCGTCATGCACCGTCCTCGGCGAGGACGCGCTGCGCAACGGCGAACGCATGGTTGGCAGCCGGCACACCGCAGTAGATCGCCGACTGCATCAGCACCTCCTTGATCTCGTCGTTCGTCAGGCCGACGCGGCGCGCAGCGCGCAGATGCATGGCGAGCTCGTCGAAGTGCCCGAGCGCGACGAGCGCCGTCAGCGTGATGCAGCTGCGCGTGCGGCGGTCGAGCCCGGGACGGGCCCAGATCTCGCCCCAGGCGTAGCGCGTGATCAGATCCTGGAAGTCGGCCGTCAAATCGGTCGTCCGGTCGATCGCGTTGTCGACGTGCCCGTCGCCGAGTACCTCACGGCGGACGCGCATTCCATCCTCGTAGCTCACAGGAACCCCTCCAGCAGTCGATTGAACTCGTCGGGCCGCTCGACGTTCAGGAGATGCGCCGCATCGGCGATCACCTCGAAGCGCGTGCCCTGGATGCTGCGCGCGACCTCTTCGACGACGGCGGGCGGGGTCGTCGGGTCCCCGGTCGCCGCAACCGCCAGCGTCTGGACGGCGACGGAGCCGAGCGCGTTGCCGACGTCGAAGCGCGACAGCGCCTCGCAGCAGCGCGCGTACCCCTCGGGGTCGGTGTCGAGGAAGAGCTCGCGGTAGGCATCGACCTCTCCGAACGACGGCGTGAACCACCGGGCGAGCACGGCATCGACGATCGCGCCGAGCCCCTGCGCACGCACCGTCGCCGCGCGGTCGAGCCACTGTTCCGGCGGGCCGAACCGGGTGGCCGTCGCCACCAGCACGAGCCGCTCGAGGCGGTCAGGCGCGTCGAGCGCGAGCTGCATGCCGACGGCGCCGCCGAGTGACAGGCCGACGAACGAGAAGCGCCCGTCGCCGGCCGCGTCGAGCACACGACGTGCGAGGTCGCCGACGTCGTGGACTTCCTCGACCGGCGCGCCGCCGTGCCCGGGGTGATCGACGCGCACGATCGTCCGCCCGCCGAGCGCGGGCAGCTGCGGGTCCCACATCGCCGCCGGGGCGCCGAGCGAGCCGCAGAGAACGACGGTGGTCATTCGCGGTGGAGCGCGAGCGCGCGATCGATCAGCGCATCGGCCGCGCCGAGGTAGTCCTCGGGCGCGGCCACGTCGATCCCGAGCCGCTCCGCCTCGGAGAGCACGTCGCCGCCGATGTTCGCGCGCATTCGCGCCGCGTCGACCCGCAGCCCGCCCAGCGACCGGCCGGTCGCCGCCGCCGCCCCCGCGGTCGCCGCGAGCACAGTCGAGAGCCCGGCCCACTCTGCGTGCCAGGCGCCGACGGCCCGCTCGTGCTCCTGCACGCCCGACTCGAAGAGAAGCGCGGCGTTGGAGCGGGCGTGCCGGGCGCACGCATCGGCGAGCACCGCCGCGACCGGGTTGCGCTTGTGCGGCATCGTCGAGGAGCCGCCGGCATCCGCTTCTGCGACCTCGGCGACCTCCGTCTGCGCGAGCAGCACGACGTCGGTTGCGATCTTGGCGAGGGCAGCGGCGACGCTCGCGAGCGCGCCGGCGAGCGCGGTGACGGGCGTGCGCACGGTGTGCCACGGCACCGCCGGCTCGCGCAGGCCGAGCTCGCCGGCGAAGCGCCGCGCGACCTCGGTCCCCCGGCCGTCGAAGGCGGCCAGCGTGCCGGCGGCGCCGCCCAGCTCGGCCGGCAGCGCCCCGGCGACCGCATCCAGGCGGCGGCGCGTCTCGACGACTCCGACGAGCCAGCCCGCCGCCTTGAGCCCGAACGTCGTCGGGACGGCCTGCTGCAGGAGCGTGCGCGCGGCCATCACAGTTCCGCGGTGCGCCTCGGCGAGCCCCGCACAGAGATCGGCGACCGCGCCGAGCTCGCCGTCGATCAGCTCGCAGGCCCGCCGCGCGACGAGCATCGCCGCCGTGTCGAGGATGTCCTGGCTCGTCGCGCCGTGGTGCACGTAGCCCGCGTGCTCCTCGCCGACCTGGGCCCGCAGCGCGCGGACGAGGGGCTCGATCGGGTTGCCGGCGGCACGTCCCTGTTCGGCCAGCTCGTGCTCGTCGTACAGGTCAGCGTGGCAGGCGGCGCCGACCATCGCGGCGGCCTCGGGCGGCAGGAGGCCGGCCTGCGAGCAGGCGGCGGCGAGGGCGCGCTCGGCGGCGAGCATCGCTTCGAGCCAGGCGCGGTCGGAGACTGCGTCCACGGCGTCGGCCGGGACGAAGATCGCCTCGAAGGGCCTCACACGGGGTACAGAATCACGCCGCCTCGAGCGCGCGCAACGCCGCGAGCTCGATCAGCGACGGCGGCTCGGTGACGCTGAGGTCGTCGGCGACGCGGAGATCCCAGCCCGTCACCGCGCGCACGTCGTCGACAGCGACGTTCGGATGCACCGAGGTGAGCGTCAGCTCGCCGCCGCGCGGCTCGAGCACGCCGAGGTCGGTCACCACGACGCGAACGCGGTCGCCGAGGCTCGTCGTGAAGTCGAGCTGCTCGACGAACGCACGGCGCGACTGGCGCAGCAGCACGAAGACGTCGCGCACGCCCGTCGCGATCTCGGGAGCGCCGCCGCCGCCGGGAAGCCGGACGACGGGATGGTCGTAGTCGCCGATCACGGTCGAGTTGAGGTTGCCGTGACGGTCGATCTGCGCCGCGCCGAGGAAGCCGACGTCGATGCGGCCGCCCTGCAGCCAGTAGCCGAACATCTCGGGCACGGACACGACCGAGACCGCGGTCTCGGCCAGCTCGCCGTCGCCGATCGAGAGCGGCAGGTGGTCGGGCTTTGCGCCGATCGTGCCGGACTCGTAGACGAGGACGCAGCCCGGCGCGTGCGTGCGGCGGGCGAGGTTGGCGGCCACGCTCGGCAGGCCGATGCCGACGAAGCACACCATGCCGTCGCGGAGCCGGCGCGCGGCTTCGACGGCCATCATTTCGTCGGCCGTGTAGTCCGATGCGCGTCCCGGGATCCCGTTCACGCCGGCATCACCCGCTGGATTACTACGTCGGCCCTTGTCCGATTGTCAAGATGCTGTTCTAATAGCCGGAACATGGCGGCGGGCGCCTCCTACTCCCAGTCGCTCGAGCGCGGGCTGGCCATTCTCTCCGCGTTCAAGTCGGGCCGCCCGCTGCTCGGGATCTCGGAGCTCGCGCGGGAGATCGGGCTCGGCCGCTCGACCACGCACCGCTACGTCGCCACGCTCGCCGCGCTCGGCTACCTGCAGCAGGATCCGGCCACGCGCAAGTACCGGCTCGGCCCACGTGTGCTCGACCTCGGCTTCTCGGCGATCAACTCGATGGAGCTGCGCGAGCTCGCGGCGCCCCACCTGCAGCAGCTGAGCGACGACACGGGCTTCACCGTGAACATGGCGGTGCTCGACGGCGTCGACATCGTGTACGTCGAGCGCTGCCGCAGCTCGCGCGCCGGTCAGCGGGAGATCGACCTCAACCTGCACGTCGGTTCGCGCATGCCCGCGTACTGCACGTCGATGGGCAAGGTGCTGCTCGCCTTCATGGACCCGGCCGATCGCGATGCCCTGATCGACGGGTCGAGCCTGCAGCGACGCGGCCCGAACACGCTGACGACCCGCCGGTCGCTGCAGGCGGAGCTGGAGCGCGTGCGCAGCGAGGGGTACGCGATCAACAACGAGGAGCTCGCGTACGGCCTGCGCTCGATTGCGGCGCCGGTGCGCACGCACGACGGCGCGGTCGCGGCCGCCGTCAACCTTGCGGTTCACAGCTCGATGGTCTCGATGCAGGAGCTCGTTGCGCGGCTGACGCCTGCGTTGCTGAAGACGGCTGCGGAGATCTCGGCCCGCGCCGGCTACCGGCATCAGCCGGCGGAGATGTACTCGGTCAGGTAGCGGATCTGGAAGCTCTGCTGCTCCGACTGCTTCCGGACGAGGTCGCCGATCGAGATCATGCCGACGAGCGTCTCGTCCTCGACGACCGGGACGTGACGGATGCGACGGTCGGTCATGAGCGCCATCGCCTCCTCGACCTCCGTCTCCGGGGTGATCACGACGACCGGCGAGGTCATCACGTCGCGCACCGGGGTGTCGCGCTCGCCGAGCCCCTGGACGGCGACCCGGCGCAGGTAGTCGCGCTCCGTGAAGATGCCCTGGATCTCGTTCTCGCCGTGGCCGCTGACGAGAATCGCGCCCACGTTGGCCTCGACCATCGCCTGGACCGCCTCGAGCACGGTGGCCTCGCCGTCGATGCGGATGACGCCTCCGCCCTTCTCCTCGAGGATCTTCGCGATCGTGGCCATCCCGAAACATTCCGAAAGACACCCACTCCTGTCAAGGCTCGGCGTTAGGGTCAGCGGGCGATGAGCGGCATCGAGGTGCTGACGATGGGCCGGATCGGAGTCGATCTGTACCCCGAGCAGATCGGCGTGCGCCTGGCCGATGTGCAGACATTTCGCAAGATGCTGGGCGGCAGCGCGACGAACGTGGCGGTGGCTGCGGCGCGCTACGGCAGGCGCTCCGCCGTGATCACGAAGGTCGGCGACGACCCGTTCGGGCCGTACGTCCGCGACGCGCTCGCAGGGTTCGGCGTCGACCCGAGCCGGGTCGGAACCCACCCCACGCTGCGGACGCCGGTCGTCTTCTGCGAGATCTTCCCGCCCGACGACTTCCCGCTGCTCTTCTACCGCGAGCCGACGGCCCCGGACATGACGGTCGAGCCCGGCGAGCTCGACCTCGAGGAGATCGCCACGGTGCCGCTGTTCTGGACGACCGGCACCGGGCTGTCGGCGGAGCCGAGCCGCGCAGCGACACTCGCCGCGCTCGAGGCGCGCGGCCGGCGCGCGATCACGATCCACGACCTCGACTACCGGCCGGGCTTCTGGGAGTCGGAGCGCGAGGCGGGCGCCTGGGGCCGGCGCGCGGTCGAGCTCGCGACGGTCGCCGTCGGCGGGCGCACCGAGGCGGTGCCGATCGTCGGCGACCTGGCGGCGGCCGATACCGCGAGCGCACTGCTCGACCTCGGCGTCGAGCTCGCGATCGTCAAGCTCGGGCCGGAAGGAGTGCTCGCAGCGACGCAGGACGAGCAGGTGACGCTCCCGCCCGTCCCGGTGACCGTGCTGAACGGGCTCGGCGCCGGCGACGCGTTCGGCGGCGCGCTGTGCCACGGGCTGCTTGCGGAATGGGAGCTCGAGCGGACGATTCGCTTCGCGAACGCCGCGGGCGCGCTGGTCGCGTCGCGACTCGGGTGCGCCGACGACATGCCGACGGCGGACGAGGTCGACGCGCTCCTCGCCTCCGTGTCCGCCCCGGTCACCGACTGAACGCAGGATCGGCCGTGATGTGCCACTCACGGACCGGGCCGGCCATGACGTTCAGGTAGTAGCTCTCGTTCCGCGCGCCGGCGGCGACCGGGTGATAGCCGCGGGGGACGAGCACGACGTCGCCGTTTCCGACGGCGATCGCCTCGTCCAGCGTACGGTCGTCCGTGTAGACGCGCTGGAAGGCGAAGCCCTCCGCCGGATCCAGGCGGTGGTAGTAGGTCTCCTCGAGCAGCGTCTCGCGCGGCGGATCGTCGACGTCGTGCTTGTGCGGCGGGTAGCTCGACCAGTGCGCCGCCGGCGTCCGTACCTCGGTCACGAGCAGCGACTCGGCCGGCTGGTCCTCCATCAGGATGTGGAAGATCGAGCGCGACTCGGCGTCGGCCCCGCGAGCCTCGAAGCGGGCGCCCTCCGGCGGCAGCAGCCTCGGCTCGGCTCCGGTCGTCGCGGGCGCGGTGCAGACGGCGAAGTCGTCGCCCTCCGCCGACCAGTCGACGCCGGGCGGGACGTACAGCGCCGTCGGTGGGAGTGCGTCGAATACCGACGGGCGGCCGCCGACGCCCCGCCACTGGCGGTCACCCGCAGCGAGATCCGCTCGCCCCGAGAGCACGACCACGCACGTCTCGCGGTCGTCGAAGCGCTCCGCCACGCTCCCGTCGCGGTAGACGGCGAAGCCGACGTAGGTCCAGCCGGCCGATTCGGGCGTCACGCGGAGCACGCAGCCATCTGCGTCGGCATCACCGGTGTGCACTACGAGCTGCGCCACGGAGTTCGCAGATCGTAGAGTCGCGGCGTGGGCACCGTCAGGCTGACCGCAGCGCAGGCGCTCGTCCGCTTCCTCGCGGCGCAGTACGTCGAGCGCGACGGCGTCCGGCAGCGTTTCTTCGGCGGTTGCTTCGGCATCTTCGGCCACGGGAACGTTGCCGGCCTCGGCGAGGCGCTCCTCGCGCACGCCGACGAGCTGCGCTACCACCCGGCGCGAAACGAGCAGGGCATGGTGCACGCGGCCGTCGGCTATGCACGGATGAGGAACCGCCTCGGCGCGTTCGCCTGCACCTCGTCGATCGGGCCCGGTGCGACGAACATGGTGACCGGCGCGGCGCTCGCGACGATCAACCACCTGCCGGTGCTGCTGCTGCCGGGCGACGTGTTCAGCACGCACCTCCCCGACCCGGTGCTGCAGCAGCTCGAGAGCACCGCCGGCGGCGACGTCTCCGTGAACGACTGCTTCCGCCCCGTGTCGCGGTTCTTCGACCGGATCTCGCGCCCCGAGCAGGTGATGTCGGCGGCCGTGCAGGCGATGCGCGTGCTCACGAGCCCGGCGGAGAC
>Ga0335083_10010386_pt1 | contig 11255 bp, 11 predicted proteins | sample Lox_Sample_42_FD_206716 | JGI IMG/M metagenome (GOLD analysis project Ga0335083, IMG submission 206716) | Soil microbial communities from Loxahatchee National Wildlife Refuge, Florida, United States - Lox_Sample_4.2 | ecosystem: Environmental > Terrestrial > Soil > Wetlands | place: USA... | reverse complement strand
GGTGTTTACCGTCGGACTGGACAATTTTGCGCAGGATTTCGTTTCCAAAATGGAATCGGAATTTCTCGAGGAAGAATGAGACGATTTTCACAACGGAGTTATCTGGTGACGTTGAGCGAAATCAACATCACGCCGCTGCTCGACCTGGCGTTCGTGTTGCTCATCATTTTCGTCATCACCACGCCGTTGCTGGAGCAGAGCATCAACCTCAAGCTCCCGCGCGGCGGCCAGCCGGACAAATTTGTGAACAAACACGACATCCGCACCGTCGAAGTCAGCGCCACAGGGGTGTACGCGCTTGACCGGCGGCGGCTGCCATTTGATGAAATGATCGCGCAGTTGGCGGCGGACCATCGGGCGAATCCGGACATCATTGTCTATATCCGGGCAGACCAGGACGATCCCTACAAGTACATTGCCGCTGTGATTGACGGCTGCCAGCGCAATGGCATCACGCGCTACTCGCTCCGCACCGAACCGACCAAATGAACCGGTTGCAAAAAAAGTGTGTTCTGGCCACGGCAGGTGTTCACCTGTTGCTGTTCGTCATTTTGCTGGTTGGTCCGGCGTTTTTCGCGCCCCGGCCCAAGGCGGACGATTTGCAGGTGCTCGATGTCATCCCCGCCAATCTGATTGACGCACCATTTGCCAGCGGGGTCCGGAACGCCCAGCCGCCGCCGCCGGTCGTGCAACCCGCGCCCCAGCCGCCGGCCCCGCAACCGGTCGTCAGCCAACCGCCGCCGAAGCCGACGCCGGAACCGGTGGTAAAGCCCGACCCCGTCAAACCGGCGCCGGCGCCGGAGAAATCCCAGGAGCACAAGATTCAAGTCGATACTCACCTCGTGAAACGCAACGCGCCGCGAAACACCTCGACCCCGGACAATTCTACGCAACAAGCGCGGGCCTTGCGCAAGGCCATCCGGAGTTTGAAGCAGAATTTTTCACCGGGCACCACGGTGGACATGCCCGGCAACAGCAGCGTGGCCTATGCCAATTACGCCAGCGCCGTCAAGAGTGTCTATGACCAGGCCTGGGCACAGGTCCCGCTGGACAACGTTGCCAACGAAAACGAAAACGTCAAAGCGACCATAACCATTGCCAGCGATGGCACCGTGATATCCGCGCGTATTGTCGATTCCTCGGGCGACGGTGCCCTGGACGCCTCGGTGCAAAAAACCCTTGAGCGTGTCTCGTATGTTGCGCCCTTTCCGGAAGGCAGCACCGACAAACAGCGGACCTACACCATCAACTTTAATCCCCAACTTAGAAAAATGCTCGAATGAAAAATTGCCTTAACATTTGTCTGCCGGTTTTGTTTGCCGTCTTTGCGGTCGCTTTGGCCCGCGGTCAGAATGATCAAAATGAAATTCAAATTACACGGCCCGTCTCCAGCCTCGGCAACACCAGGCCCATCCCCGTTTCCATTGAAGGCTTTGACAGCGAGGTCACGGCGATTTTGAAATTTGACCTCTATGTCCAGGGATTCACCTTTGTGAGTCCTGAGACCGCACAATACCAAATCAGCGGCAGCAGCACCGGCAGTGTGGTGGGCCGCGTCGTGGACCGTTTTGGCAAGAAGACATTGTTCTCTCGCAGTTATAACGGTGCAACGTTGCGCCGTCAGGCGCATGCGTTGACTGATGATATTGTATTTGCCATTACTGGCAAAAAGGGCATTGCGCAAACCCAAATCGCATTCAAGGTTCAAGCGTCCAATGGTAATGGCGAGATCTACATTGCCGATTTCGACGGGCACAACTACCAGGCCGTGACGCACGACGGCACCATCGTTTCCGCGCCCGCCTGGGCACCCGGTCGATCGGCCCTTTATTACAACTCATACAAACGCGGCAATCCGGACATTTTTTACCACAATCTGACTACCGGCGAGCGGGACGACATTGCGCATTACACCGGTTCCAACATTAGTCCAGCGGTCTCACCGGATGGCTCGCGGGTGGCAATGGTGATGAGCGAGAGCGGCAGCCCGAACGTCTGGGTCGCCAACGCCAACGGTTCCCATCCGCGAAAGCTGACCTCGACCAGCGAGGATTCATCCCCCTGTTGGTCGCCCGATGGGCAATGGATTTGTTTCGCCACCAAGATCCACGAACGCCGTGTGCTGGCCAAGGTTCCCGCCGGCGGCGGCGAGGTGCAGGTGATCCGCACTCCCGGCACGCCGAATCCGACGGAGCCGGACTGGTCGCCCGACGGCAAATGGATCGCCTTCACGATGCAGGCGGGTGAGTTTGACATTTGCGTCATGCCGGCGGATGGCAGCGCGCCACCTGTCATTCTGGTGCGGGGCGAGGATCCCTCGTGGTCGCCGAATTCGCGGACGCTCATTTACGCACGGCGCACCGGCGGGCATTACGTGTTGTCTTTGCTTGACGTGTACACAAAACAAGTCAAGGATATTCACCAGATTTTGGGCAGCGATTCCGAACCGGCCTGGGCGAGATGAATTTTAACTGTTTTAACCAACCTTTAACCGAAGGAAAAATTATGAAAATGATGAAGCTGGTTTACCCTATGACCCTTGTTCTAGCGGTGACTCTTGCCGCCACTGGTTGCCGAAATCACAAACCCGTCGGCGTCACACCCATTCCGAACGGGCAAGGCGGCCAGGTTGGTGAACTGCCTCCGGGCGGCACCATGGGCGGCAATCAGCCCGGCGGTGGTCAGCAGGCGAATATGCAGGAATTTGAAAACATGACCGAAGACCGCGCCGCGCTGGCGAATTACACGATTCATTTTGCTTTTGACAGTTCCGCCATCCGGCACAGTGAAGACGCGAATCTTCAATCCGTCGCGTCGGCTTTGAGTTCCGATCCCAGCACCAAGCTGCTCATCGAAGGTAATTGCGACGAGCGCGGCACCGAGGAGTACAACCGCGCGCTGGGTGAACGGCGCGCGCTGGCCGCCCGCCAGGCCCTGGCCAAACTGGGCGTGGATCCGGCCCGCATCCGCACCCTCAGCTACGGCAAGGACAAACCGACGGATCCCGGTCACGACGAATCGGCCTGGTCGCAGAACCGCCGCGACGACTTTGTGCTGTTGCATCCCAAAACCGGCGCCTGATTTTGGGAGGGATGCCGTGTCGGCGTCCCTTCCTTTCCGAGACAAACAGGGACGGGGGCACGCCGTCCCTCCCATTTTTTGACCCTTTACTAACCGATGAACCGGGCGTAACGTGTCGAAGGCTCGACAAAACTTATGAATGTCATGTTTGCAGCTTTGCTGGGTGGGTGGGAATGGGTCATTGTGCTGTTGGCCGTCCTGCTCTTATTTGGCGCCAAAAAGATTCCCGAACTGGCCCGCGGTCTGGGACAGGGCATCAAGGAATTCAAAAAGGCGACCCGCGAAGTGACGGATGAGATTCAGAACGCGGCGGAGGATAAACCCGCGACCCCCAACAAGTCCGTCACGGATGGTCCTTCACAGTCCGGACAAGCCGTTTCCCAATCCACCCATCCGCCGAAGGCTTAACGGCGGGGGTTTTCGGCATGGCCGGCGACAACGAACCGGAACGTCCCGACGAGGCCGAAGGCGGCCCGGTTAAAACTTTTCTCGAACACCTCGAAGACTTTCGTTGGGTACTCATCAAAAGCATTGTCGCCTTGTTTTTGGGGATGATCCTCTGCCTGATTGGGGCCAACCATGTCGTCCAAATCATCAAGTGGCCCCTGGACCATGCCTATAATTACCATCCGAACAAAAATCAAACCGTGGTCGTCAGCTTCGGCACGAACCATGTCGGCAATTTTCAGATCACCCCGGCGCAGGAAAAATCCCTCAATTTGGGAAGCAACCGTTTCGTTGCGGTCACCGTGGAACCGCTCCTGCTTGGCACCAACCGGGTCCTCGGCTGGCGGATCAACCCCGATCCGGCCGCCGTGGCCGCGGTGCGGAAGATGAACATCGAACTGGTCAACCTGAGCCCGGCGGGTGGATTTGTCGTGGCCTTCCAGGTCGGGCTTTACGGCGGCGCGTTGCTGGCTTCGCCGTTCATTTTTTACTTTATCGCCGGGTTTGTCTTTCCGGCATTGAAAATCCGCGAGCGCAAATACGTTTATCAAGGACTGGTCATCGGCGTCGGCCTGTTTCTGACGGGCGTGGCGTTTTGCTATTTCGCGCTGATGCCGGTCGCCCTGGCCGCGGCGCAGATGTACTCGCAATGGCTCGGCTTCGGCGCGCTCCAGTGGCGCGCCGAGGATTACATCGGTTTTGTCTGCAAATTCATGCTCGGTATGGGCCTGGGCTTTGAGTTGCCGGTGGTGATTTTGACGCTGGTAAAAATCGGCGTGATTGATTATCGCACCCTGGCGAAGGCGCGGCGTTACATGATTGTGATTAATTTGATCCTCGGCGCCGTGCTCACGACACCCGAACCCATCACACAACTGGTCATGTTCGTGCCGTTGCAGGGGCTTTACGAAATCACCGTCTGGATTGCCTGGTATTGGGATCGCCGGGAAAAGAAGCGGGCGCGCGCGGCGGAAACGGCCTCCGGGCCATAAGACCGGCATGTGCAAAACGGGCTTTACATCCCTGTGAATTGCCGTAAGCTTCGGTTGTCAACTTGAGAATTTATGCGTAACGCACTTTTCCTTCTCGGCGCGGTTGCCTTGGCCGCTGCGTTCACTTCCGGTTGCGCCGGGCCGGAGCAGAAACTCGGCCGCGGCATAAGTAATTCCGCCGAAATCATCCGCGGCGGCGAATGGCGCCGGTCCGTGGAGCAGACCGCCGTGTTTGATTCGCCCGAAGCCGGCCGTACTGTTGGATTTGTCAGCGGTTTCAACCGAACCATGGCGCGCACCGGGGTGGGACTCTATGAAATCGTTACTTTTCCGTTCCCGCCGTATCATCCCATTTTTACCAGTTACCTCTCGCCCCACCCGGCTTTTCCCGACAACTACCGGCCCGGATTGCCGGACGACCCGTTGTATGACACCCATACTTACGTGGGCATTCAAGGTGGCGATATAGCTCCATTGATTCCCGGCAGCCGGTTCCAGGTGATCGATAACTGAACGTGTCGAAATTGCTTTTGACCCACGCGCCAACCACCGTCTGTTGGCGCGTTTTGCATTAGTAGAGGCCTGATGCGCCTGGAAAAAAAATCGCCCTGCAAAGTCAATCTGCTGCTGAATATCCTCAGCCGGCGCGCCGACGGTTTTCATGAACTGGAAACCGTCCTGCATCCCGTCAACGTATGCGACCGGCTGACCTTTACGCGCGGCGGCACCGGTTTCGAACTCTCCTGCTCCGACGCGAACCTGCCCGTTGACGCGCAAAACCTGGTCCATCGCGCGGCCGCCGTTTTTTTGCAGGCGGCAAAAATCAGCGACGGCGTAAAGATTCATGTGGAAAAGAAAATTCCCCTGGCGGCCGGTCTCGGCGGCGGCAGCGGCAACGCCGCCGTCACGCTGCTGGCTCTCAATGAACTTTTCGGCCAGCCGCTCGTGCCGGCCAAATTGAACGAACTGGCGGTGTTGCTCGGTTCGGACGTGCCGTTCTTCCTGCAAAACCAACCGGCCTTGGCCGGCGGCCGCGGTGAACAAATCCAACCGCTGGCTCCTTTTCCAGCCTTGCGCGACAAGGCGTTTCTCTTGATTCATCCGGGCTTCGGGGTCTCGACCGCATGGGCGTATCAGGCGCTGTCACGGTTTCCCGCCGCCGTGAACGGCCGGCCGGGGCGTGCCCGGGAATTGATTTCAAAGCTGCAAACCAATCAATGGCCCGCCGACGTCGACGGCTTCTTCAACTCTCTCGAGGCGCCCGTGTTGGAGAAGTACCCGCTGCTTGCCCTGTTTCAGGAATTTCTCCGGACAAACGGCGCTCTGGCGGCGCTCATGTCCGGCAGCGGCTCGACCACGTTTGCCGTGGTAGAAAATGTTTCCGCTGCCGGAGCACTGGTGGAAAAATTCAACGCGAAGTTCGGCCAAAGCTGTTGGATCGCCGTCGTGGCGGTTTAACTTGCGCAGGACAGGTTTCCAGCCTGTTTCCATCTTCCAAAATAATATAGAGACAGGCGCGGCGCCCGCCCTACCGTTTGAACTTCACCAATGCGAACTCCGTCATTTCTCTGGCGGCCGGTATTTTGAACACCAGGGCCGTTACCCAGTAAACCAGGCCGGCGATTCCTGCCGGCACAAATACCGCGCCGATTTTCAGCACTATGGTCGCGTGGCCGATTTTGCCCTCCCAAAATTGCCAACCGTACCACGCCACCAATCCCGCCAGGGTCCCGGCCACGGCCAGCGGCAAGAGGGTTGCCCGCAGGGCTTTCATTTCCAGGGTGGTGAGTTTCCGGCGCAGCCAGTAGAACAGCAAACCGACGTTGCAGATGGACGTGGCCGTGTTCGCCAGACCGAGGCCACCTTGTCGCAGAGGCAGGATGAGCGCGCCCGCCAGGAGCAGATTCAGCGTGAGGCAGAACACGCTGATTTTCATCGGCGTCCGGGTGTCGCCCAGCGCGAAAAACGCCCGCGCCAGGACGTTGACGGAGGAAAAAGCCACGAGGCCGGGGGCGAGACATTGGAGCGCGAATGTCGCGCGAGTGGTGGAGGCGGCGGTGAATTTGTGGCCGTGTTCAAACAGCAGGCGCACAATGGGTTCGGCCAGCACGGCAAGCAAAATGGCGGCGATTAGGTTGGCGAAGAGCAGCGTGCTCAGCCCGTGCCGCAGGGTGGCGCGAAATTCCGTGAATTTCTTTTCCGCGGCCAGGGTGCTCAAGGCCGTCAGCAAATACGTCGCCAGCGAGATGCCGAACATGCCCTGCGGCAGTTCCATCAGGCGCACGGCGTAATCAAAGGAAGCGTTGATTTGCGGATCGACCGAGACGGCGAGGAATTGGACCAGCGTCACGTTGATTTGAAACGCAGCGACGCCGACGGTCGCAGGGATCATGCGGGTCACCACCAGGCGGACGGTCTCGTTGCGCCACGGGGAAACCCACCGGTAACGGAAGCCGTCGCGCCAGAGCGTTGGCAATTGAAACGCGGCCTGGGCCACTCCGGCCGCCAGCACGCCGTACGCCAGCGCGAAAATCTGCCGGGGCAATCGCAATCCCGGTGGCAGGTCCGTGCCAAATTTCGGCGCCAGCCAGAGAACAGAGCCGATCATCACGACATTGAGGGCGGTCGCACCCATCGCCGGGATGAAAAAATGGCCCCGGGCGTTCAACATACCCATGAATGCCGCCGCGACACAGACCAGCAACATGTAGGGGAACATCACCCGCAGCAACCGCAACAGCAGCTCGGCTTTGGCGTCGAATTGGTGCACCGCCAGCGCGAGGGAGAGGCCGAGCAGGACCAGCCCCACGACCGCGCTCGCCACAATGACCAGGCCCGAAATCACCGCGTTAGCCGCGCGCCACATCTCGGTTTCGCCGTGGGTCTTTTCCTTTTCCTTGAAGATGGGAATGAATGCCGCCGTCAATGCGCCCTCGCCCAGCAACCTTCGGAAAAGATTCGGAATCGTGAAGGCAAATTTAAAGACGCCCGCGACCCAGGTGTCGCCCATGAACTGGGCATAGACGATTTCCCGCACCATGCCCAGGATGCGGCTGGTGAACGTGGCGACGGCCATCGCGCCGGACGATTTCAGCAATTGTGACACGCGCGGATTTTCACGCAAAGACGCCAAGGCGCAAAGTTAAATTGCTTTGCGTTTTTGCGGCTTTGCGTGAGGTGGTTTGGCTGAATTGGCCATTGGCAATTGGAAACCGGCAATTTATTCTGCCGAGGTGAGCATTCTGGAAGAATTGAAATGGCGGGGACTTCTTGCCGATTGCACCGATGCGCCGGAGCTTGCAAAAAAAGTATCCACGCCCCTCACACTTTACTGTGGGTTCGATCCAACCGCCAACAGCCTGCACGTTGGCAATCTGGTGCCCTTGCTCGCGCTCCGGCGGTTTCAGTTGCTCGGCCATCATCCCATTGCCGTGGCCGGTGGGGCGACCGGTTCCATCGGCGATCCCAGTGGCAAGACACAGGAGCGGCAGTTGCTCACCAAAGAAGTGCTGGAACGCAACATCGCCAGCGTGAAGGAACAGCTCAAACGGTTGCTCGATTTTGAAACCAGGACCAATCCGGCCCGGCTCGTGGACAATGCTTCCTGGACGGCAAACGTTTCATTCCTCGATTTCCTGCGCGACATCGGCAAGCATTTTTCCGTCAACCAGATGGTCGGGAAGGAAAGTGTCCGGGCGCGAATGGAAGACCGTGAGGTTGGCATCAGCTACACCGAATTCAGTTACATGTTGCTGCAGGCGTACGATTTTCTGGTGCTTTGCGAGAAGCACGGCTGCGAACTGCAAATCGGTGGCAGCGATCAATGGGGCAACATCACCGCCGGCATCGACCTCATCCGGAAAAAACTGGGCAAATCGGCTTACGGTCTGACGTTGCCGCTCATCACCAACGCCGATGGCACGAAATTCGGCAAGACCGAAGCCGGCGCCATCTGGCTCGATCCCCAACGCACCAGCGTCTATAAATTTTATCAGTTTTGGATTAACACCGCCGATGCTGATGTTTTTCGTTACCTGAATTATTTTACGTTTTTTAAACAAGAGGAAATCGAAGGTTCAAAAAAGCACCTGGCAGACAATCCTGGCCTTCGCGTTCCTCATAGAATGCTGGCTAAAGCCATGACTGAATTGATTCATGGGAAAGAAGCAACTCAGGAGGTTATTCGTGCGAGCGAGATTCTATTTGGCGGCGAACTGAAAGGAATTGCCGAAAGCACTTTCCATGAGATCGTTGGCGAAGTGCCGACGAAGGAAATTGAAAAATCAAAATTGGACGGGACGGGTTTCCCGCTGGTCGAACTCCTGGTTCACGCCGGTTTGAGCCCGTCCAAGGGTCAGGCACGCAAGGACATCGAAGGCGGTGGCGTGAATATCAACAACGTTCGTGAATCGAGTTTTCAACGGGCGGTCACGAGCAACGACTTGCTCTTCGGCAAGCATGTTCTGTTGCGCAAAGGTAAAAAAAATTACGTCGTCTTGACGGCGAGGTAATTTCCCGCGTCAAAGCTTCGCGAAAATCCGGTTGGCTTCCTCCAGTGTTTCCTTCGAGCCGATGTCAAACCAGAGGCCCGGCACGCGCCAGGTATATACCGCCGTGCGCGAGTAAAGCCATTGGACCAATCGGCCCGGCTGGTCGGGGTTGTTGCCTTCGGCCATGTACTGTCGGATGAGCGGGATCGCGGTTTTCGGGTAAAAATATAGCGCGATGCCGGTCAGTGTGCTGGTCGGGTTTTTCGGCTTTTCCTCGAAAAACGTGATGCGGCCGGCGGCATCCACGGATATGGAGTTATACTTTTTGATCTGTTCCAAATCCCCCACGTCGTAAAGCGCCAGGACCGGCGCATTTTTCTCGTGGCAGAATTTTCCAAAGCCGCCCAGTTTTTCGCTGAACAGATTGTCGCCGGCCACAATGAGGAGGTCGTCCTCTACCTTCCGGGTCTGGAGAACGAAATGAATATCACCGATGGCGCCGAGTTTGTTGGCGTCATCGGTCGAACCATCGTTGACCACCGTGAAGTCAAATTTGGATTTGGTGGCGCGATAATGGTCCGACCATTTCTGGAAATGACCTGCGAATTTCGCGTTGGTCACCACGTAAACGCGGTCAATGCCCGCGATGGGGGCGAGATTGTCGAGGACGTGCTCCACCATCGGTTTGCCGGCGACGGGCAGCAACGGCTTGGGCTGGGTCAGGGTGAGGGGATACAGCCGGGTGGCATAGCCGGCGGCCAGGATGATAATCTTCATGATTTGTTTTCAAAAAGACTCGGGGCCGTCTGGCGGGCGAGTTCCCGGCAGCGCGCGTGTATTTCCAGAGGTGATTCACACTGGAGCGCAAACTCGGCCAGCGCCTGGGCTTCGTTCAGTTTGAGGCGGCGGACGATGTATTTGACCTGGGCGACCACGGTCGGCGCGGCACTGAGTTCATCCACACCCAGACCGATCAACAGCGGCGCCAGCACGGGATCGCCGGCGATTTCACCGCAAACACCCGCCCAGATGCCGTGCCGATGCGCCGCATCCACCGTGGTTTTGATGAGGCGGATGATCGCCGGGTGCGTGGGCTCATAAAGATGTGAAACCTTCTCGTTCGTACGGTCGGCCGCGAGCGTATATTGGATGAGGTCGTTGCTGCCGATGCTGAAGAATTTTACCCGGGGAGCCAGCACGTCGGCAATGAGCGCAGCGGAGGGAATTTCAATCATCGCCCCGACTTCCATTTTTTCGTCAAACGGCTGTCCCTCGGCGCGCAGTTCGGTCCGGCACTTTTCCAGCAGGGCGTTGGCCTGGTTCAATTCTTCCAGACCGGAAATCATCGGGTACATCATTTTGACATTGCCCTCGGCGCTGGCGCGCAAAATGGCGCGGAGCTGGGCGCGAAACAGCTCGGGTTGCGCCAGGCAAAACCGGATGGCGCGCCAGCCCAGAAACGGATTCATCTCCTTGGCCAGTTGCAAATGCGAAGCGAATTTGTCGCCACCCAGGTCCAGCGTCCGGATGATGACCGGATTGGGTTTCAACGCCGCGGCGACCTTGCGGTAGGACTGATATTGCTCCTCCTCGGTCGGCAGTTTTTCATGGTTGATAAAAAGATATTCCGTGCGGAACAAGCCAACGCCCTCGGCGCCATGCGCCAACACCGATTCGATATCATTCTGATCCTCGATGTTCGCCGAAAGATGGATGAATTTGCCGTCCAGTGTGACGGCGGGTTGTTGTTGGATTTCCCGAAGTTTTTCCGCCAGCGACGCCTTGATTTTCGCCAGTTGGCCGTATTCAAACAACGTCTGGTCGGTCGGATTGACGATGACCGTGCCGTTGTAGCCGTCCAGCAGGGCGTAGTCGCCGCTGTCCAGTTCCTGGCTGACGGTTTGGAGGCCGACGACGGCGGGGATGCCCAGCGACCGCGCCATGATGGCGGTATGCGAAGTCTGCCCGCCGATGTCGGTGGCGAACCCCAGCACGAATCTCTTGTCCAACTGCGCGGTGGTGGACGGACTCAGGTCGTGGCTGACCAGAACACACGGTTCGGCGAGGTGGCGCAGGTCGAATTCGTCCTCAACCTCGAGCAGGTTGTCCAGCACCCGCGCTGTCAGGTCGCGCATGTCGTTTGCGCGTTCGCGAAGGTATTCGTCATTCGCCGAGACGAGGGCCATGACGTATCGCTCCGCCACGGTGTGAAAGGCAAAGTCGGCATTGACGTTCTGGTCCCTGA
>Ga0335083_10010382_pt1 | contig 11257 bp, 10 predicted proteins | sample Lox_Sample_42_FD_206716 | JGI IMG/M metagenome (GOLD analysis project Ga0335083, IMG submission 206716) | Soil microbial communities from Loxahatchee National Wildlife Refuge, Florida, United States - Lox_Sample_4.2 | ecosystem: Environmental > Terrestrial > Soil > Wetlands | place: USA... | reverse complement strand
GTTGCCGCCCGCCGGATTCGAGATGGGCGGCGGCTTCGGCAACGCGTTGGTCGGAACGGTCGTGATGGTCGGCATCGGCGCGGCGATCGCCGTTCCGGTCGGCATCTTGGCTGCGATCTTTCTCGCGGAACTCGGCTCGAACAGCACGCTTGGCAACGTCGCGCGCTTCGCCACGAAGACGCTGACCGGCTTGCCGTCGATTCTCGCAGGTGTGCTTGCGTATGCACTGGTCGTGCTGGTCACTGGTTCGTACTCGGCGCCGGCCGGCGGGTTGGCGCTGTCGTTGTTGATGGTGCCGACAGTGATCCTGACCGCGGAGGAAGCGATCAAGATGGTGCCGAAGATCATGAAGGACGCCGCCTACGGTCTAGGCTGCACGCGCACGCAGGTGATCCTGAAGGTGCTGCTGCCGACCGCGTTGCCGGGGATCGTCACGGGCGTGATGCTCGCGGTCGCGCGCGCGGCCGGCGAGACGGCCCCGCTGCTCTTCACAGCGCTCTCGAGCAGCTATTGGTTGTATCAAGATGGCCACCTCGCGCTGATGCAGCCGACTGCGTCGCTCGCGGTGTTGATCTACAACTTCTCCGGCATGCCGTTCGACAATCAAATCGAACTCGCGTGGGCGGCGTCGTTGGTGCTCGTGTTGATCGTATTGATCATCAATGTGGTCAGCCGATTCCTCGGCAGGCCGAAGATCTGACGCAATGAACAGACGTAGTGAGAGCAAAGGAGGCGCGCATGGCGAGCGTCGTTAAGGCGATACCGAAGTCCGCCGAAGCCGAGGCGAACTGGGTGATGGACTGCAAGCTCGACAAGATCTACTACGGCGACTTCGAGGCCGTGCGCGACAGCCACGTGCCGATCGAGAAGGGTCGCATCACCGGCTTCATCGGACCGTCGGGTTGCGGCAAGAGCACGGTGCTGCGCAGCCTGAACCGCATGAACGATCTCGTGACCGGTTTTCGTTTTGAAGGGCACGTGCATTTCCACGGGCAGGACCTGTATGGACGCGGCGTCGATCCGGTCGTCGTGCGGCGCTACATCGGCATGGTGTTCCAACAGCCGAACCCGTTCTCGATGAGCATCTACGACAACGTTGCGTTCGGACTGCGCCTGAACCGTTTCAAAGGCGACCTCGACGAACGCGTACAACAGGCGCTCGAAGGTGCGGCGCTCTGGGACGAAGTGAAAGGAAAACTGAAGGCAAGCGGACTGTCGCTGTCCGGCGGCCAACAACAGCGCTTGTGCATCGCGCGCGCGATCGCGACGCAGCCGGCGGTGCTCTTGATGGACGAACCGTGTTCGGCGCTCGACCCGATCGCGACACGGCGCGTCGAAGAACTGATGCTCGAACTGAAGAAGGACTACACGATCGTCCTCGTCACGCACAACATGCAGCAGGCGACGCGCGTCGCCGACACGACGGCGTTCTTCTCGGTCGACATCTCGAAAGGCACGCGCACCGGCTATCTCGTCGAGATGGGACCAACGCAGCAGATCTTCGAAGATCCGCAGGAAAAGCTGACGCGCGAATACGTTCGAGGCGAATTCAGCTGACGGCGGCGCTTTGGATCCACACGACGGACGCCGCGTGAACGACGCGAACGCGAAAAACCGATCCGCGCAAGGCTACCGTCTGAACTTGGGCGCGATCGAAACGTCGCTGCGCGATTTGAGCGGCGACTTCGCGTCGGTCAATTCGCATCTGACGGAACCGCGCGATCCGCTGGATGAGCAAATCGTCGACAACATGCTGCTTGGCTACCGACTGGTCGACACGTTCGTCGCCGCCGATGCCGATCTGTTTGCGGACGACCAAGTCGGATTGATGCTGCAACTCAACGACGTGGTGCTGTGCGGCGACGACGCCGAACGTCGGCGTCAACGCGACAAATACCACGCGGCGGCCGAACACCGCTTCTACGACGAGCGCGACGGCGGCATCGCCGACATCCTCGAATGGTACGAGGACCACTCGGGCGAAAGTCCGTGGAAGCGCGCCGCTGGCGTCTTCGTGCGCATCCTCAGCCAGCCGCAGTTGTTCCTCGAAGGCAACCATCGGACCGGCGCGTTGATCATGAGCTACATCTTGCTGCGTGCAGGGTTGCCGCCGTTCGTGCTGACGCTCGACAACGCGCTCGAGTACTTCAATCCGTCCGCCGTCGTACGCAAGACGCTGAAGAAGAACCCGACGGCGCTCTTCAAGCTGCCGAAGATCAAAGCGCGTTACGCCGAGTTCTTGAAGGCAAACGCCGATCGGCGCTATTTGCTCGAACCGCAGCTGGAATCGCCGCGCGGCCGCGCGGAGTCGTAGTGCAGACCAACGAATACGATCTGCTCTGCATCGGCAGCGGACCGGCAGGTCAACGCGCTGCGATTCAGGCAGCAAAGCTGGGCAAGCGCGTCGCCGTCGTCGAAAAGCGCCGCGCGGTCGGCGGCGTCTGCATCGAGACCGGCACGATCCCGTCGAAGACGTTCCGCGAAGCGGTGCGTCGGGTGTATTCGCGGCCCGGTCTCGAGGTCACCGACGCCGAGCACTATCGCGGCCGCGTGCGTCCGACGATGCGGCAATTGGTCGGGCACGTCTCAAACGTCGTGTTCCGCGAGATCGCGATGGTGCACGACGTGTTCGCCCGCAACGACGTCGCCGTCGTGCACGGTCGTGCAGTCTTCGAGGATCCGCACACGATCGTCGTGCAATCGCACGATGCGGATCGCCGACGCTTGGTTGCGCAGAACATCCTGATTGCGGTCGGTACCGAACCGGGTCAACCGCACGGCATGACGGCCGACGGCACCACGGTGATGACGTCGGACACCGTGCTCGATCTCGCGGATCTGCCGCGCACCATGGCGGTCGTCGGCGCCGGTGTCGTCGGCATCGAGTACGCGTCGATCTTCGCATCACTCGGCGTGCAAGTGACCGTCATCGATCAACGGCCGCGTCCGCTCGAATTCCTCGACGACGAGATCGTCGACGAGTTGATCCACCAGATGCGCAAGAGCGACGTCGTGTTTCGTTGCGGCGACGCGGTGGAGCACATCGACGTGATGGGCGATGCGCATCGGCAAGGCGTGCTGACGCTCGCGTCCGGGAAACACTTGGTGGCGGACGTGGTGTTGTGTTCGGCCGGCCGTATCGGCGCGACGAGTGATCTCAATCTCGAAGCAGCAGGATTGAGCGCCGACGAGCGCGGCCGTCTCCTCGTCAACGAGCGTTATCAGACGTGCGTGCCGCACATCGCCGCGGCGGGCGACGTCGTCGGCTTTCCGGCGCTCGCGGCGACGTCGAGCGAACAGGGCCGCCTCGCGGCGTGTCATCTCTTCGGCGTGCCGGCGAAACCGATGGGCAGCCACTTTCCGGTCGGCATCTATTCGATTCCGGAAATCTCGATGGTCGGCGCGACCGAGCAGGAGTTGACCCGTCAGCACGTCCCGTACGAAACGGGCGTCGCGCGCTACAAGGAAATCTCGCGCGGCCCGATCGTCGGCGACGACTCCGGCATGTTCAAGATGCTGTTCCACCGCGACGACGGCCGGCTGCTCGGCTGTCACTGCATCGGCACCGGCGCCACCGAATTGATCCACGTCGGCCAAGCGGTGCTCGCGCTCGGCGGCGGCCTCGACTATTTCCTATCGACCGTCTTCAATTATCCGACGCTCGCCGAGTGCTACAAAGTGGCTGCGTTCAACGCGGCGAACAAACTCGCGCTGATGCGCCGCGCGACGAGCACGTTGGTTTAAGCGTACGTCGATCGTCGTCGATCGCGGTCCACGGCCCTTATCGTGTGCCGAGTCGAGAAGTCCGTCCGAGTAGCCGATCTCAGCGGCTAGAACGCCCAACAAGAGCACCCGGCTGCGCCCCACAACGCGTGTGCCGCGCAATGCCCGGTGTGACGGCCGCGCGGCGCGGCCGCAATCCTCGTGCGTGCGGCGGACGTCGGTGTTTGCACCCACGCGCCATAGCCGCCGAAGGTGCGCACCGGCGACCAATCCGGCACGGCCGCCGGCGGTCCGCCGTCGTCGAGCGAGCGGAATGCATTTGCCGCGTAAACGATGCGGCCGCCGACAACCGTGAGATCGGACGCCACGTCTGCGATCTCGTGTTCGGCGCAGCGAAGATAATCCCGGTCCGGCACGATCACGTCGGCGAGCTGGCCGACTTCGATGCGGCCCTTGTTACCTTCCTCATTCGAGAACCACGCGACGTTCTCGGTCCACATGCGCAGCGCCGTTTCGCGATCGAGCCGATTGCGCGTCGGATAGAGGCTCAAGCCGCCGACCGTCTTGCCGGTGACGAGCCACGCGAGCGATACCCACGGGTTGTACGACGCGACGCGCGTTGCGTCGGTACCCGCGGATGTGTGCACGCCGCGCGCGAGCATGTCGGCGATCGGCGGCGTCGTTTCCGCGGCACGCGCGCCGTAGCGTTCGACGAAATACTCGCCTTGATAGGCCATGCGATGCTGAATCGCGACGCCGCCGCCGAGCGCGGCGACGCGGTCGATCGAACGGGCCGAGATCGTTTCCGCGTGGTCGATGAACCAATGCAACCGGTCGATCGGCGAATCGCGATGTACGCGCTCGAACACGTCGAGCGCGCGCGCGATCGTCTCCTCGTATGTGGCGTGCAACCGCCACGGCCAACGATTTTCGGCGAGGATGCGCACGACGCCTTCGAGTTCGTTCTCCATCGACGCCGGCATGTCGGGGCGCGGTTGACGGAAATCCTCGAAATCGGCCGCCGAGAACACCAACATCTCGCCGCCGCCGTTGTGGCGGAAGTAGTCGTCGCCTTGTTTGTATTTCGATGTCTTCGTCCAGTTCAGGAAATCGTCGCGCTCGCCTTTCGGTTTCTGCGTGAAGAGGTTGTAGGCGAGACGAATCGTCAAGTGGTTATCGTCCGCCAGCTTTTGGATGACGGCATAGTCTTCCGGATAGTTCTGGAAGCCGCCGCCGGCGTCGATCGCGCCGGTGACGCCGAGGCGGTTCAACTCGCGCATGAAGTGCCGCGTCGAGTTCACTTGGGCTTCGAACGACAGCTTCGGCCCGCGAGCGAGTGTCGCATAGAGGATGCCCGCATTCGGCTTCGCTAACAGCAGCCCTGAGGGGTTGCCGCGCGCGTCGCGCACGATCTCGCCGCCGTCGGGGCTCGGCGTGTCCTTCGTGTAGCCGACTGCGCGCAACGCCGCGCCGTTCAAGATCGCACGGTCGTACAGATGCAGTAGGAAGACGGGCGTGTCCGGTGCGATCGCGTTCAATTCCTCAATCGTCGGCAGGCGCTTCTCGACGAATTGGTGTTCGGTGAATCCGCCGACCACGCGCACCCACTGCGGCGGCGGCGTGACGGCGACTTGGCGTTTCAGCATCGCCATCGCGTCGGCGAGGCTGCGGACGCCGTCCCAACGCAGTTCGAGGTTGAAGTTCAATCCGCCGCGGATGATGTGCAGATGATTGTCGATGAGGCCCGGTAGAGCGTTGCGGCCTTTCAGGTCGACGACGGTCGTCGCGCTGCGCGCGAGCGGTACGACGTCGGCGTCGCTGCCGACCGCCACGAAACGCCCGTTCCCGATTGCGACCGCCGTCGCGGTCGGCTGCGCTCGATCGAGCGTCGTGAAGCGGCCGTTGCGCAGGATGAGATCGATGTTCGCGCTCGGCGCCATGTCGTACGACTCCAAGAATCGGTCGCCACATGGTCGCGCGGATCCGCACCGAATGCTTGTCGGGGCGTGGGCGGATTTGAACGAGAGTGCGGGGCGTCGTCACCGCGTGGCGGCCAATCGGAAATCGGCCGCCAGTGCCGCCACGAGCCGCACGCAGGCACCGCAAGACAAATCCCCGGAGCGCCGTTCAAGCGCAGACGCACACGGTGCGAGCATAGTGGCGGCACGGCCGACCCACGGCCGCGTGCGGCGGATGATGCGCCGCGGTTGCACGGCGATCGGAGGAAGGACGATGCGTGTGGCGGTGGGGTTCGTATTGGCGTTTGCGATCGGTGTGCTCTGTCGTGTGGCGCACGTACCGCTGCCGGCACCGCCGGTATTGATCGGTGCGCTACTCGTGGTCGCGATGAGCGCGGGCTACGCGGTAACCGATCGGTATGCGACGAGACGCGCCAACGCGAATCGCGATCTTTGCGGTGGACCGAGCGGTGCGGCGTCGTCGGAGCGCCCGCCGCGGTGAATGAACTCATCGGCGTGTTGCTCGGTTTCGGCATCGGCGCCGCGTGCCGCTGGTTCGATATCCCTGCGCCGGCGCCGCCACGCGTGGTCGGCGCACTACTCGTCGCGGTAATGACGCTCGGCTTCATTGCAGCGGATTACGTGTTGGCGCCCGCATGAGGCGCCGTCGTGCGACGCGCCGACGCTCGGTCGGGGCAAGCCAATCCGTCGTTCGTCAGTTCGAACGCGCGACGTCGTCGTGCAAATCGAACCACGCTACGAGTAGGAAACCGCCGGCCAGTCCGAGGTGTTCGAAGAACGCGTTTTCGAGCATGAACTGTTGTGCTGGCGGCGCGTCCCAGAAGCGATTGGCGAGGAACGAGGCGACTAGCGTAAACCCGGCAAGCCACACCGCCCCGAGCCATCGGTAGATTCCCGTCAAGACGAGAAGGGAACCAACGAGTTCCGTCGCGATCGTCGCGCCTGTCGCTGCGGCCGGAAATGGAACACCGAATCCTCGGGTCTCGGCGACGGCTGCGCCGAATCCAAACAGCTTGGTTACGCCGCCTTGCAGGTACGCCGCGCATAGCCCGAGCAGCGCGATGAAGCGGACGGGTTTCGTAGCGATCAACGGTGCGAGACGCTGACGCAGCGGGGAGAGGAAATCGGTCGGGTGCATGGCACCTCCATTGGCGGTACGCGATCTCGAATCAACATCGCACCGCGGACGGCATTCGGCAAGGCGCGGCGGTCGGCACGATGCACGCGAGCTCGCCCCCCGACCGACTCGTTAGTCATGGGCTGTAACCTCCAGCATCCACGAGTCGTCCCGGCCGTTGCATCGGCAACGTGAAGGGGCGTAGGTTTTCGTAGCAATAGCCGTCGAAGGGGAGTCGTCATGCGAGTAGCGAGTCTGGCCGCAATCGTTCTGGTCGTCCTCTGCGGCGGTGCCGATGCGGCGCAGCCGATCTGTATCGGGACGGGCTGTCCGTACATCAAGATCGAGACCATCGACGGCTGCGTCGATCTATCGAACATCGGGACGGATCCGATCGCGGTGCATCCGTCTGCCGCCAACGTCGGCGCCGACACGATTGCGGGGCGCTCGCACGCGCGGCCGCAGACGGCAGACGGCCAATGCGCCGGGAACTACGACTTCGCGTATTCGGCGTTCGTGCAGGCCGCGGCATCGACGGAGGGTTGCGCCAAGGTGCGCAACATCGCCGAGCTCGGCTGGCAGGGCGAGCACAAACAGAAGTTCTGCAAGACCAAGGGGTTCACCGCGAGCACGAACTTCCAGAACGCGGGCTCGCGCGAATACGGCGGCGGTTTCTGCTACACCGGAAATCCGGTCACCTGTCTGAAGCTGATGGAAGGCTACCCGCGGTGAAAGGTGCCGGATCCCGACCAACGGGCGTATAGAGGGGCGGCGGCCGACCGCGTGACGCCGTGGCGTGGCGCGATTGCCCTGATCCTGGCGGCAACCGCGGATACCAAACCACGTATCGCGGGCTGCCGTCGCAATGCCGGCGGGACGCGGGTGGCCGGTCCGCGCTCGTCGCCGTCCGAATGTCGGACCGATACTTCAGTACAATCCAACTCGCGCGAGGGCTGCCTTATCTTCAGCGGTGATCGTTCCCCGATCTCTGCTGTTGCGATGGCGCCTCGATTCGCGACAGACGCGATTCCCTCTCACGCCTTAGGCAGACGTGGCCGAAGCAACAGAATACAAACGATGGCGTCGACCGCCGGACTGGTTTTGGCGCGTGTCGGTCTTCGTCATCGCAGTGGGCATCCTGATCGTCATCACGACGCGCTGGGATCTCTGGCAATCCGACGCGACGTGGCAGTCGACCGACGATGCGTATCTACAGTCGGACCTGACGCCGATCGCGGCGAAAGTCGCGGGCTACGTGCGGTCGATGCCGGTGGAAGATTTTCAGCAAGTGCGCGCGGGACAACTCATTGCCGAGATCGTCGACGACGACTATCGCGCGAGCGTCGCGCAGTTGACCGCACAGGTCGCGGCGAGCGCGGCACAGGTGCAGACGCTCGAAGCGCAGCAGGCCTTGCAGAAAGCCACCATTCAGGCGGCGCAGGCTGCGGTCGCCGGCGGCGCGGCGAAATTCGAACAGAACGGCCGCGACGTTCAGCGCCAGCAGCGATTGCTTGCCACCAACCTGGCGTCCATCGACGTCGTCGAGCAATTGCGAACGACGGGTACGCAGTTGTCGGCGCAGGTCGATCAGCTGCGCGCGCAAGCCGAAGCGGCGCAGCGCCAGCTGGCGGTGTTCGAGGCGCAGCAAACGCAAGCCGAGGCGACTTTGGAAGCTCAGCGAGCGAATCTCGACCTGGCGCGCATCAATCTCGATTACACGCGCATCGTCGCCCCGACCGATGGTGTGCTCGGTCAGCGCCAGATCAAGCCCGGCCAATTCGTCGGCGTCGGCGGGCAGGTGACGACGTTGACGCCGCTGCCGCGGGTCTGGGTCGTCGCCAATTTCAAGGAAACGCAGCTCACGCACATGGCGACCGGGCAGACGGCGGAAGTGCGCGTCGATACCTTTCCCGGCCGGATGTTGCATGGACACGTCATCGCGCTGGCGCCGGGGGCCGGCTCCCAATTCGCGCTGTTGCCGCCGGATAACGCGACCGGGAATTTCACGAAGGTCGTGCAGCGTGTTGCGGTGAAAATCACGATCGACGATGCGGACGGGCTCGCGGATCGGCTACGGCCCGGCATGTCGGTCGTCGCGAGCGTGAACACGCGGTCACGAGACGGACGTTGAGCACGACGGCCGAAGCAGCAGCGCTCCCGGCGCCCGCGCCGCCGAGCGAGATCGGCGTTCCCACCACGATTCCGTGGCTCGCCTTGGCGGCGGTCTTCCTCGGTACGTTCATCTCGACCGTCAACACCCGCTTCTCGACGTTCGGCCTCGCAGACATTCGCGGTGCGATTCACGCCGGATTCGACGACGGTGCGTGGATCACGACCGCCCAGGGCGCGGCGCAAGTGTTGATTGCACCGGTGGCCGTGTGGCTAGGCAACGTATTCGGTGCACGTCGCGTGCTGTTGGAAGCAGCGATCGCATTTGCGCTCATCAGCCTGATCGAGCCGTTCGCAGTCAACCTCCCGATGCTGCTCGGTCTGCACTTCGTCGGCGGCTTGGCGTCGGGTTTCTTCGTCCCGCTGAACGTTGCGTTCGTGTTACGCAACATGCCGCCGCGCTTGTGGGCCTATGGAATCGCGATCTATGCGTTGAACCTCGAACTGTCGCTGAACATATCGGCCTCGCTCGAAGGGTGGTACGTCGACCATCTCTCGTGGCGGTGGATTCTGTGGCAGAACGTACCGCTCGCATGCGGCATGGCGGCGTGCCTGCACTTCAGCGCTCATCGAGACCCGGTGGTCGCGTCACCGCCGAAGGCGGATTGGTTCGGATTCGCATCGGCTGGAGTCGGCCTCGCGCTGATCTACGCGGGGCTCGATCAGGGCAACCGTCTGGATTGGCAGAATTCGCCGCTCGTTTGGGGATTGGTGGTGGCCGGTGCACTGCTGTTCGGAGCGTTTCTGGTACACGAGCGCACCGCCCGAAGTCCGTTCCTCAACCTCGACGTCGCATTGGGTTCGCCGATGCCGCGCCTGCTGGTGCTCGTTGGGTTTCTGCGGTTGACGCTCCTGTCGACCGCGTACGTCATCCCCCAGTTTCTCGGCGTCGTGCGCGGATTTCGCGCGCTCGAAATCGGGCAAACGCTCGTATGGATCGCGGTACCGCAGCTATTCATCTGTTGGCTCGCCGGCTATCTGTTGCGGCGCAGCGATCCGCGCATCGTGGCGTCGATCGGCTTTCTATTGATCTGTACGGCGTGCCTGATGGTCGCATACGGCCTTACGCCGCTGTGGGGTACCGATCAGTTCCTGCCGTCGGCATTGGTGCAGGCGGTGGGGCAGAGCTTCGCGCTGTCCGGCACCATTTTCTTCGCCGTGTTGCATCTGCGACCGCAGGATGCGCTGACGTTCGGCGCCAGCATTCAGGTGGCGCGAATCATGGGCGGTGAGATCGGCAGTGCCTTCATCGCCACGTTCGTTCGCGTCCGCGAACAAGTTGCGTCGAACCTGCTGGGTCAGCATTTGAACGCCGGCGACGGGACGTTGCTCGCGCGCGTTCAGGCGTACGCGACGGCGACCGCGAACGCGGGCGATCCGCAATCGGGTCCGGTGCGCGGTGCCGCGACGTTGGCGCGCGTCGTGCAACAACTGGCGACGACGCAGGCGATCATCGACGCGCTGATCGTGCTTGCGGCCGCAACGGCAATCACCTTGATCTTGATCGTGACGCGGCGAGCGGCGCCGATCGGGCCGGCGTCGCACGTCCCGTTCTTCGCGGCGCGGAATCGCGGACCGTGAACGCCCCTTGACGCGGCTGTTGGGCGATGCGTGGTCCCCGGGTCACGGCTCGATCGTCAGCAGTCGAAACGTGCCCGGCACCGTGCGGAAGCGCGGCGTCGTTGCAGTCGGCTCGTCCGGCGAAGGCCGCGTCTCGACGTACAAGGCGGCGGCAACGTACACGCGGTGCGAACGCTCATCGAGCGTCATCGTGCGCGCGCCGCGCTGCGTCGCCAGCGTCTGCACGACGCGAAACCGATCCGGCGCGTCCTCGTGCACGATCGTCAGCGTGCCGTCGCCCGCCGACGCGAACGCGAGCCGCTTGCCCGGATCGAACGCCGCGCCGTCGACGAATGCGCCGATCGGCAGGGTCGTCACTACGCGGCCGGTGTGCGCCTCGACGACTGCCATCACGCGATTGCCGCACGCGGTAAACAGCCGTTGGTTGGCGCGGTCGAGCGCGAGTCCCGTCGGCCCTTCGCAGCCTTCGATCGGCCAGCGCGCGAGCACGCTCAGCGAGCGGAGGTCGACCAGCGCGATCGCGTTTGCGTCTTCGAGATTCACGTACACGCGGCCTTGACCGTCCGTGACGGCGAACTCCGGCTTCGCATCGAGCACGATCGTGCCGATGACGCGATCGGTTTTGGCATCGATGACGGTCGCGTTGCGACCGCGGCCGTTGAACGCGACGACGCGTTGCGTGGCGGCG
>Ga0335083_10010381_pt1 | contig 11257 bp, 11 predicted proteins | sample Lox_Sample_42_FD_206716 | JGI IMG/M metagenome (GOLD analysis project Ga0335083, IMG submission 206716) | Soil microbial communities from Loxahatchee National Wildlife Refuge, Florida, United States - Lox_Sample_4.2 | ecosystem: Environmental > Terrestrial > Soil > Wetlands | place: USA... | reverse complement strand
TCGAGATCCGCTCGGCTGTGGCATTCGAGCGATCGACGGCATGCTGACGTGCGGGCGCGGCCAGCGCATGGGCATCTTCGGCGGCAGCGGCGTCGGAAAAAGCACGCTCGTCGGAATGATGACGCGCGGCACATCCGCGGATCTGACGGTGTTGGCTCTGGTGGGTGAGCGAGGCCGCGAAGTGCGCGAGTTCCTGGAGGAATCCATCGGCGAGGAGGGCCTAGGCAGATCGGTCGTCGTGACGTCCACTTCCGATCAGCCGCCGCTGATGCGAATTCGGGCGGCTCTCGCGGCCACGACTGTCGCCGAGTATTTCGCGGCTCAGGGGAAGCACGTCTTATTGGTCGTGGACTCGCTGACGCGGTTCGCGATGGCCCAGCGAGAAATCGGATTGGCCGCGGGCGAGCCGCCGACGGCGAAGGGTTACACACCGTCGGTCTTCACATTGCTCGCGCAGGTGCTGGAGCGCGCCGGTCATTTCGGCACTGGCAGCATCACGGGATTCTACACAGTGCTGATGGAAGGCGACGATCAGCAAGACCCGCTCGTGGACGCCGTGCGCGCCATCCTCGATGGCCACATCATTCTCGACCGGCGCCTGGCGGCAAAAGGGCACTACCCGCCGATTTCCGTCCTCGATAGCCTCAGCAGACTGATGCCTTCGGTCTGCACGCCCGAGCATCTCGCGAAGGCGCGCCATCTGCGCAGCTTGATAGCGTCGTACACTGCGTCGGAGGATCTGATCCGCGTGGGCGCGTACCAGAAGGGAAGCGATCCAATTTTGGATCACGCAGTGGCGGCTCTGCCCGACATCAATGCGTTCCTGCAGCAGCGAAAAGACGACAAGACGTCAATCGAGCAAGCGATCAAGGCTCTGCTCGCTCTCTCTGCCTGAGGCCCATGCCATTTCATTTCACGCTCGCACCGATTCTGCGATTGCGCGAGGGCCTGGAGAAACTCGAGCTGCGCCGACTACAGGCCATTGCCGCACAGATCGTGCAGGTCGGCGCGGAGATAGCGGCGATCGATGCGGAGACCGAAATGGCGCGGCGCGAAATCCTGGAGCAGGCCGCGGGCGGGATCACGGGCGCCGAACTTCACGCCGCCGCCCTGGCTGAGCTTGTTCGCAACGATCGGCGTGCAGCGCTGGAGGCCAAGCGCGTAGAGCTGGAGCAAGAGCGCGCCGTGCAGCAGACCCGCTATACCGAAGCCCGTCGGCGCCGTGAAATCCTCGAAAACCTACGGCAGCGTCAACTCGCGGCGTATCAGTTGGAGCAGTCGCGTCGCGAACAGCAACGGATCGACGAATTGTTCCTCATTCGTCGCGCCAGCAAGCAGCGCTCGACCCGGGAAGACAGCGACAATACATCACCGTGAGCTCCGTCCTCGGACGCCTGCGGCCGGCTTGTTCATCGGTCGCTCCTTGCCTAGCTGAGTCGGCAAAGCTTTCCGATCTGCCATAGGTCCGTTCTCGGCATTTTCCAGAGAAACTTGAGCGACGGTTGTATCGCGTTCAATTCCCGCCAGTTGCTGCCAATCCAATGCCGCTCGCCCGAGTCGGCCGATTTGGCCATGCGGGTGCAATTCACCCGACCGTTTCGAAGACCCATGCCCATTGAGACAAACGCAGTTTTCTTCGCCGGCAGCGGTGCTGTTTCCGCGCCGGCGAGTACAAGGACGTCGATGCCGACAGCGATGCAGCAAGCCGCGGACTCAATGCCAGCCTTCGCGCAGGTGCTGAATCTGTCGTTCGCGAGCGCGGGCGGTAGCTCGCGTGCGTTGACGCCGGGCGTTACGATCCAGCCGGATCGGAACGGGAACGAAGTTGTCTCGACTCCTCTGATTGGCGGCAATAGAAAGCCCGCTAGGTCACATCAGGCGGTCGATTCGGTCACACCGGCCGCCGGCAGCGTTCCGAAGGAGAGCACTTCCATCACGGCAGAGCCAACGTTCAACTTCGTCTTCGTTCCCTCGGATCCGACTGCTACAAAGACTGTGTCTTTCGACGCCGGCACTTCGTGGGCACCGATACCGCAACCGCCAGGGAGCGTCGAGGAGGTAACACAACCAACGCCGAATGTTGAATCGAGCATCGGCGAGGCGCTGTCGCCCGATTTCTCAGCGGCGATCGCAATCCCGCGCGCCACCCATGAGACTGCGGCGAAATCCGGTTCGCCAGCATCGAACGGCGTTGCATCGAGTGTTGCGCAAACGCTTCTGCCGTCAGCGGAGTCGTCATCTCCAGCCGGCGGCGTGCAAATCGCGGCTGGCACGCCAAGCGCGCCGCCATCTCCCGCGCCTCCGCCGTCTCTGCCTGGTTATGGGGGGGAAATCGAAATACAAGATCCCAACCCGGTGCCGACACCGGTTTGGGCGCCAACTCACGGATTCACGGATACATCGACGCACGGGGCGGATCGCTTTATTTTCGGCCGCGCGTCTTCCGCACCCGGGAATGCAGGCGACACTGCCATGGCGCAGCCCCCGGCACAATTTCCGGAGCCGTCGCCCTCAGCGAATGCAGCGCCGCAGTACGGCAACCCTGAACAGGCCGATCAAAAGCAGGCGCCAAGCTCGACGAACTTCAAGTCAACGTTTACACAGGTCGCCAGCCCGACAGCCGCCTCTGCCCTGCAGGGCAGCGTGCCGACATTCTCGATTTCGCAGCCGTCCGCTTCCGATTTCCAGGAGTCCGCGAAACCGGACGTCCAACAGCCGAACGCGCCCGCGGCGATTGCCGCGCCTGTGGCTGCGGGAACGAACAGGTTCACGATCGCAGCGGCAGGTTCTTCGACGGCCAACAATTCCACAGTGCCGTCCGAAACATTTCCATCCGCGTCCACATCTTCTTCGACCGTCAGCGCTCCAACGGTTCGCCAGCCGATCGGCCCAGTTCCGGCCAAAATGCAGATGTGGATGGCTGATGGCGTCCGCGACGCCGCGGTGCAGCCCCGACCGCTCGTTGCGTCGCACGGGCAGGGCGACTCGACGAAGACCGCTGCGCAAACGGTCCCGTTCGTCGCCGATCCCCGCGTTTCTTCGGCGACCGGCGAGAACAACTCAGTCGCCACGCCGCAACTCGCGACGCCGATCCTGGCGCACGAATCGCAAATCGCGGATTCGCAATCGCGTCCGAAGATCACCCCTTCATCGAGTCTTCGGCCCGCTCCGCAGACGCGAATCCCGGCGCAGCAGGTTCCAAACACAGAAGCCTCCAAGGTGCGAAATTCCACGCCGTGGACCGTGCCGCTTGCAGCGCCGCCGGTGAACGTCGTCGCGAGCGAGCTGACGCCGGACGATGATGCGGTACTTGGCGCTCCGGCCTCCGCGGAGCACGCTACGGCGCCGGCTTCGCGGCCCGCCCCCGTTCGTGCGGCTGCCGCACCGGACGTCGCGGCTTCGACGGCCTTAGAAACATCGGACGCAACACAGGAATCGCAAGCTCCCGTGAACTCGCGCGCCTCGCGCGTGGAGGCTGTCAGTTCCAAGTCCAATAGCGTGCCCAGTTCGGCAGCCATCATCGCAAGCGACGCTCCCGAGGCTTCGCAACAGACTTCGCTAGCAGCCAGCTCGGCAAAGGTCGAGTTGACATCACAACCGCCGGCAAGCTCCGCCGATGGCCATCCGAGCGCCTCGGGCGATGCTCCCCTGCCGAGCGCAGTCCGCGTGCGTGATGCCGCGGAGACGATCGAGCTCTCCAAGAGCCTGCAGGCGTGGAATGGCGGCGACAATTCTCAGACGCGCCTGGTTCAGTCGGCAAGTCTGGGCGGCAATCTTCGTGAATCCGAAATGAATATTGCACTGCATGCCGAAACACTTGGATCCGTCGAACTGCGCACGCGGGTTGTTGGCGACGTCGTTGGTGCCTCCATCGGCGTCGAAAGGCACGAGGCCCACACGCTGATCGCGAGCGACCTTCCGGCGCTGCATCAGGCTCTGCACGAACGGCAGCTTCGCGTGGGAGAAGTCTCGGTTTTTCAAGGTCCGTTGACCTCCGGCGGCGCAGCCGGAGACGGCCGTCAATCGCGGCACCAGGAAGGGAATTCGCCGCGGCCTTCATCCTCAACGTGGACGGCGGAACGAGATTCGTCACCGGCGAGCGCGGCTTCCTTCAACGAAGGCTACGACGCCGGAGCAGTTTTCGACTCGAACGGCAGACTCAGCGTGCGCGCCTGACGGCCGCCGCGAAAGGAGAAATGGCATGACTTCAACGAACCCACTGCTTGGTGCCGGCGCTTCGGCCGCCAATGCAGCGGCGTCTTCCAGCTCGCAGCCGGCTGCGTCGTCCAGCTCGGACAACGGTTTGAGCAATCCGAACACGTTCATTACGCTGCTGACCGCGCAACTGCAAGCCCAGGATCCGCTCGACCCGATGAGCCCTTCCGAAATGGTCGACCAGCTCACGCAGATCAATTCGCTGCAGCAGTTGATGCAGATTCAGTCGGACCTGCAAAGCATTCTGAGCCTGTCGACAACCGCGTCGCAGGCCGGCGGCTCGCAGGGCACGAACAGTTCAGCTTCGTAGGACAAACTTTTCGACGAGCTTCGCGCTCGCGACAAATCGACAGGAGGAACGACATGGGATTGTTTTCAGTAGCACTCTCAGGACTCAACGCCAGCTCGGAGGACCTCTCGGTCATTTCGAACAACCTGGCGAACATGAATACGGTGGGATTCAAATCCTCGACCGCGAACTTCCAGGACCTGTTCTATCAGCAGATCGGCACCAGCGGAAACAACAACCCCGAGCAGATCGGCGAAGGCGTGCAAGTCGGCTCCGTCGATTCGCAGTTTACGCAGGGCAGCATTCAGTCCACGGGAGTTCCCACCGATGTCGCCATTCAGGGACAGGGCTTCTTCATGATCAACAAGGGTGGCACGAGCGAATACACCCGCGCCGGCAATTTCTCAATCGGGGCGAACGGACAACTCATGACGACGGATGGCGGTGAGGTGATGGGTTATGCAGCCGTCAACGGCGTCGTGAATCCAAACTCCACGGTCGCGCCGCTCACGATTCCTGCGGGACTCACGATCCCGCCCAAGGCCTCGACGCAGTTTTCGGTCGCGATGACGCTGGATTCCGACGCGAGCCTCGCAACCGCCGCCGCCGCGCAGCAAACGGGTACGGGAATCGCACCGGCGACCGTGCTCAAGACAGGCAGCACGCTCAATTTTAACGACGGCACCAACAACTTCACGTACACATCAGCCGCGGGAGACACGCTGAACTCGCTGGTCACCGCGATCAACGCCAATACCAACTTCACTGCCAGCATCGCTGGCAATTCGCTGATTGTTACGGCGAAGAACGGCGGGGCCGTCAACTTCACTGCAAACACGCTCACGGACGCTGCGGCGGGAACGGAAGCCGAGACGTTCGCGACATCCGGTACCGCAGTTCCAGCCGGTTCCTTCAGCACGCCCGTCACGGTGTACGATTCGCTCGGCGCCACGCACGTGCTGACGGCGAATTTCACGAAGACCGCCGCCAACACGTGGAACTACACGCTGACGATCCCGGCTTCCGATCTCGGCCAGACGGGTGCTCCCGTCACCGTGAACAGCGGCACGCTACTGTTCAACGGCAACGGCCAGCTCGTTTCTCCGGCCAGCAACGTAGCCATCACGATCAACAACCTTGCGGACGGCGCCAGCCCACTCGGCGTGACCTGGAATCTGCTCAACCCCTCGGGCGGAGCAATGATCTCTCAGGTTTCCGGCCCTTCGGCTGCAACGGCAACCCAGACGGACGGCTATGCGAGCGGCGCATTGCAGACGATATCCATCGCAGCGGATGGCACGATCAACGGCGTCTTCAGCAACGGTCAAACGCTGGCGGTCGGGCAGATCGCACTTGCTTCGTTCGCCAACTCACAGGGCCTGATGAAAAACGGCTCGAATACCTACCTGGCCTCGCTGGCTTCGGGGCAGCCGACGATCGGCGCGCCGAACGCCGGTGGCCTCGGGTCGGTGACGGGTGGCGCGCTCGAGCAATCGAACGTGGACATCGCAACCGAGTTCGCAAACCTCATCATCGCGCAGCGCGGATACCAGGCCAACGCTCAGACGGTCACGACGCTTGACCAGGTGTCGCAGTACGCGATCAGCATGATTCAGAACGGATAACGGAGGCTAGTAACGGTCGTTCGTAGCGCGATCCGCGCCTTGCGCCTCATGCGCAGGGCGCGGACTCGCATCATTCTAAGCGCCCTTTAATGAGAGTCCGTCGATCTGCGCCAGCCGAAAAGTAACGGCCCGCCGCGGAAATTCGTGATTCGATTTTCATCGCCTTCAACACCTGTGTTTTCTGCATTCTTGGGCGTGTGTACTGAACGCTATGCACACGCTCGTCCCGCCTTTGGTTCGGCTCGCTAATTGCATTCCTCGGTTCCGCCATGGCTGACGAACCTAAGAATGCCGCAACACCAGCAGAGGCGCCCAAGAAATCGAAAGCGCCCATTCTGCTGGCGATCATCGCCGTCGTGCTGCTAGGCGGCGGAGGCGCCGCTTTCTACCTGTTGCACCACAGCAAGACTGCCGAAGCCGCGCCGGAGAACAACGCAAAACCCGATGCGCCAGAATTCGTTATTCACCTGGATACCTTCACGGTGAATCTCGCCGACCCGGAAGAGGGTCACTTCTTGCGCGTCACGATCGACTTGGGCTTGGGCCATCCACCGAAGGGCGCGGCGGAGCGCGGCTACGGCGATTTTCCGATGGCACGCGCGCGCGACGCGATTCTCTCTGTGCTGACGGTCGGCAAAGCAGATGTGCTGCTGACGCTGGATGGCAAGAACCAGCTGAAGCGCGATTTGGTTCAGACGCTGCAGGACAAGGTGCCGGAAGCGGATGTCCGGAACATCTACTTTACGGAGTTCATCGTTCAGCGCTAGCCATGGCCACCGTTCTCGCACTTCCGAAAGCGGACGAGCCCGGGATCTCCGAGGCGGCATGGCGTGAGGCTAGCTGGCTGCCGTGCCGAGTGACGGCAGAGGTCGCCGTAGCCCGCTTCACGATGGGCGACTTGATGAGTCTTGAGGTGAATTCCGTGATTGCGACGCGCACACCGACATCGGCGGACATTCTCGTAGGCGTCAATGGAGAGCTCGTGGCGCGGGCCGAGATGGACGCTGTTGGCGACCGCATCGCCGTACGGATCGCCGAGGTCGCATGAGCGTGGCCCGCCCGTCAGAAGGAGGAACGATGTCGAGCACTCCTGCCGTGGCTTCTGCGGCAAGGTTCGGATCTCTGCTGACCTCGATCTGGCCGCGAATCGGCGCCGCGCTTTCGAAAATGGCGGCTGGCAAGCGCCGCGGCCTACGTTTGTGCGAAAGCCTTTCGCTCGGTGAAAAGCGTGTCGTGGCGATCATTGAGTGTGATCGACAGCGGTTCCTGATTGCGGCTACGCCGCAGAATATCTCTCTGTTGCAATCGCTCGGTCCCGCAAAGCCCGACGATGCGGAAGAAAAGTAAACCGGATGAATCGACTTCTCAAGTTCGCAGCGCGGGCGGCCTGCTTGCTCGCACTCCTGCTCGCGATCGGCGGCGCCGCTCCGGCGCATGCTGCTGCGGCTCCTCAAGGTGTGTCGATCCAGATCCCCGGATTCAGCATGCACGGCGATTCGGCCTCCTGGACGATCGTCATACTTCTGACGCTCCTGACGCTGGTGCCCGCCCTATTGTTGTCGATTACGCCGTTCGTTCGAATCCTCGTCGTGTTTCACTTTCTTCGCCAGGCGCTCGGCACACAGAGCACCCCTTCGAACCAAACTCTGATTGGACTGTCTCTCTTCCTGACCTACTTCTTGATGCAGCCGGTGGCCGTCGCCGTGAATCAGCAGGCCATCGTGCCGCTGGAAAACGGAACGATCAGCGCGTGGGAAGCGCTCGATAAGGGCTCCGTGCCGGTGCGGCAGTACATGCTCCAGTACACGCGCGAAAAGGACCTCGCCCTGTTTGTCGATATGGCGCACGAGGCGCGCCCAAAGCAGCCCGCCGATCTCTCGATGCGTATCGTGATCCCGGCCTACATCCTTTCCGAGTTGAAGACAGGGTTTCAGATCGGCGCCATTTTGTTCTTGCCGTTTCTTGTGATCGACATGGTGACGGCATCCGTGACGACTTCGATCGGAATGATGCAGCTGCCCCCAGTCGTGATTTCGACTCCTTTGAAAATTCTGCTTTTCGTGGTGGCAGACGGCTGGAATCTCGTCGTCGGCTCCATGCTGAAGAGCTTCCATTAGGAATTGCGAATGACGCCCGAACAACTGATCGCCATCACGCGCCACACGCTCGAAGCAGCGCTTTGGGTAGCCGCGCCGATCCTGCTATCGGCCACTCTGATCAGTCTGTTGATCAACATCGGGCAGGTAATGACATCGATTCAGGATCCGACGGTTTCGACCGTGCCGCGGCTCGCGGCCGTCGGCACGATTTTGTTCTTGCTGATGCCCTGGATGCTCCATTACCTGCTGAGTTTCACGACGAGTTTGCTGGGAGATTTCAGCGTCTTCGCGCGTTGAAGGAGCGCACCCAAATTGTCGCCGCTGCTCGAACATTTTCTGGCGCACGCGCTGCCGATCGGTCTGCGAACCGGCGGCTTGATGACGTTTGCGCCGTTCCTCGGTGACGAAGCGATTCCGGCGCGCGTGAAGGCGGGTTTCACCCTCGTCCTCACGGCGATGCTCTATAGCGTGTGCCCCGTGCCGGATTTCCAGCTCGACGCGCTTCACTGGACGCGAATCGTGGTTGGTGAGGCAGGAGTCGGCCTGTTGATGGGGTTATCGGTGCGGCTGGTGCTTGAGGGAATGCAGATTGCCGGGCAGCTGGCTGGCGCGCAGCTGGGTTTTTCTTTGGCCGCGATCATTGATCCTCAAACGAACATCGAAACGCCGGTGCTCGCGGTGTTTCACCAGATGATCGCGCTCCTGATTTTCCTTCAGCTCGACGTGCACCATTGGATGCTGCGCGCGATCGTAAGGAGTTTTGACTACCTTCCCGCGGGCGCGCTCGTTATGACGCGCGCCACGGTCGAGGAGATGGTTCATGCGGCTGGAGGCATGTGGCTGATCGGGGTGCAGGTTGCTGCGCCCGTATTGCTCGCCACGATGCTCGTGGACATCGCCGTCGGGTTCTTGAGCAAGGCTTCACCGCAACTTCCCGCGCTGTTCGTCGGTATGTCGGCGAAGAGCTTGATCGGATATCTGGTCTTGGCTGCGGCCGCCGCTCTGTGGCCGCATTTGCTCGAAGGTCAATTTGCACACGCGCTGGGATGGAGCGAGCGAATGCTCCATCTGGCGCAATAGGCTGAAACGATCGTGGCGAGCGAAAACAGGTCGGAACGAGCCACAGCGCGGCGGAGGGAGAAGGCGCGCGAGAAGGGACAGGTTCCTCGCTCGCGCGATCTGGTCACGGCGCTCACTCTGTTGACCGTCACGCTGATGCTCTCGTGGCAGCCGGAAGTGTGGATCGGGCGGTGGCACGACTTCTTCGGCCGCCTGCTCACCAGCAGCTACGCCGGGGACATCGGTCTTGGCAGCTCGATATTTTCCTGGACCGCGCTGACGATCGTTCAGTGGATTGCGCCGATTCTCCTTCTGGCCCTGGGCGTTGCGGTTTTTTCCAGCGCGGCGCAGGGCGGCTTCATCTTCGCGCCAGATGCCTTCAAGCCAAATTGGAGCCGGTTGAACCCGGCCAGCAACATCGGCCAGATGTTTTCTTTCGCGGGCCTGAGCCGGGCACTACGGTCGCTGATCCCCGGCAGCGCGATTCTCTTCATCTTGGTCAATGTTTTCCAGCGTGACATCGCAAAGATCGTTCACCTGTCGCGCTTTGGTCCTCGGGCGGTCCTGACGCAAGAAGGAAGCCTGCTTTTCGAACTCGCCTGGAAGTGCGGCCTGGTAATGCTCGCGTGGTCCGGCGCCGACTATTTCTTCCAGCGCTGGAACTACGAGCGCTCCCTTCGCATGACCAAGCAGGAGGTGAAGGAGGAGACCAAGGACACGGAAGGAAATCCGCTGATCCGCGGCAGAATGCGACGAATCCGCCGCGCTTTCATGCGCAAGATTCTGACGAAAGACGTGGCGCGCGCCACCGCCGTCGTCACCAACCCGACGCACTACGCGGTCGCTCTCGAATATCGACCTGAAACGATGTCGGCCCCCGTGGTCGTGGCCAAAGGCCGCAACCTTCTCGCCGAGCGGATCAAACAGATCGCGCGCTGGCACGAAATTCCGATCATCGAAAACCCGCCGCTCGCCCAGGCGCTTTTCAAGGCCACGGAAGTCGGCCAGGCCATTCCGCCGAAGCTCTACGTCGCGGTGGCCGAGATTCTTGCGTTCCTCTACCGCACGAAATCGCGCATGCAGTCCATTCAACCTAGGGCGGGGGCGTAGCGAACACGACCATGGCCGCAGCCGCTCAAGCCCAGCCGAGGATCCTGCGGAGCGCCTCCGCCGACTGGCTCGTTCCCGTCGCGACCGTCGCCCTCGTTTTCATGATGCTCGTGCCCGTGCCGAGCTTCGTGCTCGATATTTTTCTCGCGACGAGCGTGACTCTTGGAATTGTCGTCCTCTTGTCCGCTCTGTACATTCTCAAGCCCGTGCAGTTTTCAGTATTTCCCACGTTGCTCTTGTTCCTCACGCTGTTCCGGATTTCGCTCAACATCGCCAGCAGCCGTCGGATTTTGCTGCACGGCAACGAAGGCGCCAGCGCCGCCGGCCACGTGATCGAGGCGTTCGGACAATTCGTCGTCGGCGGCAATTACGTCGTTGGCTTCGTGGTCTTCCTGGCGTTGATCGCGATTCAGTATCTGGTCATCAACCATGGTGCGGTGCGAACCGCCGAAGTGGCGGCGCGCTTCACTTTGGACGCCTTGCCGGGCAAGCAGATGGCGATCGATGCGGACATGAACGCCGGTCTGATCGACGAGACGCAGGCGCGCTCCCGCCGCGAACAGATCGCCCGCGAAGCGGAGTTCTACGGCGCGATGGATGGAGCGGCGCGATTCAGCCAGCGCGATGCTCTCGCAACCATCTTGATCACCGCGATCAATATCATCGCCGGCTTCCTGATCGGCGTGATTCAGCTGCACATTCCCTTCGATCAGGCGCTCAAGACCTATACGGTTCTTACAGTCGGCGATGGCCTGGTCACCATGATTCCCTCGCTGCTCGTCTCGGTCGCGGGCGGCATGGTCGTCACGCGCACGTCGACGGACAACGTGCTGGGCGTTGAGCTGGGCAAGCAGCTCTTC
>Ga0335083_10010380_pt1 | contig 11260 bp, 8 predicted proteins | sample Lox_Sample_42_FD_206716 | JGI IMG/M metagenome (GOLD analysis project Ga0335083, IMG submission 206716) | Soil microbial communities from Loxahatchee National Wildlife Refuge, Florida, United States - Lox_Sample_4.2 | ecosystem: Environmental > Terrestrial > Soil > Wetlands | place: USA: Florida... | reverse complement strand
CGGGCAAGATGCTCTCCAGTTATCTCGGCACAACCTTGCCGCAGTTGCAGCAGATGGTGTCTACGCTCACGCCCGAGCAGCAAGCCGCGTTCGGTCAAGCGATGGGCGCGTTCGGCAACGTCGGCAACGTCGCGGGGCAGTTCCTCCAGCCCGGCTCAACGCCGTCGATGGCGCAGATGGGCGGCGTGGCACAGCAGTTGCAGAACTGGCATGGGCTCAAACCGCAAGAACTCTCCGCGCTCACGATGCAAGCGGGCAACGCCGCACGCTCGGCCGCCGACACGATGAAAGCCCAGATGGGTGGCGTGGCAAATCCCGCGCTACTCATGAAGCAGTTGGCCAACCAGGCCGGACAAACCGGCCAGGGCGCAGCCGTGCAACTCGGCAGCGTAGCGGCGCAGCAAGAACTGGGCGCACGCGAAGCGGCGGGACAACTCTACGGGCAGATGACCGCTGACCAGATCGCCAAACTCCAGAACGCCATGCAGGGCTACGGGATGCAGGGCGAAGGCATGAGCGGGCTGTCAGGCCAGGCGCTGCAAGGAATCCTCGGGTCGCTCGGCCAGCAGAGCTACGCCGGACAACTCGGCGCGGGGATGCTCGGGCAGTCGGGCTCCGGCTGGCAGAATCTCCTGAGCAACTATATGTACTCGCCGCAAGCGCAGCAGAATCCGTGGGGAAGTTTCTTCCAGAACATCGCTGGGATTCTCCCGACGCAATGGTGACCTTTGCGCTTTGCGTTCTATGATGTCTATGGCGGCGCGCTTAGTTTCGTAGCCAGGGTCTTAGACGAGGGGCACGACGCCCTGCTCTATCAGGACCCCGGCAAGCCTCCGCGTGACGACCTCATCCATATCGGCGACGGCCTCGTTCCCAAAGAGCAAGACTACGAGTCCTGGCTGACCTGGGCCAAGCAGCCCGACACCATCGCCGTGTTCTGCGGCAACTCCGAGGACTGCGACCATACCGCCGTGCGCGCCGACGCGCTGCGCGAAGCGGGCATCCCCACCATCGGCGGCGGCAAGTTCGCGCTCACGCTGGAGCATAACCGCCTGTTCGGCACGGAGATCGCCGAACGCGCGGGAGCCCTCATTCCGCCCTACGAGGAGTTCGAGAGCCTGTCGGAGTGCCGCAAGTGGGCGCAGAGCCTAGGCGACACGGAAGTCTACTTCAAGTCCGACAAGTTCATCGACTCCGACGCCACCTACGGCGCAAAGAACGGCGAGGACCTCGCCTCGTTCTTGGAACACCTGCGGACCAAGACTCCCGACCGAACCAAGTGCATCGTGCAGCAGAAGATTGACGGCGTGCCGTTCTCGACCGCGCAATGGTGGAACGGCAAGACCTTCATCGGCCCGATCGAGCATACCATCGAACACAAGAAGTTCATGAATGGAGACATTGGCCCCGCGACAGGGTGCAGTCTCAATGTGGTATGGTTCACCCAAGAGTCCACCGTCGCAGACAACCTGGGCTGGCGCAACCTGGAGCCCATCTTCCGGGAACATAACGCGCCGCCCGGACTCTATGACATCAACGCCATCATCGACAAGAAGGGCGATGCCTACTTCCTGGAGTGGACGCCGCGCTTCGGCTACGACTCGGAACTGACCTCATTCAGACTTTTCTCATCTCTGGCCGACGTGTTCGTGGCCGCTGCGTTGGGCTCGGGCACCGCTGACGTATCGCCCGATCTCGCCTACTCCGTGCGTCTTGGCGTGCCGCCCTATCCCTACGCCCACCTGCGCTGGGTAGACAAGCACACCCCAATCGGCACGCCGGTCGGTGAAGTTGACGGGCTCTGGGACGGTTCGTTCATTGCCGGCGGCCTCATGGAGAGCGACGGCGGCCTAGTGGTGGCCGACCCAGGCGGTATGGTGGGGCTGGCGTTTGCCCAGGGCAACGACATCGAGAAACTACACGAGGAGGCGATGGAGTTTGCCAAGGGCGTGCGCTGTCAAGGGCTGATGTACCGGACAGACGGCGCGAAGGTCCTTGCCGAAGATGCCAAAAACCTGGATGATTCAGGGGTGAACGTCCACCCAGGTCTGCTCAAGAAGGAGCCTGCTCATGGCCTTAACCGCGCCGGTTGACATTGGACAACTCGTAACCCAGAACCCGCTCCAGCAGATCGGGCAGGCGCTGGCGCAGTTGCCGCAGCAACAGCAGGCGGCGCAGTTGCAAAACCAGGCCGTTGGGGAGCAGATGCTCGCCCCGTACTTCAAGATGTTGCGCGCCGACTCCAGCCTCTATGGTAACCCCCGGTTCATGGGCACGATACATCAGATCGCCAGCCGCTACAACATCCCGATTCCGCAAATGGGCGACACCGAGCAAACTCCTGCGCAAAGCACCGGGGCCACCCAACCGTCACCCCAGTCAGAGCAGCCCCAAGCAACGGCTACGACGCCGCAGGCGGCACCGCCTTCCGGCCCGACGATGGGACCAGGAGCGGCAATGGCGATGGGTGCGCCGCCCGCAGCCCCCATGAGCGTGCCAAGCATCCCCGGCGTGGTCCCTGGAGCCGGAGCAACGCCCAGCGAAGCGATGGAGCAGAAGCTCATTTCCGACAAGGGACCGCAGCCCAATGCCGCGATGAGCATGACGCCCCAACAGCCTGCCGCTCCGGCAGCACAGCCGGGAGCGCAGGCCGCTCCGGCGGCGCAGCCCACTAAGTCGCAGGGCGGACCTTCCAGCGCGTGGGCCACTTTTATCGGGGCCAACCTCGACCCCAGCACAGTGCTGGCGCTCCAGGCCATGCAGCCCGAGCAGCGCAGCGCGTACTTGCAGTCCATCGGCATTGACCCAAAGTGGGCTCCAAAGTCGTTGCTCGACGAGAAGCCCGTCCTCACTCCCGAGATGCGAGAGAAGGTCGTTACGGGCATCACCCGGCAGCTCGACGATCTTACCGGCAAGGGAGAGTTGACCCCCGAAGCTTTCCAGCGCATCGTCAAGCTCAACCAGAGCATGGGGCTTCTCGATGATGAGGGCGCGCAAGCGTTGCTCTCCGACCCCGACTATCTCAACCAGATGGGCCAGGGGCTCAAGACCAAGCTAGACCTCATGCTTCAGGCCGGACTCATCAAGCAGGGAGACTACCAGGTCAAACTCGCCAACTTGCAGCGATTGCAGTCGGGAACGTCCAGCCTCAATCAGTTCCGCAGTTGGGAAGAAAACGTGTTGGGCAAGGCTCGCGTCGGCTACATGAGCGTAGTGGAGCAGAACCTCAACGCTCGCACCGCCATCGAGTCTCAGCACGATGCCGACCAGGCGCAATACTGGAGCGGGATGCTGCAAGAGGGCGGCCAGCGCCTTTCGCTGCAACAGTACAGCCAACTGTCAATGGACCTTCGTTCGGCGCAGTCGCATCTCACCGACCTCGTTAAGCAGGCATCCACGATCAAAGCCAACGGCGGCAATCCGACCGACTCGCTCACAACCGGGACCGACGCTCAGGGCAATCCCGTTCCGGGCGGACTCAGCATCGCCCAGCAGATCATCAATCAGAAGGCCGTCGTCCAGGCACTCGGAGATGCCGTACAGCAAGCCAACAGCGGGTATCGCAACGTCAACCAGGCGCTGCACAAGCAGGGCGTTCAAACTTCGACTGGAGGCCAAAGCGGCATTCCCCAGGGAGCCATTCCGGGAACGCTGCCCAATGGCAAACACGGCTATCAACTCAACGGCAAACTCTACCTCGATAACGGCACGCCCTACACGCAATGACAACCGGGTTCGTTCCCGATAGCCCGCAACCGGCACAGCCGCAGGGCTTTCGCCCCGACCCTACGCCCACGCCCGGATTCAAGCCAGACGCGCAGCAACCCGTTCCCAAACGGCCACCTCCGCCTCCGGCGGTTCCGAATAAGGGAGGATTCACTCCGGCCATAACGTCGGTCAACCCTGGGCTCAACGCCGTGACCGACTACCTCACGCCGTTCAAGGGGTTTGGTCTGGGAGGCGTTCGTCCGGCCTTCAAAGCGATCGTGGACGGACTTGCCAACCTCGGCAACCGCATGGGCGTCTACGACTTCAATAAGGGCCACCACTACGCGCCCAACGACCCGCACCTCGACGGTCGAGCGATGGACGTTGACACCATCAACGGCGAGCCGGTCGGAACCTGGGCGAGCCCCAACGTCAAGACGTTCGTACAACAGGCGCTCGATCGTGACCCGCGCGTTCGCGTCGGAGTTCCGGCGACGATCTACAAAGTCATAGGAAGCCACGGCGGCCGAGTCTTTCAAGACGAGCCAGCACACATCCACGTTGAACTTGACCCAAGCTCGACCGCTCCCGGCACCCCGCCAGCAGCGAAGGCGGCGAAGGGATTCAAGCCGGACACTTCCATCCCCCCGATGCAAGAATCGGTGAGCCAGGGGCAGACGCTTACGCTCGGCGGCGTGTTGAGCGTTCCGACGACTAAGGGCGGCCACTCCGCGCTGTCGGAACTGGCTGGTCACCAAGACCTGCCGTTCATTCTTGCCAACGCGCAGATGCGAGACGCCAACCCGCAAAGCGGAGAATCGGACTCCATCATCTCCCTGCTGCATAAGCCGACTTCGCACGTTGCTCAAGCCTGGGCGCTCTACAAAAAAGACCCGGCGGCGGCGATGGATGAGTATGGGCTTGGCTCTCCCAATCAGAACCGCTACATGGAACAGAACTACCCCAACTCTGCCGAGGGGAAATTCAGTTCGTTCATGCAGCGGATGCCGTTCCTCAACGCCATATATACCTTCGGCGGAGAGATGGTCAACCCGATGGCGTGGGCGGAGGGTGAACTTGGTGGCAAGGCAGTCGGCATGGGCGGCCAGGCGCTTCGGGGAACCAGGGCGGAGCAAGGAGCGCAGCGCGCGGCAACGCAGATCGGGATGGGCTCACCGCTCTACGGACTCAGCAATCGCGGCGGAGTTGAGGCATCGCAATGGGCCAAGGGCGCTATCGCCTCGCTCAACGCGCCGCACCAGTTGCTCCACATGGAGTCCAATCCGCAGATGCTCCAGAAAATCTTTGGCGGCATGACGCCGCAGGAGCAGTCGGAGATCGTGCGTCTCTCGCAGGGGCTCAAGCCAAACCCCGAGTTCTTCAAGCAGTACGAGGACCTGTCGCATCGCGCCCAGTTGCTACGTGACGACATCAAGCAGGTCACGGCACACCAACAGCGAGTAGGAGTTCTGCCGCCGAAACGAACCTTCAACGCCGACACCTACTTCCCAATGAAGTCCTCATACGACTTCGGTCCCCAGTTCGAGCTGGAGGAAGAATTGCGGGGCGGAGCGGGACCGGGCGGCGGCATGGGAACAGCCCAGCACAAGAACTACCTTAACCTGGACGAAGCCATCCGGTCGGGCCATCTCGACCAGGAGTTTCTCCCGGCCAATAACTACGACACCTGGCGGCGTCAGCGTCTCCAGCGCGTGGCCTTTGAGGATGCCGTACAGCGAGCCCCGGCGTCCATCCGCCGCGACGTTGAAGCGGCCGACTTTCACAACGAAATGGGGGTTCCGCTCTCTCAGCCCTGGCAGCAGAACATCAACCACACGGTTCAGGAAACACTCGACAACTGGCTGGCGGAGAACCACGCTCGCTACCCGCAGGGCCACCCCGAACGTTACGATCTCAACAATAATCCCAACTGGGTATCGGCGAAGAACATTATGCCCGACCCGTCGCGGTCGCCTGCGCTGGCCAAGTCAATGGTGGCCCCCGAGTTGTGGGAGTTTCTGCGCGGCAACAACGGGCTCCAGAAGTACATCAGCGCCTCGGGCTCGATGCTTCCGGGACAAGAGCAGACATTCTTGGGCAGATATGTTGCCGTTATGCGGAACGCCATCATCTCCAACTTTATCTTTCACCCAGCCGTCAATGTCGCCGGAAATGATGCGGTGGCTAGGGGGCTCTACAACCTTGGAGGCCCGCAATGGGAAGCGGGGGGCTACGCTTGGAACGCGGCCAAGTCGCTAGCAACGCAGGCTGGCCTCAAGTCTCCCGAGAGTTTCGTGGGCGGGGCGAAAGCCTACTCCGATTGGCTCGACCGGGCGCTCAAGGCTGGCGGCGTGGCGGAGTTCGGCGAGCCGCGAACCTCGGCGCTTGGCGGAGAGTACGCCCGCGTCACCACCGCCCCATCAAAGAAATGGCTTGACCGCGCAGATCGAGCATTGACCAGAGCCGGAGACTTCAACCGGCAGCGAACCTTTGGCCAGAAGGGGGAGCAAGCCTTCGCGGTGTCGCTATTCAAAGATGCCGTTGAGCAAGGAAAGATGTCCGACGCTAAAGCCGGGCAGGTCGTACGCGAGTCTCTCGGCGATTATTACAACTTCGACCCCCAGAGCCCGTGGTCTACGTTTTTCTTCTTCATGCCGTGGCTCAAGGGTAACGTCAAGTTCTGGGCCAACACGCTCGTCAAACGTCCGCAGTATGTTACGGGAACCACGCACGCTATCCGCAACCAGAACATCGCGGCCGGCGACCCGCGTCTCCAGTCCCCCTATCCCGCCAACGACTTCTCGGTTGACATTGCGGGCCACCCCTACACCCCTCCGTTCGTTGGTCGCGTGGCCTCCGACGTTGCCAACACGGCCGGTTCACTCGCCAAGGGCGACGTTCTCGGGGCGGCGCAGTCCGTATGGCACGGGCTGTCCGGCAGACAGACCCCAGTCACCAGAACAGCTACCGATGCCCTAACGACCCTGGTGAATAGCTACAGCGGCGAAGTGCGTGGACCGGAAACCAACTACAACATGATCGCCAATCCCAAGGCTCCGCTAGAAGTTCAGCGCCAGCAAATCATGGAGTATGCGGTCGGCCACTATATGCCGATTCCCTTGGTGCAGTACGCAGTTCAAGATGCGCTGCGTCAGGGACTCACCCGCGAGGACTTCGCTCGCGCCGTTTTGGGTGCGTCCGGCGCTGGCTACGTCAGCGACCCTTCGCTAACCAAGGGCCAGAAGTTCCAGGAAAAGAAGGCCGCCGATCTCTACAAGCACGCCTACAACATCTACAAGTACAGCGACCATCCCAACGATAAGGTGCTACGAACGGCCTGGGACCAGTACATGAGGCGGCTAAGGCAAATCGGGGTTATCGGTCCCTAGCAACTTCACCAGTATCTCGACGCGCACTTCGCCGTCGTCAAACGATCGCGCTGCGCTGACCTTTCCGACGCAATGGTCGTTCCCGTAAACCACGCCTTGCATTGAGTCCAAGATGAACTTGGTAGGCGAGTCCGCGTCGAACCGCTTGGCGTTCCAAACGATGATGGACACCGCGCACTCCTGCGTTGGCGTGGGCTTCTTCCAGCCCTGTTCGTGCGTGGCCTTGACCGCGTAGGCCCGCAGGCGCTCCTTGAACGCCTTGGCGTCGGGCGACAAGTAGAACCCGCGCTGGTTCTTGCCTTGAGTCCCGCGCCGGTACGCGCTGTTGGTGCCTACCGGCTTTCCGGGAACGACGAAGTGCAGCGTCACGTTATTCGCCCCAGCAGCGCCTCCCATGGCGATAGGCATTGTTTCTCCGTACAGTTTTGCCGGATGTAGGCCAGATTCTTCTGGCCGTACTCACGGCGCATCTCGGTGCTGGCGATGAGGCTGTTGAGTTGCCACTCCCAGACCTGCTGCTCTCCAGCCGTTATCACCGGGCCGCCTCGGCGGTGGTACTCCCGGTAGGGGCCGTAGTCCGAGGCCACAATGGGAATCCCCAGCATCCCGATCTCCAGCATCTTGATGGCGCTCTTGCAGTCGTTGAATACGTTGTCCTTGAGCGGCGCGACGGCGATGTCGATGTCGAGCGACTTTACCGTTCGATAGTAGCGGCGCATGAAGTCGCCGGCCGCTTCGCCCTTGTCGGCGACAATCGGCGCGGTGAACTCCGTGCGGTCGGCAAACTTCTGCGGCAGCATACTCTTTTGCCCGAAGAACACGAACTGCACGGCGGGGTTCTGCTTGGCCACGTTGGAGAGCGCCTGGCTCACCGAGGACACGTCCCCGCCGTGGGTTGGAGAACCGACGTAGCCGATGCGGATTTGTCCTTGCCGCTTGGGCTCGCCGTAGATGACCGACGGGGCCATCTCCGCAACGTGCTTGGACGAAATGAAGTTCTCGCAGATGCGGATGTCGGGGTCGAATCGCTCATACTCCGCCGCCAGCCGCTGCGTCGAGCAGGTTAGATAATCTGCCACACCCATTGCCGTCTCGAAGTTCTTGGTGCCCTCCGTGCCCTCGTTGAAGATGCGGGCGCACGGGTTGGAGCGCGGGATGTTGTGCAGGTTGTCGTCCCAATCCATGATGACCGTCTTGCCCACGTTGACCATCTCGCGCATCCGGCCGATTACGTCGGGGTGGTCTACCCGCTGAAAGACACCCACGTCGGCCCAGTAGACCGCTGGGGTAACGATGGCGTTGAAGAAGCGCACCTCGTGGCCCTGGAGGTTGCCGTAGGGCAGGCACAGCCGATACCAGGCACAGCCGCCGCTGTCTGCGACGAAGCAGGCGATCTTCACTTCTCGAACGGAGCCACTTCCAACTCCTCCATGTCATAAAGCCCACCAGATTCTCTGACTACCTTCCTGGCAGCATCCTCCGTTGCGAACACCGCAATATGACAACACTCTACGTCGCCGCCATCATCGGCGTATTCGTAGTCGCGGTAAAAGACAAGCCAAGCCTTCACCGGGGGGCCAGCACTAGGATGCCCGTGCTGACCTCGTGCAGCGTGGCGGTGTGTGTGGCGAGAAACGGGCTAATGAGGTCCTTGATGTTTCCGGCGACCGGCTCCCAGTCGTGACCCGGCCCGTCCTCCCGCGTTGGGTTCTCCGGGTCCTGGATGCAATGGATGTCGTCGCAAATGATTACGTCCCGATCGAGCCACTTCTTCTGCGCAATGGCTTTCAGTTCGTCGGGCAGCGGCCAGGAGTTCCCCTTGGCCCCGAACTTCTCAGGAAAGTGCGCGTCAAGCCAGAACAGCGTCGGCGACTTAAGCGACGGCACTACCAGACGCAGAAACTCCGCGCTCTCGTAGCCGAAGTAGAGATAGGCTCCCTCGGCGTTGTCGATGGCGCGCAGCGGCGGCTTGAGGTCGCATGAGTAGAGCGAACTGAAGCCCAACTTGGAGGCGTAAGCAATGCCGTCGCCATTGCCGTAGCCCGTTTCGACAAAGACTTCCAGACCGTGCTTGCTAATGAGGTCGGGCAATCCGGGAACGTCACAAAGTCTGCTCATGCAGTTTCCTCATTTGCCGGCGGTTGGAGTCTCGTGCGGCAGCGCATAGCCGACAGACGCGCTGCTGGTACTTGCCGCCTTGAACCGGACGATAGCCCCAAAAGTTAGCGTGACCCTTGGGGCATGGCATCTCCGGCGGTCGCCGTGCGGGCATCGCCAATCACCTCCACCTTTCCGTTAACCCGACGCACCACCGGGAACTGCGAGTCGTCAAACTCGAACGCATCTGGAACCTGCGCGTAGTAATCCATCTCCGATATCGGGGGAATCGGCCCGTCGTTCTCGTGGTACTCCGAGTAGCGGTCGCCGACGAAGCCCTTCTCGACGTGCGTGAACGGCAGCGTCGTCTCCTCCACCTGACCGTTATACTTGAACGGGTCGCACTCGCCCGCGAAAAACTCCTCAAACGGCTTGCAGCCGCTGGTGATTACCTGGATGCACGGCTCTGGGAAACGGTACTTCGGCGACCATAGCGCCAGCCAGCCGCTGTCGAACGCTTCGAGGTAGTCCATCAGTCGCTGGGAGAGGACGCGGGCGTCCGTGGCGATATAGAAGATGCGGTCGTACTTGGTGAGCAGGTCTTTGATCGACCAGTAGGCTCGCCACACGGCGGGATAGTCCAACATCGAGCCGCGCTTGTAATGCGGGTGCAGGCGATGGACAAAGACGCTGTGGGGCCACTTGAATGCGGAGTTCGACCCATTGTCCAAGATGAACGTCGGCCAGCAGTCCTTATAATGGCGAATCCACCGCTTGACTCGTCGGCAACTCCCGCCCCTTCCCTGATAGCCCGGAATGGGGCATTCAAGCCAAGCGTGCGTAACGAGCGCCGTATTCACGGGGCCATCTTCCGGCAAAGACCGCGCATAACCCAATACATCGGACACAGCCCAAAGACAATGAGATGCCAGCTTGGCGGGCAGTCGTCATCATAGGCCTCCATTGCGAACAACTCCGAGGTGGCGTTCAGCACTCCAAATGCCAGGAACGCGAGAGCGAACCCATCTGCCAGAGTCACCCAAGCACCGCCTTCACGGCTGCCACAATGTCCTCGATGTTCCATAGCGCTTGCCCCTTCTCCATGCGCCCCTTGACCTGGATTGCTCCGGGGTGCGCCTGCGTAATCCACGGCGTTGCACCAGAGTCGAGAATGATGTGGCGCGAACCGACGCCAGCCGCGTGCGCCAGCCGCCCGCCGAACGAGTCCACGGTCACGACGCACTTGGCACGTTGCATAAGGCTTGCCACTTGTCCGAACGGCACACCATACTTAATTTCGCACGGCCCGTATGCCATTGGGTCGCATGGCCCGCCTACTACCAATAGACGACCCAATTCTTCAAGGCCGTAAGCCAGGGCCTCCATTTGGTCTTGCGTCATCGTCCGCTCTCTGGCTGTTGTCCAGGGAGCTACCAGAATGTCGAAGTTGGGCTTTGCGTACTCCTCGGGCGGCGGAGCCTTAATCTTCGGCTGCGGCAGCACGCTCAGGTCGGGCTCCAGTCCCGCCCGCAGCATGAAGCGGTGGATGAGGCTCATCTCCGGCTTCTTGCCGGGGTCGTAGTCGCACGCCGCTCCAGCCGCCAGCCACAGCGCGTTCTGCGTGGACTCCGCCCATTGCGGCTCGGAGTTGAGAATGTCGATGACGTTGGGCGGCAGGTCGGCGATCTCCAGAATCTGGCGGTTGCGCATGGCAAGCCAAACCGTGTCGTGCTTCTCCGCCAGCCCGCAGATGGCGGGCAAAACCATTAAACTATCGCCAAAATGTCCATCAGATGCTATCACGAGAATCTCAGACATGGGGGAGTCCAGCCTCCCTTCTTTTTTGCCGCCACTTTATTCTGGTTTCTTTTATGCACTCTCCGCAGTGGCGGTATCCGGTCCCGCTATCTAGCGGTATTCTTTGGTGAATCCCCTTTTTGCAGAGCGGATTACGGCGGCGTCGCTCGTAGTCTCGTTCAAACGCCCAGGGGTTCCCCTTATAGGTCCGGCCCTTCTCGGAACAATCCCTCATGTTATCGGAGTGGGTACCCAAGAACAGATGCGAC
>Ga0335083_10010379_pt1 | contig 11260 bp, 6 predicted proteins | sample Lox_Sample_42_FD_206716 | JGI IMG/M metagenome (GOLD analysis project Ga0335083, IMG submission 206716) | Soil microbial communities from Loxahatchee National Wildlife Refuge, Florida, United States - Lox_Sample_4.2 | ecosystem: Environmental > Terrestrial > Soil > Wetlands | place: USA: Florida... | reverse complement strand
CGCCCCGGTCTGCGTCGGCCACGTCGGCGGCGATCCGCCAGACCCGGCCGAGGAACTTGACCATCGCGTCGGGGTTCATGTCGGCCCAGTCGATGTCGTCTTCCGGCGGGCTGGCGAAGATCATGGTCAGCCGGATCGCGTCGACACCGAACCGCTCGAGCTGCTGGCCGAGGTCGACACCGTTGCCGAGCGACTTGGACATCGCCTTGCCGTGGTTGATCACCTGGCCCTGGTTGATCAGCCGGGTGAACGGCTCGGTGAAGTCGATCATGCCCATGTCGTACAGGATCTTGGTGAAGAACCGGCTGTACAGCAGGTGCAGAATGGCGTGCTCCACGCCGCCCACGTACATGTCGACCGGCGCCCAGCTGCGCACCTCGGCCGGGTCGAACGGGCCGTCGGCGTAGCCGGGCGAGCAGTACCTGAACATGTACCAGGAGGAGTCCACGAACGTGTCCATGGTGTCCGTGTCCCGCTTGGCCGGCTCACCGCAGGACGGGCAGGCCACGTTCACCCAGTCCTCGGCCGCGGCCAGCGGCGACACGCCCCGGGGTACCAGGTCCTGGCCGCGCAGGTCGGGCAGCACCACCGGGAGCTGATCGTCGGGTACCGGCACCTCGCCGCAGGACGGGCAGTGGATGATCGGGATCGGGGTGCCCCAGAAGCGCTGCCTGGAGACCAGCCAGTCACGCAGCCGGTAGTTGACCGCCGCGCGGCCCTGGCCCTTGTCCTCCAGGATGGCGGTGATCGCGGCGATCGCCTCGGCCTTGCCCATCCCGTCGAGCGGGCCGGAGTTCACCAGCTGGCCGTCGCCGGGGGTGGCGGTCCAGGTCTGCGCCGGATCCGGCAGCCCGGTGTCCACCACGACCCGGACGCCGAGGCCGTAGGCGCGGGCGAAGTCGAGGTCGCGCTGGTCGTGCGCGGGCACCGCCATGATCGCCCCGGTGCCGTAGTCGGGCAGCACGTAGTCGGCGGCCCACACTGGGATCAGCTCGCCGTTGACCGGGTTGACCGCGTGCCGGCCGAGGAAGACGCCGGTCTTCTCGCGTTCGGTGGACTGCCGCTCGATGTCGGTGAGCTTGCTGACCTGCGCCACGTAGGCGCGGAGCTCAGGCAGCCGGTCCGGCGCGCAGACCTGCTCGGCCAGCGGCGAGTCGGCGGCCACCACGAAGAAGGTGGCCCCGTACAGCGTGTCGGGCCTGGTAGTGAACACCGTGACCGGCTCGTCGCGGCCTTCCACCGAGAAGTGGACCTCGGCGCCCTCGGAGCGGCCGATCCAGTTGCGCTGCATCAGCAGGACGCGGTCCGGCCAGCAGTCCTCGAGCTGCTTGGCGTCCTCGAGCAGCCGGTCGGCGTATTCGGTGATCTTGAAGTACCACTGGTTCAGCATCCGCCGCGCCACGTCGGCGCCGCAGCGCTCGCACTTCCCGGCGATGACCTGCTCGTTGGCCAGGACGGTCTGGTCCACCGGGCACCAGTTCACGTACCCGTCGCGGCGGTAGGCCAGGCTGCGCTCGTAGAACCGCAGGAACAGCCACTGGTTCCAGTGGTAATAGGAGGGATCGCAGGTCTGTAGCCTGCGGCTCCAGTCGAACGAGGTCGCGTACCGCCGGAACGAGGCCGCCTGGGTCTCGATGTTGGCGTACGTCCAGTCCGCCGGATGGGTGTTGTTCCTGATGGCGGCGTTCTCGGCGGGCAGGCCGAAGGCGTCCCAGCCGATCGGGTGCAGCACGTTCCGGCCGCGCAGGAAGTGGTAGCGGGCGAGAGCGTCGCCGATGGCGTACGCCTCGGCGTGCCCCATGTGCAGGTCGCCCGACGGGTACGGGAACATGTCCACCAGGTAGAACCGTTCCCGGGGGTCCGCGGGGTCGGTGCTGGCGCGGAAGGGCTCTAGCTCCGCCCAGCGCGCCTGCCACTTCTCCTGCACATCACGGGGGTCATAGCGCTGCGCCAGGTCGGCGCTCTCGGCCGCTGTCATCGTTTCCTCACCATTGATTCTGTCCGGCCCGCGGGTGGTAATCGCCTGCAATGAAAACGCCCCTCGAGACGAGGGGCAGCCGCGCCAACGACGGTAGGTCGGCGCGGCTAGGTAAGAAGCAGCCGGACGGCACGCATGCGCACAGGATAGCGCACGTGCCGTGCGCCCGCCCCGCGTGCGCTATCGTCGCGCGCGGCCGCGTTCCGGCCGACCGGAACGGGCTGTTCGCGCCCAGCGGTGGCCCGGGCGGGCCATAGGGGGCAAAAGGCGGCATTGCGGGGGAAGTTCATGCGCGCGCGGATATCGGCGTGTCTCGCCATTCCCCTTGCCCGGCAGCCGGACAGCACCCATTCCTACTGAGGAATCCAGCGGCGCTACGGAGGGTAATGGACGGTCGGGGGGATCACGGCGAACCGCCGACAGTTACGGCAGCATAAGGCTCTGAGCTGCGCGGATCTAGTTCCGTGAGAGTGGCTCTGTAAGGTTTCTTTGCCGTAGAGAGCCACTCTCACGGAATTTCAGGAGCTTGTTGGTGCCGGTCGGATGTTCGAAGGGACCGGGCTTAGCCGGCTAGTACGCGGGGCTGCTCCCAGTCGGGGCGCAGCGGCATGCCCGAACTGCCGTCGGCCGCCAGCCGGACGCTCAGCACCTGGTGCAGCTCGATGTGGTTACGGTCGAATCCCAGCCGGGAGCCGGCCATGTAGAGCCGCCATATCCGGGCGGTGCCCTGGCCGACCTCACGGACCGCCTCGGCCCAGTGCGCGTCCAGGTTGGCGCCCCAGGCGGTCAGCGTCTTGGCGTAGTGCTCGCGCAGGTTCTCCTCGTGCCTGACCTCGAAGCCGGTGTCGTGCATGAGCGAGATCAGGTAGCCGGGGCCCTCGAGTTCCCCGTCGGGGAAGACGTACCGGTTGATGAACCCTTCCTTGCGGATGGGCGGCTCGGTGTTGTTCGGCCGGGTGATGCAGTGGTTGAGCAGCCGTCCGCCGACGTTGAGCTTGCGGTACAGGAAGGAGAAGTAGGCGGGCAGGTTCCGCTTGCCGATGTGCTCGGTCAGGCCGATGGAGCTGACCGCGTCGAAGCCGGTCTCGGGCACGTCGCGGTAGTCCAGGTGCCGCACTTCGGCCAGCTTGGACAGCCCCTCCCGCTCGATCGCGGCCTGCGCCCACGCGGCCTGCTGGGCGGACAGCGTGACGCCGAGCGCCTTGACGCCGTACTCGCGCGCGGCGTGCATGACCATGCCGCCCCAGCCGCAGCCGACGTCCAGTAGCCGCATGCCCTCCTTGAGCCCGAGCTTGCGGGCGACCAGGTCGAACTTGTTCGCCTGGGCTTCTTCCAGGGTCGCGTCCTCGCGGGGATAGCAGGCGCAGGTGTAGGCCATCGACGGGCCGAGCACCCATTCGTAGAACTGGTTGGACACGTCGTAGTGGTGGGAGATCGCCTTGGCGTCCCGGCTCTTGGAGTGCAGCGCCCCGGCGAGCCAGCGGCGGCTCTGCCTGACCTCCTGGGGCGGCAGCGGCATGCGGTGCAGCAGCAGCTTGGGGCCTCCGAGGGCCTGGAGCAGGCGTAGCTTCTCCGCCAGGCTCATGTTGAAGTTCTGCGCTTTCGTCATCCGGTCCAGGGCCTCGTACATGTCCCCGTCGACGTCGAGCTGACCGGACACGTACGCCCGGGCCAGTCCGAGGCCGCCGGGCGCTTGGGCCAGATAAGCCACGGCGGCCGGCGACCGGACCGTGATCTTGATTGGTGCCCCAGGTGTCCCGGCGTGACTGCCGTCGTAGGCCGTGAACTCCACGGGGTCCTCGGGCCCCGCGAACGATTCGAAGACCTCAGCCAGTGCCATCGCATCCGTTCCTTCCGGTCAGCGTCCGCTGACGCATTTCTCGTACAGGCCGAGCAGCCGGCCCTCGCCGTCGTAGGTCTGCTTGAGGGCGCGGTACGCCGCGCCGTTGTAACGCTCGTAGAACTCGTCCTCGGCGTAGAACGACGTGGAATACAGCGACTTGTGCCCGCCCAGCTTGGCGACCTCGTCCTCGATGAGGCGGTTGTAATAGCCGTCCTCCGGGTCCCTGCCCGCGGGCAGCGGGACGGTCCCCCAGAACCCGAAGTTCACGTACACCTCGCCGGGCCGGAGCGGGTAGAGGGGCCAGGAGCGCTCGCCGCGCAGCCGCAGCGGGCACATCCACACCGGACTCATTCCCACATTTTCCTGGAAGAACCGCAGGAAATCGGCACCACGTTCGACTGGGATCTCGACGTCCTGTATCACCGCCTCCCGGGCCGGGAGGCCCCGCCGAGCGCCGATACGGCCGCTGAGGTTGTAGGTGCGATCCAGGGCGACCAGCTTGCGGTAGACGTCCGAGCGCCGGTAGCGGCGCGGCCAGAACCTCCTGACCGCCGGCTTCTGCACGCCGAAGGGACGTGAGCACCAGAACCAGTCGGTGTCCCACCGCCACAGGTAATCCCTGATGGTGAGGAAGTCCTCCTTGACCTGCCTGATCGACTGGTAGTAGACCTGCTGGCCGACGTAGTCGCTGCGCCACGGGGCCACGTCGCTGAACGCGCCGACGGTGAGGTAGAGCTCACCGGGCCCGAACGCGGTCCCGTCGACGAAATCGGCCCGGTGGCCGCGGTAGGCGCCCTCCGCCGCGATCTGGCTGATGGCCTCCATGCAGGCCTCCGCCGTGCCGAATGGGAAGTGGCGCAGGTGCACGAACGGCCGGACCGGCTCGAGCTCGATGGTGAGCGAGAGGCTGTAGCCCAGCGTCCCGTAGGAGTTCGGGAAGCCGCGGAACAGGTCGGCGTGCTCGTTGTCGGCGGTGGCACGGACGACCCGGCCGTCGCCGGTCAGGATCTCAAGCTCGGTGACCGACTCGTGCGGCATGCCGCTGCGCAGCGAGGTGGACTCGATGCCGAGCCCGGTGACCGCGCCGCCGAGGGTGATCGTCTTGAGCTGGGGCACCACCAGCGGCATCAGCTGGTGCGGGAGCGTGGCGTCGCAGAGGTCCTCGTAGGTAGTCATGCCCCCGACCCAGGCGGTCCGGGCGGCGGGGTCGACGGACAGCACATGGCCGAATGCGGAGACGTCGAGCAGCGCCGGGCCGGCGCCGCCTGAGGCCTCGCGGAACCTGAACAGGTTGGAGGTGCGCTTGGCCAGCCGCACCGGCGCGCCTGGGGGCACGGCGGCGTAGGCCGCACGCAGCCGGGTCACCGCGGCCTCGTGCGCGCCGTTGGTCGTGCGGGCATCCAGCATGGGCATCCTTCCGGTAAAGGGCTGTCACCCATTATGGAAACGGCCGGCGGCGGACAAACAGGCGGGATCCGTACTAATGCCGAACATCTCCGGCAGTGTATACGGGCGCAGGTCTCCTCCTTTCGCCGCCGTCACCCCTGGCGTATTTCCCTGACCTCACGGTTCGCATGCTGGATCCGGGTCGCAGGCATCCGGGTCCTGACCGTGGTCGTCATCGGCGTCCACCCCCTGGTCCCCCTCAAGCTCCTCGTCGACGTCGGCGTAGCTGGCGGCCACCTCTTCCGGGGTCATCGGCAGCCGGGCCAGCGACGGCGGCGTCCCGGCGGTGATCACCTGGCGGAGCAGCTGGGCCATCGAGTACCTCGGCTCGTCGGCCAGGGCCCGATCGAGCGCCACGTTGGCCAGCGCCCCGTCACCTGACTGCCAGGCGACGAAGGCCAGCAGGGAGGCAGGCGCGGCCACGTATCCAGGCTGGGCGCGACGCGTCACGTCGGTCCACAGCCGCTGGTGCGCGTCCGCGTGCGCCGGGTCCATCCGGGCCCACGCGTCGTCCCTGACCCGCAGGTCCCGCAGCGCGACGGTGATCCACGCGACCTGGTAGTCGGTGGCGAACCGGCCGCCGGACCGGTAGGTGCGGATCATCGAGCCCACCGCGTTGAGCCCTTCGGCGGCGATCATCTGCCGCGCGGCGCCGAGGCGAGGCGACTTCCGTACCCGGGCGAGCAACTGGCGGCGGTGCCCCTCGGCGCGGCGGGTGGCCTGGCGCATGGACTCGGCGGCGATGCCGCCGAGCGGCGCGACCCTGGCCGCCACCGCGGCCCGGTCGGCCAGCACCTGGCCGCCGGTAGCGGCCAGGGCGAGCACGGCCCGGCTGTCCGGGACGAACGGCGTGCCCGCGGCCGGGCAGCAGGCCTCCACCGTGCACAGGTAGGACCAGTAGCGGCGGCCCTCGACCCGCAGGATGTCGCCGATGGCGATCCCGGCCGGGTCGGCCGCGGCGCGCAGTGCCGCGGCGACCGGGTCCACCAGCGCCCGGGACCCGTAGCCGACGGCAACCAGGGCGGTGAGCTGCTGCGAGCTGAGCACGCCGAGGGCGTGCGCGGCGAGCTCCGCGGCGGCTCCCGCACCCGACGGGTCGGGCAGGTCATAGCGGAGCGTGACCTTGATGCGGTCGCCCTGCGGCTCGGTCCCGATCACCACCAGGCTGGCCTGCGGCAGGAAGCCGAGCAGGTGGGGCACGATCGTGAGCAGCGCCTCGGGCGAGTCGGCGCGCAGCTGGACGGAGGGCGGCTCCGGGCCCGGCCGGGGACCGGAGGATGGCCCGGCCATGGACCCGGTAATGGACCCGGCAATAGGCCCGGAAATGAGCCTGGAAATGGACCCGGAATTGGGCCCGGAATTGGGCAGGGATGGCGGGGTGTCGTCACCCGCGGTGAGTGGTTGTGTCATACCGACAGGTTGCGGTGCGGGACAGACAGGGACCCCGGCGGTCAAGGGGGGCTGTGGATAACTCGGAGAAACGGCGAGTTATCCACAGATGTGTGGCGGGCCCTTGACAAATGGTTCCGGCGGGCGAAATCAGTAGGTGGCAGCAGGCTGCGTGGCAGCGGGGTACAAGGTAATGCCGAGGAGAGCGTCCACGGTGTCCCGGACTAGGCGGGTGCCGTCCGCGTCAGCGGGGGTGATAGCGGCGGGAGGCACCGCGAGCAGGGTGTCGGCCCAGCGGTCGACGACGGCCAGCGCGCCGGGGGCGTCGAGGTCGTCGTTCATCCGCGCGCGCACCCCGGAGAGCACCAGTTCGGCCTCGTTCGACGGGGTGCCGGCCGGCGACGAGCCGGGGAGGGCGGCCTCGGCGCGGGCCAGGGCGGCGCGCCAGCGGTCAAGCCGGGCCTGGGCGCCGGCCAGGACGGCGTCGGTCCACTCCCACTCGGAGCGGTAGTGGTGTGCGAGCAGGGCAATCCGGATCGCCATGGGATCCGTCCCGTCCGCCACCAGGCGACTCACGAAGACCAGGTTCCCCAGCGACTTGGACATCTTCTCGCCCTGGTAGCTGACCAGCCCAGCATGGGCGTAGACGCGAGCGAAGGCACCTGGCGCCAACGCGACCCGGGCGTGCGAGGCGCTCATCTCGTGGTGCGGGAACACCAGGTCAGAGCCGCCCGCCTGGACGTCGAAGGCGGTCCCCAGGTACTCGGTGGCGATCGCCGCGCACTCGACGTGCCAGCCAGGCCGGCCACGGCCGAACCGCGAATCCCAGGCCGGCTCGCCCGGCCGCTCGGCCCGCCAGACCAGCACGTCGAGCGGGTCCTTCTTGCCGGAACGGTCCGGGTCGCCGCCGCGCTCGGCGGACAGCTCGGCCATCGCGGCCAGGTCGTAGCCGCTAGCCGTGCCCAGTCCGGACAGCGCCCCGAACCGCTGATCGGCCGAACGGGCGAAGTACACGTCCTCGTCCACGTTGTACAGGGCCCCCCGGTCCGCCATCCGGGTATTGAAGCGCTCGATGACCGGCAGCGCCTCGACCGCCCCGATCAGGTGGTCGGGCGGCAGGACGCGCAGCGCCTCCATGTCCCCGCGGTACCGCTGGATTTCCCGGCGGGCCAGCTCACGCCAGTCCTCGCCGTCCCGGTCGGCCCGCTCAAGCAGCGGGTCGTCGACGTCGGTGACGTTCTGTACGTAGGAGACGGTGAACCGGGCGTCAAGCCAGGCCCGGACCAGCAGGTCCCAGGCGGTGTAGGTGGCGGCGTGCCCCATGTGGGTGGCGTCGTACGGGGTGATGCCGCAGGCGTACAGCGTGGCCACCGGGCCGGCCGCGGCCAGGACGAGCTCGCCGGTGGCCGTGTCGTGCAGCCGCGGCGCCGGGCCGCTCCCCGGCAGCACGGGGGCATCTGCGCGGCGCCATGACTCCATGCTCGTCAGGTTATCGCGCGCCCCTGGCCAGCTCATGCCCAGGATGCCCGGGCCAGTGGTGTGAGCAGATGCCGGGCTAACGGATGCCGGGCTAACGGATACTGGGGGCGAGGCCCGGGGGCTGGCGGGCCGGGATGCCCTGCTCGAAGGCGTAGGCCAGGGCGATCAGGCGCGGCTCGGTCCAGCGGGGGCCGAAGAAGGACACGCCGACCGGCAGGCCCGACACGTACCCGGCCGGGACCGTGACCGACGGGCAGCCGGCCACCGCGGCCGGGCTCGAGGTGTGGAACACGTCGTGGTCGCCGAGCACGTAGTCGGTCAGGCAGGCCGGGTTGGCGGTCAGCGACACGATCGCTTCCAGGTTGTGGTCGGCCAGCGGGGTGGAGATGGCGGCGCGGGCCAGTCGGGTGGCGTCCCGCCGCGCGGCCAGGTAGCCGGGATCGGCCAGGTCCCCGCTGGTCGCCTCGGCCGCCTCGAAGATCTGCTGGCCGAACCGGGACAGCACCAGGTCCGCGTTCCGCTTGTTGAAGTCGATCAGCTCGGCCAGCGATCCGGGCAGCACGCCGCCGGTGCCGAACTCCGCGACGTAGGAGAGATAGGCGTTGATCCCGTACTTGAACTCGTAGTGCAGCGCGGCGAACTCAGGCTCGCCGATCTTCTCCGCGTCCGGCAGCGACACCGGGTCGGTGACGACGGCGCCCAGCGAGCGCAGCCGGGCCACCGCCTCGTCGAGCACGGCGGCGGTGACCGGGTCGGCCCCTGCCGACCCGTCGCGCCAGATACCGAGCCTGGCGCCCTCCAGCGCGGAGACGTCGAGGGCATGGGTGTACGAGGCACCGGATGGGTCAACCCCGGCCCGTTCGGCCAATTCGTTCTCAGCTGCTGAGACGGGGTCTTCGGGGTCGGCGGCCGCCAGCACGGCGAGCAGAGCCGCCGCGTCCGCGACGGAAGCCGCCATCGGGCCCGCGGTGTCCTGGACCGGCGAGATCGGTACGATGCCGCGCCGGCTGACAAGGCCGTTGGTGGGCTTGATGCCGACGATCCCGCAGGCGCTGGCCGGGGCGACGATCGAGCCGTCGGTCTCGGTGCCGACCGCGAGCGGCGCCAGCCCGGCCGCCACCCCGGCGGCGGACCCCGAACTCGAGCCCGACGGGTTGCGGTCCAGCGCGTACGGGTTGGCGGTCTGGCCGCCGAGCGTGGACCAGCCGCTGGTCGAGTGGGTGGACCGGAAGTTGGCCCACTCGGACAGGTTGGCCTTGCCGATGATCACCGCGCCGGCCGCGCGCAGCCGGGAGACCAAGAAGGCGTCACCCGGTTCGGCGTTGAGCAGGGCGGGCGAGCCGGCCGTGGTCGGCATGCCCGCCACCTGCACGTTGTCCTTGACCAGCACGGGGATGCCCTCGAGCGGTCCGCGCGGCCCGTCGGCGGCGCGCGCCGCGTCGCTGGCCGCCGCCTCGGCGGGGGCGTCTGGGTTCACCGTGATGACCGCGTGCAGGGCCGGGTTCAGGCGCTCGATGCGCTGCCGGTAGAAGCCGGTCAGGTCGGCGGAGCTGAGGGTGCCCGCGGCCATGGCGGCCTGGAGGCCAGCCACCGAAGGCTGGCTCACGCTGACCTGGGTGCCCAGGATCACGTCACGATATTCCGGCATGCGGGCAGGATAACGGTGATCTTGGTGATCGCTGAAGAGCCCGCGCTGCTTGTCACGAGGTATTAATGGCCGGCGCCCGCGGCGGCCTCAGCGCCGGGCCAGGCGCAGGCCGCTCTCGATGGCGCGGGCCGAGGCCCGAACCCGGCCGAGCAGCTGCGGGCGCTGCTCGATAGGCGCCCGGACCAACGGGTACGGCACGGTGAGGACGGCCACCATCCGCTTGCCGTGCATCACCTGAGCCGCCGCAGCCCAGACTCCCTTGTGGATCTCTTCCTCGCTGGTCGCGTAGCCCTGCTGGCCGGCGAGGACGGTCTTCTTCTCCAGCAGGGTGGCGGCCTCCGGGTCCCGTTCGGCCAGCGGGGCCAGGTACTCCCGGCGGACGCTGGGCGCCAGGCTGGCCAGCAGCAGCCGGGCGCTGGCGCCGCGGTCGAGCGGGAGCGGCTGGCCGGCCTCGAACGAGATGCGCAGCTGCTGCTCGGACTCGACCCGGTGGACGCACACCGCGGACCGGCCGATGAGCCGGACCAGGATGACGGTCTCGCCGGTCTGCTCGTTGAGGTCGCGCATGACCGGATCGGCCACATCGATGATGCTCTCGGCGACCTCCGCCGCCCGGGCCAGGCCGATGAGGCGGGCGGAGAGCCGGTAGCTGCCCCGCTCGTCGCCAGCTAGCAGCCCGGTCTCGCGCAGCAGCGTGATGTAGCGGTACACGCTGGGCAGCGCGATGCCGGTACGTTCGGCGAGCTGACGGGCGGTGAGGGTGTGCTCGTCGGAGGAGAACGTGAGCATCAGGGCGAGGACGCGGCGTGCGCCCTCACACCCGTGCGCGGCGTTCGCCTCCGCAGGCATCTTGACCGCGGAAGCCCTGGCCATCGGCCCCTTCTCGGATAGTCAGAACTTTACTATCGTCTGATGATAACGGTGTCTCTCGTATACCGTCAACGAAAACCACCCTGTGTGCGAAATAATAGCGACATAACGGCGTCGCGCCCAGCCCTCCTGGGACGAACGATTGCAGCGGCCCGCGGGTCATGCTAGCCGAGCAAGCGCTTGGGTAAGCCGCTGAGGTCGCGGTGGCCTGCGAACGGCGTTGCGGGATCTGCCCCCGGTAACGGCATCAGGGTCACATGGGTGTGGCTCTTCGGAGTGAGGGCGGGACGCCCGGCTGCCTGCCGTTCAGGCGGCCCCAGGACGCCTGGGACGCAGGTGACGCCCGGGACCCGGGGTGCCGCGGCCCGGCCGCTCCCCAGCGGGATGTAACGACATGGATGTCACATGGGTGCGGCTCTTTCAGGGTGAGCGGCCGGGGTGCGGTGCCCGGGTCCCGGGTATCACGTCCAGCCCGGCTGCCCGGGGCGTCCGGCCCGGGGCCTGGTCCGGGACCGGGTCGATGTGACAGTGACCCGGCCTGGACCGGGTCGATGCGGCATTGACCCGGTCCAGGCCGGGGCCGCGGGCCGCGTTCCGGGGGAAACCG
>Ga0335083_10010378_pt1 | contig 11260 bp, 7 predicted proteins | sample Lox_Sample_42_FD_206716 | JGI IMG/M metagenome (GOLD analysis project Ga0335083, IMG submission 206716) | Soil microbial communities from Loxahatchee National Wildlife Refuge, Florida, United States - Lox_Sample_4.2 | ecosystem: Environmental > Terrestrial > Soil > Wetlands | place: USA: Florida... | reverse complement strand
CCGCGCAGGACGCAGCCGCTGATCTTGAGCGTGTCGACATCCTCCATTCGGATATAGGAGGTGAATTTGTGGCCGAGGTCCGGCACCCAGACCGTGCCTTTCCACAGATGCGGTCCATCGGGCCGATAATCCTCGAGCAACTCGAGACCGATGAGCGCGGTGATGCCGCTGTCCTTCGCATCCTGTCGCGCCATGTCGCTCGCCCAGACGATCTTGCCGCTGAGCGTCGATCCGCTCTGGCTCATCGCGACCTTGATGCTGCGCGCCGGGTTGATCCATTCGCCCACAATCCGGCTGTCGTCGGCACCGTTTCCGGCAGCGGCGGCAGGCGTCGGCAGGGCCAGGACAAGGCTCCCCCAGATCATTGTCCTGGACGCATTGAATCGGCGGTTCACGCTCGAGATCCCATTTCCTTGACGGCAGCGGAATGGCCCCAAATCGCAGGCCCATGATCCGGCAAAGCTGAACCGTTGCTGACCGCGGCCCTCACCAGTGCATCCCGAAACCAAGGCGCAGGCTGCGCGGACGCATCGGCACGGTCTGTTCGCGGAAACCGAAGGTCAGTGGATTGCCCATGGCAAACTCGCTGGCGCTCTCATTGGTCAGATTGTCAAGATTGAGCGTCGTCTCCAGATTGCGCCAGCGCCAGCCCGCCGAAAGCGATGCAGTCGCATAGTCGCCCTGGCTGAGGTCGAGGAAACTGCCCGTGCCCAGCACGGACCGGCCGACATAGCGCATCGCGGCGCCGAAGGTGATCTGATGACCGCCATGTCTCAACACCTCATATTCGGCCGTGAGATTGCCGGAAAAAGGCGGCGTATCGGGAAGATGGCGATTGTTGACCACCGACGTGCCGGCCAGTGCCCCGCTCGTCCGGTTGTTGGTCCAGAGCGTCGCGAAGGCCAGCCGCAATCCCTCGATCGGGACCCAGTCGCCGTCCGCCTCGACCGCCAGGATCGTCGCGTCGCCGATATTGCTCGTATAGGGCTGGGCGAAGCGGCTGTAGAGATCGGCCTGGATGTCCTGCCAGCGCGCCACCGACACCGCCGTCGAAAAGGAAATGCCCCGCTTGCCACCGCGTTCACGGCGCAGCCCGACTTCGCCGACATAGATCGCATCGGAATCGAAATTGGCGATGCGGCCGAGGCCCCGGGCGACGGCGATACCTCCGGTCCGATAGCCGGTCTGGAAGCGGGCATAGGCCGCGAGCCGCGGCGAGAGAAGCCAGGAGACCGCCAGGGCGGGCTCGATGCGATGAAGCAGGAAGCCGCTCTCGCTGGGCTCCTGGGTCGGGGTGAGCGTGGGTTCGCCCTGGGACTGCGCGATCGTCGCGCGTGCGCCCGCCGTGATCGAGAAATTCGACGTGAGCGGCACCGTCGCCTGCCCGAACGCCGAGGCACTGCGAGTCCGGTTGGTGACGCCGATGATTTCGACGGGATTGGCGGGCATGCCGATGACGCGGCTTTCCGCATCGCTGTCAAAGAGCAATGCGACGCCGACGACCCAGGAGACGCCCCTGGTCGTCCGCGAGAAACGGGTCTCATGGGTCAGCAGTTTTCCCACCGTGTCGACCTGGTAGATGGTCGGGCCGAACTGCGGAAAGATGCGTGTCGCGTCGAACGTGTCGCTGCCGTTGGTCTCGACGAGTCCGGTCGCCGACACCATTTCGAGGCCGCTGTCCCAGGTCTTGCGCACCACGCCGCGCCACAGGGTGATGCCGCTGCCATAGGGCTGCGGCAGGATCGCGCGGCGGCTTTCCGGGCCGACAATCGCCTCGGCATAGCCGGCGTCGGCCGCGTCGATCTGTTGCACCAGCGCGCCGGCGTCGATCGACCAGCCGTCGCCGGGCTCGACCCGCAGGGTCGCCCGCCCCCCGATCGTTTCGGTCCGGTTGACATTGCTCAGCTGCCGCAGCGTGTCGTCGATATAGCCGCCGTCGCGCATCTTGTAGCCGACCACGCGCAGGCCGATCTCGTCCCTGGCGATCGGCAGGTTGAGCATGACGGTCGAGTCATAGCCCGGATCGCCGCCATTGGTCATGGTGAAGCCGCCCGCCACCGAAGCGGAAATATGATCCAGCTCCACCTGATGCGGCACCAGGCGAAGGATTCCGCTGATCGCACCCGAACCGTAGAGCGTTTCCTGCGGCCCTTCGAGAATCTCGATGCGCTCCATGTCGGCGAGATGCACGCCCGGCTCGGCACCGGAATAGTTGAGCTGCACATCGCCGAAATAGACCGTCGCGGTCGATTCGGTGGGCCCGTTGAAGCTGCTGTCCGAAATGCCGCGGATGAAGAGCTTGTTGCGCCCGACGCCGAGGTCCGTCTTTTGCATGATCGGCGACATCTCGGCGAGATCGTCGAGCGAGGCGGCGCGGCCGATGCCGGATGTGAAGTCGTCGCTGGTCAGCACCCGAACGCTGCCCGGGAAGCGCAGCAGCGCCACGGGCTGCTTGGCGCCGGTGACGATGATGTCGGGCAGCTCCTGCGCGGTCTCGCTGGCGCCGGGTGATTGCCCGACGGGCGGTCGCTGCGCTGGCGCCTTCACGACACGATAGGCCTTCTCTCCGATCGCCACGGCCTGGTAGGGCGAGCCGCGGACCAGACGGGACAGCGCCTGCGAGACGGAAAGACAGCCGGAGACGGGCTTCACCCGGACATGATGCGTGCCGCTTTCGGTCGTCGCGATATCGGCGCCGGTCTGGCGTGCAAGTGCGATCAGCGCCTCGTCGAGCGCGCCACCCTTGATGGCGACGGTCTGGCATTGGGCGCGGGCATGAGCGGCATGACCCCATCCGAACGACAGGGTCGCGAAGCAAACCAGCCTAAGGCTGGTCCTCGCCATTTGGCGAGAGAACCCAACGCTCGCCATCTACTCGCCAGTTCGCCCCGATCAGTGACGCGATATGCGGGACATCGCGCCGTGCCTCTCCTGAAAGCGTGATAATGCCGGTAACCTTGCGCGTCGACAAGCCGGGATCGGTAACGAGCTTTGTCCCATAAAGGCGCTCGATCTCGCTCAGCACTTGCGGGACCGGCGTATCCGTGAAGGCGAGGCGGCCCTCGTGCCATCCGCCGACGAGGCCGGGCTCGATCTTGCCGACATGGACTTCCGCCTTGTCCTCGCTTGCCTCGAGCCTGGCGCCGGCGCCGAGCATCACCGCCTCGCGCCGGGGCTGGAACAGCACCGAGCCCTCGGCCACCGCGACCGAGAAACGCGGGCCGTCCCGGACGATGTCGAACACAGTGCCCACATCCTGCACTTCGAGATTGCCCGACCGCACGGTGAACGGCGCGGCGGCATTGTGGCGGACATGGAACAGCGCCTCGCCGCGCTCGACCCTGACCTGCCGGGGATTGGACCGGTCCAGCACCACCCTGCTGCCGCCGGCGATGTCAATGCGCGTGCCCTCGCCCAAGGCGATCTCCCGGGTCTGGCCGGCTGCTGTCTGCACGGTATAGAGATCGGGCGCCGCCGGGCGCATGACCAGCACGGCAGCGACCGCCGCCGCGCAGGCCGCAGCACCGCCAACCCAGCGCGACACATGAATGCGCGGACCGCCCCGGTCATTGGCCGGCTCGGGCAGGCGTCCGACGGTTCCGGCAAGCGGCTGCAATGCCGCCGCGCCGTCTGACAGCGCGATGTGGTCATAGGCTTCGGCATGGCGCGGATCGGCTTCCAGCCATTCCACGAACGCCTGCCAGCCGGACGCGTCCATCTCGTCCTGGCGCAGGCGCCAGGCGATAGCCTGATCGACGATCTGGTCGGACATGCGCGTCAACGAACGGGTCTCCTCAATCCCATGATGTCACCGATCAGCGAAATCCGCACTTTCATTCACTATCGAGGTCGAAAAGTTGCCGATACCCACGCTTCAGCAGCTTTTCGACACCACTCACCGTGATCCCAAGCGCTTCCGCGATCTCCTTTTGCGGCCGGCGCTCCACCCTGAACATGCGCAGCGCGGCGCTCATCCGCTCCGGCATGGCCGCCATGGCGTCTTCCACGCGCCGGAGCCGCTCCCGGGCCAGTAAAACCGCTTCCGCATCGGGAAATTCATCCGCGTCCGGCTGGGCGCTCAGCCACAGGCCATCGCGCGCCACCGCCCGTGCCATCGACAGTCGCCGGTCCGCGGCAAGATTGGCGGCGATGCGAAACAGATAGGCCTGCGGATTGTCGACCGGCTGCTCGGCCAGCGATTCCAGCTTGAGCCAAAGATCCTGCAGGATGTCCTCGGCATCGGCAGCGCTTCCCAGCCGCGCCGTCATCAGGCGCATCAGCATGGCACGCTGCTCGACAAAAACCGCCTTCAGGCCACCCATTCTTACGTCATTGGCGATGCGGCCTCAAAATCGAAGTCCGCGCGCTGCTGCCATCTCATGAATGGGCATCGCGCGCAATGCGGCAGCTTCTCTTTGACGGGCCGGCGCGATCACATCGCCCCGGCCATGTCCACCACCGGGATGACACATGACGAGATGGAACTGCCCCGGATTGTCCAGAAACTGAGGGAAGATCGACTTATAGTCACTTGAAAAATCATAGAATCCAGCAAAGCTGTCATTGCAGGCCAGACCATGTTTCGCGGCAGCCCCCGGCACGGCCCGCGACTGCACGGAATTGAGCATCGCCTTGAAGGCGAAGCAGCGCGAGAGGATCGCCGAGGGCCGATCGGCGCAGCTGCGCACCCATGCGCCGGGCGCACGGCGCGCCGTCTCGGCCAGGATGATCTCGCGGATGCCGCGCAGGACATGGACATGCTGATGGGCATCGACGAAATCCGGCGGCCGCCCGAACACATCGATGAAGCGGTCGAACTGCGCCGAGACCTCCGCCCTGATCTCGCCGAGCGGCAGGCGCCGGGTCATCGCGCGGCGCTCCAGTTCGCTGCTCGCAGGCATATGGCAGTTCCAGGCGAGTAGCGGCATGGCGGTCAGCGGCTCCTCGTCGGTCAGCGTCACATGCAGGCCGATCTGGACGGTCTCGGGCAGGTCGCGGAGCAGCGCGGCATCCGCCTCCCAGCCCCGACAGACCGACATGCAGCTGATCGCGTTCAGCTTGCCATGCCGGGCCAGCGTCGCAATCGAGCGGCTGATCGCATGGGTCAGGCCGAAATCATCGGCGCAGACAACCAGCCGTGACGACGGCTCGTTCTCGTTCGCGCCGAGTTGCTGGAAAGGCCGCTCGCGCATGCGCTCGCTCGACAGCTTGCGGGCGCGCAGGCGCCGGGCGAGGAAATCGTAGAAGAAGTTCGCCTGACGGGCGCGCGGCGTGAAATGATAGGTCAGCCGCTCAAAAAGCGTCCAGCGGATCGAATCGCGGTCGCGCTCGCGCGGCGAGGGATGGCAGTAGAAGTTCATGCCATAGGCCATGGTGCCAAGCTGGCAAACGCGGTGGATGATCTCATGATCCTCCAGCACCAGGTTCCAGCGACTGGCATCAAACCCGCCCGCGCGGCGCAATATCTCGGTATTGAACACCTGCCCTGCCCCGCCGGCATGGCACTGGTGGCCGAGCAGCTTGCCTGCCGCGACGATATGGGCGCCGGTGAAGGCGTCGCGCCGCGCCCATTCATGGGCATGGGTGAAATAGGCGCCGGCGACCGCGACGCCGGGTTTGCCGAGCAGCTTGCCCGCCTCGACCAGATAGTGCGGCGGATAATGTGTGTCAGCGTCGAAGGTCGCGACATAGCGCGTGCGCACCTGCGCCAGGCCAGCGCGCAGCGCATGGACCTTGCCCGCGCAGGGCTCCGATATGAGTGTGTAGGCGAGGCCAAATTCCTCACAGGCGAAGCGGGCGATCTCGCTGCTCCCGTCGGTCGAGCCGTTGTCGACCAGCACGAGGCGGAATGGGCCTTTCAGCCCCGCGACGCTGCGCAGCGTCGCCGGCAGGAAATTTGCCTCATTGAAAAAGGGAATGACGATGGTCCAGTCACAGGACTGCGCATCGCGCGCCCGCTGGTCCTGAGTGCCGTCCTCATGGCCGGCCCAAAGATCGTTCCTCTCAAGCAGCATGCGTGCCCCCCAACCGTCTCTTTTTCTGTGAAGGGGGCGAGGAAAGGGACGATTCATGTGCAAATCGCCGCAGCCGACCGAGAGCCCCCTCCTGGTGGCACCTTTCCTCGCCGCATCCCCCGACACATGACGCCATCAAGCTGGATGATCCGCACCGGGGTAAAAGAAAAATTGACGAAATCCTGCGGAAGGCCGGTAGCCGCACCGTCTTTGGCCTTGAAGGCTCGTCGCGGGCCGCGTCCTGGGGGTCGCCTGCATGAAATCCAAGCCCTTGCGGCCGGTCGTCGCTCGCCTGAGGCGCAACTGGCGCGCACTGCGCACCGGCCTGTGGTTCCGGCCGTCCCGCCATGGCCAGGGCTATCGCCGCATGGACCGGCTCTACCTGCTCGAGGACCCCTGGCAACTCACCTCACCGCAGGAACGCGCGCGCTTCGCGCTGACCAATGCCATGATCGCCGACATCGCGCCGGATTGCGACGCGCTGCTGGAGATCGGCTCGGGCGAAGGCGAGCAGACAATCCAACTCCTGAAGGTGGCCCGCAGCGTCACCGGCATCGAGGTCAGCGCCGCCGCCGTGGAGCGGGCGCGGCACGCCGCGCCGGAGGTGGAATTCCTGGTCGGCTGCGGGGAGGACGCCGGGATGCTGATCGGTCCGCGCCGCTTCGACCTCATCACCGCCTGCGAGATGCTCTATTATGCGCCCGAACCTGACCGCGTGCTCGACGCGCTCAAGACGCTCGCGCCGATGATCCTCGTCACCGCATATGAGAAGCGCGCCGGCAAGCTCGCCCCGCATCTTGAGGGCGCCGGCTGGTCGCGGCTGGAGGATATGGTGGTCGATGGCGTGCGCTGGCACTGCCATCTGTGGCGGGCGGCGGAGGGCGGGGCGGCCTGACCCTATGATCCGCGCAGCGCAGCCGCGCCAGCCTTGCACTGCGCCACAGCGTCGGCGCGCTGCAACCGCGACGCATATTCCTTCTCAGTCAGGACGAGATGGAAATTGGTCTTGGCCCAGTCGCGCAGGAAGCCGGCATAGCCGACCATTTCGTCGATGAGGCCTTGCATTCTGGCCGTCTTGCCCAACAGTTCGCGCGTCATATCGGGCGAGGCCCCCTCGCCCTTGATCGACGCGTTCCTCAAATCGGACAGCAATTCGTCCAGCTGCTGACCCATTTGGCGTTCGAGGCGAACCGCGCGGTAAAAGCCGGCATAGCGAAGCAACTCCTGCCGGCCGAGGCTGTCGCTGACCTGGGACGATGTGAGCGCCGCCATGGCGTCGTCCGGCCAGAAGCGCGACGGCAGTAGCGTCGTCGCGGAGAGCGCCTTGGCCCGCTCCCGGTCACCAGTCTCCAGCGCGGACCGGATGGCGGCGAGCTGGATATTGGCGCAGTCGGCGGTCTCGGCAAATTCCATGGCCACGCTCAGGTCGACTTTCATTTCGTCCTTCAGCGCCTGCCGCATCGCTTCCACCTTCTCGCGCTGGTGATAGCCCTCGATCGCCTGCTCCAGCCCGAGCGCGATCAGGATGCCGATGACGATGACGCCGATCTCCGACACCAGCTCCTTCCAGCTGTGGATCGGCTTGGGCTTGTGGATTTCCATGGGCGGCTCCTCGGCCGGCGGTATCGCCGCGTCCGCCGCCGGATCGCCGGGCCCGGCAATCGCTTCGGTGTCGCTCACTCTTCCCCCCGGATCTGTGCGGGCGAAAGACTACAGGAAAATGCGAAGCACTGTCTATCGCCGGGATCGGCTGGCGACTGCGGCCTTGAGCCGTCAGGCCATAGCGAGTCGCCGGCTCAGCTTCTGTCCCCAGGACCGCAGGCTGATGCCGATCGCGACTGTCGCATTGGCGAGCAGGACCAGCGTCGTGATCATCACGATGACCGGAGCGATCACGGCGTTGGTGCCGAGCAGCGCGACAGTCACCGCGGCAAAGGCCAGGTCCTTGTTCGGAACGAGCGGCAGCCGTGTCGAGACCAGCCGGGTCGCAGCCAGCACGATCCATGTCGTGAACGGCACTTGCGGCAGCAGGCTCCACCACATGACCATGGCGGCCAGCGTCTGCCCGACGATCCGCACCGTGCAGGCACAGCCGATCCAGACGATGTCGCGGCGCGGCAGGCTGAGCAGCTTGTCGTGGAACAGCGCGATCAATCCGCCGCTCGCCAGCGGCAGCGACAGGGCCAGCAGCACCGACGTACCCATGCCGTGCTGGCCGAGTTGCGGGAAGAGCGGCCAGGCGATGGCGATGCCCAGCAAAGTGATGACGCTGCCCATGAAGGCCGAAACGATCGCCATGTCCTTGACAGCGGCGAAGGGCGACATGACGCCCGGCAGCTCGCGCCGCACCCAGGCGAACAGATAGGCGTCGCCGGCATAGCTGATGAGCAGCTCATTATAGACCATCTTGCGCAGGATCGCCCAGAAGCCGGAGAAGCCCGCCTGCCAAAGACGCCGGATCATCAGCCACTCGATCAGCGGCGAGCCGAGGAAGAAGACGAGAAAGGCGGCGTAGAACAGCGGCGGGAAGGACCGCGCCTTGAACAGGGCGCCGAGATCGACCTGGGACAGCTCCCGCACGATCACGACCAGCAGCAGCACGGTCAGCAGGATCGAGCCGCGCTGGCCGAGCTTCGCGACTGTCGCACCCCAGCGACGGTCGAAGCGCGCATGGCCCGACCGGAATGCGGCGATTATGCCGGATGCGGCCTGGCTCTGGATCGTCATGCCGGAAGTCCCCCTGTCGACCCCTAGACGTCGCCGGGCAGGCCAATCCGCACGCCGGACGGCGCCGGGGCATGCGCTTCGGCTCATCGGTCGGACGGAGCAAAAAATACGACGAAGCGTTGCTAGACAGCGACGAACCGTTGAAGCATTATAGTGAACAACGACTCGACATGGATGACGTGGGAGGGTGCGATGCGGGGCAAATGGCTTCTCGTCCTGATGGGGATTTTGTGCCTGCCGCTGGCGGCGCGAAGCGACACCGGCCCGCAGGTCACGCTCGCCATCCCCGGCAGCGCGGGCGGCGCGAACGGCGCCATCGAGCGCTTCACGCTGCGCTTCTCCGAGCCGATGGTGCCGCTCGGCGATCCGCGGGCCACCCCGGCCGCGACCAGCGACTGCCCGGTCGCCGCGAACGGCCGCTGGGTCGACCAGCAGACCTTCGTGCTCGATTTCGACAAGCCCTTGCCCGGCGGCATCAGCTGCGCGGTCAATCTGCGGCCCGACCTCGCCACGCTGCGCGGCGTGCGCCTCTCCGGCACGCACCGTTTCCCCATCGACACCGGCGGGCCGTCGGTGCGCGCGGTGCTGGCGCCCGGCCTCGACGACGGCATCGACGAGGACCAGGTCTTCCTCGTCGCCACCAACGTTCCCGCCGATCCCCGCTCGGTCGCCGCCCATGCCGCCTGCGCGGTCGACGGCATCGGCGAGACGATCGCGGTCGATGTGCTGCCGGCCGACACGCCCGACAGGATCATCCGGGGCCTGGGCACGAACAGCTGGCGCTTGCGCTACTGGCTCGACGAGGAAGGACTACCGGAAAAGCTGCCCGAGGATTTCAAGGCGCGCAGCGCCGCGCTCGCCAATGTCGTCGCCCTGCAATGCCGCCGGCCGCTTCCGCCCAAGCATGAGATGGCGCTGGTCTGGCCCTCGGCGATCGCCGACCAGCACGGCAAGCTCGCCGGCCGCGACCAGCGCTTCGACTTCACCGTGCGCGAGGGTTTCGCCGCCCGGTTCGAGTGCGGCCGGGTCAACAGCAAGGCCGCCTGCAATCCCATCGAGCCCGCCTATGTCCGCTTCTCGGCGCCCATCGACCGGACCAAGGCGCTCGCCATTCGCCTGCGCTTCGCCGACGGCAGCGAGCGCGCGCCGGCGACCAGTGCGAACGATGACGACGACGAGCGCGGCGGCAACAGGAATGACGCGCAGATCTCGGACCTCACCTTCAAGGGTCCCTTCCCCGCCGGCAGCGAGGCAAAGGTCGTGCTGCCGCAGGGCATCAGGGACCTGTCCGGCCGGCCGCTCGCCAATGCCGAGCGCTTCCCGCTGACCGTGCACTTCACGCAGGCGCCGCCGCTGGTCAAGTTCGCCGCCGATTTCGGCATCATCGAGGCAAGCGAGGGCGGTGTGCTGCCGGTCACCGTGCGCGCTATAGAGCCGGCGCTCGAAGGCAATATCAACGCCGTCGCGGGACGCACCGCCCGCATCACTGTCAGCGACGGTGCCATCGCCGACATGATGCGCAAGCTCGACACCGCCGAGAATGACGACTTCGAGGATGTGAAGCTGCCCAATGGCGAGACGCAGGTCATCAATCACACCCGCGACAAGCCGCTGCTCAGCGCCGGCGCCGACACGGTGCCGCTCAAGCTGGCCCTGCCCGGCAAGGGCAAGGATTTCGAGGTAGTCGGCATCCCGTTGAAGCGGCCCGGCTTCTATGTCGTCGAACTGGCCAGCCCCGCGCTCGGCAAGGCACTGCTCGGCCGCCACACGCCGCGCTATGTCGCGACCGGCGCGCTCGTCACCAACATGGCGGTCCACTTCAAATGGGGCCGCGAAAGCTCGCTCATCTGGGTGACGGCGCTCGACAGCGGCAAGCCGGTCCCGGGCGCGGCCATCGCCGTCACCGACAGCTGCACGGGCGAGCCGCTGGGGAGCGGCAAGACCGATGCCAGCGGACGGCTCCTGCTGGGCGCCGTTCTGCCGGCGCCGGGCGGCTTCGGCAGCTGCAAATATGGCACGCACCCGCTCATGGTCTCGGCGCGGCTGGGCGACGACATGAGCTTCACCCTCAGCAGCTGGAACAAGGGCATCTCACCCTCCGATTTCGAGCTCTTTTCCGGCCAGTCGGTCTCCAACCAGATCCTGCACACCATCTTCGACCGGACGCTGGTTCGCGTCGGCGAGACGGTCCACATGAAGCATGTGTTGCGCGAGCCGGCCGGCACCGGCTTCCGCTATGCCAAGGGCTTCAAGGGCACGCTCCTCCTCACCCATCTCGGCTCGAACACCGAGTTCACGATGCCGGTCACGATCGGCGCCAATGGAAGCGGCGAGACGAGCTGGACCGTGCCCCAGGGCGCGCCGCTCGGCGACTATTCGCTGCACTTCGAGACTGAAGGCAAGACCATCTATACCGATCAGACCGTGCGCGTGGACGAGTTCCGCCTGCCGACCATGCGCGCGACGGTGACCGGACCCAACCAGCCGCTGATCCGGCCGGCGAGCGTGCCGCTCAACCT
>Ga0335083_10010376_pt1 | contig 11261 bp, 7 predicted proteins | sample Lox_Sample_42_FD_206716 | JGI IMG/M metagenome (GOLD analysis project Ga0335083, IMG submission 206716) | Soil microbial communities from Loxahatchee National Wildlife Refuge, Florida, United States - Lox_Sample_4.2 | ecosystem: Environmental > Terrestrial > Soil > Wetlands | place: USA: Florida... | reverse complement strand
CTACTGGCAGGCGCTCGCCGCCTCGATGGTCCTGGCCTTTGCCGGCCTGGCCTGGGTGCGCAGCCACTACCCCGGCATCGAACAGCTCGATCGCCAGCGCAGCGTCCACACCTCTTCGTGACGTGGCTCGATGATGCCGTATACCCGAATCGGAGCCGCGACCGTCGGGGAGCGGTGGCTGAGCCTTCTCTGCGTTCCCCGCGCCTCGGCGGTGAAATGATTTTGTTCCGCCGTCAGCTCAGGACTTCGGCTTCTCGATCAACGCCACCTTGCCGTCCTTCACCTGCAGCTGGACAATCCCGGCCTTGCCCGCATAGCTCAGAGACGTCCCCTCCTCGCCCGTGATCTCCATGGCCGGAGGTCCGAACCGCCGCACCAGTTCCGTGTAACTGAGCCCTGCCTCGATGCCGCTTGGATCCTCCCAGTGCACAGCCGGGCGTGCGCTCGCGCTGGGAGTGGGATGTACCCGGACCGTCGTCACCGTAGTCGATCCGTCTGCCCCGGTCTTTCCTCCCTTGACGGCTTTGTCCAGGCTGCCCGCCAGGCCGCTCATCGACTTGCCGATTCCCGCCGCCGGCGCCGTAGTCGTCGCCGCCCGCGCCGCGCCCAGTCCGGCTTCGACGCTCGCCTGTCCCGCGGCCGTGCCGGCCATGAGGAGCCCCAGCGGAATCAGACTCAAAAAGGTTGCGATTGGTCGTGCCATATCACCTGCCCGGCGTCAGTATGGCACGCTTGCCCGCCGAGATCACTCTTGCCGAAGGTTAACGGCAGCCCGCCTGTCATCGGATTGCCAAGCGGCCGCGGTAGTCTGGTAGTCATCCCTACCCGCGGGTACAAATGATGCATCAGACTTCGCTTGGCAGTTTCCCGATTCGAATGGCCTCGATCGCCGGCCTTCTCGCCGCCACAGTGTGGGCTCAGCCCTACCTGCACGCACCCGCCGTGGATACCTACGCCACGCACGATCCCGCCGGTATCACCATCCTTCCCAACGGCCGTCAATTGCGGCCCGAGGGCAAGAGCTTCCCGCTGGTCCGCTTTCCCCACGGTCTGGCGATGAGCCGCGACGGCCAACTCCTCTTCGTCCCCAGCGACGGGGTCGGACAAATTCTGACTGAGTGGCAGTCCGGAACGCCCAAGATCGTCGAATTGAAGCTCCCCAAGCCCCCCGGCAAAAAGAAGGGCCACCTGAACGCCGGCGGCGCCGATTTCTCTCCCGACGGAACGCTCCTCTATTGGAGCAGCGGCGACAAGGGCACCATCTTCGTCTTCGACGTCCCTTCCACCCGCATGCTGGGCGAAATTCCGCTCAACGCCGAAATCGCAGGGAAGAAGTTCGAGGACAGCTATGCCGCCGACCTCAAGGTCTCCGAAGACGGCCGTTATCTCTACTGCGCCGACGTCACCAACTTCCGCCTCGCCGTGGTCGACGCCGCGCAGCGCCGCGTGGTCGGCTCGACCCCCGTCGGGCGGTACCCGTACACGCTGGCCGTTTCCGGAAATCGCGTCTTTGTGGCGAACATCGGCCTGTTCGAATACAGCGCGGCCTGACCCATCCGCCCTTCGGCTACCCCAGCAAAGCCGCCCGCGACGGCGTCGCTTTCGAGGGCCGCAAGATCCCCGGCCTGGGGGACGACAACGGACCGCAGTCCTTCTCCGTCACCGGCGTCGACGTGGCCAGTCCGCAAGCGCCGAAAGTGCTCAGCCATTGGAAGACCGGCCTGCTCATTCACGCCCCGTCCGACAACGGCGCCACCGTTGGCGGCAGCGCCCCGAACTTTCTCGCTGTGAGCGGCACCAGCCTGTTCGTCTCGAACGGCAACAACGACCTCATTGAGCGCTTCGATCTATCGAACGGAGAATTGCTGGCCAGGCAGCGCATTGTTCCTTCGCCGCTGGTCGCGCGCCTTCGCGGCGTCGGCCCTTCCGGCATGGTGGTCTCTCCCGACGGCGCCAGGCTCTATGTCGCGGAAAGCGGAATCAACGCCATCGCTGTCCTGGATGCCCGCACGCTGCAGGCCCTCGGACACATCCCGACCGCCTGGTACCCCTACCGCGTGGCGATCTCGCCGGACGGCCGCCATCTCGCGTCCATCTCCTTCAAAGGCTTCGGCAACGGACCCAACGCCGGCCAGGAAATTCCGCAGAGCGACTTCCTCGGCATGCAGGGTGTCATCAGCATCCTCGACCGCCCTTCCGATAGCGACTTGCCGAAGATGACCGAGCGCGTCCTCGCCTACAACGGAATCGTGGATCGCGAGGCCGATCGTGCCGCGATGTCCTCCCCGATCATTCCCGGCATTTCCGGGCGCGCGTCCAGGGAGATCAAGTACGTCGTCTTCATCGCCAAGGAGAATCACACCTACGACACTATCTTCGACCACGTCCCCGGCGCCCGCCATGACCCGTCCCTCTTGCGTTGGGGCCTGCACCAGACCATCCAGGCCGACGGCCAGCCCACCCTGGAGAATGCCGCTGTCATGGTGAATCACAACGCGCTGGCCCGGGCTTTTACCGTCAGCGATAACTTCTACATGGAGCCCGAGGCCTCCGGCGTGGGCCATCGCTGGCTGGTCGGCGTCCAACCGGATAACCTCATGCAGATGACGTACTCCCTCGGCTGGTCTTTCAAGAAGGACAGCACCGCCCCGGGACGCCGCTACGCAATGGGTTCGAATGGTTCCCTGATTCCCGAGGACTACCCCGAAGCCGGATCCATGTGGGAGCATCTCGCCCGCAATCGCATCCGCTTCCGCAACTATGGCGAGGGCTTCGAATTCCCCGGCGTCATGGAGGACGAGGACGAGCACCCCACCGGCGCGCGCGAAGTGGTGAACATCCCCATGCCCAAGCCCCTGTTCGACAACACCGACTTCGGCTACCCCATCTTCAACATGAATATCCCGGACCAGTACCGCGCCCACTGGTTCATGCAGGATATCGAAAAGCGCTTCCTTCGCCGCGGCAGGAAACTTCCGTCCTTCATCAACATCGCCCTCTGCAGCGACCACGGCACCGATCCCAAGCCGGACAAGGGCTACCCTTACCTGGCATCCTGGATGGCCGACAACGATCTCGCATTGGGACGCATCGTCGAGTTTCTCTCGCACACCCCGTACTGGAAGAACATGGCAATCTTCGTCACCGAGGACGATTCCGGCGGCGAGCCCGATCACGTCGACGCCCAGCGAAGCGTCCTGCTGCTGATCAGTCCCTGGGCCAAACGAGGCTATGTCTCGCACCGGCACACCACCATCCTCAGCATGCACCGTACGCTTTACGAGATCTTCGGCCTGCCGTCGCTGAACATGTTTGACGCCCTGGCCAACGATTTCTCGGACGCCTTCACCGATAAGCCCGATTTCCGCCCCTACACGGCCGTTCCTGTGGATCCGCGCATCTTCGATCCCGAGAAAGCCAAAGACCCCAAGGATCCCGACTACGGCCGCGCTCGCAAGCTCCCGTCCATCACCATGGACGATGACGACGAAGTAGAGAAGGTCGTAAAGCGCGGCGCGAAAGAAACGCGCAAGTAGGGCGGCCCTTCCGGGCCGCAAGCCCGGCTTCCGCCGGGCTTCGGCGGGTGGAAGCCCGCCGTGCGGAAGCCCGCCGTGCGGCGCGGAAGCACCACCCCACCCCTCCTGATACAATGAACCGGAGAAAAGGAGTCTCGCGTTGTCTGATCCTAAAACCCGCAGGTTTTTTCTCGGAGCCCTGACCGCTGCATCCGCGGTCCGCGTGTGGGGCGCAAACGATAAAGTAAACGTCGGCATCGTCGGCCTCGGAGGCCGCGGCAGTAGCCACGTCAATACTTACACCGGCCTGAGCGAAGCTCAGGTCGTGGCGCTTTGTGACGTCAACCAGGCCGCGCGCGAACGTGCCCAGGCAACGCTCGCCCGGAAGAGCCTGGAAAAGGCCATGGAATTCGAGGACATGCGGCAGATGTTCGCCGACCCCAAGGTCGAAGCCGTTTCCATCGCCACTCCGAACCACTGGCACGCGCTCTCCGCCATCTGGGCGATGAAGGCGGGCAAGGACGTCTACGGCGAAAAGCCCGCCTGCTACAACATCCACGAAGGTATGCGCATGATCCAGGTGCAGCGCGAGACCAACCGCATTATGCAGGTGGGATCGCAGCATCGCAGCTGGCCCTTCAAGATCAAATCCATCACCGCGCTGCAGCAGGGTTTGATCGGCAAACTCTATATGAGCAAGGCGCTGTGCTATAAGCTGCGCCCGTCCATCGGCCACACGCCCGACACCCCAACGCCTGCCGGCTTGAATTGGGATCTCTTCCTCGGCCCCGCGCCGATGCGCCCCTTCAACGAGAAGCGCTTCGCGTACTACTGGCACTGGTTCTGGGATACCGGCAACGGCGACATCGGAAACCAGGGCGTCCACGAAACCGGTATCGCGCGTTGGGCCCTCGGCGACCCCGGCTGGCCGAAGAGCGTGATGGCGTTCGGCGGCAAGTTCGGCATCGATGACGACACCGAGACACCCAACACCCTCACCGCCGGCTTCAGCTACGGCGACCAGCAGCTTGTCGTCGAGGTGCGCGGCAAGATGACCAACGGCGAAGGCGTCCGCCAGGCCCGTGTGGTGACCGCCGGACCGATGGGCGCGCGCGCCGGCCGGGGCGGTCAGCGTCCCCCGGAAGGTGCAGCTCCCCCGGCGGCGCCTCCGGCCGCTCCCGCGCCCACGCAGGTGGGACCGGCAAACAATCCGCTCAACGTCGGCGTCGGCAATCTCTTCTATGGCAGCGATGGTTGGGCCGCCATGAGCGACCAGGGCTTCCAGGCCTACAAGGGCGATTCCAGCGAGCTGATCCTGGAAGACCGTCCCGAGCGCGGTGGCGATTCCACCGGCCTCCACATGCAGAACTTCCTGGCGTGCGTGAAGTCGCGCCGCGAGCAGGATCTTCACGATCCGATCACCAACGCGGTGCCCAGCGCCGACCTCTGCCATCTCGCCAACATCAGCTACCGCGTGGGCCGCGGCCTGAGGGTCGAGCCCGGCAATACCCCGAAGTTTACGGGCGACTCCGAGGCAACCAAGATGGTCACCCGCCCGGTTTACCGCAAGCCCTACGAAGTGTAGCCGCAGTCTTCAGGCTCCCCGGCGCCGCCCGGTGCCGGGGAGTCCCGTCCGAATCTCTTCCGCTTCCTCTGGGATATAATCTTCTCCCATATGTCCAACCTGCCGTCCCGCCGCGCTATGCTGCGCTTCCTGGGAGTCTCCGCTGCCGGCGCATCCTTCGCCCCGTCCGTGTTTGCACAGGGCCGCTGCCAGAATGGCTACAACACGCCGAACTGCCCGATGACCAAGGAAGCGGCAACTGCTCCCATCCAGCCCCTCTTCGCACCCACCGGCTGGAAGACCGTCGCCCTCGAACAGATCTCGTTCCAGGTGCCCGACTATCGCAAGGAAGCCGCGTTCTACATCGCCCTGATGGGTTGGAAGCTGCGCAGCGACGACGGCAAGCAGGCCATTCTCGACATCGGCGACTGGGGCTCTGCGATTTTCAAAGCTGCGCCGCGGGAACAGACAACGGCACTGGTGGACGGTTTCGGCTTCGCCATCGACAGGTGGAACGCCAAGACTGTCGAGGCCGAGCTCCGCAAACGCAATCTCAATCCGGTAGCCGACAACAACGGCAAAGGCTTCGAGAGCTTTCACGTCAAGGATCCGGACGGCTTCGATCTGCAGATCTGCAACACCAAAGGTCTGGTGAAGGCGCGCAAGACGCCGCCCACCGCCAAGCTCGAAGCCGAACTGCCTTTCGACGTGACAGGTTGGCGGACGGTCTGGCTCGATCACTTTTCCTTCGGCGCCACCAACTACAAGGCGAGCGTCTCGTACTACTCCAACCTCCTGGGCTGGAAGGGCACCTTCGACGAAGGCAGCCAGAACGAAGTGCTGATGGGCGATGTCGGCGACGCCATCATCCGCGGCGGCAATCCCAACGATCCCAATTTCGGCAAGCCGCCCGCCGAAGGCCGCGGCGGGCGCGGCGCGCGTCCCCGAAACGTCCGCATCGATCACATCTCCTTTGGCATCCAGCCGTTTGATGCCGACGCCGTCAAGGACGCTCTGGAGAAGCGCAACCTGCGCGCCCGGATCGACACCGGCAACACCGGCGACATCCATCAGGCGGCCTACAAGAGCTATCACACCGAGACGCCGAACAAGTACAACCTGCAGATAAGCTGCGTTACCAAAGACATCCGTTTGATCGGCTCGACCTCGATGAGGCCGAAGCAATAGTCCTTCGTTCAGTCCCGTATCTCTCAGGCGCGCCCGGCGGTGCCGAACCGATTTTCGAGGCACGACATCTAATAGATGTAGGTTGAAGTATGTTCCATCAGTTGGCTGTCGCTCTGGCGGCCCGGAACAACTACCTGCTCGGGCCGCTCAGCAGTCAAATCTCTGCGTTTCTTTTTGGAAATGCTGCGGTTATCGCCACTTGCTTCGTTGACCGCCTGAGGGGCGACCTTTCGGAAGCGGTCACGCCTGCGGCCGGCATCCTCGAAAGCGTTCAGGAGGGATTCGTCGGCCTCGACCGCGCCTTCCGATTTACGTTCGTCAACCATGCCGCCGAAATCCTTATGGGGAAGCCGAAGGCGCAACTTCTCGGCCGGTGCGCTTGGGAAGTCTATCCGGCGTTGATTGGGACCAGTACCGAGGCCAATTGCCGTCGCGTGCTGGCGGAACAGACACCGTTGCATTTCGAGTATTACAGTGCCGGTTCGAAGCGGTGGGCCGATGTCGGCGTCTATCCCGCCGATGGCGCCGGGCTCCTGATTTCCTTCCGCGAGATAACAACCGAAAAGCATGACCATCAAGCCTGTCAGGAAAACGAGGAACGGTACCGATTCCAATTGGAGGCAGCCAACGTGGGGACATGGGAGTGGAACATTGTTACGGGCGAGGATCGGTGGTCCGGCAATATGGAATCGATTCACGGAATGCCCGTCGGCTCGTTTCACGGCACCATTCAGGACATGATGCAGACGGTTCATCCTGACGACCGGCGTATGGTGTCCAACATGATCAGCCGCTCCATCCACAGCCATCAACAATATGATGTCGAATACCGGACCGTTGGCCAAGGTGGCAGGGTAGCCTGGATTCAGGCGAAGGGCCGGGTTCTCTACGACGAAGAGACGGGTGAGCCCCTGCGCATGATCGGCGTGGGCATGAATATCACCAGGCGTAAGGCCTTCGAAGAGGCCCTTCGTGAGAGTGAAGCACGCTTCCGGACCCTGGCGAAGCACGCGCCGGTCGGCATACTTCTTTTTGACAAAAACGGCTGGTGCGTTTTCACAAATGAGTATTGGAGCGTGCGTACCGGGATGACGGTGGAGCAGTCGGCGGGCGACGGTTGGCTCGACGCGATAAACCCTCGGGATCGCGAATATGTCTATCAGGTCCACGCCAGGGCGGTTGCCGGCGTCCGTGGCTATAGCCTCGCCTACGGCATCCAAACCACGAATGGCAAACTGAACTGGGCCGAAACCTCGGTGGTCCCGCAGCGCGACGGCTCGGAGGTGACAGGCTATATCGGAACTGTTGTTGACGTAACCGAACACAAGCTTTGGGAGAATGAGCTCCAGCGGGCAAACAAACAGGTAACCGATGTTCTGGAGAGCATCACGGAAATGTTTATCGCCCTGGACTATGAATGGCGGTTCACCTACGTCAATCAGCCCACCCTGGAACGGATTCGGAGACCGCTCGAACAGATCCTGGGCAAGAACATCTGGCAGTTGTATCCCACGTTGGTAGGGACGAATCTGCAATCGCAATTTGACGGAGTCATGAGCGAACGCGTGCCCGCGCACTTTGAATTCCTGGCTCCGCTCGGCGGCCTCTGGTTCGACGTACACGCCTATCCGAGTAATAGCGGACTCTCGGCATACATTCTCGACGTCACCGAACGGAAGAAGAATGAGGAAGAGTTGTCGCGCTTGGCGGCCATCGTCGATGCTTCCAACGACGCGATCATGAGTCTGACGCCTGAGGGCATTGTCCTTACCTGGAATGGAGGGGCTGAACGAATTTACGGATACTCGGCTCACGAGATGATCGGGCACAATATCACCGTTCTGCGACGGCCGGACGCTATGCAGGAAGCCGAGCAGAAGCTGGAGTCTCTCAGGCGGGGAGAGAGCCTCCGCAATTTCGAAGCGATGCGCATTCGCAAGGACGGCAGGCCGATATGGATCTCTCTCACGGCATCCCCGATTCGGAATGAATGTGGCGAGGTCGTGGCAGTCTCTACGATCGCGCGTGACATCACCGAGATCAAAGCTCTGGAGGGGCAACTTTTCCAGGCGGCGAAGCTCGAGAGCCTCGGCGTTCTGGCCGGCGGAATTGCGCACGATTTCAATAACCTGCTGCTCGGGATTCTCGGAAATGCCAGCCTGGCCCGCGATCTTTTGCCCCGCTCCAGCGATGTCCGTCAAATGCTCGACGGCGTGATCAACGCCAGCGAACGGGCGGCAGCGCTGACGAAGCAGTTGTTGGCCTATTCAGGGAAGGGCAAGTTCATCATCCAGCCGTTGGATCTCTCCGGCCTCGTCCGCGATTTATCGAAGCTGGTTCAGGCTTCCATTCCGAAGTCGGTGGTAGTCCGGCAACAACTCGCGCCGGACCTCCCGGCGATTGTTGCCGATATGGCGCAGCTTCAGCAGGTCATCATGAACTTGATCATCAACGCGGCGGAAGCCATCGGCGAGAATGCCGGCTCGGTAACCGTTACTACCGCCGAGCAGGAGATTGCCCAGTGCCAAACCTGCGCAGCCACCATCGGAGCCGATCCGATCACGCCGGGAAGGTACGTTTGTTTCGAAGTGAAAGACACCGGAGCCGGCATGGACAAGGCGACGATGGCCCGCATCTTCGATCCATTTTTTACCACGAAGTTCACGGGACGCGGCTTGGGATTGTCCGCGGTTCTCGGAATTGTCAGGGGTCACCAGGGCTTCATCCAAGTCGAGAGCAGCCCGGGCCAGGGCAGCACGTTCAAGGTGCTCTTTCCGGCCAGCTCAGAGAGATTCGTGCCCGAAACGGTCGATGAAGAGAAGGCAGAGAAGGACGACACGGTCACCGGTTCCGGTGTCATTCTCCTGGTCGATGACGAGGAGCTGGTTCGACAAGCCGCGGCCGCCATGCTCGTGTACCTCGGATACACCGTCGTCGAGGCGTCTGACGGACAGCAGGCGATCGAGTTGTTCCAGCAGAATCGAAGCCGGATCAAGCTCGTAATCCTCGATCTGAGCATGCCGGTGATGAACGGCGAGGAATGTCTCAAATGCCTTAGGAGCATTCAGTCGAACGTGCCTGTCATCATCTCCAGTGGCTACGGCGAAACCGAAGCAGCCCGCCGTTGCCAGGCAGGCGGCCTTGCGGTCTATCTGCAAAAGCCATATACCCCCCAGCAACTGGCCAAACTGGTGAAGGTCGCCCTGGCCGGCAACGGCACGATCTTGGACCGCGCAGCGTAAACACGTGCCCAACGTAAATTCCTCGAGTTCCGGTGCGATAACCTAACCATGAGCGCCACCCGGATTCTCAGGCATGTCATCAGACACAACATCAGCGCAGGCGTTACACAGAGGACCCCATCGTAAAGGCCCGGTGAAGCGATGGCTCGGCGGTTCGCTTGCGTTCTGCTTTCTGGTAGCCCTCGCGCTGCCGTGCGACGCATCTGCGGACGACCTTGCGGAGATACGCCGCACCGGCAAAATGCTGTGGGGCGGAGATCAGGAGGGCGGCGGCCCTTATGTGTTTCCAAAAGAAAACGATCCCTCCCATGTGACCGGGTTTGAGGTGGATCTCGCAAATCGGATCGGAGAGTATCTCGAGGTCAAAGCCGAATTCACGCAGGGGCAGTGGGACAAGATGCCCGATATGCTCCGCACCGGCAAGATTCAGGCGATCATCAACGGTTACGAGTTCACTCCGGAACGCGCCGAAATCATGGACGCCACCATCCCGTACTACGTCTATGCGTTGCAGTTGATGGCGCGCAAAGACAATCCCAGGATCAACTCCTGGGCCGATCTCCGGAAGCCGGCCGGCGGGGCAAAGGTCAAAATCGGAGTCTTGAACGGGTCTGCCGCGGAGGCATACACCCGGAAGTTCTGTGGCGGCCTTTGCGACGTCGTGGCCTACGACGGCAACACCGACACCATGCGAGAGGTGGAGACCGGCAAACTCGGAGCTACTGTCGAAGATACGCCGATCGCTTCGTTTTATGCCGCGCGCTTTCCGGCGCTGCGCCCGGTCGAGAAGCCGGTTCAAGAGGGGTATTACGTAATCTATGTGAAGAAGGGCGAAACTGCCCTCTTACGCGCGCTGAACGAGGCCATCGTGCTCATGGTGCGCAATGGAGATCTCGAACGCATCGACCGCAGGTACGGAATTTGGGACGATCATCAAACTCGCCTTGCCGGCATTGTGGAGGACGCGCGTTTCTATGGATACTCCAAGGCTGCCGGCGCGCGAATGCAACAGAATCAGATGCCAACGGAAGCATCCGTGTCCCTCGGCGCCCGCAAGCATGGATGGCAGGTAGTAAAAGATTATGCCGGAATCCTTGTGGAGTCGGCGGGAATGACCGTCATCCTCTCTGTGCTCTCCTTTCCCTTGGCAATCCTGCTCGGGCTGATGATTGCGATCGGGCGGCTTTACGGCCCTCCTTGGCTTCGCCTGCCGCTGACCGCCTACGTGGAGTTTCTCCGCGGCACCCCGGTCATGCTCCAGCTCTACTTCATCTTCTTCTTTCTTCCGGAAGTCGGAGTGCAGGTTCCGGCCTTCTGGACCGGCGTGTTCGGACTGGCAATCAACTACTCGGCCTACGAGTCTGAGATCTACCGCGCAGGACTGCAGGCGATCCCCAAAGGTCAGATGGAAGCGGCCCTTTCCCTCGGCATGTCCCACAGCCTCGCCTTGCGCCGCATTGTTGTGCCGCAAGCTGTGCGCATCGTGATCCCCCCGGTGGTCAACGATTTCATCGCCCTTTTCAAGGACACTTCGGTCTGTTCGGTGGTCACCATCGTCGAGTTGACGAAGCGGTTTTCCGTTCTCTCCATGAGCACCCAGGCGACCGTCGAACTGATGGCGATGACCGCCACGCTTTATCTGATGATGAGTTATCCCTTGTCGCTCGCCTCGCGGCGCCTGGAGACGCGCATGGGATTGGAGCCGCAGGCATGATCAAGGTCGCGAATCTGGTGAAGCAGTACGACGCGAAC
>Ga0335083_10010375_pt1 | contig 11261 bp, 7 predicted proteins | sample Lox_Sample_42_FD_206716 | JGI IMG/M metagenome (GOLD analysis project Ga0335083, IMG submission 206716) | Soil microbial communities from Loxahatchee National Wildlife Refuge, Florida, United States - Lox_Sample_4.2 | ecosystem: Environmental > Terrestrial > Soil > Wetlands | place: USA: Florida... | reverse complement strand
CTCGGCACGGATGACGTTCGCCGCGTGCTGAGCATCCGCGCTGAGCTCGAGACGGAACGAGACGTCGCCGGCCTGGACGCTCAGGTCCTTGACGAACCCGATGGAGAGTATGTCGCGGGTGAGCCCGGGGAAGAGCACCGTCCGCAGCACCTCGCGTACTTCGTCCTCGGAGATGGCCATCTCGCAGGCTCCGGACCTAGGGCAGGTCCCCTTTCCAATCGAGCATGAAGAGCGCGCCGCGCATCCGTCGATAGTTGAAGACCATCGTCTCGCCGTCGGGAGTCACCCGCATCCGGTGGATGCGTTCCACACCGGCCGCGTCGCCCGGAACCAGCGCGGTGAAGAGGCTCACCCGGTTCGTCGCCGGGTCGAAGCGCATCACACGTGCCGGGAGCGAGAGCGCTCCGTGGGCGAGCAGCGTGCCGTCGTCGAGCCACCCCGCGGGATGAGCCCACAAGCCAAGCTCCGTCAGCCGCACAGGGTCGCCCCCCGCGACGCGAGACACGGTGACCAGCCCCTCCTGATCGAACGTGGCGATGCGCGCGCCATCCAGCGAGACGGCCACCGAGGAGATCCCCGAGGGGGTCATCTCGGGCGAGAGGGCGCGAAGGCGCGGCCCATCCAGCTCCAGCTCGTAGAGCTGGTACCGTGCGTCGGGCCGCTCCCGTCCCACCAGGGCCAGCCGCTTCCCGTCGGGGAAGAAGGACGCCCCGGCCACGCGGCCGAGCAGCGGCACATCCATCGAGCGGCTCTCGCCCGGACCGGTGGGCAGGAACCAGAGCTTGCCGGGGACGTCGTCCCGCACCGCTACCACCCACCTGCCGTCCGGGGACAGCGCCATCCCGCGTCCCGGACCGAGCTTCACCGGAGAACGCTGATCGATCTGGCGGAGGAAAATCGTCGAGTGCCCGGAAACCCCGCCTCCGTTCTCGTCGAAGACGATCGTCCTCCCGTCCTTCGAGATGCAGCACACGACCGACCAGTCCAGCCAGTCGAGCGCCATCCGCTCGCCCGTGCTGCGGTGAAGGAGCTCGATCTGCTGGCGCCAGTCCGTCTCCGTGACCAGGATGCGACCGTCGCGCGCAACGTCGTCCAGCCGGACTCCGGTGAGCCCCCGGTGGGCGAGGCGTTGCCGGCCATCCTGGGCGAGCACCCACAGCGAGGGCACCTCCTCGAACTTGCTCCCGCTGAGCCACAGGTCGTCTCCATCCGCTGCCCAGGCCAGGCCCAGGACCTGGTCCCAGCCTCGGGATCGCACCTCGACGTGTCCAGCCAGGTCGACCACCGCGTCCTCCCCTCCGTTGTCGCCGGTGGCGGGATGGTTCACGAAGGCAACCCGATCTCCGGAGGGCGCCACGCGCGGATTGCTCACCCATCCGGTCGAGCGGAAGAGCACGTGGCCCACCGGGAACTCCAGCGTGCCCACGTCGCCGGAGAACCGGGCGATGGCCAGCCGCTCTCCCTCCGGCGCCCAGTCCGCGTACTCGACGTCGGTGGTCAGCTCGCGCGGAGTTCCCCCCAGCGCCGGGACACGGGCCAGCGTTCCTCGGCCGGCGTCGAAGAAGATGAATTTCGGGTGCAGAGAGACCGCCAGCTCGCCCGAGTGCGACACCGACAGGAGCTGCGCGTCCTCGATGCCCACGGAGCGAACCTCGGGTGCGTCGACCGAGGTGGTGTAGACCCGCGGGGGGCCGTCCCCCCACGATGCGCTGAAGTGCACCGTCTTTCCGTCGGGCGCGAAGCGCCAGGCGCGGCCTGCGAGCACGCCGCCCGCCACGGCGAGCAGGACGGCGGCCACCACTCCGATGCCCATCCAGCGCCGCCGCCGCCGCCGGACGGGGGCCGGACCGGCGACGGTCGGCGCCGTCGGGGTGGGAGCCCGGAGCAATTCCAGATTGAAGGCCAGATCGCGGGCCGACTGGAAGCGCCGCTCGGGCTCCTTCTCCAGGCAGCGAAGGACGACCTGTGTCACCGCGGGCGGCACCTCGGGAGGCAACGGCGCTGGCTCGGCGTGCAGGATGGCGTGGCCGCTCTCCACCAGCGACCCACCCGGGAAGGCGCGGCGGCCGCTCACCATCTCGTAGAGGACCTCGCCGAGGCTGAAGAAGTCGGTGCGGGCATCGACCGGATCGCCCCGCACCTGCTCGGGTGACATGTAGCCGGGCGTTCCGATCACCCGCCCGGTTCCGGTCGCGCCTCCCGACGGACTCTCGGTCGCGTCCATCACCCCGTGAGGTTCGCGCCTCCGCGCGGATTCGACCAGCTTGGCGATCCCGAAGTCGAGCACCTTGACGTGCCCATCGCGGGTGAGGAAGACGTTCTCCGGCTTGAGGTCGCGATGGACGATGCCGCGCTCGTGCGCCGCGGCCAGGCCCTGCGCCATCTGGACGCCCCAGTCGAGCGCGGTGGCCAGCGGCACCGGCCCGCGGGCCAGCCGGTCGCGCAGCGTCTGGCCCTCGAGCAGCTCGGTGACGAAGAAGGGCGAGCCGTCGTGCAGGCCCACGTCGTGCACGGCGACGACATTGGGATGGTTGAGCGAGCCGGCCAGCCTGGCTTCGCGCTCGAAGCGTCCGAGCAGCTCGCCGTCCCCGGCCAGCGCCTCGGAGACCACCTTCAGGGCCACCTCGCGCCCGAGCCGGGTATCCCGTGCGCGGTAGACCTCGGCCATCCCCCCGTGTCCGAGCGGAGCCACCACCTCGTAGGGTCCCACCCGAGTGCCGGACGCCAGGCGCACGGCGGCGCAGCATAGCCGCAACCCGCGAGCTCACGGGCCCGCCCCGCTCGCCAGCGCCGGTCGCCGCTTGCTACAAGCCCCTGGTCGATGGACGACGGCTGGGTGGACGAACGGGGTGAGCTCGAGGCGATCTGCGACGCCTGCCGCCGCCTGCACGCGCGCAACCTGCTCGCCGCGGCCGACGGCAACGTCTCCGTCCGCTTCTCGGACGACCGGATCGCCATCACCCCCGCCGGGATGAACAAGTTCGATCTCGCGCCCAAGCACCTCGCCCTCCTCCGACTCGGCGGCCAGGTGCTCTCCGGCTCCCCTTCCACCGAGCGAGCGATGCACCTGGCCGTCTACCGGCGCTGCCCAGACGCCCGCGTGGTGGTCCACGCCCATCCGCCCACGGCCATCGCCTGGACCCTGGCCGACCCCGAGGCGGCCGAGCTCCCCTCCGACGCCCTCCCGGAGGTGATCCTCGCCGCGGGCCGCATCCCCATCGTCCCCTACGCCCGGCCCGGCACCGAGGCCATGGGGGCGGCGCTCGGGCCCTTCCTCCCTGCCCACCGCCTCCTGCTCCTCGCCCGGCATGGTGCGCTCGCCTGGGGCAGCTCGCTCGAGGAGGCGGTGAACGGCATCGAGCGCGTGGAGCACGTGGCGCTGATCCTCAAGGCGGCCCGCGAACTCGGCGGGGCCAAGCCGCTGGCCGAGGACGAGCGACGAGCTCTCCTCGAGCTCCGCGCCAAGGCCGGGCCGAAGCTCCTGTGATGGGGTGGCGAACGTGAAGGAGCTGACCTCGCTCGCCCTCCGGACCGAAGGGGGGCGCGTCCTGGTTCTCGACCAGAGGCGGCTCCCCGGAACCGAGGTGTGGGTGGACGGGTCGAGCCCGGAGGTGATGGTGGAGCTCATCCGTCACCTCGCCGTCCGCGGAGCGCCGCTGATCGGCATCACGGCGGCCATGAGCCTGGCCGCCCACGCCGAGCGGGGGGCCTCCCCGGAGGCCCTGGAGCGGGCCTGCACCGCTCTCCGGGGCGCCCGGCCCACGGCGGTGAACCTGGCCTGGGCGATGGATCGGATGCGCGCCGCGCTCGACCGCGGCGGGAGCAGCGCCGACCTGGCTCGCGAGGCGGAGGCCATCTTCGAGGAGGACGTCCGGTTCTGCGAGCGGATGGCCGAGCACGGGGCCCGGCTCATCGGCAGAGGAGAGGGAATCATCACCCACTGCAACACCGGCGGCCTGGTCGCCGCGGGGATCGGCACCGCGCTGGGAGTCATCCGCCGCGCCCACGAGCAGGGGAAGGACCCGCACGTCTTCGTGGACGAGACCCGCCCCCTGCTCCAGGGCGCGCGTCTGACCACCTGGGAGCTCGCGCGCCTCGGGATCCGCCACACCCTGATCACCGACGGCGCGGCGGCCGCGGTCCTCTCCCGGGGCCAGGCGCAGCGGGTGCTGGTCGGCGCGGACCGCATCGCGCGGAACGGCGACTTCGCCAACAAGGTCGGGACCTACGGGCTGGCCCTGGCTGCCCGCCACCACCGCGTCCCCTTCCACCCCGTGGCGCCGTGGTCGACGGTGGACCTGGCCTGCGCGACCGGCAAGGACATCCCCATCGAGGAGCGGTCGCCGGACGAGGTGCGGGGCTACCTGGCGACGGCCTGGGCCCCCCTGGCGACCGAGGTCTTCAACCCGGCGTTCGACGTCACGCCGGCCGAGCTGGTGGAGTCGCTCGTGCTCGACCGGGGCGTCTTCGGGCGCGACGCCCTGGCACGGGGGCTCGATCGCGCGGCGGGCTGAGCCGCGCCGATTTCAGCCCAGCTCGACCACCTTCTCCCCGAAGAGCCGGTCGACCTGCGAGATGAGCTCGTCGGTGACGTCCACCTTGAGCGGCGCGCCGATGACCGCCTCCGCCTCTCCGGGGAAGACGATGGACACCGCCAGGGGCGTCGCCCCGGCGTGCGTCTTGGCCAGCCGGGTCAGCTCCTCGAGCCGCTGGTCGGTGACCAGGTCCGCGCGGATGCGGAGCTCGAGCCGCCGGAGCCTCTTGTCGCGGACCTCCTTCAGGCTCTGCACCTGCTCGACGATGAGCTCGGCGACCGGATTCTCCTCGTCCCGGATGTTCACCTGCACCGTCCCGGTGACGAGGATCGGGTCATCCCCCCTGAGGAGCGGCTCCCAGGCCTCGTAGCCTGCCCGGGGCCCGCTCTTGGTCCACTTGCCGTCCTTGCCCATCACGCTCTTGCCCGCCTCGCGCCCCGGGAAGCAGACCAGCTCCACCGAGCCGGAGAGATCCTCCAGCGTCACCCAGGCCATCCGCTTTCCGGTCTTGGTCGGGCGCTCGCGGAGCTGGGCGACGATGCCGGCCACGGTCACCGTCTCGTCCCGGCGCGCCCGCTGCACGGACGCCGCGGGACGGGCCCAGCGCCGCAGCTCGCGCTCGTACTGATGGAGCGGGTGCCCGGAGACGTAGAACCCGATGGCCTCCTTCTCCCCGGCGAGCCGCTCCTTCTCCGGCCACTCCTCGGCCGCCACGTACTCGCCGGCGGCCACCGGAGAGGCCGCTGCGTCGGCGGCGCCGAGGAGCCCGAAGAGCGAGGACTGGCCCACCGCCCGGTCCCGCTGGGCGGAGGCTCCCCGCTCCGTCGCCCGCTCGACGGTGAGCCACAGCTGGCGCCGCGGACGCCTCTCGAAGTCGAAGGCACCGGCCTTGACCAGCGCCTCGAGGACCTTGCGGTTCACCCGCCGCGCATCGACGCGCTCGCAGAAGTCGAACAGGTCCCGGAACGGTCCCTTGCTCCGCGCCTCGAGGATGGCCTCGATGGCGCTCTCTCCCACGCCCTTGATCGCCCCCAGCCCGAAGCGGATCCGTCCCTCCACCGCGCCGAAGGCGAGCTCGGACTGGTTGACGTCCGGGGGCAGGACCTCCAGACCGGCGGCGCGCGCCTCGGCGATGTGGGCCACCACCTTGTCGGTGTTGTCCTTCTCGCTGGTGAGCAGCGCGGCCATGAACTCGGTGGGGTAGTGCGCCTTGAGCCACGCCGTCTGCACGGTGATCAGCCCGTAGGCCGCGGAGTGCGACTTGTTGAAGCCGTACTCGGCGAACTTCTCCATCAGGTCGAAGATCTCCCCGGCCGTCTTGGCGTCGACGCCCTTGGCGCGCGCGCCGTCCAGGAACCCGGCCCGCTCGGCCTGCATCACCTCCGCCTTCTTCTTTCCCATCGCCCGGCGAAGCAGATCCGCTCGGCCGAGCGAGTACCCGCCCAGCACCTGGCTGATCTGCATCACCTGCTCCTGGTAGACGATGACCCCGTAGGTGTCGCGGAGCACCGGCTCCAGCGCCGGGTGCAGGTAGGTCACCTTCTCCCGGCCGTGCTTGCGGGCGATGAAAACGTCGACCATCCCGGCGTCGAGCGGCCCCGGCCGGTACAGGGCGCCGGCGGCGATGACGTCCTCGAAGCACGACGGCTTGAGCTTCATCACCATCTCGGTGAAGCCGCCGGACTCCACCTGGAACACCCCGGCCGTGTCTCCACGGGAGAGGAGCTGGTAGGCGGCCGGGTCATCGATGGGAATCTGGTGGGCGAGGAGCTGCTCGCCGGGGGGCCGGTTGCGGTTGACGAGATTGAGGGCGTGCTGGATGACGGTGAGCGTGGTCAGGCCGAGGAAGTCGAACTTCACCAGACCCGCGGCCTCCACCTCGTCCTTGGCGAACTGGGTGATGAGGACCTTCTCGCCGGGCGGCTGGTAGATGGGGACGTAGTTCCAGAGCGGCTGATCGGCGATGACCACGCCCGCGGCGTGCATCCCCGCCTGGCGGTGAAGCCCTTCCAGCGCCAGCGCGATCTCCAGGAGCTCCTTCGAGGTCACCTGCCGCCCGTCCTCGAGCGTCCCGAGCACCGTGGGCGTGTCGATCATCTCCTTGAGCCGGGGCTCCTTCTCGATGGCCTCCTTGAGGGTGATGTTGAGGATCTCCGGAACCAGCTTGGCGATCCGGTCCCCCTCGGAGAAGGGAAGGCCGAAGACCCGGGCCACGTCACGGAGCACGCTCTTCGCCTTGAGCGAGCCGAAGGTGATGATCTGCCCGACGTTGTTCTCCCCGTACTTGCCGGCCACGTACTGGATGACCTCGTCGCGGCGCTCCTGGCAGAAGTCGATGTCGAAGTCGGGCATCGACACCCGTTCCGGGTTGAGGAAGCGCTCGAAGAGGAGGTGGTGGGGGATCGGGTCCAGGTCGGTGATGCGCAGCGCGTAGGCCACCAGCGATCCGGCGCCCGAGCCACGACCCGGTCCGACCGGGATGCCGGCCCGCTTCGCCCAGTTGATGAAGTCCTGAACGATGAGGAAGTAGCCGGAGAACCCCATCGAGGCGATGACCTGGAGCTCGTTGCCCAGCCGGTGCAGGTAGAGCTCGCGGTCCACGGGGTGGCTCAGCTCGCGGAACCGGGCCTCGAGCCCTTTCGTGGCCAGCTCGGCCATGTACGAGTCCGGGGTGTGTGACTCGGGCACGCGGAAGGTGGGCAGCATCGGCTTGCCCAGCTTCAGCTCCAGGGTGCACGCCTCGGCGATGCGCATGGTGTTGTGCACCGCCTCCGGGACGTCGGCGAAGTAGGCCAGCATCTCCTCCGGGCCGGTGACGTAGAGCCGGTCGGTGGTGTGCTTCATCCGCTTGTTGTCGGCCAGCGTCTTGCCCGAGGCGATGGCCATGAGCAGCTCATGAGCGCGGGCGTCCTCGCGCTGGATGTAGTGCGCGTCGGCAGTGGCCACCAGCGGGACGTCGATGTCACGGGAGAGCTGCTTGAGGTTGGTGTTCGCCTGCTCCTGCTCGGGCAGCCCGTTGGATTGGATCTCGAGGAAGAAGTGGCCGGGGGCGAAGATGTCCTTGTACTCGCGGGCCGCCCGGCGAGCCTGGTCCATGTCGCCGCGGAAGCAGGCCGAGGTCACTTCGCCGCCGAGGCAAGCCGTGAGCCCGAACAGACCGGCGGCATGGTCCCGGAGCAGCTGCTTGTCGATCCGGGGGTGGTAGTAAAAGCCGTCCAGGTAGGCGCGCGAAGCGAGGACGCGGAGGTTGGCGTACCCCTCCTCGTTCTTGGCCAGGAGGATGAGGTGGTGGGCCACCTTCTCGCTCCGGTCGGCGCGGCCCTTCTCCCCGGCGACGTAGGCCTCCATCCCGAGGATGGGCTTGACCCCCGCTTCCTTGGCCTTCTTGAAGAAGTCCACCGCGCCGAACATGTTGCCGTGGTCAGTGACCGCCACCGCCGACATCCCCTTCGCCTGGACGGTGCGGATGAGGTCCTTCATCCGGATGGCGCCATCGAGCAGCGAGTAGAGGGTGTGGAGGTGGAGATGGGTGAAGGACATGGGCCGGCCCTCAAGTAGCACGTCCGGGCGACGCGTTTCCGGGGCCCCTTCGAGCCCGGCCGAGGCCCACCGCGGCCCGTGGAAGCACCCGATTCCCGAGGTTTTTTAAGGTTTTGAAGGTGCCAAAGACTTCTTGGGGGGCCTCGAGTCCCGGTGAGCCGACTCTGCGGGCCCGGGCGCCGGCTCAGTCGACGATGAACAATCGGGCGCCGCGCGGAGCCGAGGAGCGGTGCCCCGGCGTGCCCTCGCCCACTTGGTAGCTGGTGCCGGCCGGGAGCACGAAGCGCCGGCCGTCTTCCAGCTCGGTGTGCAGCTCCCCCTCGAGGACGAGGAGCACGTGGCCGCGCCGGCACCAGCCATCGGCCACGTAGCCCGCGCTGTAGTCGACCTTGCGCACCCGCACGGTGCCGAACTCGCGCGTGCGGATGAAGGCCATCCCCGCCGTCCCTGGATGCTCCGTGGGGGCAACCTGGGACCAGTCGACGGTGCTGAAGGGAACTCCGCTGATCACCATGGTCGAAACCCCCGTCCGCCGAGGCATGGCCCACTCCACCCCGGGCCCCATCACTAACGGGCTGGGGCTCAGCCGCGCGCCGCCGACCGATCCGGCCCGAGCATCGCGTCCAGGGTCAGCTCGGCGTCCCGCAGCGGCTCCACCGAGGCCTTGGTCTTGGCCAGGAGGAGCGCCCCCTCGATGGTGCCGAGCACGGCCCGGGCCAGGCGTTCGGGCTCCGGGCGGCGCGGCGACTCGGCGCGCAGGCGGGCGGCGAGGTCCGTCTCCCACGCGGCGAACACCCCGGCACACGCCTTCCGCAGGGCGGGCGCCGCGGACGCGGACTCGAGGGCCACCGTAGCGATGGGGCACCCGAGCTGAAACGAGGTCGCCTCCAGCTGACGGGCGAACATCCGGAGGATGGAGCCGAGCCCCGACCGCACGTCGGGCTTGCGGTCGAGCTTGGTCCGGAGCACCTCCCCGAGCTCGTCCCCCAGCCGGCGCACGGCCTCCTGGGCCATCTGTTCCTTGCCGTCGGGGAAGTGGAAGTAGAGCGACCCCCGGGGAGACTCGCTCTCGTCCAGCACCTGGGCGACGCCGGTGGCGTGGTAGCCCTGGGTGGAAAGCAGGCGAGCAGCCGTTTCCACCATCCGTTCGCGGGTTTCGGGTCTGGCCGCAGTCATGGGGTGCCTTTCGCTTGCCTTCGTAGACCGACCGGTCTAGAGAGTCGCACAGGGACTAGACCGACTGGTCTACTTAGCAGGAGACGGCCCATGCGCGCCACCGATGTCCTCCTCCCCACCGCCGACGGACGGGCGCTCTCGGGCACCGTCTGGGAGCCCTCCACCCCACGCGCGGCGGTGGTCATCGCCGGGGCGACGGCCGTACCGGCGCGCGCCTACGCCGGGCTGGCCGAGTTCCTCGCTGCATCCGGGCTGGCGGTCCTCAGCTTCGACTACCGCGGCGTCGGTCGCTCCGCCCCCCGCCGGCTCCGCGGCGACCGGACGGTGATGGCGGACTGGGGGCGCCTGGATCTCGACGGGGCACTGGAGTGGCTGCGTGGCCGCCATACCCACCGACCCCTGCTCCTCGTCGGCCACAGCGTCGGCGGTCAGCTCCTCGGCCTGGCGCCCGCCGCCGAGACGCTCCGCGGCGCGCTCCTCGTCGGCTCGCAGGGTGGTTACTGGCGGAACTGGCGCGGCTTCGACCGGTGGCGCACCTGGCTCGGCTGGCGCGTGGTGCTCCCGGTGGCGTCCACGGTGCTCGGCTACACGCCGATGCGCGCGCTGGCCATGGGGGAGAACCTCCCCGCCGGCATCGGACTGCAGTGGGCGCGCTGGGGAAGGCACCCGGAGTACCTCCTCTCGGAGTGCACGCCGGCCGAGGCCGAGCGGTACCTGCGCCTCGGCTTTCCCATCCGCGCCTACCACTTTCCCGACGACGCCTTCGCTCCGCGGCCGGCCGTGGAACAGCTGCTCGGCTTCTACCGTGGCGCTCCCACCGAGCTCGTCGTCCGCTCCTCGGCGGACCTGGGCGTTCCGGCCATCGGCCACTTCGGCTGGCTCAAGCCCGCCTTCCGCGAGCCGCTCTGGCGCGAGATGGCGCGGTGGCTGCTCGCACGCGCCGAGGCGGTTGGCGGCCAGCGCAGCGCAGAAGCATCGAGCGACGGCCAGGTGACTCGCGAGACCGATGCTGCGGCCAGGCGCGCAGCCCTGCGCATCGCCGGCACCGCGGCTCCGCTCGCTCCCTGAGCTCGAGCGTCGGCTCGGACGTCTAGCCTGCCGTCCAAGGTGGCACTCCTCCGCCCGGTCTCTCCCGCGGCCGATCGCCGGCGCCACGGCGTGTACTTCACACCCTCCGAGCTGGTGGAGACGGTGGTGGACCTCGCCCTGCCGCGCCTGCCCGAGGGTCCGCTCACCGTCGTCGACCCGGCCTGTGGCGATGGAGCCTTCCTCGCCGCCGCGGCCAGGCGCTTGCCGCGCGCTCGCCTCTTCGGGCTCGAGCTCGCACCGGAGCGTGCCCGGGCGGCGCGCCTTGCCGTACCGAAGGCTCGCCTGCTGGTGGGTGACGCCCTGCGCACGGGATGGGAGGAGCTCGAGGAGGCGCTCCCCCCCGGGCGCGTGGAGCTCTGGCTCGGGAATCCGCCCTACAACGGGACGTCGCCTCTGCTCTCCGATCCGCCGGCCTACACCGCTCTCCGCCGACGGGTCGGGCTCGACGGGGCGCTTCCCCGCGGGACGAGCCTGCGGGACGACTTCTCCTTCTTCCTCCTCCTGGCCGCGGAACGGCTGCGGCGGGTCCGGGGTGTCCTGGCCTGGGTGACGTCGGCCACGCTGCTCGATGCGTTCCTCTACGCGCCGCTGCGCCGGCGGCTCCTCGACACGCTGGCGCTGGAGCAGGTGGTCGACCTCGGAGCGGGCGCCTTCCCGGAAACCCGTGTTCGCACCTGCGTCACCGTCTGGCGCTCGTCCGGGCCGCGGGCGAGCCCGCGCTTCTGCACCGCCTCGACGGAAGGCTTCCGGCCGGGCCGGGTGGAGCGCTTCTCACCCGAGGGGCCGGCCTGGAATCTGCGACCGACGCCCTCCGCGGCCCGAGCGCTCGATGCCGAGTGGCAGTCGCGCGGCGAGCCCCTCGACCGGCTGGTGCCGGTGCACTGCACCGGCCTCAAGACACGATTCGACGAGCTGCTCGTC
>Ga0335083_10010374_pt1 | contig 11261 bp, 6 predicted proteins | sample Lox_Sample_42_FD_206716 | JGI IMG/M metagenome (GOLD analysis project Ga0335083, IMG submission 206716) | Soil microbial communities from Loxahatchee National Wildlife Refuge, Florida, United States - Lox_Sample_4.2 | ecosystem: Environmental > Terrestrial > Soil > Wetlands | place: USA: Florida... | reverse complement strand
AGGGGCGGGGCCCCTGGCCGTCTATGTGTCACTCTTTAGGCGGGTTGGTATGAACCGATAAAGGGGCGCGCAAAAGCAAAGAGCCCGCGCACTCATCAGGGCCGCCCTCGCCCCAATCACGGTCTAGGCGTCGGCTGATCCCGCGACCTGCCTGTCCGCTCCGTCCCTGGCCAGCTTCATCACCTGCTCTATGCGCCGCAGCAATTCCGGCGCCCGGAACGGCTTGCGCAAGACCCGGAGCGGCTCGATGCCATCGAGTTCCCCGCCGCTGCCGAACTCCGCGTAGCCGGTCACCAGCAAGACCTCGAGAAGCGGTTGCATCGTCCGCGCCTCCCGGATCAACTCGATTCCGGTCATCCCCGGCATCGCATAATCGGCGATCAGCAGGCCGATACGCTCCCCCTCCCGTGCCAGGATCGCCAGCGCGGACGGTCCGTCCGGCGCCGTCAGCACCTCGTAGCCCGCCTCGACCAGCAATTCGCAGGCCACTTCCCGCACGTCCGATTCGTCATCCACCAGCAGGATGCGGAGCGGCGCTGCGCCAGCCCCGGAAGCCGCGCCGGCGGATGTCGGCGGGAACAGGAGCGCATGCGCCCGCGGCAATATCAACGTCACCGCCGTGCCCTCGCCCTGGCGGCTGACCAGGCGGAGATCGCCGCCCGACTGCTGGGCCAGGCCATGCACCTGCGAGAGGCCGAGTCCGGCTCCCTTGCCTGGCCCCTTGGTGGTGAAGAACGGCTCGAACGCGCGGGCGACCACCTCCGGCGTCATGCCGACGCCGGAATCCTCCACCGTCACGCTCGCATAGTCACCGGCCGGGGCGGGCCCGGCGCTGCCGCCGCCATCCACGGTGACGTTGGCGGTGATGAAGCGCAGCACGCCGCCATTCGGCATGGCATCGCGCGCGTTCAGCGCGAGGTTCAGAATCGCGGCCTCAAGCTGGTTCGGGTCCACCATCGCCGGCCATAATTCCGGGTCGAGCCGATTCTCGATGCGAATCGGCGGACCGAGCGTGCTGGCGAGCAGACTGGTCATGCCGGTGATGAGGGTATTGAGATCACTCGGCACCGGCAGCAGGCGCTGCTTGCGGGAAAACGCCACGAGCTGCGCGGTCAGCTGCTTGCCACGGCGCACCGCCTGCATGGCGCCATCGATCAGGCGCCGCTCCCGTTCCCCACCCCTTTGCCGGCTCAACAATTCGAGGCTGCTGAGCACCGTCGTCAGCAGGTTGTTGAATTCATGCGCCATGCCGCCGGCAAGCTGGCCGACCGCCTGCAGCTTCTGCGCCTGACGCAGACACGCTTCCGTCCGCTCGCGCTCGCTGACCTCCACTTGCAGCCGGTTATTGCTCTGCAGGAGCGCCATCGTCCGCTCCTCCACCCGCGCCTCCAGGGTGACGTTGAGCCGCTCCAGCTCGGCATGCTGCCGGCTCAACGAATTCGCCATCTGGTTGAAAGTGGCGGCGAGGCGGCCGAATTCCGTTCCCGGCCCCTCGGTCAGCACCGCCCGGCGGGAGAGATTGCCCTTGCCCCAATCGCGCGCGACGGCGAGCAGCTCCTCGCTCGGCCGGTGGATGTAGCGCCGTCCGAGCAGGAGGGCGAGCAACAGGGCGATTCCCTCGCCAATGCCGGTCGCGACATAGCCCCGGCTGGTCACGTCCTGCGTGCGGGCGCTGATCGCCTCGGCCGGGGACGCCAGCGTCAGGATCAGCTGGTCCTGCCCGAACGTGATCGGCAAGGCGGCGACGACGTGGCGCGTTCCGTCCGGCTCCGTCACGATGCGCGCCCCGGCGGCGTCCTGCCCTTCCGGCGGCAGCACCGCGCCGGCCTTGTCCGCGTCAGGCGAACGCGCGAGCACCACGCCATTGCGATCAGTGAGCGTCACCGCATAGGACGAATCGCCGCCGGCAAGCAGGTGCGAACCGATCCAGTCGAGGCTGAGGGCGGTGATCAGCACGCCGTCCACGCCACCCTGGGCGTCGCGCATCGGAATGCCGAGGGACAGAAAGCGCCCCTCTCCGTCCCGTCCCGTCCCGTATCCGTCGAGCACCGGCCCGGCCCGGCCGAGCACCGCCCGCGCGGTACGCTGCACCGGCTCGGCCGACGACGATACCACGCCGTTGGTGGCGAGGCAGGTGACCCGCAGGTCGGAAGCGACGGCCGCGACATAGGCGACGCCCGGCGCGATATCGGGCAGCTGACGCCGCATCGCCGCCAGCACGCCGGGGCAACCCGGCAATCCACCGCGGGCGGAAACGGTTTCGTTCAGCAGCGCGCTCAGTTGCCGCGTCTGCTCGAGCGCGCCGCGCAGCTCGCTCCCGAGCACCCGCGCGGCGAGCATCGTTTCCGCCTGGGCACAGTGCTCGCGTTCCAGCGTCAGCTCATGCCGCAGCAAGGCCAGCAGGCTGAAGGCCGGAACCGCGGCCACCAGAACCACGGCGGCCAGCCGTACCCGTAAACTGGTGCGCGAGATTACATCAAAAATAGTCAGCCTCCGGCCGGCTCGCGCCCGGTGTCACGGGATCTGCCCGCAGTTGAAAAATCCAAATCAGTTTTCAGTCTTTTAACTGCACAACCCCTTGAGCTTTTAACTGCACAACCCCTTGAGGTGAACCCTTCCAGCGGGGGTGATGCCCGGTCACGTTCTGGTGAACTGGCCACTGTATCACAAAACCGCGCTATCACGTAGTTATTACTTGCGCCGCTCGTCTGCTTGCTGTTTTGCCCCGCGGAGGCTTCCTCCCGCGAGTTGCAATCGCTTCGAAGGCGGGATTATACGTGTAAGGCCAAGCGGGTGTGGTGAAACTGGTAACCACAGCGAACTCAAAATTCGCCGCCCCGAAAGGGCTTGCCGGTTCGAGTCCGGCCACCCGCACCAGATTTTTCACCAGCAGATTTTTTCTAACAAAGGGGGTTGGCGCCCGTTCTGAACCCCGCTATATCGGCGCCCACCTGATCCCGGATAGCTCAGTTGGTAGAGCAAGCGACTGTTAATCGCTCGGTCGTAGGTTCGAGTCCTACTCCGGGAGCCAGCCTCTCCCCCCTCCCCGATCAATCGAATCCCCATCTCCCGACGCCCTGTCTCGCGCGCGCCAAAACGCGTGTGCATGATGTTTCCTTGCCGGATCGCATCATCCGCCCCGCGCCACCAATTTGACCCGCTCCCGCGCTTGAGTGACGCCGCGCCTTGCTGCCAGAGTGCCGCCGCCGTGACAGGGCCGGCCGAAAAGGCGCAGCCCTGACCGGCGCCAGCATGGGGAGCCGCATGACGACAACCGTTCTGACCCAGGCGCGTCTGGTCCTGCCCGACGCGGTGACGGAGGGCACCGTGATCCTCCGGGACGGGCAGATCATCGATGTGCAACCGGATCGGTCCCATGCGCCCGGCGCGCTCGATCTCGAGGGCGACCTGCTTATCCCCGGCGTCGTGGACGTGCACACCGACAATCTGGAACGGCAGGTGCAGCCACGGACAAATGCGCGCTGGCCTTCCCGCGCCGCCATGGTGGCGCATGACGCGCAATGCGCCGCCGCCGGCGTCACGACCGTGCTCGATGCACTCTGCCTCGGCGATTCCGGCTTCAACGAGGACCGAGTCCGCACGTTCCAGGACGGCGTCGCCGATCTCGACGCCCTGTCCGGAAGCGGCCTGCTGAAATCGGAGCATTATCTGCATCTGCGCTGCGAGTTGCCCGCAGAAGGCACGCCCGCCCTGCTGGAACCAGTCGCCCGCCATCCACGGCTGCGCATGGTCAGCCTGATGGATCACTGCCCCGGAATCGGCCAATACGCCGATCTCGCGCTCTACCGGGCGCTGCGGCGACGGGACGGGCTGAACGACGCGGCGATCGACCGGCTGATCCAGGACCTGCAGGCGCAACGCGCGCGGCTGCGCGCGCCCAACCGCCGTGCCGTGCTCGCCATCCTCGCCGATCTTCCTGTCGTGCTCGCGAGTCATGATGATCGTACCGAAGAGGAAATCGCGGAAAACCACAGCGACGGCATCAGCATCTGCGAGTTTCCGGTGACGCTGGCGGCGGCCATCGCGGCCAAGGCGCGCGCCATGCAGGTGATCGCCGGCGCGCCGAACATCGTGCGCGGCGGCTCGCACACCGGCAATGTCGCCGCCGCCGAGTTGGTGCGGGCGGGCGCGGTGGATGCGCTGGCCTCGGATTACGTGCCGGCGAGCCTGGTGGATGCCGCCTTCCGCTGCGCCGCCGGGCTGCCCGGCATTACCCTGCCGGAGGCGATTGCCCTGGTCACCGAACGCCCCGCGCGGATGGCCGGACTCTCCGATCGCGGCCGCATCGCCCCTGGCTACCGGGCGGATCTGGTGCGACTCCGGCTGCATGACGGGCTGCCGGTCGTACGCCAGGTCTGGCGGGCCGGGGAACGGGTGATCTAGCCCATGCCGGCTCGGCCGCCCGGCTTCCGCGTCGCGCTCTATTACGCGCCGTCGCCCCATGACACGCTCGCCATCGCCGGCGCCGCCTGGCTCGGGCGGGACGCCGAGACCGGGGCGCGTGTCGCCCAACCGGCCATCCCCGGCATCGACTCGGTCACCGCCGAGGCCCGGATCTACGGCTTCCACGCCACGCTGAAGCCGCCGATGCGCCTCACCACGGATTGGGCGACCTTTCTCGGCGATGTCGAGTCGCTGGCCACGAGGCTCGCGCCGTTCGACCTGCCGCCGCTGCGCGTGGCCGAACTCGGCGGCTTCCTCGCCGTCGTCGAGGCGGGCCCCTCCCCGGCGCTGCGCGCGCTGGCGGACGCGGCGGTCGAGGGCGTGGACCGGCACCGCCTGCCGCCGGACACGGCGGAGCTTGCGAAGCGGCGCCGGATTCCGCTCTCCGTGACGGAGGACGCGATGCTGCAACGCTGGGGCTACCCCTACGTATTCGACACCTGGCGCTTCCACATGACGCTCAGCCGCCGGCTGACGGATGAGGAACTGGCGGTGTTCCATCCCGCGGCGGCCGCGCATTTCGCCGGCGCACTCGCGGCGCCGCGCCGGGTGACGGAACTCTGCGTGTTCACCCAGGCGGCTTCGGCCGACGGACCGGCGCCGTTCCTGATCGCCGAACGCTTCCCTTTGCGCGACGGCCGGCCGCCCTCTCCCTAAACCATGATCCTTTTAGGTTGATCTGTAGGAAGGCCAGGGGCGCTGCCCCTGACCCCCGCCGGGGCCGTACGGCCCCGGACCCCATGACTTCATTCGCTGCAATAACATATCGGGGGTCTGGGGCCTCAAGGCCCCAGTGGGGTTTGGGGCAAAGCCCCAAGTCTCTTCGCTTCAATCTCAGGCAATCATGGTCTAACCCGGCGACAGCTTCCGCGCGGACAGGCGCGCGAGCACCGCCAGCAATTTGCGCTGGCCGTGCTCGATGCTGCCGTCATTCACGATGGTGTCCCGCCCCGGCGGCAGGTTGAGCGATCCGGCGCGGGACATGCGCCCGGCGGCGGCCACCGCGTCGTCCTGCCCCCGCGCCGCCAGGCGACGCGCCAGCACATCCGGCGGTGCCGTCACCTCGATGACATGCACGGGGAATCGCGCCGCCGCCTCGGCGGCCACGGCGCGCGTGGCGGCAGCCACGACCAACCGCCCACGCGCCAGATCATCGACGATGTCGGCAGCCAGGCCGTACTCCGCCCCGCGACACCGCCAGGTCAGGGCGAAGGCACCGGATGCCCGCAACCGGCCGAATTCAGCCTCGTCCACCACGCGATGCCGTTCGCCAGCCTTGCAGGCGCGGGTCGCCACCGCGGTGACGAAGCGGAACGCGGGATCGCCGGCAAGCCGAGCCCGCACCGCTTCCAGCAGCACATCCTTCCCCGCCCCTGAGGGGCCGACGAGGAGAACCAGCATCGCGCGCCCCTGCTTGCGGGCCGGGTCGTCGTCCCCGGATGGCCGCCGGGGCCGCCCGGTTTAGCGCGCCGGCAGCGTATAATCGAAGCGGTCGCGCGCCAGGTTGATGTTATACTGCGGGTCGTTTTCCATATAGCGCTGCCACTTGGTGACGAAGCGCCGCTTCTCCCCCAGATCCTGCGTCGTCCGCACCGCCGACTTGCTCTCGAAATGGTACATCTCGGAATACGGCGTATAGACGAGCCGGTAGCCGCATTCGACGATCTTCAGGCAGAGATCGGTGTCGTTGAAGTCGATCGCGAACCCCTCATCGAAACCGCCCACCTGCGTGAGCACGCTCTTGCGCGTGGCGAAGCAGGCGCCGGTCATCGCTGAGTAATTGCGGATGAGGTGGGTGAAGCCGTTATAGCCGATAAAATCGCCCGGGAAGGAATGATAGATGTGGGCGGTGCCGTCATTGACGCCGATGACGGTGCCGACATGCTGGATCGTCCCGTCCGCGTGCAGCAGCCGGCCGCCGACCGCGCCGATCTCGGGATCCTGGGACAACTCCATCAGCGCGCCGAGCCAATCCGGATTGATCACTTCCATGTCGTCGTTCAGCATCACCAGATGCTCGGTGCGGCACTGGCGAATCGAGAAATTCGCCTTGCTGGCATAATTGAAGGGCCGCACAGGCAGCGTGTAGTTCTCGACCCGCACCCCTTCGCGGCCAAAGCGCGCGATCTGCTCCGGCGACAGGCTGCTGTTATCGACGACGACGATCTCGAAATTGCGGTAGCTGGTTCGCGACAGGATCGAATCGACCAGATTGTCCACCATGTGGAAGGGCGGCCGGCCCGGCAGCTCGATCGTGTTGTTGTTGGTCAGAATCAGCAGGGTAACGCGCGGCGTGCCGATGATCTGCCGGCGCACGCGGAACGTGCCGGGCAGCAATCCATCCTCGACCGTGGCCGTGGAGCCGTATTTCTCGTGCACATGATCGGACAGGGCACGGAACCCGGCCTGCAGGGCATAGGGCTTGGCATCCACGACGGCCGCGCTCGATCCCGGGATCGCCCGCCAGTGATAGAGCAGATGCGGGATATGATGGATCGCCTGCGTCGCCCGCGAAATGCGCAGCATCAGGTCGTAATCCTGGGCACCGCTGAACTCGGCACGGAAACCTCCATGTTCCAGGAAGAGTTTTTTCCGCACCACGAGCATGTGGAGCACGTACATGACGGACTCCAGATGCTCGGGGGACCAGTCCGGCTTGTAGTAGTGGTCGATGTGGTTGCCGTTCTCGTCGATCTTGTCCTCATCGGAATAGAGGCAATCGATCGACGGGTTCCGGTGCACGGCGAGCGCCGCCTCGAACAGCGCGGTCGGCGCGAGCATGTCGTCATTGTCGAGCATGACGAGGTACTCGCCGGTCGCCATCTCCACCGCGGCGTTCGAGGCTCCGGCGATGCCGCGATTCTCCGGCAGATGCCGGATGCGGATGCGCGGATCGATGCCCTGTAGCCGCATGAGGCAATCAATCGTTTCCGGAAGCGTGGAGGCGTCGTTGCACAGGCATAGCTCCCAGAACGGATAGGTCTGGGCCTGCACGGAACGCACGCATTCCTCCAGATAGCGGGCCGGCACATTATAGACCGGCACGATGACGCTGAAGGTACGGCGGTCGCCGCCGAAGACTTTGAGAGCCGCGCGGTCGGCCTCTGGCAGCCGGGTGTACGGCGAATGCTTGGCAACGCCGCGTGCCTGGCCGAGCCAGGTCACGAAAGGCGGCAATTCTATAGCGAGGCCGAGCGAGATCAGGTGTTCGCGGATCTGCGAGCCGATGCGCAGGAAACTGAATTCCTTGGCGATGCGCTCGGCCGCCCGCTGGCCACGCAGCCACGCCTCGCCCTGGTTCTCGTACACCGCGCGCAATTGCCGGACCAGGCTGTCCTGGTCCGGCTCCGCCCAGAGATAGCCCGGCATATAGGGCCCGGCCTGCTTTTCGATCTCGATCAGGCGGTAATCGATGGGATAGCCGGTGGTCTCGTCGAAGAATTCCAGGTTGCCGGAATAATTCGTGGCGATGACCGGTTTTCCGAGCGCCATGAACTCGGCGATGTTGAGCCCGAATCCCTCGCTGCGGTGGGCGGAGACGAAGCAGTCGCAGGCGGATTGCAGCACCGCCATCTCCTCGTCCTGCAGCCTGTCGGCGATCACCAGGACGTTCTCCGCCCCGCGCAGCGAACGGCTGAGCTGACGGGTGATCTGCGGCTCCAGATTATTCGAGTGCAGCTTGAGGACCAGGAACACGCGCTCGTCCTGGCTGAAGGCTTCCTTGAACGCCTCCACCATCATCTGCGGGTTCTTGCGCGCCGAGGTGCTGCCGGCGTCGAACGCGACCATGAAGACGAGCCGGTCTTTCGGAATGCCGAACGCCTCGCGTGCCGCATCCCGTGGCCGAGCCTGCGCCGTGACCGGCAGACGGACCTTGAACACCGGCACCGGCGCGATGCTCGCGATCGACATCACCTCGAAATCGCTGTTCGTCCACACCTCGTCGAGTGCGCCGAAGCAGGCGAACCAGTCCGGCCGGAACGCCGCAAGCTCCCAGGCCCAGACAGCGACATTGTAGGCATCGTTGAATGTGCCGCGCGGATAGAGGTCGATCAGCCGCTCCATCTGGTCGGCATTGGCGAGGATGAGATTGATGCGGTACTTCACCGGCCGCTCGCGCTCGCGCCGCATGATGCGCGGGGCGCCATGCGTCACGTCGAAGGGGCGCAGCTCGAAAGGAAGGCCGGCGGCGCGGATGGCGCGCAGCAGGTTGCGCGCCGCCGTCCCGAGGCCGCTGGTCGCCGCGAACGGGCCGAAAATATTGAGGCCGAACGGCCGGGAGAGCACGCCGGGAACGCTGGTCCGCACATGGCGGAACGGGGCGACCCCGGGGCCGAACCGCCCCTCGAAGCGGCCATGCCTGGCCCAGTGCGACCGCGCCGCCTCGGGGTCGCCGCCGAGCGCCGACCGTATATCCGGATAGAGTGCGAAATAGGCTTCGTGGTCGAAATCCCGCAATTCCTCGGAGACATCCGGCGGCGGCGCGGTTTCCGGATAGAAGCCGTCGGAACGGATCGATGGGCGCAGGCCTTTCATCTCATCCGCCCAGCCGAAGCGCCGGTAATGATCGAGACCCGTGGCGAAATCGCCGCGCGCGACGACATCCGCCACATCCGGGTTCACGGCGAGATAAAGTTCCTCGCAATAGTTTTCGACGGCCTCGGCCGGCGCCTCCGGCGGCGGGGCTCCCGCCGCCGGCATCAGCGCCGGCACGAGCCCGGACTCCGGCGCCGGTGCGGGTTCATCGGCCCCCATCACGGTTTCCGCGACTTGGGGCACTGGTTCGGATGTCTGCGCAGTGGCCGCGAACGGATTGCGGCGCTGGCGGCGGATGATCTCGTCGCGGCCGAAGCGGACGAAATGGTCGAATGCGCTTTGCAGCCAGCCTCGTCCGATCGCCGCCCCGACATCCGGGAAGCTCGCCAGATAGAGCGCCTCCGGGAAATTGGCCTCATCGAAGCCGAAGAGCATCGAGAAACGACTATCTGGATCAGCCATCTGTATCCCGCTTCAAGAAGGGCGGCGCACGTCCCCACCAGGGAGCGACGACGTGGCGCCGGAGCTATACCGCAAAATTTCGTGATATAGTATGGTATCCTTAATATGTGTCCATAATTATATTAATTTTCCGTGGAACGCCCTAAGCCCTAAAAGTTGACAATAAATCTGCATGACCTCGTTAATATACAGGCATTAACTGATGTGCTTCGGCAGGATTGAACCGCCAGTTTCCCTGCCAGATGTCGCGGCCTGCCATACAACTGCGCTCGCCGCCAGCGGATTATTTCTCTCGCGCCTTTATATCACGACCTATCCGGACGTGAATCAGGCCGGCATGGAGCCGCTCGAGCATTATTGTCGCCATGGCTGGCGCGAGGGGCGGTCGCCCAATCCCTATTTCGATGCCGCCTGGTATCGCACGGCGTACCTCGGCAACAGCGACGCCGACCCGCTGCTCGATTACTGCCTGCGCCAGGCTACCGAGGATGTGCGGCCGAACCCCTATTTCGTCCCGGGCTGGTACCGCCGCCTGCATCAAGCGGGGCACGAGCAGCACATCGAGCCGCTGTTGCATTACATCACCGCCGGGGAACGCCGCGGCGCCCGCCCGGCCCCCTGGTTCGACACCGCCTGGTATCGCGCCCGGCACCGCCTCGGCGCGGCGGAAAGCCCCCTGCTCCACTTCCTGCGCCACCGCCATTCCGCCACCGTCAGCCCGGTGCCGGAATTCGATCCCGCTTTCTACTGCCGGACGCGGCGGGACGTCGCCGCCTCCGGGATGGACCCGTTCGAACACTACCTGCTGCATGGCAGCCGGGAAGGCTTCTCCCCCTCAGCCAGCTTTGATGCCGATTTCTATCGCCGGACCTATCTGCGCGGGCAGGCAATCGATCCCCTGCTGCATTACCGCGCGACACGGGCCACGCACCCGATCGCCACCAGCGCGGAGACGGCGCTACGCCAGTCTCTCCAGCGCAAATCGCCCGCCCGCCTCCGCATTCCGTTGCGCTGGGAGGATGGCCTGCCCGTGGGTATCGACCTGCTGCTGGCGTTCCTGCGCGCCCCGGACTTGCGGGTGCCGTTCCACCTGCTCTGGATAGGTAGCGAAAACCAGGCACGGGATGCGCGGGACGACGCGGATATTTGCGACTTCATCGCCCTCTGCTTCCGTGACCCTCGGCAGGAACGGCATGGTGGCCGCCCCTTGCTCGCCCTCCATGCCCCGGCCAATGCCCCCCAACCTCACCGGCTGGCCGCACGCTGGCGCGCGCTGCTGGCGGAGCGATTCGGGGAGGAGCCGCTGATTTACCTCCCCCACGCAGCCACGACGGCGGGCAGGACGGGAAAACCGGGCCGTTTGGAATTGTAGGCCAGCATGGGCCCATGGCACGATGGCCGGCGGTCAAACGCCGAATCAACCCAGGCCGATTTCACCAACCAGTTGATAACAACAACGTTATGTAGCACGGCATCATGGACACAACTTGATAAAAACACTATAAATATGGTTACTTAACTTACCATAGAAACATATTGTATTTAAATGGCTACCCCGCCGCAATCAGTCACCCCGAACTGTTTCGTAGCCAATCCATGGGATAATCGCTCCATACATAAATCAACCAAAACGTGTGCCGCTATATACAGATATTGGTTTGTTTAAAAAAAATACACATTTCTTACCAGAGAGGAATAGCTAGAATTTTCGTGGCGGAGACGGAGCAATGTTGCGGGGCACGCTCGATGTTTGCGCGGCAAGAATGTTTCTGAATTTTGCGTGATGTTGAAGAAGAAAT
>Ga0335083_10010373_pt1 | contig 11261 bp, 15 predicted proteins | sample Lox_Sample_42_FD_206716 | JGI IMG/M metagenome (GOLD analysis project Ga0335083, IMG submission 206716) | Soil microbial communities from Loxahatchee National Wildlife Refuge, Florida, United States - Lox_Sample_4.2 | ecosystem: Environmental > Terrestrial > Soil > Wetlands | place: USA... | reverse complement strand
GGAAACAATTCGTGCTTTGCGGAAGGAGTGGATTGGGTTATACTCCTTTTGCGGGGTGGAGCAGTCAGGTAGCTCGTTGGGCTCATAACCCAAAGGTCGCTGGTTCAAATCCAGCCCCCGCAACCAATCCCTTCATAGAGTTGCGGTGATTCGCTCCAACGAGATTTGGGTTTGTTTGGGTGCTGTATCACTGAACGTTGCCTAAAACCGCCGTGGCCACGCGCCCGACGGCCTCCCTTTTGTCCCTTTCAACCGTTCCCGTGTAAATGTCCATCGTGGTGGTAATGCTAGAGTGGCGCATCAGTTCCTGGGCCACCTTCATGCGCGCGCCCGCTACATCCAACGCCGTAGCGAACGAATGCCTCAAGCTGTGCCAGCCGATCTTGCCGAGCCCAGCCCGATCTGCTGCCGGTTGTAAAACGTTCTCCCGGAGCTTATCGGCATCCCGAGGCCCGCCCCTTGCGGAAGGAAATACGAAATCCGCTTCGGCGCGGTAACTCGCTCGCGAAAGCCAACTGCCCAACGACGAAACGATTTCCGCCGCCAGTGGCAACGCTGCCTCTGAATAGGGCGTTTTTGCTGGCCCGATGTGATACTGATACACCGACCGGCGAACTTCGAGCGTCCCATTCAAGAGGTCAATATCGCCCCACTGCAGACCGAGGATTTCGCCAACACGCAGACCCAGGCAGCCCGCCAGGATCGCCATCGTGTTGTACGGTTGCTCCAATTCTGCCAGGAGCCGCCGAAGTTCCTCAATCGTCAGTCGCCTCGGGGTTTTCTGCCTGCGCCCGCTCTGGCGAACCAGCTCGATGGGATTGCTACTGACTAACTCCCAGCGCCGGGCACATTCAAAGATCACGTGCATAAGATTTCTCAGGTTGGCTCTGGTCTTGGGTGCCAACGGCAATGATTTCAACCAATGCTCGACTTCCAAGGTGCGGACTTCTCCGAGCGAAATGTCTTTCCACTTCGGTTCCACCCACCTCCTCAAAAGTGATTTGTAACTGACCTGTGTGGAGAATCTCTCCGGCAACTCCTCCCGTTGATAGCGCTCGATCACCGCACCCAACATGGGATTTGCCACCTGGAGCTTTCCACTGTTGACCGAGAGCCGGAGCCCTTCCAGAGCCTTCAGGGCCGCAGTCTCGGTTGGGTACTGTTCTGTGGTGCCTACGCGAATGCGCCGGTACTCGCGCTTCCCGTCGGCTCCAGGTTGATAAAAACGAAACGTCCAAACGTCCTGTTTCGCCCCTTCCACCAACTCCAAACTTCCGAACTGATACCGTACTCGCCTCACGAATTTGTCTCCTCGTTTTGGCGGCACGCATAGCGGCCACAGTTTACCTGAGATTGAAGCCACTGGTCGATAGATGACTTGCGGAAGCGCCAGAACTTTCCCACGCGAATACCGGGGATTTGGTCGGCACGCGCCATTTGTTGGACGGTCTTGGGATGCAGTCCGAGCAAGCCGGCCACCTCGTTCGCGTCAATCAGTGGCTCGAATTCGTATTTCATGGGCGACTCCTCGCGGTCTCTCGCTTACCCTGGAAATCATGCTCGTACTGAAACTCGATGTGCGAGTAGGGCAACTTCAGAGCCTTGACTGCTTCCTTGATCTGATCGGCAAAGCGTTCTGCTGCATATTCCCATTCCCGATTTGGAACCCTAACGACGAGGGTGCCGTTCAAGCCGTATCCAAGACGTGTCGGTCTGAACCATGTCGCCCACGACTGCGGGTCTGTCGTCGCCTCAAGTTGGTGTTTTACTGACTTCCATGGATCGGGGTCGGGAACCGCTGCCCCGACCGGAAGAGGCGGCCTCCAAGGTCTTAGGGTGATGGGATCACCTTGGTGCGCGCCGCCGTTATGAGACAAGAGAGCCGCTGAGGACGGTTTAAAGGACGATTCAAAGGACGGTTCGGGTGCAGAATTTTGCCTGCTTTGTGCGGCATTCTGCACCCCCGGGGGTGCAGACTTTTCACCCTGCGGATTTTGCACCCCCGCAGATTTTGCACCCCCCTTGCTCGCACCTTGAAGCTGGGCCAGGAGGGACGGGTTTCCTTCGGTCATCATCGGTAATGCATATAAGTTCGTGCCGTTCGGTCCCTGATTCCTTGCGATGCTCAATTCTCCCGTCTTGTGTAAGCGCGCAAGAGAGAGCTGCACCTGGCGGGGGCTGACCTTGGCCTCATGGCTGATCGTGTCCACGCTTGGCCAGGCGTTCTTGCCTTGCCGATCACAGTGGTTCGCTATCGAGATCAGAACACACCGATCTGCGAGACGGGACTGCGACTGCTCGATGACCCAGACAACTGCCTGAATGCTCATTCCGTTTATGCCCTGGTTCCTTCGACCTGAGAGGGGCCTGACCGTTTCACCTGCTTGCCGAGCAAGAGCTTCTCTTGATTCCTTGCTCGACCTCTTACAGGGTCGGCATACTCAGGTCCACGACACTGAAAAGTCAAATGACTTGCGAACATGGTTTCGTGAGACCATTTGTGAATGGCGCAGAAATGCTCGCGGAAGCTGCCCTGTATATGAGTTGCTCGATCCCATTGGGATTCAGAGATGGGAGTTCGGCGGTCGATCTTGAGTGTCCGGACACATGGTCGACTTCGCTGAGGCAAGCCTTGGAGCACGGCAATCGCGCACATGTAGATGCTGTGCTGGCTAACGAAAGGATCTTGGGATTCCACTGTACGAAGCTGCTGCCGCATGAACGCGACAACATACTGAAACGTGGACTTCGCCCGCTTACGATGGATTTGGTCAAGAAAAGAGTAACTGACGCCTGTCAGCATGGGCACTTGAACAAGAGCATAGCTGAGCACCTTCTCGGCATGACCGCAGCCGGAGATTCGAACCGACGTGGCTTGATATGGTTCGTCCATGCTCGCTCTCTTCTGGGAAACCGGTCGGGGTGTTACAGGCTTTTCGGTCTTTGGGGAGGAGAGGCGATCTATGGTCCTCACGATGACCCTGAAGTGAAATCCGTATTGCAGGCGATGGGCGAACCCTCGTTGGTTGTGGCAGCCATACCGGCTAGCCGGATTAATTCGGTTGGCAGTCTGGGCCAGCGTTTCCTGCACGCATTTTCCGGAAAGACAGATGAGGCTGCGTTCGAAGCTCATGTAACGGAAGCTGTCGGAACTGAGTGCATTATCGACATCCTTAGGTGCTCTGACCCGCGATTTGAGGCTTTGACCCACTATTCGACCTGGTAGTACAAGCTGATGAGTACGACAATTGATCGTACGTTTTCGACGGCAGGACGCCTCCTGGCCGGGTTGGCTAAAGGAGTTCCTCGGAATCAATCGGTGATTCAAATTGGTAATTCATGATGCTGTCAAATGCCGACGACCTCCCCGTTCTCTTGGGCTTGCCGAAACCACTTGGTTTTGGCACGGTGCGGTTGTTTCGGGTAAGCGGTTTGTTTCCAGCCTCGATCATTGCGAGCCCTCGGAGAGGTTTTGGCATGGCCTAGCATCGCCGATCCCTTGTTCGTAGACCCTGCGCACCGTGCCGATGGTCGAACCCAACTCCCGGGCGATCTTTCGCCAGCTAAGCCGCTGTTGTTCTCGCAGCTGTCGCACTTGGTCGCGGCGGAATACGGCGCGGGGCCGGCCTATGGCATTGCCGGACTTGGTGCCGTGGCGCCGGGCGAACTCTAGCCCAGCGGTGATGCGCTCCCGAATGACAAGCCGTTCCAGCTCGGCAAGTGCGGCGAAAATTGTCAAAGCGAATTGGCCCATGGGCGTCGTCGTGTCTAGGCTCTGCTCGTGGGAATAGAGCCCCACCCCGGCGCCGCGCAGTTCGTCGACAACCTGCAGGAAGTGACGCACACTTCGGCTGAGGCGGTCAAAGCGGAATACCATTACGACGTCGAACCTTCGGCGCCGGGCGTCAGCCATCAACCGGTCAAGACCTGGGCGGCTTTCCTTACCGCCGCTGGCGCGGTCGGAATATACCGCTTGAATTTCCCAGCCAAGCCTGCGCGCCACTTCACGCAAGGTGTCCACGTGGACTTGAGGGTTCTGATCAAACACAACGGCAGCACCGCACCTGGACTTGCTGGTGGTGGAAACCCGAGAATAAATGGCCGCTTTCATGGCGGTCGCCGTACTACTGTCCCATTCGGCATCACCGGTTGACAACCGGTGGTGCTTGGCGTTCACGTTGTGGTTTAGGCACAGCCAAGGAGTTCCGGTACCGGTTTTAGCTACAGTGAAAGCTGACCCGCAACATTCGAACGCGTGAGACTGTCCCGGCGTCGCACCCTCGTCGTGCAGTGCGGCGCACGGTAAGGCCGTTTGCGCCGGTCTCGAACCTCCGACCCGTACGCTTGAGCGATTGCATCCGGGTCATCCAGGGTCATCGAATAAGGTCGCTGTCATTGGGCTGCTCGACATCCGCCGCCACCGCCGCGCTGTGTCGTGGACATCCGCCTGGGCGCACTATCACTAGGACTTCAATAGTGGAAGCTCCAAGTTCGCCACAATCCTCTATTCCTTCGAGCCATCCTGGATGGCGGGCCTGAAGGTGGCGGACTAAGCTGGGCAAACTGCCAAGTTTCATTTGACACCCCAGGGGGCATCTGATCTGGATGCTGAACGTTTTCATAACTTGCGCCTCGTTAGAAAGTGTTCAACGGCTTTCTTGGTTGAACGGCGCCAAGGGGCTCTGCCTCTTGACCTCGGACAGACTCTTTACCGGGAGATGTGCGAGACACCGCAGACAGCGGACACCGGCTCGCGCATCTCCCCCTGGGTGGAATGGTCTGTCAGTCCTTCCAGTACCGGCTGTCTCCACGGGCCGGTGAAACTTGATTGTTGGCGGGCTGTCAGGGTAGGCTTAGGGCTTGGGTTTTGCGCTTGTCAGCCTCACTGACAGCGTAGCAAACGCCCCGCTTCCCGGCGGGGCGTTGTTCTTTCTGAGCTTTCCTTAGGCCGTTCTTCCGGTCGGTGCTCATTCAGGCAGCGAATCTCCCAGATGCGTGTCGAGCCACAGAATCCGCAGACTCGGCTGTCCTGGCGGCGCACACTGCCGCGCACGATAGCGGAGCACATCACTCGCGGCAAAGGGCCGCGCGGGCGGGGACCGATTAGGCCTCTTCTTCCTCGTCTTCTTCTTCGGCCTCGGCCAAATCCGCAATTTGGGCTAGGCGATCCTCGGCCGCGGCAAGTTGGTCCTCGAGGGCGCGATTTTCCTCAATCAATTCAGCCCGACTCTTCGGCATAAGCATTTTTCTCCTTTTCCTCGCTGCTGGATTAACGATCTTGAAGCCCCGCTCCTCGGCGTACCGCTCGACGGACATATCCGCGATCTGTGCGGCCCTTTCGGGGTCGTCCCTGACACGCTCGGTGAACTCCACGGCCTTGTCCTGTCTAGCCGCCGCCTGCTCTCGGGTAAGCTCCTTGGCCATGGCCAGGAGCAGGATAGCCTTAACTGGCAGATCGTCAGGTCTCAACTCACGCATTTTTTGAAATGCGAGGTTGGATGTGAGTTGTCAGGGAGTGCCAAGCCGATTGCTCAGGCAGGATTTAGCCGTGAGTTGACTCACACGCTCACACTCACTCATTTCGCGATTCAGCGTGAGTGTCGGGGGTCGATTGTCTGCGGTCCAGGGTCAGCCGGAGGCGTTTCACGATAGCGTTTCACGAGCCGACTTAAGTACGACTCGACTGGATGGCGAAGGTTTACATAGGCAACGCACCAGTTTCGGTCCTTGGCGGTGATTCCAGCTTTCTCCATCTTCTTCAGCCAGCTCGAAAGAAGTGGCATGTTAGCGTCATCCAGGCCAGCGCAGATAGGATAGACGTAGCCGTCCGGCGCATGCCTGTGCACGAGATACAGACGCACTATCTCTCGTCGGCGCTCCCGATCAATCTTCTGATCACGGTCAACAGTCTGCTTCTGACGTCGCTCGGTGCCACGAAGAAGCGAGTCTCTCACACTCTTGAGCGCCTCAACCACCTCAGCCAAATCCCGCTGATAATCCCTCACAGTTTGGACGCTCAGCACCATGCCCGACCCGGCTCTACCCGCGCCTAGGGTGCACGGATAAGGCAAGAACGATCCAGCAGGCACAAGCTGGTCAGGTGCCGGAACGAACCTAATTTTGGCGACTCGCCGCAAAGCCTCTCCCGCCTCTTTCAGGCTCTCCATACCGGCAAGGTGGCGGACCCAGTGCATAAATCCAATTCGCGGGACCGCCAACGCTGAAGGAGCGTTCGGAGCAAACGCGAGGTGCGCATCGAGCGATGCAGAGAGCATGAAAGGCGGGCACTCAAGCTCATCAAGGTTTAAGCCTGCGGGATTCACTCGGAGCCGGTCACTTAGGCTTTCGCCCCACGCAATGAGTATCTCAATGTCCGTGAGTTGGCTGCTTCGCATGGCCTCTTCCTTTCCCTCGGAGCGCCACGGATCAGTGGCTTGAATTTAGCTGCTGAACCGCACTAGTCTTGTTTTGGCTCCCTTTTATCCCGGTGCTGAGACCTCGATGAGAGCCTTTACCAGAATATCGCTTGCGACAACGCTGGCCGTCGTGTTTGTAACTGCATGCGGCACGTATTCGCCTCAGTTTTCCAATAGGTGATGATGTCTGCGAGCCCGCGTATCAGTTCGCTTATACGCAGGCTCTGTGGTGGCGTGTACCCGCCGTGTACCTAGCTTTGTTTCCTTACCGTTCCCGAGCCTTGAACGGAGATCGTCCGCCTCACGAACTAGTCGCTCTACCGCAAGTAAGGCCGGAGGATGGTGTAGCCACTTAGCCACTTAGAAGCACCTTAAGTGCATCCAGAAAGAGGCGGACATCTTCGAGAGTGGGGAGCGTCATCCGTTTTCGCTTCGGCTGCGCTCAGCCTCAGCAGCCGTCGAATGAACCTAACACAAAAAGATGACCTCCCCGATGGCGATTGCTGCGCGATTGGGCTACATTCAAAGCTGCAATGTTCACCGCAAACAGACTCGATCTGATCATGACGTTGGTAACGGCCTTGGCCACGGCTGTGAACTGCGTCCTGATGATGATCATGATCCAGGTGACAAAGCGATATGTGCAAATCACGGGTGAGATACTCAAAGCTGCAAAATCCCAAGCGAATGCTGCGCAGGCCCAGGCAACCGCCGCAGTGGAAAGCCTTAGGGGATTCAGAGAGCAGATCGAAGAGCAACTTGGCTTGGGCCAGCATCTCGTTCAGACCGCCATTTCTAGCGCAGTGAAGCAGATCGAATACTGGAGAGCACTAGAGATCACCCTCCCTGCATCGAGAAGTCTTCCGCCGACGGACGACTTGGTTCCAGCAAATGCGACCTCAGCGGTGGAACAGGCCCGCCGTCTATCTGCTGACGGAGCACGCCATTTGTCGGAGGCTTTTGATTATCTGAGGCTGGCCCGTGTTGAGATCGAGGCAGTCAAACAGGCAGGGAGAGAATTCCCGGCGGGTGGCTGCCGCGCCCTTGTGCGTTTTGCCACGAGCATCATTTCCCCTTCTCGAAATATGATATACGAGAGAACAAAGCAGACCGACAGACCATTAAGTCATGCCGCTTGTTAGCATAGTCGAGCCTCAAGGGCATCCGTCTCCAGGCACTCTTGGACGCCGATTGGCCGAATCGCCGGACTTTAGGGTGCGAACCCTGTCAGCGGTGCCCGAAGAGCTTGATAGCGCGGAAGCTTTAGTCCTCAACAACATTTCGTCAGTTGTGCCTAACTCGATTCCAGAGGAGAGGATTCTTCGGTTTATTGCGGCGGGCGGCGGCGTGTTCGCTGTTCACGACACGGTTTTCCCATATGGGTACAACAGGGCTCTTGTGGGGGAATGCGGAATTCGACCGGCTTGGGGAGCTACGCAGGTTCTCACAGGGCCGAATGGAGAACGCATCGCGAACATCGTTCTGGCGATTGGTAACCCGTCCGATCCAACGGCGTGCTTTCCCGTGAGGCCTGTTGTGGAAGGTATCGGACATCCGATCCTCGACGGAGTGCCTGAGTTCGAGATCGCAGAGGAAGTCTGGGCGCAAAATCTGGCACCGGGTGTGCGACCGCTGATGGCGGCCGACGTGGGAGACCGGGTTTTCGCGCCCGAACGGTTTCAAAGAGGGCCGATGCCTGTTGCGGGCTGCAGAACATCAGGAGAAGGGCGGGTGGCGTGGTTTTCACTTGGACACTTCGCCGAGATTTATGGCAACCCCCACTTTGTTCGATTCGCAGCAAATGCACTGCGGTGGGTAACGAAAGAGACCTCTGAGCTGCCGCGCCGCTTTGACCTTTTCTTGAGCTGTTCCTCGCGGGACCGAGATCAGGCGCGCGCCATTGTTCGAGCGGCCGAGGCGCTGGGGCTCAGGGTTTTTCTGGACGAAAAGGAAATCGCACGGGGCGCGTTGTGGGCGGACGAGATACGGCAAGCGTTGTGCGATGCTGAGGAGGTTGCACTCTTGGCCTCACCGGACTCCCTCAATAGCCCGTGGGTACACGCGGAGTGGGGCGCTGCCTGGGTTCAGCAAAAGAGAATAACGCCAATTTTGCTAAAGATCGGGCCGGATGATCTACCCGATCGACTTCGAGAACGTCAAGCCGTGCTCTACGGAGAGCACCAGCCTTACTTGGAAGCAGTGCGCGACCGACTACGTGGTTGATATGCCCCGGCGAATGCATGGGAATGCGCGTCGAAGGCGCTCGTCGCGGATGAGGGCAACAATATACTTGCCTAACCACGTTATTTCTGCCATTATATATCGGTGGCCATCAGGCAAAATATCACGAGCGCTGTGGCGCTGACGGCTAGAGCTGTTCGTGGCTTAATTGCAGCGTTAAGAGTCCGCTTACCAATCTCGCTTTCCTACGTTCGTCGCGTTGCCCTGTATCCGATTCCTCACTATTCTCGATTTGGATTGTACTCGCAAGGTGTATTTTCGCTTGGGTGCTACTGCGTCTATCAGCTATGGCCTCAAGTGTGGCCCCACATTCCCGGTATAGCAATTGCAGTTCTTGGTGTGGAGGCAGTAATCATAACGCTTAGGGCTGGGCACGAGAAATTCGGTAAAGCTGAGCAGGTAATGTGGCTAGCAATTGCATTTGTCCTGTTTTTTGTCGAGGTACGGACAACGATCAGGGATCGAAATGAACGGGACAGAGAGCAAGCTACTGAACGACAAGCAGAGAACCAGCAGTTCCGAAACATCGCAGACAGCCTGGGTTTTTCCATAAAGAAGAGCCAAGCGCAGTTTAACGCCACGATGCTGGGGTTGAGTGAGAACTTAAAGACAGTAACGGGCGGGGACAGCTTTTGTTTTTTGACTCTCGCGGGGAATGATCCATCGCCGCTGCTACTTGTTGTTAGTCAGGGGAAGTATCCGCTTCACGATGTAGGCGTTAGATTGGTCGATCTTCAAAAATTTAACAGGCTGACGAGCACGGGCCGTCCTTTAACAATAGAAACCGTAACCGGTGCAGATACCGTTTACAACATTGGAGACCTTCCTCGAACGACGAGCCGAATTATCGGCAGACTAAACATTAATGAGGAGCCCGGCGACAAGAGAGATTTCAACATATTTTTTTCAGGGATGAATGGTTTCTGGAGTGAACAATTGAGAATGCGCCGCGTCAACGGACACTGGCTGCGAGCGTTCAAGGTAACACGGGATACGACGAGGGTCGTACGCGGCCCACCGAGGTCCAACCGAATGGTTTATACCGAAATATATAGGAAGATTGATCCTGGATTCCCGCCGATGAAAAGCGAGGATGATTGGAAATGACTGGCTCTAAACATATGGAAACAGACTAAATCAAGTTCTTGACTAACCACGCATTTTAAGGTAGTATCCTAACCATGAGAAACGAACATGATACACCCGAAACGTTGATGGAAGCGGTAAAGTTTTACGCGGATTTCGAGCACTGCAAGGCTGTCATGACCGAAGCGCGGTGGCCGGATGGAATCGTGCGCTGCCCGACTTGCGGCACCGATCACGTCCGGTATATGGCGAACACGCGACGCTGGAAATGCTATGCGAAGCACCCGCGTCCGCAATTCTCTCTGAAGGTCGGGACGATCTTCGAGGATTCGCCGCTCGGTCTCGACAAGTGGCTTGTCGCCGTATGGCTCCTGGCAGACTCAAAGAACGGTATCAGTTCGTATGAGCTTGGCCGTGCGCTCGGAGTCACTCAGAAAACGGCATGGTTCATGCTTCACCGCGTCCGCAAGGCGATGCAAGCCGGAACGTTCCTGAAACTGGACGGCGAAGTCGAAGTGGATGAAACGTTCATCGGCGGCAAGGCGCGAAACATGCACGTTGCACAGCGTCAGCGGCGGATCACCGGAACGGGCGCAAAAGATAAGACGGCGGTCATGGGAATCGTAAAGCGTGGCGGTGAAGTTTGCACGGCGGTAGTTCCTGACCGCAAGAAGAACACTCTTCAAGCCGAGATCGTGAAGAACGTAGAAGCCGGAGCCGCGCTCTACAGTGACGATCTTCGCTCCTTGAAGCGCGGCATTCATGGCACGTATGTGAGTGTCGAACCGTTCCACCTTCACCTCTACCTGGATGAACAGACCTTCCGGTACAACAACCGCAAGATGGACGATGCTGGACGGTTCAACGCGGTGTTGCGCCAGATCGTTGACAAGCGGCTTGCCTATGATGAACTGATAGGCAAGGCTGCGATGGAGAAGCAAAGGCAGGAGTTTTCTAAGGAAATCGAGACGTGGAAGGCGAACAACTAAAGGATGGCGAAACGAATAAAGGCCGAGGACTACAAGGTCAGCGACCCTGACGCGACAATGGCACGGTTCAAGACTCTCTTGGGCAAACTGGTACAAGTACCCAAGAACGAGGTCGTCAAAGCCAAGCCAAAGCGCAAGGCCGCTCGAAAGCGAAAGGCGTAAAAAAGAATTGGTGCGCCATTAAAGGTAGTGCCTTCAAGTCGTGGTTAGCCAAATATGTTGTTACCCGGATGAGAGCTTCCCGGCTGATTTCGGTTGGGGAGCTGCCGCTGATGAGTAGGGGGGTGGGTATGATTCTCACCAGCTAATTTCAGGTTCGATTTGGGTTCGATAAGCATTTCCGAGCCTTCCTCAACCTTCCCCAGGCTTGCTATGCGTGCCGCAGAATGAATGACTTAGCCTGAGAGGGTCGATCTCATAACCCAAAGGTCGCTGGTTCAAATCCAGCCCCCGCAACCAACGGAATCATAGAGTTTCGAGCCAGGACTTACATCAAACGAGTACAACTTGGTACAACGAGGGGCCGCTC
>Ga0335083_10010371_pt1 | contig 11262 bp, 7 predicted proteins | sample Lox_Sample_42_FD_206716 | JGI IMG/M metagenome (GOLD analysis project Ga0335083, IMG submission 206716) | Soil microbial communities from Loxahatchee National Wildlife Refuge, Florida, United States - Lox_Sample_4.2 | ecosystem: Environmental > Terrestrial > Soil > Wetlands | place: USA: Florida... | reverse complement strand
AACGCAAAGCCCAGTGGTTGCAGCAGGCGCTTCGATTGGTACTCCGACTGCGTCCCGCCGCGCGGCGATGCGGCCGGGAAGCGCAGCACTTCTGCGCCGGCGGCCTCGTGTGAGGCGGCGCCACCGGATTGCATGCGCGCCACCGCACGCAGTGCGCGGTTGGGCGTCGGGAAATACGGCACGTGCAACGCCCGCAGTTGCGCGATGTAGTCCTGCGGTACCGCGGCCCCTTCATCCAGCCCGGCACAGATCACCGGTTTGTCCGGCTGCAGCTCGCGCAGCGCCGCGAGCACCGGCGGGAACTTGATGGCGCTGGTGTGGGCGTCGGTCTGGATGAGCGTCAGCACGATGCAGCCGAAGCGTTCATCCTGCAGCAGCGCTGCCAGTGCGCGCCGGTACAGATCGGGCTCGACCAGCCCCTGCGCGGTGAGGTCGACGGGATTGCTCACCGGCACGAAGGCCGGCAAGGCTGCTCGCAGCAGCGGCGCGCTCGCATCGTCCAGGGGCGGCAGCGCGAGCCCGATCTGTTCGCACACATCCAGCGCCAGCGCCTTGAATGCGCCCGACTCCGCGAGCAGCGCGGTGCCGCCGGCGGGGAGGCGGGGGCAGCGGGCGGCCAGCTCGAGCATGTCGCCGAATTCCTCCAGGTCACCCGCGAGGCGCACGCCGGCGCGCGTCACCTGCGTGCGCATGACTTCGTAGTCGCCGGCCATGGCGCCGGTGTGCGTGGCGGCCGAGGCGCGCGCGGCGGCGCTGCGGCCGGGATGCAGCAGCACGATCGGCTTGCCGAGTTCGCGTGCGCGACGCGCCTGGGCCAGGAAGCGCTGCGGCTGGCGGAACTGCTCGACGATGAGGGCGATCACGCTGGTGTGAGCGTCCTGCAGCAGGTGCTCGAGGTAATCCTCGACGCCGCTCACCGCTTCGTTGCCGGTGCTCACCGACCACGACAGGCCCAGTCCGCGGCTCTGCAGCGTCACGCCCACCACCGCCGCCATGGCGCCGCTCTGCGAAACCAGCCCGATGCCGGGGCGATCGCCCAGCAACACGGCGGGCGTCTCGATGAACGTCAGCGCGACGCCGTCGACGTAGTTCACGAGCCCAAGGCAGTTGGGTCCTTCGATCGCCATGCCGCTGGATTCCGCGATGCGCGCGATCTCGCGCTGTTCGGCGGCGCCCGCCGCGCCGCCTTCGGCGAATCCCGCGGAGAAGATGATGGCGGCGCCCACCTGGCGTTGCGCCAGCGCCGCGAGCGTCTCGAGCACGGCCGCGCGCGGAATCGCCAGCACCGCGACGTCCACGCCCAGCGGCAGCTCTGCCACGGCCTTGAGGCAGGGGCGCGCGCCGATGTGGGCGCGGCGTGGATTGATCAGGTGGACGTCGCCGCCGAAGCCGAAGCGATCCAGGTTGGCGAGCACCGATGCGCCCAGTGCGCCCGGCGTGGGCGAAGCGCCCACCACTGCGACCGAGCGCGGCCGCAGCAGCCGGGTCAGCCCGCGTGCCGCACGGGCGGGATCCTCAGCTCCTTCGCTGCGGTTCATCGCCTGGACTTGTCGTAGGCGCCCAGCCCGGGCTTGTAGCTCTTTTCGTCGATGAACTGGCGGATGCCTTCCTTGCGCCCTTCGTTGTCGTACGAATTGGCGGCCTCCTGCGCGCGGATCAGGTAATCCTCGGCGCTGTCGTAACCCATTTCCCCGACGCGACGCACCGCGTCCTTGGTCGCCTTGAGCGCGACGGGATTCTTCGACAGCAGCACGCGTGCCACCTGCTCCACCCGCGCCCTGAGATGCGCGAGCGGCACGGCCTCGTTGACCAGCCCCCACTCCGCGGCCTTGCGGCCATCGATGCTCTCGCCCAGCAGCGCGTGGTACATGGCGTTGCGGAAGCTGAGCAGCTCGCGCGCCACCTTGGTGGCTCCGCCTCCCGGCAGGATGCCCCAGTTGATCTCCGACAGGCCGAATTGCGCTTCCTCCGCCGCGAAGGCCAGATCGCACCCGAACAACGGACCGTAGCCGCCGCCGAAACACCAGCCGTTGACCATGGCGATGGTGGGCTTCTGGTACCAGCGCAGCTGCCGCCACCAGCCGTACGCCTCGCGCTGCGCACCGCGGGTCGCGCCGAGGCCGAGCGCTTCGTTGTCGCGGAAGTATTCCTTGAGGTCCATGCCCGCGGACCAGGCCGTGCCGGCGCCCGACAGCACCAGCACGCCGACGTCGTCGCGGAATTCGAGCTCCGTGAGCACCCGGCCCATCTGCCGGTTGAGCTTCGGGTTCATGCAGTTGCGCTTCTCCGGGCGATTGAAATTCACCCAGGCGATGCCATCCTGCACCGCGCAGGATACGGTATCGGTCTCATCGCTCATGTCGGGCAGTGTGCTCATATCGGGAAGTGTCCTGGCAGCGTCTCCATCGTGATCCAGCGCAGATCGGTGAACTGGTCGATGCCGGCGCGACCGCCGAAGCGTCCGTAGCCGGACGCGCCAACGCCGCCGAACGGCATCTGCGCTTCGTCGTGCACGGTGGGCCCGTTCACGTGGCAGATGCCGGAGCGGATCTGGCGCGCGACGCGCAGGCCGCGCGCGGTATCGCGCGTGAACACCGCGGCCGACAGGCCATATTCGCTGTCATTGGCGAGCCGGATCGCGTCGCTCTCGTCCTTCGCGTGCAGGATGCCGACCACCGGCCCGAAACTCTCTTCGCGGTACAGAGCCATCGCGCTGGTGACGCCGTCCACCACGGTGGCCGCCATGACCACGCCCTCGCCCTTGCCGCCGGCCACCACCTGCGCGCCCTTGCCCGTGGCGTCGTCGATCAGTGCGTTCACGTGCCGCGTGGTCTTCAGGTCCACCACCGCGCCCAGCGGCGTCTTGCCTTCGCGCGGATCGCCGGCCAGCAGGGTCCGCGCCTTGGCCGCGAAACGCCGCGTGAACTCGGCCGCGACCGCCTCCACCACGATGATGCGTTCGGTGGACATGCAGATCTGTCCCTGGTTCATGAAGGCGCCGAACGCCGCGGCTTTCACCGCTTCGTCGAGATCGGCATCCTCGAGCACCAGCAGCGGCGCCTTGCCGCCCAGCTCCAGCAGCACCGGCTTGAGTTTTTCCGCCGCACGCTTCGCGATCACGCGGCCCACGGTGGTGGAGCCCGTGAAGTTGATGCGCTTCACCGCCGGGTGATCGATCAGCGCGCCGACGATGTCGGCCGCATCGCTGGGCGCGTTGGTGACGATGTTGACCACGCCTTCAGGGAAGCCCGCGCTGGCGAACGCCTCGATGATCAGCGAGTGGGTGCGCGGACAGATCTCCGAGGCCTTGAGGATCACGGCATTGCCGCATGCCAGCGGCACCGCGATGGCGCGCACGCCCAGGATGATCGGTGCATTCCAGGGCGCGATGCCCAGCACCACGCCCGCGGGCTCGCGCAGTGCCATGGCAAGGCAGCCTGGCTTGTCGGAGGGAATGACTTCGCCGCCGATCTGCGTGGTGAGCGCCGCCGCTTCGCGGATCATGCCGGCGGCGAGCATGAGATTGAACATGGCCCAGCCGGCGGTGGCGCCGATTTCGGCCATCATCGCCTGCACGAATTCGTCCTTGCGCGCCTCGAGCGCGGCCGCGGCTTTCATCAGCACGCCGCGTCGCGCGTTGGGTCCGGTGGCAGCCCAGCCGGCGAAACCGGCCTGCGCGCGCTCGGCCACCGCCACGGCTTCAGCCACCGTCATGGCCGGCGCCGCGCTGGCCTTCTGGTTCGTGATCGGATTGATGCGTTCGAACTGTGCGGCCATGATTCCCCCAGCGGTGCCTTGGGCACCCAATTGGTTATATCATATACCTATTGTCCCGGACTGGCAACCGGCTCACGGAGCGGGCGTCCCGGGCGGCGCCGCGAACAGGTTTGGATCCTGGCTGCGGAACTGCCGCCCATCGGCGAAGGTCGCGCCCATGAGGCGGCCGCCGGGTTCCCCGTTCTTCATGGGCCGCAGTGTCACCGTGATGGCGTCGCCGGACTTGAAGCTGTCCCACTTGAGACCCTCGCGCTTGAGCTGCGTGGGCGCGCCGCTCTCCAGTCCCCATACCGTGCTGGCGCCCGCAGCGCCCGGCACCGAGAGCCACAGCCAGACGTGGGGATTGCTCCATTCGAATTTATAGACCGTGCCCGTCAGCGTCACGGTCTTCGAATTGTCGAACATGGCGAAGGAGTGGTGCGCCTGCGCACCCGCCGCGACGCACAGTGCGGCGAGCGCGCAACGGCCTGCGGCGCGCCGCATCACGGCGCTCCCGGCAGGGGTTCGAGGGTGGGCGGCGGAGCGAGGTTGGTCACGCCACCGGCGTCACGATTGTTGGCGCAGTAGGATTCGGGGACGTCCTCCCCTTTGTGCAAGGTGTACACGCGGCGCTGGGTCCAGTCGTGCGTGAGCAGGGCCGGATTGCTGACCTTCAGGTCGAGCTGCAGCTTGCCGGGCGCGAGCAACCGGTAGCGTTCCACGATGTGCGTCTTGCCGTAACTGGGCAGACCTTCGGTGAGCAGCTCCTCCGGCAGGAAGCCGACCGTGTCGATCACCAGCGTCTTGCCCTCCCAGCGGCCGATCGAATGGCCGAAGTAGGTCGGGTCCGGGTCGTCATGAGCGCGACCGTCCATGTAGACGCGCCGCAGGACCTGGTAGTAATCCGGCGCGCCGAGGATGAGGATCAGCCCGCGCGAGTAGATGAACTGGTTGCCCAGGTTCCAGGGCATGCCGCGCGGCGCGCAGGAGCCCGCGCCCGAACCGTAATGCGCCGCAGTCTTCTTGATGAGTTGCTGCGCAACTGCATTCAGCGGCAGGTCCTCGGCGTGCGGACTGCCATCCGCGCCCGGGGACTCCCAGACGCCGCCGGTGAAATCGGGCCAGTGCGCCACGTCCTGCCAGCCCGATGCGGCGCGCGCGGTGATCGCAGCCATCGACAGCAGCACGATGCCCGCGCCGCGTTTCCAGTCCCTCATCCAGCACCCCCTCGCGAGCCTTCATCTTGCCAGCCTCTGTGGCGCCGGTCGACTTTCGGTAGACTCGAGGCATGAAGTCGCTGGGCAGGACACCCGTGGGCGTGCGCCTCGAGCGCGGCGGCGACCGGCGCGCGTCCAGCGGAGCACTGCTCGCGACGGCACTGCTGCTGGTCATGGGCGGCCTGCCGTCGTTCGCCGCAGAGTCGGGCCGCACGCCGCTTGCACCGCAGGCCGAATTCAAGGAGCTGTTCACGGCGGTCCAGAGCGCCGGGCTTTTTGCCGACAGCAAGGTGTTCGCAGACGCCGTGCCGCTCGCTTCCCCCGACACCATCCTGCAACGTTATCGCGCGCAGCGACCGCAGGATCAAAGGGCGCTGGCGGATTTCGTGGCCGCGAATTTCTCGCTGCCCGCGGACGCGACGGCCGCCGCATCCGCCGCGCTTGCAACACCTGCAGCGTCTGCAGCGAAAGCACCCCTGTCCCTGACGCAGCATATCGACGCACTGTGGCCAGCCCTGACACGCCAGTCGACCACCGTGCCACCCTTCTCGTCGCTGCTGCCGCTGCCACGGCCCTACGTGGTGCCGGGCGGCCGCTTCCGCGAGTTGTACTACTGGGATTCCTACTTCACGATGCTGGGACTGGCGCAGAGCTCCCGCCAGGATCTCCTCGCCGACATGGTGCAGGATTTCGCGGCCCTCATCGACCGCTATGGCCACGTTCCCAACGGTACGCGCACGTACTACCTGAGCCGCTCGCAGCCACCGTTTTTCTTCGCGATGGTGGGACTGCTCGACAAGGATCCGGCCGCGGCCGATGCCCGCTACCTGCCGCAGCTGCGGCGTGAATATGCGTTCTGGATGGCGGGCGAACGGTCACTGGCACCCGGACAGGCGCGGCGCCGCGTGGTGAAGCTGCCCGACGGCGCGGTGCTGAACCGGTACTGGGACGACGCCGATACGCCGCGCGACGAATCCTATCGCGAAGACGCCGAGCTCGCCCGCGCCACCGTGCGCAACCCGCGGCAGCTCTTCCGCGACATCCGCGCCGCGGCCGAAAGCGGCTGGGATTTCAGTTCGCGCTGGTTCGCCGACGGCCAGAACCGCGCCTCGATCATCACCACCGAGATCGTTCCCGTGGATCTCAACAGCCTGCTGTTCGGGCTCGAGAACGCGATTCGCGCCGGCTGCGAACGTGACGCCGACGTTTCCTGCGCGCACGAGTTCGCGCGCCGCGCGGCGGCCCGCCGCCACGCCATGGACCGCTATCTGTGGGACGCGCGGCGCGGTGCCTACCTCGACTATCGCTTCACGCAACGCCAGCGCCTGCCGGACCTGAGCGCGGCCACCGTCTATCCCCTGTTCGTCGGCGCGGCGTCCGCCAGGCAGGCCGGGCAGGTCGCGACGGCGGTGCAGGAATCGCTGTTGCAACCCGGCGGCCTCGCCACCACGCTGCGCAATACCGGCCAGCAATGGGACCAGCCCAACGGCTGGGCGCCGCTGCAGTGGCTTGCGGTCGCGGGATTGCGCCGCTACCAGCAGCTGCCGCTGGCGCAGTCCATCGCGTGCCGCTGGCTCGCGAACGTCACGCAGCGCTACCAGGCCACCGGCAAGCTGGTGGAGAAGTACGATGTGCGGGATCCGGAACGCAGCGGCGGCGGCGGCGAATATCCGCTGCAGGACGGCTTCGGCTGGACCAACGGCGTCACGCGGCAGCTCGCAGCCTTGTATCCAGCCTGTCCTGCGACGCAAGGCGCCGCGCCCGGCCTCGCCGACTACGTCGGCACGTACCAGGATGGATCGCAGCGTGTGGAAATCGTGGCGGCGGATTCGCTGTTCGCGGTGATCGATGAAGCGAAATACACGCTGCGCCGGGAAGGCGCGGACCGCTTCGTGGCGCAGTCCGGCGATCGCGTGACGTTCCAGCGCGATGCCGCCGGCACGGTCACGGGCTACGCGAGCCGCGATGGAATCCATCCGCGCGTTTCAGAGCAGGTGTCCGCGGCGTCGGCAGCCCTGGGCCGCCCGCGACCCGAAGGCCAGGACGATCCCGCGCGCTATCGCTATGCCATCCCTCCCAGGCTCCACGACGGCATCGAGGTGGGCGACATCGAACGCTCCGACCTCGGCGCGGACATCGCGCATCGCATCGTGCGCGGAGTGCTGGATGGCACCTGGAAGGACGTGCACAGCGTGCTGCTGTACCAGCGCGGACACCTGGTCCTGGAGGAATACTTCTACGGGTACAACCGTGAGCGCACGCACCAGCTGCGCTCGGCGACCAAATCGGTGGTCAGTGCGGTGGTCGGCGAGGCGGTGGATCGCCACGCGTTGAGCGGGGTGGATGAGCGCGTGCTGCCGCTGCTCGGCTATGCCACCCTCGCCAACCCCGACTGGCGCAAATCGCAGATCACGCTCGGCGATCTGCTCACCATGTCATCCGGCCTCGAGTGCGACGACCACAACGCCCAATCGCAGGGCAACGAGCTGGTCATCGATGAGCAACCCGACTGGGTCAAAGCCACGCTCGATCTTCCGCTCACCAGCGACCCCGGCACCACCGCGCACTATTGTTCCGGCGGCGTGGCGGTGGTGGGCCGCGCCACCGAGAACGCGGTGCACGCCAGGTTGCCGGATTATGCGCAGCAGACCCTGTTCGGACCGCTCGGCATCAAGCGCCGCGACTGGCAGTGGAACTACACGCTGACCAATGCCAACAAGGAATACAGCCAGATCCACCTGCGGCCGCGCGACATGCTCAAGCTGGGGCTGCTGTACAGCAACGGCGGCCGCTGGCACGGCCGCCAGGTCCTCTCGGAAGCGTGGGTGAAGGCCTCGCTCGCGCCGCAGTCACGGCTCGAAGACACCGACTACGGGTATTTCTGGTGGCGGCCGTGGCTGAACGTTTCGACGCCGCAGGGCGAGCAGCACGTCACCATCAACGCCGCACAGGGCAATGGCGGGCAGAAAATCTATCTCGTGCCGCAGTACCAGCTGGTAGCCGTGTTCACGGCCGGCGACTACAACTCGGGCGGGTCGCCGCCCAACCGCATCATGGCGCAGGTGATCCTGCCGCGGCTGATCGCGAAATACGACCAGGGGAAAAAATGAGTGCTGGATCCGTTCCCATGATCTCGCGGCGCGCACTGCTCACGGCCGCGGCGGCCACGGCCGCCACCAGCCTGCTGCCCCGCACCGTGCGCGCGGCGCCAGCGGCTCGGCGAAATCATCGACAGCCTCAAGGCGCGCGACAACCTGTTCCTTGCCACCAAGTATTCATCGCTCGATTCCCCGGCGCAGCAGGTGGCCTCGATCCAGCACTCGCAGACCGTGCTGCGCATGCAACGCTTCGACCTGCTCTATGCCTGGGGAGTCAGCAACGCCAGCTTCGACTTTGGTTTCCTGCGCGAGCAGAAGGCCCGTGGCGTCGCGCGTTACATCGGCATTGCCTCGGGCCGCGATCCCGATACCACGGCGCTCGCGGCACTCATCGCGCGCGAGCGACCCGATTTCCTGCACTTCCCCTACTCGCTCGACCAGCGCAGCGGCGAGCCGCGGTTGTTCCCGGCGGCGCGCGACGCGGGCGTCGCGGTGGTCGCGACCTTGCCGCTGGGCGGCAGTTCGCTGTTCGCGAAGGTGGCCGGCAAGCCCCTGCCCGACTGGGCCGGCGCGCTGGGCATTGCGAGCTGGGCGCAATTCTTCCTGCGTTTCGTGCTCGCGAACCCGGCGGTGGTGTGCATCGTGCCGGGCACGGACAAGATCGCCAATCTCAATGACGATCTGGCGGCGGGGCACGCTCCCGCGCCCGGCGCCGCCGATCGTCAGCGCCTGCTCGACTACTGGTTGGCGATGTCGTAACGGTCCAGGTTCATCACCCGGGTCCAGGCCGCCACGAAGTCGTTCACGAACTTCGGCTTCGCATCCGCGGCGCCGTAGACTTCGGCAATGGCGCGCAGCTGCGCGTTGGAGCCGATCACGAGATCGACGCGCGTGCCGGTCCACTCGAGCTGACCGGTGTTCGCATCGCGCGCTTCGTAAAGTTCCCTGGCCCCGGAGGTCGCCTTCCACGACGTCCGCATGTCCAGCAGGTTGACGAAGAAGTCATTGCTCAGCGTTCCAGGCGCCTGCGTGAACACGCCGTGTTTCGTGCCGCCGAAGTTGGCGCCGAGCACGCGCAGGCCAGCCAGCAACACCACCAGCTCCGGCGCGGTCAGCGTCAGCAGCTGCGCCCGATCCAGCAGCAGCTCCTCAGCGGCGATCGGCAGCTTGCCGCTGTTGTAGTTGCGGAAACCATCGGCCACGGGTTCCAGCACCGCGAACGACTGCACGTCGGTCTGTTCCTGCGAAGCGTCGGTGCGGCCCGGCGTGAACGGCACGTTGACCGGCACGCCAGCGCGCCGGGCCGCCTCCTCCACGCCCGCGCCGCCGGCCAGCACGATGAGGTCCGCCAGCGACACCTTCCTGCCGCCCGGCGCGCCGCGATTGAAGTCCTCCTGCACGCCCGTGAGCGTCTTGAGCACCTTCGAGAGCTTCGCGGGTTCATTGACCGCCCAGTCCTTCTGCGGGGCGAGCCGGATGCGCGCGCCATTGGCGCCGCCGCGCTTGTCGGAGCCGCGGAAGGTCGACGCCGAGGCCCACGCGGTCGATACCAGCTCGGCGACGGACAAGCCCGATGCCAGGATCTTCTTCTTGAGCGCGTCCGCATCGGCGGCATCGATCAGCGGGTGGTCGACCGCGGGCACCGGATCCTGCCAGATCAGCGCTTCAGCCGGCACTTCCGGTCCGAGGTAGCGCGCGCGCGGACCCATGTCGCGGTGCGTGAGCTTGAACCAGGCGCGCGCAAACGCATCGGCGAACTGGTCCGGATGCTCGAGGAAGCGACGCGAAATCTTTTCGTAGGCGGGATCGAAGCGCAGTGCCAGATCCGTGGTCAGCATGCTGGGCGCGATGCGCTTGCCGGGGTCGTGCGCCGCCGGGACGGTGCCCGCGCCCGCGTTGTCCTTCGGTCGCCACTGGTGGGCGCCGGCCGGACTCCTGGTCAGCTCCCACTCGAAGCCGAACAGGTGCTTGAAGAAATCGTTGCTCCATCGCGTCGGGGTGGTGGTCCAGGTGACCTCGAGGCCGCTGGTGATGGCATCGCCCGCGATGCCGGACCCATAGGTGCTGCTCCAGCCGAGGCCCTGCGCTTCCAGATCGGCCGCGGCGGGATTGGCGCCGACGTGCGCGGCATCCCCCGCGCCATGCGTCTTGCCGAAGGTGTGACCGCCGGCGATCAGCGCCACGGTCTCCTCATCGTTCATGGCCATGCGCGCGAAGGTCTCGCGAATATCGCGCGCTGCGGCGATCGGATCGGGCTTGCCGTTGGGGCCTTCGGGATTCACGTAGATCAGGCCCATCTGCACCGCGCCCAGCGGATTCGCGAGCTCACGGTCACCGGAGTAGCGCTCATCGCCTAGCCAGGTCTTCTCCATGCCCCAGTAGACATCGTTGTCCGGTTCCCACACATCCGCACGGCCGCCGCCGAAGCCGAAGGTCTTGAAGCCCATCGATTCGAGCGCGACGTTGCCGGTCAGGATCATCAGATCGGCCCAGGAAATGCTGCTGCCATACTTCTGCTTCACCGGCCACAGCAGCCGTCGCGCCTTGTCGAGACTGACGTTGTCTGGCCAGCTGTTGAGCGGCGCGAAGCGCTGCTGCCCGCGCCCGCCACCACCGCGCCCGTCGGCGATGCGGTAAGTGCCGGCGCTGTGCCACGCCATGCGGATGAACAGCGGGCCGTAGTGGCCGAAGTCAGCGGGCCACCAGGGCTTGGAGTCGGTCATCACCCGCACCAGGTCCTGCTTCAGCGCCTGGTAGTCGAGACGCTTGAACGCCTTCGCATAGTTGAAAGCGGCGCCCATGGGATCGGATTTCGTGGAGTGCTGGTGCAACAGGTCGAGCCGCAGCTCGTTCGGCCACCAGTCGCGGTTCGTGGTGCCGCCGCCGGCCATGTGGCCGAACGGGCACCGGCCTGCCTTCTCTGCTGCCGTGACTTCTTCACTCATGGTCGTGACCCCTTTGCCGAGAGTGGTTTGGAGACGCGAGGGTATGCCCGCCGACCCGGGGAAAAAAGTCGACTGTCCCTATGGCAGGGATCGACGGCATCAATCGGCTGGCAGTGGGCGCGCGGCGCGCAAGGTGGAACGCAACTGGATCCCGTCGTGGTTCGCCAGGAGCTGCGCGACCCAATCGACGAACGCCCGGACCTTGCCCGAGAGATGGCGGTTCTGTGGGTACACCACCGACAGCGG